>Ga0194126_10004179_pt1 | contig 22184 bp, 15 predicted proteins | sample TA2KigC150mmetaG_FD_148641 | JGI IMG/M metagenome (GOLD analysis project Ga0194126, IMG submission 148641) | Freshwater microbial communities from Lake Tanganyika, Tanzania - TA2015035 Kigoma Deep Cast 150m | ecosystem: Environmental > Aquatic > Freshwater > Lake | place: Tanzania: Lake... | reverse complement strand
GACCCTCGGGTGCGAGGAAGGGTGGCTGGTGCTCTTTGCGGTGGGATCGACGGCGCCCTGGGAGCAACGGTTGAGCTGGGAGACGGTCGAGCGCGGCGGCCGCAGGTTGCATGTGGTGGGGGCCTGAGGCTGCGGCTCCTGGCGTGCGGGTATCCCACTGAGGGGCGAACGGCCGGGGACACTGGGGAGTGCGTGCGGGGGCTGGGGAGCGGCCTTGTGAAAGGCTGGGGAGGGGCGTAGGGTGGCGGGCATGGCGCGATTTTTCAACACGACCGGCCCGTGCATTCCGGGCGAGCACTACATGCTGCTGGCGGAGGAGCGGTGTCCCGGTTTGGGGGAGTTGATCGAGCGCAAGCACTTCTTCGTGATCCACGCGCCGCGGCAGAGCGGCAAGACGACGCTGCTCAACGCGCTCGAGCAACAGCTCGAGGCGGGGGAGCGTTACCACGCGCTCTATTGCTCGCTCGAGAGCGTGCAGGGGGTGGTTGACCCGAAGGAGGGGATCCCGGCGGCGGTGCGGTCGCTGCAATGGGCGGTGCGCTATCACCCGAGACTTCGGGCATGCGGTGGGACGGAACCAGCACGGATGGATGACTTTAACAACGTCCTCCGGGTGGTGCTGGCGGAGATCTGTGCCCGCCTCGACCGCCCGCTGGTCGTGTTGTTCGACGAGGCGGACTGCCTGTCGGAGGGCACGCTGATCGCCTTCCTGCGCCAGTTGCGCGATGGGTACGTCAATCGGATCCGAGTCCCCTTTGTGCATGCGCTGGCGCTGGTGGGGATGCGAAATATCCGGGACTACAAAGCGCGGGTGCGGGAGGACGGCCAGACGCTGGGATCGGCCAGCCCGTTCAACATCGTGGTCGAGAGCCTCACACTCGAGAACTTCACCCGAGACGAGGTGGCGGCGCTTTATGGGCAGCACACCGACGAGACAGGCCAGGCGTTTCCGCCGGGTTTGGTGGATCGGGTGCACGAGCTCACGCAAGGTCAGCCCTGGCTGGTGAATGCCCTGGCGCGCGAGATGATCGTCAAGCTGGGGAACAACGACCTGCGGCGGGCCCTGACACCGGACCTGGCCGAGGTGGCGGCGGAACGCATCATCGTGCGGCGGGACACGCACATCGACAGTCTGCTCGAGCGGCTCAAGGAGGAACGAGTGCGGCGGGTGATCGAGCCGATGTTGCTGGGCGAAGGCGAGAGCATCGATGAGCTCTCGGACGATTACCGCTACGTGCGCGATTTGGGCCTGATCCGCAGCGAGCAGGGGGTGTTGCGCCCGGCCAACCCGATCTACGCGGAGGTGATCGCGCGCACGCTCAACCACAATGTGCAGCAACGGTTGCCCGTCGAACTGATCAACCGTTGGATGGACGGCCAGCGGTTGGACCTCGACGGGCTGTTGCGCGGGTTCCAGGAGTTCTGGCGCGATCACAGCGAGGCGTGGATTGGCCGCTTCGAGTATCAGGAAGCGGCGCCGCACTTGATTTTGCTGGCCTACTTGCAACGGGTGACCAACGGCGGGGCGCGCATCGTGCGCGAGTTTGCGACTGGGACGCGCCGGGTGGATGTGTGTGTCGAGTATGCGGGGCGGCGGTACCCGCTCGAGCTGAAGTTGGTGCGCGGCGCCAAGACGCGAGGGGAGGGGCTCGAGCAGTTGGGCAAGTACCTCGAGACCCTCGGGTGCGAGGAAGGGTGGCTGGTGCTCTTTGCGGTGGGATCGACGGCGCCCTGGGAGCAACGGTTGAGCTGGGAGACGGTCGAGCGCGGCGGCCGCAGGTTGCATGTGGTGGGGGCCTGAACCTAGGCATGCAGCGCACGATCCTGTTCTCGAACTACGATGCCCCCGGTAACCCGTACTATGGCGGCGGGGGAGCCCACGCTATCCATGCGGTCGCGAGCCGGCTGGCGCGGCGCCATGCGGTCACGGTCTTAACCTGGCGCTACCCCGGGGCGCGGGCGGAGGTGGTGGACGGCGTGCGGTACGAGCGGGTCGGTTTCGGGCGCGGCGACCCGCGTCTGGCCCAGCTCATTTACCAGTTCCTGCTTCCGGTTCAGTTAAGGCGGTTCGAGTGGGACCTCTGGATCGAGAGCCTCACCCCGCCCTTCTCGACCGCGTGCCTGCCCTGGTTCACGCGCCGCCCGGTGGTGGCACTGACGCAAGTGCTGGCCGGCAAAGGCATGACGCGCGCGTACCGGTTACCCTTCGCCACCGTTGAACGCCTGGGCCTCCGAGCCTACCGCTACGCCATCGCCCTATCGGCCCATCTGCAGTCGGAGTTGCTCGCCGCCAATCCCCGGTTGCGCGTGGCGGTCATCCCCAACGGCGTCAGCCGAGACTTGATCGAGCTGCAAGTCGAGCGCGACGAAGCCCACCTCCTGTTCCTGGGCCGACTCGATGTCGCCCAGAAAGGGCTCGACCTGTTGCTCGACGCCCTGGCCCAAAGCCAGCCGCCACCCACCTTGCCCGTCGTCATCGCCGGCGCCGGTACACCGCGCGATCAAGCCTGGCTGGCGCGGCGCCTCGCCGAATTGGGCCTGGCCAAGTGGGTCCGCACCGTGGGCCGAGTCGGCCCGGCCGAGAAACATGAGCTCTTGCGCCGTGCGCAACTGCTCTTGTTGCCCTCCCGCTTCGAGGCCTCGCCCATCGTCCCCCTCGAAGCTTGCTGCTACGCCGTCCCGGTCGTCCTGTTCGACCTGCCCGACCTGGCCGAGCTTCCTCCTCACGCCTGTGTCAAAGTGCCCCCTTGGGATACCGCCGCCTACGCCCAAGCCATCGTCACTCTGGCCCGCGACGCCCCTAGGCGCCGCGCCCTCGGTCAGGCCGCCAAGGCCTTTGTGCGCGAGTTCGACTGGGACACCCTGGCGGCGCGGTATGAGGATTTCTTTGAAAGCATCCTCGAAACGCGTTAAACGATGGCGGCGATGTGGTCCAAGGCCCGCCGGGTCATACGACGTTATGCACAAGACCTCGGGGTCGTCGACCGTTTCGAGGTAGGGCGCGCAGTCCGCTGCGCGCCGCCGCCGCCGACGGGTACTCCAGCTCGGTGGCTCATGAATAGTGAGCGTGAGTAGGGGCCAGGCGCCCATCCCTGTATTATGCCGCTGAAAATCAATCTAGGCTGCGGACGCAAGCGCTTGCCGGGCTACGTGAACTGCGATGTGCTCGCCCATCTGCCGGCCGACCAACACTTCGATCTGAACGCGTTTCCCTACCCTTTCCCCGCCGAATGCGCCCAGGAGATCCTGATGGATAACGTCCTGGAACACCTGGACGACATCCCGCAAGTGGTGGCGGAGTTGCACCGCATCCTGCTGCCGGGCGGCTTCGCGCGCATCTACGTGCCGTACGCCAAGACCGACTGGGCCCTCCAAGACCCCACGCACAAACACTTCTTCACCGAACAGAGCTTCAACTACTTCGCCGAAGATCACCCCTACAACTTCTACTCGGCCGTCCGGTTCAAAATCCGCCAAGCCAAACTCTACGGCGACCGCACCACCCTCCGTCACCGCCTGCGCAATCTGCTCCCGTTCAAGAATGTCCTGCGCTATTTCCTGTTCAATATCTACGACGGAATCTACTTCGAGCTCGAGAAAGTCTCACCCGCGCCTCCACCCTCACCCACGGCCTCCCACCCACGGACCCCATGAAGCCCTCCTCCGCGGGGCAGCCGCGCCCCAAACAGAATCAGGCAGCCTCACCCCCGCCGGTCGCTGACACACCGGGAACACCGCGCCCCGCCAACGCTCGGGGTGGTCCGGGCCCAGCGGGTAAGCCGGCTCCGACGCCGGCGCAACGCGGCTTCGCGGTGGCGTTGGCTCTGTTGCTGGTGGTCCTCGGCGGGCTGTTCTCGAGGAGTTTCCAGCCGGGCCAAATCTTGTTCTCGAGCGACGGCCCCATCGGCGCCAACGCCGCCCAAGCCGCCGCCTTGCCGGCGGCCTTTACTGGCTATTGGCAGGACTTGAACTGGCTCGGGGCGTACACGGGCAACGCCTCGCCCACGGTCACTTACCTGCTGCTCTGGGTACTTGGGCCACTGGCCTTCGCCAAGTTCTACGCCCCCATCTCCCTCCTGCTCTTGGGCCTGAGCGCCTGGGTGTTGCTCCGCCAACTCGGCTTCCGCCCCAGCGTCTGCGCCCTCGGCGCCCTGGCCGCCGCGCTCAACACCGACTTCTTCTCGTACGCTTGTTGGGGGTTGGGAACGTTGGCTTTGGCGGTGGCTTGGCTGTTCCTGGCGTTGGCGGCCCTGGTGACACCCGTGCCGAAACGCTGGTGGCTCAAACCCATCCTCGCCGGCGCCGCCGTCGGCATGTCCATCATGGAAGGGTTCGACAACGGCGCCATCTTCAGCCTGTATGTGGCGGCGTTCGTCATCTTCCAGGCCCTCCAGAACGGTGGCGCGACGAAACTCCGCGGCTGGCTGCTCGGCCTCGGACGCGTGGGGTTGGTGGCGATCTGCGCCGCCGCCATCGCCGCGCAGGCCCTGAGCATGCTCATCGCCACCCAAGTCAAGGGCGTCGTCGGCATGCAACAAGATGCCCGCACCAAAACCCAACGCTGGGAGGACGCTACCCAGTGGAGCTTGCCCAAACTCGAAACCCTACGCGTCGTCATCCCCGGCCTGTTCGGCTACCGCATGGACACACCCGAGGGCGGCAATTACTGGGGGCGCGTCGGCGAGCGCCCGGGCTTCATGACGCGGCATTCGGGGGCGGGCGTCTATGGCGGCCTGTTCGTGGTCGCGGTGGCCCTGTGGGGCCTCCTCGCCGCAGGCCGCGGCGCCGGCAGCCCGTTCACCCCCAGCGAACGTCGTTGGGTCTGGTTCTGGGGCGGAGCGCTGGTGGTCTCCCTGCTCCTGGCCTGGGGCAAGTACGCACCATTCTACCGCGTCGTCTACGCCCTCCCTTACTTCTCGACCGTGCGTAACCCGATCAAGTTCCTGCACCCCTTCAGCGTGAGCCTGGTCATCCTCTTCGGCTTCGGCCTCGAGGCCCTGGCGCGCGCCTACTTCGACAAGTCGGTCCAGCGCGTGGCCGCGCTCAAGGCCCAACTGGCGCTGTGGTGGGCCGGCGCCACCACCGGCGAGCGGCGCTGGACCATCGGCGGCGGCGCCGCCCTCGGGACCAGTCTCCTGGCCTGGCTTATGTACGGCGCCTCCCGCACCGAGTTGGTCGCTCACCTCAAACAGGTCGGCTTCCCCGACCCGCCCGACCTGCCCCCAGGCGAAACTGGGCTCGCCGACGCGATCGCCCAGTTCAGCTCCGGCGAACTGGGCTGGTTCATTCTGTTCCTGGCGCTCACGTTAGGCGTGTTGGTGCTGGTCCAAAGCGCCGTGCTGGGCGGCCGCCGCGCCCCGTGGGCCACCCTCTGCTTCGGTCTGCTGATCGCCGCCGACTTCGCCCGCGCCAATACCCCCTGGATCTACTACTGGAACTTCACCGAGAAATACGCCTCGAACCCCCTCCTCGATTTCTTGCGCGTCCGCCCCTACGAACAACGAGTCGCCGTCCTCCCCTTCAACCTCGGACCCGAGTTTGGCTCCTTCCAACAGTACTACCACAGCGAGTGGATGCAGCACCACTTCCAGTACTACAACGTCCAGTCGGTCGACATCATCCAAGAACCCCGCACCGCAGCCGACAACAAAGCCTACCGCGAGGCCCTTATCCCCAACACCGCCCCCGACTACGTCCGCCTCTGGCAACTGACCAATACCCGCTACGTCCTCGGCTTGGCCGGTAGCCTGGCCGACACCCTCAACAACCAACTCGACCCGCAGCAGAAACGCTTCCGCGTGCGCTTGCCCTTCACTCTGGCCCAAGCCCGGCCCGGCGGACCCATCTCCACCCTCACCAACGCCGCCGGCCCGCTGGCCCTGCTCGAATTCACCGGCGCACTGCCTCGCGCCCAACTCTACGCCCAGTGGCTCGCCCAGACCAACACCGATCAAACCCTCAAGACCCTCGCCGACCCCGCCTTCGACCCCAACCAAATCGTCCTGGTGAACGAACCCGCGCCCGAGCTCCCGGCTCCCGCCACCAACGCCGCCACTCACCCGCGGGCCGGCACAGTCGAGTTCGTCCATTACGCCCCCAAACAACTCACTCTCCAAGCCCAGGCGGACCGCCCCGCCGTCCTGCTGCTCAACGATAAGTTCGACCCCCGGTGGCGCGTCACCGTGAACGGGCAGCCGGCCCCGCTGCTCCGCTGCAACTTCCTCATGCGCGGTGTCTACCTGCCCCCCGGCGACCACCGCCTCGAGTTCCGCTTCGGCACTTCCTGGGTCCCGTTGGGCGTGAGCTTGCTCGGCCTAGCCGCCGCGGTCGGCGCCCTGGGGCTGCTCTGGCTCAGCCGTGCGCCCCACCCGAAAGCCACCGACCCGCGGTGAGCCATCCCACGCCAGCGTCCTCGAGTCCCGCGCCGGGTTGGAGCGCGGGCATCCTGCCCGCGGACCGCGCGGCTTCACGCCAGCCCGCACCTTGCCCAACGCTCGTGAAGCGGCTATAGTCCGCCGCGATTTGCCATCGGTACCGGCAATCTTTCATGACCCAACTGACCACAAGCCCCCGGCGGATCTTCGGCACCGACGGTGTCCGGGGTACGGCGAACATCGAGCCGGTCACCGCCGAGACCGCCCTCAAGCTGGGCCGAGCCGCGGCGCACGTGTTCAAGACCCTCGAGAGCCATTCGCGCGGCCAAGGCCGACACAAGATTGTGATCGGCAAAGACACCCGGCTCTCCGGTTACATGCTCGAGAATGGCTTGTCCTCGGGCATCCTCTCGATGGGAGTGGACGTGTTGTTCATCGGGCCGCTCCCCACCCCGGGCGTCGCTTATGTCACGCGCAGCCTGCGCGCCGACGCCGGCATCGTCATCACCGCGTCTCACAACCCGTACGATGACAACGGCATCAAGTTCTTCCGCGCCGACGGCTACAAACTCGACGACCGCATCGAGGCCCACATCGAGGAACTCGTCTTCAGCGGCGCTATCGAGAGTATTCGGCCGACCGCCACCGAGGTCGGTAAAGCCATCCGCATCGACGACGCCCTGGGCCGCTACATCGAGTTCGCCAAGGCCTCCTTCCCGAAAGGCATGACCCTCGACGGCATCCGGGTCGTGGTCGATTGCGCCCACGGCGCCGCCTACAAGTCCACCCCCTGCGTCCTGCGCGAGCTGGGCGCCGAAGTCGTCGTGTTCGGCAACCAGCCCAACGGCACCAACATCAACCAAGACTGCGGCTCGATATACCCCGAGTCCCTCTGCCGCAAAGTGATCGAGCACCGCGCCCAACTCGGCATCGCCCACGACGGCGACGCCGACCGGGTCCTGCTCTGCGACGAACATGGCACCTTGATCGATGGCGACGACATCCTCGCCATCTGCGGGTTGGATCTGCTTGCGGCCAACGCCCTTCCCCAGCAAACACTCGTCGCCACCGTCATGAGTAACGCCGGACTCGACGCCGCCTTGCGCGCCGCCGGCGGCGCCGTCGTCCGCACCCCCGTCGGCGACAAACACGTCATCGATGAAATGCTCAAGAACGGCTACCGCGTCGGCGGCGAACAGAGCGGGCACCTCATCTTCCGCGATCACGCCACCACAGGCGACGGCTTGGTGGCCGCGCTCCAGGTGCTGCGGATCATGAAGTCCCGCAACGCCCTCCTCTCCCAGCTCGCCTTGTGCTGGAAGCGGTTCCCCCAGCGAGTCGTCAGCATTCGCGTCCGCGAACAAGTGCCTTTCGGGCAACTGGACGGCCTGCCCGAGTTGCTGGCCGAGGCCGAAGCCGCCGTCCAGTCCCAAGGGGGCCGTGTCTTCCTCCGTTACTCCGGCACCGAACCCAAGGCCCGCCTCCTGATCGAGGGCGCCGATGTCGCCCTCATCGAGCACTGGAGCCTCCGCCTCGCCGAGGTCCTGCGCCGCCTCGTGGGCGCCTGAGCGCCTCCGGGCGGACCGCAACGACCGCTCCACCCGATTCAGCTTCAGCCCCGCCGTTCTCACCCCAAGCCAACGCCCAAGACCGCCCGGTGCGCCCTGCCAGGAAATCCCCATCCGTCCCGTGGCCTGGCCCGTGTCAACTATTGCCGTCAACTATTAGAAACCAGAGCTTTTGCGTTCAGGCTCTAACTGGCCGACGCCCGAGGCGCACGGCGGAACCTGGCGCAGGCCCGAGGCCCTGCTTGGGCAGGCCCTGCTGGGGCGGGCCGGGGGGCCTGGGCGCCGATGGCCGCTGGGTTCGTTGCCGGGCTAAGGGGTAAGGGACTTCGGCATGGGCTTTGCTATTTCAGGGTCCGGCCGAAGAACGAGGCGGAGGCCGCTTGGTCTAAATGCAGGACCGGGTGTGGTGCGGCGTTGACAAGTATGGGCGTTTGGCCGATACCAAGCGCACAGATTTCCAGAGCGCGGTGAACATGTGACGGGCGAAGAAGGGCGTTGTGGCTGCCAGAGACGATTACTTGTTGGATAGCCTGATCGAGATGGGCTACGTGACCAACGAACAGTTGGCCCCCATCCGACAGGAGGCGGACTCGACCGGCGAAGGCGTCGTGGACACGCTAGTGGCCAAGGGGGTGGTGGCGCCCGGGGTGGTGGCGCAGGCCAAGGCGACCCATTTCAGTGTCGAGTTCGTCCATTTAGGCGAGCTGCAACTGGCGGATGACGTGATTGCAGCGGTGCCGCGGCATGTGGCGAAGCGGTTCAACGTGGTGCCGGTGCGGAAGGAGGAAGGAGGCATCGTCGTGGCGATGGCCGATCCGTCGGATTTGGACACGCTCGACGGGCTGCAGCACGCGCTGAACACGTCGATCATCGCCGCGGTGGCGACGCCGGAGGACATCGAGACGGCGCACTCGAGGTACTACGGGGTACGGGAAGACTCGGTGAGCAAGATGATCCAGGACATCACCGAGGGGGAGGTGGACATCGGGAAGATCGAGGCGGTGGAGACCGAGGACGGGGCGGTGATGGAGGCCGACGCGCCGATCATCAAACTGGTGAACACGATGATCGTCGAGGCCTTCAAGATGCGGTCGTCGGATATTCACCTGGAGCCGCTGGCGAAGCGGTTCCGCGTGCGGTACCGCATCGACGGGATGCTCCACGAGATGAAGAACCCGCCCAAGCGCCTGCAAGCCTCGATCATCCAGCGGCTGAAGATCATGTCCAACATGTCCATCGCCGAGAAACGCATCCCCCAGGACGGCCGCATCCAGGCGGGGGTGGGCGGCAAGACCGTCGACCTGCGCGTCTCCTGCCTCCCGACGACCCACGGCGAGAGCATCGTAATGCGTATCTTGGACAAGGAAGGGCTGCGGCTGGGCTTGGCGGAGCTGGGTTTCTTCACCGATGACCAGCAGATCTTCGAGCGGCTGATCGGGTTGCCCGACGGGATTCTGTTGATCACGGGACCGACCGGCTCGGGCAAGACCACGACCCTCTACGCGGTGCTGAACTATATCAATCGACCCGATCGCAAGATCATCACGGTCGAGGACCCGGTCGAGTATGTGCTCTCGGGCATCAATCAAGTGCACGTGAACGAAGCGGTCGGGCTGACCTTCGCGGCGGCGTTGCGCTCGATGCTGCGGCAGGCGCCCAACGTGGTCATGCTGGGTGAGATCCGCGACCTGGAGACGGCGACGATCGCGATCAACGCCTCGTTGACGGGGCATCTGGTGTTTTCGACGTTGCACACGAACGACGCGCCGAGCGCCGTGACGCGGTTGATCGACATCGGGGTGAAACCGTTCTTGGTGGCCTCGTCGTCGCGGTGTCTGATGGCGCAGCGGCTGGTGCGGAAGGTCTGCAAGCGCTGCGGCCAACCCTATACGCCCACCGAAGACGAGATGCGCTCGTTGAACATCGACGCCGCCAAGGCCAGCGCGGCTTCGTTCCGCAAGGGCCGGGGCTGCCCCGACTGCAACAAGACCGGCTACCGCGGCCGGATGGGCATCTTCGAGATCTTCGTCATCGACGACGAGGTACGCAAGTTGATCTACGAAAAAGTGTCCGCCACGGTCTTGCGCACGCGCGCGCGGGAGTTGGGCATGCGCACGCTCCGCGAAGACGGCAGCCGGAAAGTGCTGGCCGGGCAAACCACCCCGGACGAGGTCATCCGGGCGACGGTGATGGATTTGGATTAAGGGCATGGCGCCGTCGATCACGAGCCTGACGCGGAGTGGCCTGCGGAGCTCACGGGCCCGGGGGCGGCGGCGGGGCGGCGTGGACGCCGCTGAGCCATAAGTGGATTGTGCTATGTCGTATTCGATGTCGGACTTATTGCAGTTGGTGGTGCAGGAAGGGGCAGCCGACCTGCACCTGCGGGTGGGGGTGCCGCCCGTCATTCGGCTCCACGGCGTGCTCCACAAGGTTGAAGGCCCCCCCCTCCGGCCCGAGGACACCGAGGAACTGATGCGGACGATCACCTCGGAAGAGAACATTCAGCACACCCGGGAACGGGGCGGGGCGGACTTCGGGTTCGCCTTCGGCGAGTTGGCGCGGTTCCGCGTGAGCGTGTTCAAGGAGCGCGGCAATTTTGGCGTGGTGGCGCGGCAGATCCCCAGCAAGCTGCTGACGCTGGAGCAGTTGGGCATCCCCATGTCGATCCGCGAGCTGCTCTACAAGCCGCGCGGTTTGGTGCTGGTGACGGGTCCGACCGGCTCGGGCAAGACGACGTCGCTGGCGTCGATGATCAATATCATCAACGAAGAGCGGGATGACGCGCACATTATTACGATCGAGGACCCGATCGAGTATTATCACAAGCACAAGAAGGCGATCGTCACGCAGCGCGAGGTAAACGTGGACGTGCCCAACTTCGCGGAGGCGCTGCGGCGCGCGTTGCGCCAGGACCCTGACGTGATTCTGGTGGGGGAAATGCGCGACCTGGAGACGATGGACGCGGCCATCACGGCCGCCGAGACGGGGCACTTGGTGTTCGGGACGCTGCACACGACCGGGGCGGCGAAGACGATCGATCGGATTGTGAACGCGTTTCCGGTGACCCAGCAGGAGCAGATCCGCATTCAGCTCTCGACGGTGTTGCAGGCGGTGATTTCGCAGTTGCTGCTGCCGCGCTGCGACAAGCCGGGGCGGGTGGCGATTTTCGAGGTCATGATCAACACGCCCTCGATCGCCGCCCTCATCCGCGACAACAAGAGCTTCCGCATCGCCTCCGACATCCAGACCGGCGCCAAGTACGGCATGGTGACGCTGGACAGCTTCCTGATCGAGAAGCACCAGTCGGGCATGATTTCCCAAGAGGAGGTCATCACCAAGGCCCAAGACCCGACCACCATCCTCGTCAAGCTCCAAGAGTTGGAGGCCCACCGCGCGATGGAGGAAGCCGAACGCAAGCGCTAAGGTATGGCCGACGTCTCCTCGAACCCCCTCTTGGCCCTGATCCGCGAACGCGGGTTGCTGGACGACATGCAACTCGAGGAGGTCACGGCCGAACACACGCGCAGCGGCCGGTCGGCGCAGCAGATCTTGCTCGATTACGGCTTTCTGGACCTCGACACCATCCTGCAGATGCTGGCCGACCACCTGGGCACCGAAGTGGTCAACCTCAACGAGGCCGAGCTCACCCCGGAGGTCCTCGAGGTCGTCCCCGCCGCCACGGCGCGCATGTACCAGTGCCTGCCGGTGGCCGTCTCCGGCTCGACCGTCCGCATTGCCCTCGTGGATCCCCTCAACCCCTCGGTCATCGATGAGCTCGGCTTCACCGTGGGCAAAGAGATCCAGGTGGTCGTCGGAGACCCGACCCAGGTCGAGAAGCTGATCCAAAAAGCCTACCCGCAGGAAGTCGAAGGCATGAGCGCCGTGCTGCAGGAGCTGGGCTCGGACGAAGACCTCGCCAAGGGAGTGGCGGAGGTGGCGGCTGGCGCCTTCGACCTGAGCGACCTAGCCAACGAGGCCCCGATCATCAAGTTCGTGAACCTGGTGCTCACGCAGGCGGTGCAGGACCGGGCCAGCGACATCCACTTCGAACCGTTCGAGGACGAGTTCAAGATCCGCTACCGGGTGGACGGAGCCCTCTACGAGATGTCGCCGCCGCCCAAACACCTGGCGTTGCCGGTGACCTCGCGCATCAAGGTCATGGCGAACCTGGACATCTCCGAGCGGCGATTGCCCCAAGACGGGCGCATTTCGCTAACCCTGAGCGGGCGGCAGGTGGACATGCGGGTGTCGACTCTCCCCACCCAGTTTGGGGAGTCGGTGGTGTTGCGCGTGCTGGATCGCTCGGCGCTGCAACTCGAACTCGAGAACCTCGGCTTTCCCAAGTTCATCTACGACTACACCGCCGACATCATCCAACAGCCCAACGGCATCTTCGTGGTCACCGGCCCGACCGGCTGCGGCAAGACCACCACGCTGTACTCGTGTCTACGCCGGGTCAACGCGCTCGATTCCAAGCTGCTGACGGTCGAGGACCCGGTCGAGTTCGACATCGAGGGCATCATGCAGGTGCCGGTCAACGACAATGTGGGGATGACCTTCAGCCGGGCGCTGCGGTCGTTTCTGCGGCAGGACCCGGACATCATCATGCTCGGGGAAATGCGCGACCTAGAGACGTCGCAAGTGGCCATTCAAGCTTCGTTGACGGGGCACCTGGTGATGACAACGCTGCACACCAACGACGCCCCGGGCGCCGTCACGCGGTTGGTCGACATGGGGGTCGAGCCGTTCTTGATTTCCTCGACTCTGATGGCCGTGCTCGCCCAACGGTTGGTGCGTACCATCTGCAAACGGTGCCGGACCCCGTTCGAGCCGACCGAAAACCAGTTGACCACGCTCAATCTCTCCCCGCACGACGTCGGCGACAAAGTCTTCTACTACGGCCGCGGCTGCAAAGCATGCAACGATACCGGGTACCGCGGCCGCCGCGGCATCTTCGAGTTGCTCCCCATCAGCGATGCCATCCGGCTGTTGATCAATGAACGAGCCCCGACGGTGGTCATCCGACAGAAGGCCATCGAGTTGGGGATGGTGACCCTGCGCGAAGACGGTTTGCGCGCGATCTTCGACGGCGATACCACCGTCGAGGAAGTCCTCAAGTACACCTAGACCAGAGACGGAGGGTTATATGCCGAAATTCCAATACGTGGCCATGGATTCCCGCGGCAAGGAAACCAAGGGCACCCTCGAAGTGGCCAGCCAAAACGAGGCCATCGGTCGCCTCAAGGAAATGGGCTTCTTCCCCACCAAAGTCGTCGAGGCGGAGAAGGTCCCGGACAAAGCCGACAAGAAAGCCAAGTCCAGCGGCGCCGCCCCGCGCGGCAAGAAGCGCGGCAAAGACATCAACATCAACATCCCCTTCCTGACCGGCCGGGTGAAGCCCAAGGTGATGACGGCGTTCACCCGCCAGTTGGCCACGCTGGTGGATGCCGGGCTACCGCTGCTGCGCGGCATGCGCGTGCTCGAGCGCCAGGAGCGCAACCCCACCCTCAAACGCGTGCTCGGCGACATCTCCGTGGCCATCGAAGGGGGCAGCACCTTCTCCGAGGCCCTGGCTCAGCACCCGAAGATCTTCAATCGCCTCTACATCAACATGGTCAAGGCGGGTGAATTGGGCGGCGTGCTCGAGGTGGTGCTCAACCGCCTCGCCGAGTTCATGGAGAAAGCCCAGAAGATCAAGGGCAAGGTGGTCGCGGCCATGTTTTATCCCGTCGCCGTCATGACGGTGGCGGTGGTGATTTTGGGGGTTTTGATGGTGTTCGTGGTGCCGCGCTTCGAGCAGATCTTTAAGGACATGCTCGAGGGCCGGCCCTTGCCCGGCTTCACCCGGCTGGTGCTCGACATCGCCAACGTCATCAAGGACCACTTCATCATCTCCGCCGGCGTGGTCTTCGGCGCCTTTGTCTTGTTCCGTCTGATCCTCAAATGGCGCGTGGGCCGCCTCCTGTTCGACAAGTTCAAACTCCACATGCCGGTCTTGGGACCGGTGATCTCGAAGGTCGCTATTGCCCGGTTCACGCGAACCCTCGGGACCTTGGTGAGCAGCGGCGTGCCGATCCTGCAGGCCCTGACGATCGTTAAAGAGACCTCCGGCAATGTGGTCGTGAGCGATGCCGTCGCCCGCGTCCATGAAAGCGTCAAGGAAGGCGAGACCATCACCGCCCCGCTCGACGCGGCCAACGTGTTCCCGCCGATGGTCGTCAGCATGGTGGACGTCGGCGAACAAACCGGCGCGCTGCCCGAGATGTTGATGAAGATCGCCGACACCTACGAAGACGAGGTGGACAATGCCGTGTCGGCCATGACCTCGTTGCTCGAGCCGATCATGATCGTCTTTCTGGCCGTCATCGTGGGCAGCATCGTGATCGCCCTCTTCCTGCCGTTGATCGACCTGATCAACCAACTCGGCGGCAGCGATGGTGGCAGCCGCGACGGCGACGAGTAGCCTGCTCCCATTCCGTCCCACCCCGCCGCGACGGCGACGCGACGCCGAATCGCTTCGAGGTTGAATCGGCGACCTCAACCGGTCGAGGATGGACGCGATGCGCCTGTTCTATGCCTTCGCCTTGGCCGCCGCCGCGAGCGGGATGGCCTTGGGCCAACCCGCGAACCCGACCGAAGCCACCGACGTGGTGCTGGCAGATTTCGAGACCGACTCGTACGGAACCTGGCTGACGGCGGGCACCGCCTTCGGGTCGGGTCCTGTCCGGCGCGCCCTCCCGGGCCAAGGGCCCGCCGCCGGGTTTGTCGGGACTGGGTTCGCCTCGAGCGCCCACGGCGGTGACGCCAGCATTGGCTCGTTGCTCTCGCCCCCATTTGTCCTCGAAGGGACCTTCCTCCATTTTCTCATCGGCGGGGGACACCACCCGGGGTTGGCGGGGGTGAACCTGTTGGTGGGAGGCGCCGTGCTGCGCACGGCGACCGCCTCGAACAGCGGCCACCTGCGCTGGCACACCTGGAACGTGAGTGACTTGGCGGGGCAACTGGCCCAAATCCAAGTCCTCGACCATGCCACCGGGGAGTGGGGTCACGTGACCGTCGACCACTTTTACCTCAGCGACCAGGTCCCGACGGTGGTGGACGACCGCGAGTGGGCCGTCGTGCGCGCCTTGGCCAGCGTGCAAAACGCCGCCGAACGTGCCGCCCGCGATCTCAGCCGGCCGCAGTACCATTTCCGGCCACCCGCACAGTGGCTGGGCGACCCGAGCGGGCTCGTGCACGATCAGGGGTACTACCAGGTCTTTTACCAACACCACCCTTATGGCGATCAGCCCGGGCGCACCCACTGGGGCCACGCGCGCAGCCGCGACCTGTTGAGCTGGGAACACCTGCCCCCGGCCCTGTGGCCGTCGCAGGCCATGGCCGAACAGCACTGCCAGTCCGGCAGCCTCATCCGCTCGGCGGCCGGCCAACTCATGATCTTCTACACCAGCATCGGCCACGCCGAACCGCAGTGCTGGATCGCCCTGCCCACCGACGATGAATTGGTGCGCTGGGCCAAGTTCCCCGGCAACCCCATCCTCAGCCTGCGTTCGCCCGGAGGCCGATTCGATAATCTGCGTCAGCCCTACCTCTTTGCCCATGGCGGCCGCACCTACCTGGTGCACCCAGGCGCCAGCGACCCCGCCCAAAGCGCCCTGCCCGTGCTCTCGCTCCACGAAGCCGACAACCCAGAACTCACCCAATGGAAACACCGGGGCGTGTTGTTCCGCCATCCTGACCCGGGCGCGGGCAGGCTCAACAGCGCCAGCCTCGTCTCACTCGGCGGCCAATTTGTCCTGCTGACGTCTTCGGCCCGGGGAGCCGAGTATTTCACTGGCCAGTTCGACGCCACCCAGGGCACCTTCAGCGCCACCGGCGCCGGGCGCGTCGACGCCGGCGACGCCGTGGCGCCCCAAACCCTGCTCGACCCGCAAGGCCGTACCCTCTTGTGGGCACGCCTCCAGGGATTCGAGGGCGGCCGAGGCTGGAACGGCTGTTGGACTCTGCCGCGGGTCTTATCCCTCGAGCAAAGCAAGCTGGTGCAAACGGTGGCCCCCGAACTCGAACGATTGCGGGGCACGAACATCTCCCTGGTCGACTTGACCCTCACCAGCACCAACCGCGTCCTCGAGGAACTGAGCGGCACCATGCTCGAGCTGGCCGTGCGCCTGCGCCTGGGCGAAGCCCGCGCTGCAGGCCTGCGGCTGCGCTGTTCCTCCGATGGCGCACGCGCCGTTACCCTGCAGTACGACGGCGCCACCCTCGACGTGGCCGGCGCCCGGCTACCCTTGCCCCGCCCAGGCCCCAGCAGCGAACTGCGTCTGCGGGTCTTCCTCGATCAGTCCGTGCTCGAATGCTACGCCGAGGGCGGCAGCCTGTGCGTGAGTCGCGTCCTCCGCGCGGCCCCCACCGATGTCGGGATCGAGCTCTTCGCCACCGATGGCACGGCCACCTTCACCTCGCTCGAGGCCTGGCCCATGCAATCCATCTGGTGACCTCAGAACGGCTCGTCCGGATGCTCCGCTAACCACCGCGTCAGACCAGGTAACCGGAACGAGAGCCGCAACTGGGCCTTAGCGCAATCCAGGCTGGTGTCCGGCGGCCGAGGCGCGCCGCGGTAGTCCCGGCGCGAGGCCGGCTCGAGGCGGGGCGCAAGCTGCGGCCAACGCGCCGCCACCAACTGGCCCATCTGCCACCGCGACAATCGCTCGCTGCCCCCCACATGAAACAGCCCGACCGCTCGCCCTTTGACCAGTTCCCAAAGGGCGCGCGCGGTGACCCCCGCGAACATCGGGGAGCGGAATTCGTCCGTGAACAACTTCAACGTCCGGCCGGCCTGCCAAGCCAAACGCAGTTCCTCGTTGAAGCCGCGATCGCCCTTGGGCGAAGCGCCACCGTTGAGCGAGGTCCGGACGACCAAATGGCGCGGATTGGCGAGCACGCACTGTTCCGCCAAGACCTTGGTCTCCCCATAAACCGACAACGGACCGACCGGGTCCGTCTCGAGGTAGTGCCCTTTCTGCCCATCGAACACCAGGTCGCTCGAGAGCAAGACCAGGGGCACCTCTACCGCCAGTTGGGCCAGGTGTTCCACCACACTGACGTTGAGCGTGTGCGCCCGTCTCGGGTCGGCCTGGCAAGCCGGGCTCTGGCTCAGGGCCGCGCAATGAACGATCAGCGCGGGTCGTTGCCGGCAGAACGCCTCCGTGACGGCGCCATAGTCCGTCAGGTCGAGCGCGTCGCGGGTCCAGCCCCGCACCCGCCAATGCGGGGCCTGCTGGGGAGCGAGCCGGACCACGTAGCTGCCAATCAATCCACCCGCCCCAGTCACCCACGCCAGCGGCCGGTCCGCGGCCAGCGGCGATCCGCTCAGGCTTGCGGCCATCGGCGTGCGCTAGTCGATGAACCGCCGCGTGAGCGCCCCGTAGGCGTCGATGCGTCGATCCCGCAGGAACGGCCACTGCGTCCGCGTGGTCTCGATTCCGCCTAACTCCACCTCGACCAACAGCGTCTCTGCTCGGTCCGCACTGGCCTTGGCGAGCACTTCACCCGAAGGCCCCGCTACGAAGGATTGGCCCCAAAACTCGAGGCCGTCTCCGCCGGCCGGCCGTTCGTGCCCGACTCGGTTCACCACCGCCACGAAGCAGCCGTTGGCGATCGCGTGGGCGCGCTGGACCGTCTCCCAAGCCTGGTGCTGGACCTGACCGTGAGCCGCCTTCTCACGCGGGTGCCAGCCAATGGCCGTCGGATAAAAGAGAATCTCCGCCCCCTGCAACGCCGTTAAGCGCGCCCCTTCGGGGAACCACTGATCCCAGCAGATCAACACCCCAAGGCGCCCCCGACGCGTCGCCCAGGCGCAGAATCCTAGGTCGCCGGGCGCGAAGTAGAATTTCTCGTAGTAGAGCGGGTCATCGGGAATGTGCATCTTGCGGTACACGCCCAACCGCGCGCCATCGGCATCGATGATGACCGCGCTGTTGTGGTACAGGCCCGGCGCGCGCCGCTCGAAGACCGAGGCGATGACCACCACGCCATGCCGCCGCGCCACCTTCTCGAAGGCGGTCGTGGTGGGGCCCGGGATCGGCTCGGCCAAGGCGAAGTACCGGGGGTCTTCCTGCTGGCAGAAGTACGGCGTGCGAAACAGCTCCTGCGTGCAGAGGATCTGAGCCCCGTCCCGGGCGGCGCGTGCGGCAGCCGCAACCGTCTGCCGGAGATTCTCGGTCGGGTCAGTCGCGCAAGGCCGCTGCAGCAAGCCGAGCGTCACGGTGCGGTGCGGGGTGCGTTTCATAGCGGCGGTGCGGCGCGGTGCGCCAGCCGGGCCGTATGTTCCAGCACTTCGGTGCTCCCGGGCGCCGTCGTTGGGGCCGGGCCAGCCTCGGCGAACAACTCACGGTTGAATCGGCCCAGCGTCTCGGTGGTGGGGCCGTAGCCGGCGTGGTAGATGTAGTACTCGAGATCGTACAGCAACTCCTCGGCGCGCGCGTACCGATCCTCGAGCCGCCGCGCCAACGCCCGCTCGAGGATGCGTTCGAGCCGCTCGTCGATCCCCTCTGCCAGCGCGCGAAAGTCCGGAATCGGCATGGTGAGGATGCGCTGGCGCGACGCGGCGGCGTCCTCGGCCCGGAAGATATTCCGGCCGAGCAACAGGTCGGCCAACACCACCCCGGCAGAGAACAAGTCCGAGCGCGGGTCGGTGACCTGAAAGTCGGCCTGCTCGGGGCTCATGTAGTCCGCCTTGCCAGCCACCACTTCGCCTTCTTGGTCCTGCAGCAGGCCGCGCGCCTTGGCGATGCCGAAGTCGGTCAGCTTCACATCGCCCTCGAACGCCAGCATGACGTTCTTCGGACTGACGTCGCGGTGCACAATGCCTAAGGAATGGCCGCGGCCGTCGGTCTTGGCGTGGGCATAGGCGAGGCCGCGCGCCACGCGGCTGACGATAAACACCGCCAGCTCGATCGGCAGCTTGCGCCCGCGCAAGCGCAGTTGGTGCTGAAACTGCTCGAGGTTCACCCCGCGAATCAGTTCCATGGCGATGAAGAACACGCCCCGCGCTTCGCCCAGGTGATAGGTCTGAACGATGTTCGTGTGGATCAGGTCCGCCACCAGTTTGGCTTCGCCGATGAAATTCTCGAGGAAGAGCTTCTGGGTGGCGTACTTCTGGCGGATGATCTTGATGGCAACGCGCTTGACGAAACCCCGCGGCCCAAGTTGCTCAGCCTCATACACCATGCCCATGCCGCCCTCGAAAATCTTGTGCACGATCTCGTAGCGGAATTCGCTCTGAATGCTGAATAGGCTCGCCACGCCGCGATGTTGGAGGCCGCCCGGCCACTGTCAAGCCCCCCGCAACCCCCGCCCCACCCGCGCTTCGGCCGCGTCGTTATTGGCGATTTTCTGCTTTTTTCTGCTTGCGCCGCGAACACGGGTTGCTAAAACCCCCTGCGAAGACCGTTGGGCTCTCATAACAATAAACAAAAAACCGCACTATGGCTAAACCGCTCTCGAAATCACAACTCGCTGCCGCCATCGCCGACAAGGTCGGTCTCACCAAGAAGCAGGGGACCCAGATCCTGGACCTGGTGGCCGAATTGGCCTATAAACACGCCAAGAACACCTTCACCCTGCCGGGCGTCGGCAAGCTCGTGCTGGTGAACCGTAAAGCGCGCCTCGGCCGCAATCCCAAGACCGGCGAGACCATCCAGATCCCGGCCAAGAAGGTCGTCAAGTTCCGCGTGGCGAAGGCCGCCAAGGACGCCATCCTCGGCAAGAAGTAACCTGGCACCGCCCCTTTCAGGCACTCTGACACACCGGTCAGAGTGCCTTTTTTGTCCGCCCCCAGCCACGCCCTCGCCCTAGGGTGGACCTCGCCCATCCATCCCCACCGCGGCCGGAGCCCATCGCCCCCACCCTCCCGCGCACCCCCATCGAGCGGAGAAAAATCGGCGTCGTGGGCTGCGGCGCGGTGGGCAGCTTCTACGGCGCCAAACTCTGGCAAGCGGGGCAGGACGTGCATTTCCTCCTGCGGTCAGACCACCAGATCGTGCGAGCCGCGGGCGTCCACATCCACAGTGTGGCGGGGGACTTCCAGGCGCATCCCCACGTGGCCTCGCGCCCGGAAGAACTGGGTCCCTGCGACTTGGTGCTCATTGGACTCAAGACCACGGCGAACGCGGTGTTGGCCCAATGGCTGCCACCGTTGGTGCGACCGGACACGCTCGTGCTGACGCTGCAGAACGGCCTAGGCAACGAAGCCCATCTCGCCGCGTTGCTGGGCGACGCAGGCATCTTAGGGGGCCTCTGCTTCGTCTGCCTGAACCGCACCGCCCCGGGCGTCGTGCGGCACTTGGCGCACGGGCAAATCGCCATCGGCGAGTACCGCCGCGCGCCGCTCCCGCGCACATGGGCGTTGGCCGACCTCTTCCAGCGCGCCGGTGTGGCCTGCGCGGTCGCTCCGGACCTCGAACAGGCGCATTGGGAGAAACTGGTGTGGAACATCCCCTTCAACGGGTTGGGCGTGGGGGGGATCGCCGGCTACGACGCCGTCCGACAGGGCGGCCTCGCCGGGCAGACGAACCAAACCCGCACGTTGCCCACCAGTGAACTGCTCGCCGACCCACGCTGGGAAGGGCTCGTGCGCGATCTGATGATCGAGGTCATCGCCGCCGCCAACGCCCTCGGGCACGCCCTGCCGCGCAAGTTGGCCGAGGAGATGATCGCGCGGACACGCTGCATGGGCGATTACCGGGCTTCGACCCTGCTGGACTACGAACAGGGACGGCCGGTTGAACTCGAGAGCCTCTTCCTCGAACCGCTCCGCCGCGCCCAGGCGGCCCGCGTGCCCACCCCACGCCTCGCCGCCTTATGCGCCGTGTTGCGGGCCTTGGACGGCGCCCGCACCCGCGCCCACCGCCCCGCTCCGGCCGCCGACCCACCCGGCGGCGCCTTGACCAAGGTCAAGTCCACCCAGGACGCTCCGGGTTGAACTGAGCAGGTTGCCACGCAGACATGCCGAGCACGCACATGAATACCGAGCAGCTCTACCAGGAACGACTCAACCGTTACGTCACAGCCTTGCGCAACGAGAAGCCGGACCGAGTGCCGGTCCGCCCGTTTGTGGCTGAGTTCACCGCCAAGTACGCCGGGTTCACCTGCCAGGAGGTCGCTCATGACTACACCAAAGCCTTCGAGGCCGCCCTCAAGTGCGCCCGAGACTTCGGCTGGGACGCCGTCGTCCCCAACATGGTCTACGTCTGGACCGGCCTCGCCCAGGCGGCGGGACTACGCTACTACGGCATCCCGGGCATCGATATCCCACCCGACGTCGGCTTCAACTACATCGAGCCAGCCGAGGATCAGGCCTTCATGAAGGCCAACGAGTACGATGCCCTGATCGACGATCCCACCGCGTTCTTGTACACGGTGTGGCTGCCGCGGGTCTCGACCGAGCTCAGCCGGGCCGGCGAACCTGCCAGCTACCGTCACAACCTGGCCTTGGTGAAAAGCGCCATGGCCATGCTCTCTTACTTCGCCGCCTTCGGCCCCCAGATCGATCGGCTCCGCACCGAGTGCGGCACCGCCTCAGCCATCGCCGGCATCTTCAAGGCCCCCTTCGACATCATCGCCGACAAACTGCGCGGTTACGTGGGTCTGACGCTCGACATGCAGACCCAACCGCGCAAGGTGCTGCGGGCGTGCGAAGCCCTCATGCCGCATCTCGCCCACGTGGGCCTGACCACGGCAGACCCGGCTGGCCTGGTGCCCATCGGCTACTGGATGCATCGCGGCTGCGTCCCGTTCGTCAACCCCAACCAGTTCGCCTCCCACTACTGGCCTACCCTCAAACCGATTATCGAGGAGTTCTGGAAACACGGCCACCAAACCCTCTTCTACGCCGAAGGCAAGTGGCGACATCACTTCGACCAGTTCCGCGAGCTGCCCGAGCGCAGCATCGTGTTCCATTGCGACCAAGACGACATCTTCGAGGTGCACCGACGGCTCCACGACCGCTTCGCCATCAGCGGCGGCATCCCCAATATCCTCCTGAGCTATGGCACCACCGCCGAGGTGCGCGACTTCTGCAAGAAAGTCGTCCAGGAAGTCGCGTGCGAGGGTGGCTATATCATGGACGCCGGCGCCATCATGCAGGACGACACCAGCATCGGCAACCTGAAGGTGCTGACCCAGGTCTGCCATGAGCACGGCCTTTCCGGCACGAGCTCGACTCCCCCACCCGTCCCCCACC
>Ga0194126_10004172_pt1 | contig 22210 bp, 16 predicted proteins | sample TA2KigC150mmetaG_FD_148641 | JGI IMG/M metagenome (GOLD analysis project Ga0194126, IMG submission 148641) | Freshwater microbial communities from Lake Tanganyika, Tanzania - TA2015035 Kigoma Deep Cast 150m | ecosystem: Environmental > Aquatic > Freshwater > Lake | place: Tanzania: Lake... | reverse complement strand
ACCAAAACTCGTACTTGACAAAAAAAACAGCAGAAGGATTCAGGAGATCGAGCAATCGCTTTGCATTCGAGGGGGTATCTTCCGGCAGGTAGCAAACAAGATCGGCGCCTTGATAGTTCTTGCGAACCTCATAACCCGATGGGGAGAAGAATGTCAGACAGATAAAGATATCGGGATGCAGGGCCCGGATGGCTTCGATCACAGGTCTCCCCTGTTCGAATTCACCCAGGGAGGCACAATGGAACCACCACAACTTTTTTGCAGTCGCTGGTGCGGATGATGGTTTTAAAGCTTCTTCTATTTTTTTTAACAACCCTTTTCTCCCTTTCACCCAGGCTGCAGCCTTGGGATTAAACGGAGCGACCAACCGGATGCTTAGAAAATAGATCCTGACAATCAGTTGATAAAAGCAATACATCCTGGTCAGTAATAATAAAACGCTTTCGGAGCACGGCGATAAACCGGTATGAACCAGGCAATTTTGAAGCCGGTGAGGAGGTCCAAATGCTGGCTGTCGTCCTTTTTCATCAGGTCGAAGTCATATTCCCGGAAACTTTTTGTCCAGGCTTGGGTAAAATCGAGGCTGATCATAAAATTGATCCAGCGCTGGTTGCCCATATACAGGTAACCGATCGATTCATTGATGGCCAACCCACCCCGAAAGCGGTCGTATCCCCGTTTATAGTCTCCTTCAAGCTGCGGAACACTGTTGTTGGGGATGTTGATGCGCACCTTGTGCTGCAGGTACCCGGCCCCAGCGGTGATAAAAAAACCAGAGTTTGGATTGGGCCCGAGCCAGTTGAACATCTTCCCGAATTTGGCCAGAAAATGATAGCCCCGTTCATACAATACATAGTCGGCGTACATCCCGTTCTCGTCCAGTAAATAACCTTCACTGGTTGTGATGTGTTTCAGGATATCATCTCCATTCTTCACCTTTCCCCCAAACAAATAGTTTCCTTCGACGCCGATCAGCCAGTTTGACTTGGTCTTGAGTAATAATCCGGCGCCAATCCCGGAATTATTCCCAAAGCGTTTGGCCAGATCCTTACCCGGTATGGAGTAGGAGTAATTTGCATAGATCAGTGTGGAGAAGATGCTGGAATCTTTGATACTGGCCTGAGAAAAGGCTTTCTGCGAGGTCAGGCTAAGGATCAGCAGGGGGATGAATAGAAGGGTAGATGTTCTTGTTTGCATGTATCTCGATATCTGAAAAAGTCAATGATTCGAACCATCCTCGTAAAAATGCATCTCCCGGATATACCGGTAAACCTTTTCCGGAAGAAAATACCGCACATCCTTTCTTTCCCTGATGTTTTGCCGGAGAAAACTGGAAGATATCTCTAACAACGGTGCGGCGATCCGGTGCATCCGGGGAAATTTTTCCGGACTGTGCAGTAAATCTTGTGAACCGGGTCGGGGGTAAATGTACATATCAAACCTTTCAGCTAATGTTTCATGATCTTTCCACCGATGGAAATCGGGAAGAAAGTCGGTGCCGGCAATAATAACGAACTGTTTGTCAGAATATTTTTCTTCCAGTGCATATAAGGTATCGATGGTGTAAGAAGGCTGTGGAAGATGAAACTCGATACCGGAAGACAGGAAGCGTGGATCCTCTTCAATGGCCAGGTTCACCATGGCGAGGCGGTGGTGGCCTGCCAGTAGGGAATTCTTCTCTTTCAAAGGATTGTGCGGTGAAACCACGAACCAGACCCGGGAAAGATCGGTAAACTCCACCATGTAGGATGCAATCATCAGGTGCCCGATATGGATGGGGTTGAATGATCCAAAGAATAATCCGATCCGGTTTTTATCTTTCCCGCGCATAGGCATCAGATCATTTTCTTCGGGTCGACGATTTTGGTAAACTCCTCGTCGGTCAGCAAGCCTAACTCCAATGCTGCCTCCCGCAACGTCTTATGCTCATGGTGGGCTTTTTTGGCAATTTTTGCCGCATTGTCATAGCCGATATGTGGATTGAGGGCGGTGACCAACATGAGTGAGTTGTCGAGGTTCTTCTTGATATTCGCCGGAATGGGTTCGATGCCAATGGCGCAATGATCATTGAAGGAAACACAGGCATCTCCGATGAGTCGTGCCGATTCAAGAAAATTCTTGATCATGACCGGTTTGAAGACATTCAGCTGGAAGTGGCCGTTCATCCCCCCGATGTTGATCGCCACATCGTTCCCTGCAACCTGAGCTGCAACCATGGTGAGCGCTTCACATTGGGTGGGGTTGACCTTTCCGGGCATGATGGAGGAACCGGGTTCATTTTCCGGAAGAAGGATCTCTCCGATCCCGCACCTGGGGCCACTTGCCATCAGGCGGATGTTATTGGCAATATGCATCAGGCTGACAGCCACGGTTTTCAGGGCACCATGAGCTTCTACGATGGCATCATGGGCTGAGAGGGATTCAAACTTATTTGGTGCAGTAATGAAAGGCAGGCCGGTGAGATCAGAGATGATCTTCGCCACCAAAACGTCATAACCTTTGGGACAATTGATGCCGGTGCCAACCGCAGTGCCGCCGAGCGCCAGCTCGCTCAAATGCGGGAGGGTACAATGCAGGGCTTTCAGTCCATGCTCCAGTTGAGAAGCATAGCCGGAGAACTCTTGTCCCAGCGTCAATGGAGTTGCATCCATCAGGTGGGTCCGGCCGGTTTTCACGATATCCTTGAATGCTTCTGATTTCTGAACCAGCGTTTGATGGAGTTTTTCAATCCCCGGAATGGTAACCTCCACTACTGCTTTCAATGCTGCGATGTGCATGGCGGTAGGAAAAGTGTCGTTGGAAGACTGAGATTTGTTCACATCATCATTGGGGTGAATGTAAGATTTTCCTTCACCCAACTTTCCTCCGTTCAGGACGTGTGCGCGGTTGGCGATCACTTCATTCAGATTCATGTTTGTTTGTGTACCGGAACCGGTTTGCCATACCACCAGCGGGAACTGGTCATCCATTTTGCCATCGAGGATTTCATCACAGGCCTTGACGATCAGATCTTTTTTATCTTCAGGAAGCTTGCCTAACTCAAAGTTGGTCAGTGCGGCCGCTTTTTTCAGGATGGTAAAAGCCCAGATGATCTCTTGCGGCATCGAGGCCTCCGTCCCGATCCTGAAGTTCTCTTTGGAACGTTGTGTCTGGGCACCCCAGTACTTGTCGGCCGGTACCTCAATGGGCCCCATGGTGTCTTTTTCAGTCCTCGTTTTCATAAAATGGTTCTTTGCTGTGGATATTCAGAGAATTTTCTCAATGTTCTCAACCGGATCTCCAATGACGGCTTTGTATTGTTTTTCAATGATCGGTCGCTGAATGAGGCGGGGATTTTCCAACAGGATTCTGATCCATTCGTGGTCACTGAAGTTTTTTCCTTTGAGCTTTGTTTTAAAGAAAGGCTCCTGTTTTCTGACAATCTCCATAGGTTTCATGTTGAGCTTGACCAATAAACGGTTCAATTCTTTCTCCGTGAGTGGATTCTTAAGGTATTCACGGATCTCGAAATCCATTTGATGATCCTGTAGGAATTTCACCCCTGCGCGTGACTTGCGGCATTGCGGATTGTGATAAATGACCAGCATGATTATATTTTATTGCCAAATTCCATCAGAAAAGCTTTGATAAACATGTCGAGGTTACCATCCATCACCGCCTGAACATTTGATGTTTCGACATTTGTCCGGAGATCCTTGACCATCTTGTAGGGATGCATCACATAACTCCGGATCTGGCTTCCCCACTCAATTTTCTTCTTGGTACTCTCGATCTGTTGTATTTTTTCCCGCTTTTTTCGAAGTTCTATCTCATAGAGTTGTGATTTGAGCATTTGTAGCGCTTTTTCTCTGTTCTGCCCCTGGGAGCGGGTTTCCTGGCATTCGACGATGATCCCGCTCGGCTCGTGTCTCACCCTGACGGCCGTTTCAACTTTGTTGACATTCTGTCCGCCGGGGCCGCTGCTCCGGAAGGTATCCCAGGTAAGGTCTGAAGGGTTGATCTCAATGTTGATGGTTTCATCGATTACCGGGTAGGCATAGACTGACGCAAACGAGGTATGCCGTTTATGGTTGGCATCAAAGGGTGAAAGACGTACCAAACGATGCACGCCGCTTTCACTTTTGAGGTATCCGAAGGCATATTCCCCTTCGAACTCCAGCGAGACAGATTTTAATCCCGCAACATCCCCCTCCTGGAAATCCAATTCCTTGACCTTATAGTTGTGCTGTTCTCCCCACCTGATATACATCCTCATCAGCATGGAAGCCCAGTCCTGGCTTTCTGTTCCGCCCGCCCCCGAGTTGATTTGCAGGATCGCACTGAGTTTATCTTCTTCACGGCTCAGCATATTTCTGAACTCCAGATCTTCAATGTGTGATAAGGCTTCCTGGTAATGAATGTCAAGGTCGGCTTCATTTCCTTCACCCTGGATATAAAACTCCCACATCACAGTTAAATCATCCATGGATGCTCTGGCCTTGTCAAATGCATCCGTCCAGTTTTTCTTGTTTCGGATCGATTTCAGTACCTGCTCGGCAGTTTTGGGATTATTCCAGAAGTCGGGTGCTGTTGTTACCTGCTCTTCTTCTCTGATCTGATTCAATTTGCCATCAACGTCAAAGGAACCTCCTCAGGTCCTTCAACCGGTGGTCAAGGTCCTTTATGTTTTCAATTGTAATCATCTTATAATATTCTCTTTTTCAATATTTTCCAAACCAATTCCGATTCAAAGCCCCGCGCAATGGCAAAGCGGGCAAGTTTACCGGCCCGGATGGCCGGTTCCATGCCTTTGAGTGAAGCGGCCTTTTTAGAAATGAGGTTCTCCAGGGCTTTGAGGTATTCCTGCGGATCGATCTCTTCCAGTCCGATGGCGATGTACAGTTCAGGCATTCCCTTCTGCCGCAGGGCATAGATGATCTTGTTCCTGCCCCATTTGCTGATCCGGAATTTCCCGCGGGCAAACGCCTTGACAAAACGCTCTTCGTTGATAAAATTGTCCTTCTTGAGTTGTTCAATGACAAGCGGGATCAGCTTTTCCCGGATTTTCCACTCCACCAGTTTCTGTTTCACTTCTAAAACACAACGTTCCTGGACGGCACAATAATGCTCAATTCTGGCTTTTAATAATTCGGGGATTTGCTCATTTGTTGTCATTGGGAATGAACCTGGTATGCAAATGTATCAAAATAATTGGAAAAAAATTTTTTCGAAATTTTGTTTGAAATAAAAAAAACTCTAATTTTACCATAACTTTTTTCAAGAACCACAGTATAAGGATATATAGATATAAAATAGTACCATCGTATTCCATGCAGCCTCCTTACTCCTCATACCTCCTTTCAAGGATCTGGCTTTTGATTGGATTATGTCTCGGTGTGATCCGGTTATCAGCGCAATCTTTCAGTTGCGGGGATGTTTTTACAGATCCCCGGGACGGCCAGACTTACCCGACAATAGCTATCAATGGTCATTGCTGGTTTGCCAAAAACCTGAATGTTGGAACCATGATTGCCGGGACAACGCCGCAATCTGATAATGGTTTGAGAGAAAAATACTGCTACCAGAACAATGATGCCAACTGCCTGATATATGGCGGGTTGTATCAATGGGATGAGATGATGAACTTTGCTGTTTCACCTGGGAGCCAGGGGCATTGTCCCATCAACTGGCATGTCGCCACCGAAAATGAATGGAATGATCTGATCACCTTTTATGGGGGGAATGCATTTGCCGGGAATCCAATTAAACCGGGGGGCGTTTCTGGATTCAACGGGATATTTGGCGGCGGCTTTTTCAACCAAACGACTTACCGATATGCAGGTTTTGCAGGGATGTACTGGAACTCTACCCAGCGAAGTGCATCCCGCGGATGGGCTTTGGGAATCAACACCACCAATCCGGATGTTTCCCGCCACCCGGCGGACAAGGGATTTGCGCTCTCAGTAAGGTGTGTGGAAGGGCTATCCGTTGAATGCCAGCCACATCCTACAACGGCAAATGCAGGACCTGACCAAATGGATATCTGTACGATGCCCACCGTCTTGCAGGGTAATACACCGGTCGACGGAGTTGGTTTATGGTATATCATCTCTGGTAATGGCGGGATCATTGCCGACCCCACCAATCCTACTTCTGATTTTTCCGGAATGAATGAAGGAACCTATGTGCTTGTCTGGAGTATAAGTACTGTCTGCGGCGTTTCATCAGATACCGTAACGATCGACTTCGGGGAACTACCTGATATTGCTGATGCCGGGCCGGATCAACCCGATCTCTGTATCACCACAACCAGTATCATTGGGAATACGCCTGCCTTTGGAACTGGAATATGGACCATTGAAGTCGGTGGTGGAACCGGAGCAATTACCGATCCCACCAGCCCGGCAACCACTTTCTCCGGTTTAGAAGGACAAACTTATGTGCTCCGGTGGACCATTACAGCCGGATGCGGAAGCACATGGGATGAGGTGACGATTGGTCTTGCTGAGATTCCTACCCAGGCCGATGCCGGCGACGATCAGTTGGATCTGTGTGATCCTTTCACAACTTTGAATGGGAATATCCCGGATATCAATGAGACCGGTCATTGGGACGTGATTTCCGGGCCGGCCGGATGGAGTTTCAGTGATCCATCCGCCTGGAATAGCTTGTTTAACGGGTTGAACCCTTTTACTTATGAACTCACCTGGACCATCCAGCCCATCGGATCACCCTGTACATCCACAGATACCGTAGTCATTGATTTCGGAGCTATTCTCCCGGTTGCCAACGCTGGCGCTGACAGCTCCGATGCATGCTCTCCCATCCTTCTTTATGCTAATGATCCGGCGCCATACACAGGCACCTGGTCTGTCATCAGCGGGGTAAACGGAATCATTGCCGATGTGCATGATCCGCAAAGTTCATTTACTGGAGATGGCGGAGAGACATATATTTTACGATGGACGATCATTGCTTGCGGTCAAACACTTACAGATGAGATCACCATCACCTTCCTTGAAAATGCCCTTGCAGTTGCCGGCGCCGATTCGCTGAATGCCTGTTCACCCCTTGACCTGTATGCCAATACCCCACCTTCTGGGACAGGGGTCTGGAGTATCGTATCGGGAACCGGCGGAAACATTGCTGATCCGCTCTTGCCAACAAGCTCCTTTAGCGGGCAATTGGGTGAAGTATATGTACTGAGATGGACCGTCACCGCCTGTGATGTCATGCAGGATGATGTGACCATTGGCATTGCTCCGCTTCCTGTTGCCAACGCCGGTCCCGACTCTGCCCATGCGTGTCCTTCCCTGGCCTTATACGCCAATGATCCTTACCCGGGCATCGGCACCTGGACCATTCTGAGCGGCAACGGAGGTAACATCTCCAACATCCATGATCCCCACAGCGGATTTTCAGGGATTCCTGATTCCACCTATCTCCTTCAATGGTATGTCCTCAGTTGTGGTCTTGACAGTGTTGACACGGTCAGCATTACAGTGGGACCTTTGATCAATGCCTTTGCCGGATTAGACCAGATTGATCTGTGTGATACCATCACCCAGTTGCAAGCAGCCAACCCAACGATAGGATCCGGGATTTGGACGCTGGTCAGCAATTCTACCGGTATCATTTGGGATCCAACATTATATAACAGCATGTACTCCGGCCTGACCGGAAGTACCGATACCCTGGTATGGACCCTCACCGATCCCTGCAGAACCACAAGGGATACAGTAATCATCAGCTTTGCTCCTCCGCCCGGGCCAGTTGATGGCGGCCCTGATCAGATCGACGTCTGTTCCCCTGTTGAAATGGAAGCCAGACTTCCGGTTGAGGGTGTTGGTTGGTGGACCATCATCGCCAGCATGAGTCCTCCCGGCGGATCGATTACCAACCCTTCGGATACCAATGCCCTGGTCAGTGGCGCCTATGGCAGCACGTATTATCTCTCATGGAATGTGGCCAATAATTGCGACACAATCTCTGATACGGTGATGGTTAAATTCCTCGACCCGCCCGGACCCGTCAATGCCGGGCCGGATCAATCGGATATATGTTCCCCAACAACGCTCAACGCCACACAGCCTACTAACGGAACAGGTATCTGGTCGATCATCACAGGGATGAGTTCTCCCGGCGGGAATATTCAATTGCCGACAAACAGAAACAGTCCATTTACCGGGATTGCAGGAGGAATTTATTACATCAGATGGCGCGTTTCCAACATCTGTACAAGCATTTCTGATACTGTCAGAATTGAATTCCGGTCGATTACCACTGCCAATGCAGGACCAGATCAATTGGATATTTGTGTCTCACCCACAACACTGCAGGGAAACACCCCTGCAGCAGGTGAAACAGGCACATGGACAGTTGTCATGGGAATAGGCGGCGCTATCAGTGAACCCAATAATCCCAACAGTACATTTACCGGGACACAAGGTGTGCTCTACCGTTTGAGATGGAGAATTTTCAATGGATGTGTTTTTAGCCAGGATTTTGTCGATATCCGGTTTGCCCTACCAGTGGGAATTGTGGATGCGGGACAAGACTCATCGACGTGTACACCGGTTCAATTATGGGCTCTTACTCCTGTTTCCGGCACCGGAACCTGGACCATTCTCAGCGGAAACGGCGGAAGTATCAGCAACATCAACGATCCACATAGCTCTTTCAACGGTGTTGAAGGGGAAACTTATGTCTTAGACTGGACAGTTAATGGGCCTTGCGACACCGCCTCCGACCAGGTCACCATTATTGCAACGGGAGATCCATCACTGGCCAATGCCGGACCTGACCAGTCGGGAATTTGTTCACCAGCCCAACTGGCAGGAAATACACCGGCTGTTGGTACCGGGCAGTGGAATATCATCAGTGGCGGATTGCGACCCTTTAGTAATCCACATGATCCCAACGCCTTATTCTATGGCGATCTTGGAGAAACCTATTTACTGGAATGGGTTATTTTCACCAATTGTGCCACCAAACGTGATACGGTTGAAATCGCTTTTTATCCCAGCCCAACCGGCCCGGATGCCGGCCCGGATCAAAACGTGCCATCGACATCAACCGTTCTGCAAGGAAATACAATTACCAGCGGAATGGGTGAATGGTGGGTCGTAAGCCCTACAACAGGACCAGGAGCCGGTACCGGATTTATACTTGATCCCTTTAATCCGCTGACGCCGTTCTCCGGAATGGTGGGAATTACCTATGTGCTTGCCTGGAACAGCTACAACGTCTGCGATACGCTCACCGACCTTGTTACGATCTATTTTACTGCCTGTCAATCTACCACCAGCGTGAGCTACGGCGGTAAGAACTATCCGGCAGTATCCATCGGGCAGCAATGCTGGCTGGGTGAAAACCTGAATATCGGCACCATGATCAATGGCTCACTCGATCCGTCCAATCCGTTCATCATTGAAAAATATTGCTACGATAACCTCTTAACCAATTGCGCTGAATATGGCAGTCTTTACCAATGGGATGAAGCCATGCAGGGATCGCTAACACCCGGCGCCAAAGGGATTTGTCCGACCGGTTGGCATATTCCAACAACTGCCGAATGGTCATTCCTGGCTGCAACACTGCTGGGCGCAGATACCGCAGGAGCTCTGATGAAAGAAGCCGGATTGACTCACTGGGCTGCCCCCAATACGGCCGCTTGCAATACCAGTGGATTCACAGGATTACCTGCCGGGATGCGTTTGGTTGATGGTTTATTTTATCAAATCTCTACCGATGGATATTTCTGGTCATCTGACCAGGCTTCCCTTATCAATGCATGGGAAAGAAGATTATTCTACAATGCAGCTGACCTGTTCGAAGAAAATTACCTGAAAACATATGGTTTCAGCGTCCGCTGCCTGAAAGACTAACCACGCGGGATCAGAAAAAATCCTACTTTTACTTCCGAAATATTTCATCCCATGCGCATGAGATACTTGTGTATTCTTACTATTTTCTTTTCCTGGCAGAGTAGCCTTTCTGCCCATTCTTTTTCAGTTTCGGGTGTCATCGAAGGCCATGCAAATGGTTCCGTAAAACTGGCAGCCATCAGGGGAGAACGGCTGGTATTCCTGGATAGCACGAGGACTCATGAGAAAGGGAATTTTGTAATTCCTGTCAGGGAAACCTATCTTCCCGGAATGTATCGGTTGCAATTCGGGAAGAATAAATTCATTAACCTGGTGCTGGGGCATGAGAATATCCGGCTTACAACGACCTTCTCCGATCCGTCCAAAGACCTGAAGATCGTTGAATCTTTTGAAAACACCTTATTCCGGGATGTGCAAAAAAAAGAAGCCGAAACACAAGAAAAACTTGCACTTCTGCAGCCGGTTATCGATTATTATCCACTGAATACGGAATTCTATCAGGAGGCTGCAAAGGAGTATGAAAGTATCCAGGAATTGCGGAACAGGTTCTATGAAGAGGTCATCCGAAAGAATCCTGATCTCTTTGTTTCAAAGATCGCTGCCATCAAGAAAGAACCGTTCATCAAGGCTTCCATGAAAGAAGAAGAACGGCTGTCGTTTCTGAAATCCCACTATTTTGATGGTATCGATTTCACCGACACCAACCTTTTCCGATCTAACGTGTTGACAGGCAAAGTTTTTGCCTACATGTCATTGTACAGCAACCCAAAATATAGCCGGAAACAGTTGGAAGAGGCGTTTATCAGGGCGATACACATCATCCTTTTCTATGCTTCGGCCAATCCATACACGTATGATTTTATTGCAGAATTCCTCATCGGGGGTTTCGAGAAGTTCCATTTTGATGAGGTGTTAACGTTCATCGCCGAGAATTATGAAAGTCCGGATACAATGCAGACCAATCCCAAGCGGGAGGCTTTAAAACACAAACTGGAAGTGTACAAGAAAATCGCAATCGGCAAAGGGGCTCCTGATTTTGAAACAGTGGATTTGACCGGCAACAAACTTCATCTGCGGGATTTCCAGAACGAGTACCTCCTGCTGGTCTTTTATGCTTCGGATTGTCCCCATTGTTCTGAATTTCTCCCTGATCTTCATAAATACTATAAAAGCCAGGCAAGTAAGAAGATGGAAGTGGTGGCCATATCGTTGGATAAAGATCGGGATGCCTGGGAAAAATATGTCCGGGATGGCAAGTATGACTGGATCAATGCATCCGATCTGAAGGGCTGGGATAGCCCGGTAGCCGATGATTATAATATCTATGCAACACCCACCTTCATTTTGCTTGACCGGAACAAAACCATCGTCCTGAAGCCTTTAATGGTAGAGGAGATCACCTCTTTTCTGAAGAATAATTAGTACCTTTGCCCCCCTGGTCCCGTAGTTCAATGGATAGAACATCAGATTCCGGTTCTGCAGGTTGGGGGTTCGAGTCCCTCCGGGATCACAATCCGGGAATTTTCGTATCTTGCACAAAAATCAATCCTGCCAGATGATGCGACACCTATTTTTCACCCTGTTTCTGGTTTTTCTTTTCACCGCTGTCCAGGCGCAATACCAGAATATCTCGATCAACACATTGAATAATCCCAATGAGCCAGCGATCTGCATCAACCCGAAGAACCTGAACGAGGTGATTGCCGGAGCGAATATTGAAGCGGTATATATATCTCAGGATGGTGGCTATACCTGGAATTACAACCAGCTTACCTCCTCCTTTGGCGTGTGGGGAGATCCCTGCCTGGTTATCGATACTGCAGGCGACTATTACTTTTTCCATCTTTCCGATCCTCCCGGGCCAGCCTGGGTCGACCGGATCGTTTGCCAAAAGTCAACCGACAAAGGCCTCACCTGGTCGGATGGAACCTACCTGTTCGTCAATGGGATGAAAATACAGGATAAAGAGTGGGTGGCGGTGGATCCGACTGACAACAGCCTCTATGCCTGCTGGACCCAGTTCGATGAATATGGGAGCAGCAATCCGCTCGACAGTACGATCATTTTGTTTACCAAGTCAACTGACGGCGGCCTGACCTGGGCTTCGGTGAAGCGATTGAACAAGGTTGCAGGTGATTGTTTGGACGACGACAACACGGTGGAAGGGGCCGTTCCGGCTGTTGGTCCCAATGGTGAAGTCTATGTCGCCTGGGCCGGACCTGCCGGAATTGTCTTTAACCGTTCCCTCGACAAAGGAGAAACCTGGCTCAGTAATAACATTTTTGTGGATTCCATGCCTGGCGGTTGGGCCTATATGATTCCGGGAATCTACCGGGCCAATGGTATGCCGGTAACCTGTTGTGACCTCAGCAACGGGCCGTATCATGGTACGCTCTATATCAATTGGTCAGATCAACGGAATGGTACTGACGACACCGATGTCTGGCTCAAGAAATCTACCGATGGCGGGACCACCTGGTCTGACATCAAACGGGTAAATGACGATCCCCCCGGAAGGCAGCAGTTCTTCACCTGGATGACCATTGACCAGGTAAGCGGTTATTTGTATATCGTCTTCTATGACCGCAGAAATTTCACTACCGCTCTCACCGATGTCTACCTGGCCGTTTCCACAGATGGAGGAGAAACATTTGAAAACATCAAGATCAGCGAATCCCCATTTCTCCCTACAGCCAATATCTTTTTTGGTGATTATACCAATATTACCGCCCACAACCACATTGTCAGGCCGATTTGGACCCGGCTTCACAACGGGCAACTCAGCGTGTTCACCGCCATCATCGACAGCCTTTATACAGGCACAGGAGAATCCTTTACTTCCGCCATCCCTTTCAACCTGGAACAAAACTATCCGAACCCCTTTTCTGATGACACCTATTTCTCCTTTAAAATAGAAGAACGGAGTGCTGTCACTATCAAGGTCACGGATGCTTTCGGAAGAGCTGTAGCCATGCTCTTTGAGAATAAAATGCTGAGTCCGGGAAAACACATTGAACATTTGGATGCCCGGCAATATCAGCTGTCCCCGGGAACATATGTCATTTCCATGACCTGTAACAAGAAGAGCCTTCACCGGAAAATGCTGGTTGCGGAATAATACCTCATCTCCGTTCAGGAAACATTTTACAAGAATCTCGTTTCTTTCGTTTTTTTCTTTTACTTTTGCAGCTAAAAGCATGTATTCATGGATCAAGCGCTGGTAGAGATTCTGGAGAAAATCCGGCAATTTTCGGTAGAAAACGGGATGAGGCATTATTCCATCCCTGAAATATCCAAGAGATTACAAATTCCGGAGGAAAGCCTTTTTCAACTGGTGTCGTCTGAAGAAGAGCTTGTGGAAAAAGCACTTGAATACGAGCGGGACTGTTTCCGGGAGATCTTCGAGCGTCACAATTTCGATGGGGTCAACTCCATTGATATCATGCTGATTGTGAGCCGGGATATCAGTCGCCGGTTTTACGATATTTCACCTTCCGTAACCATGCATCTTAAAAACAACTATCCTGGCATTTACCAGTCGCATGTCGAAGAGCGTATCAGATTCATTTTCGAGATGATGCAGCTGAATATCCAGAAGGGGATCCGCCAGAAGATGTACCGCAGTGATGTGAGTACCGAGCTGGTTTCCAGGTTATACATCAGCCGGCTCATCGACCTGCATGATCCGGCTATTTTCCCACCGGAAAAATTTTCTTTTGAAACCCTCTTCAATACCATGTTCGATCATTTTATCCGTGGCATTGCAACACCGGCAGGGTTGAAGTATTACGAGGAAAAGAAGAGTGAATTCGGGCTCTGAGCATCTGCTGGTGAACCATTACCATTAACACATGGATGTATGGAAGTCAAGTTGAAGAAGATCATTGATGGCGCTGTTCGCCTCTTTAAAAAATACGGCATCCGGAGTGTTTCGATGGATGATATATGCCAGGAGCTTGGGATGTCGAAGAAGACCTTGTACCAATTCGTCAGGAACAAACCCGACCTGATCGATAAAGTACTGGAAAATCAGACCAGCCTGATCTTTGCGATCATTGATGAAATCCTGACAAGTAAGTTGAATGCCATTGATGTTTTGCTGGAAGCCAGCAAACAAATCGGCTCACAGTTGAAAGATGCCAACCCTGTCACCGAGTTTGACCTGAATAAATATTATCCTGAACTCTACCGGATCTACCTGGAGAAACGCAACCGGCGAATTTTCAACTACCTGAAGGAAAACATCGGGCAGGGAATACGGGAAGGTTTGTATCGGGCAGACCTGGATGTTGATCTGACTGCCAGTCTGTACATCAAAAAAATGGAAGGAATCTCGGATCCCGATTTTTGTCAAATGACAGGTCATTCCTATGCCAAGATCTTTCAGGTGATGTTCGACAATCACATCCGGGGGATCTCCAATGATAATGGTATTTACTACTATGAAAAACAACTACAAAACAGTAATTTTTGATTTTCGGAGTATGAAAATTAGATGGATGATTTTTCTTTTCTTTGGCTTGATCCCGACTTTGGTGTTAGCGCAGAACCCAGGCACCGGAACCCGCCTTTTTAGCCTTGCCGAAGCAAAGGATTATGCGAGGGAGAATAATTTCGACCTTAAGAATGCCGGCAAAGATGTCCAGATAGCCCGAAAGATTGTAAAGGAGAACACCTCTATCGGGCTTCCGCAGATTTCAGCCAGCGTAGATTATCTTGATTTCATTGATCGTCCGACCTCTCTCTTGCCTGGGGATTTTTTCGGACAACCGGGAACCGAGGTCCCTATTCAGTTCGGAACCAAGTATAATGCCACCGCCAAGGCCCAATTAACCCAGTTGATTTTCAGCGGGCAATACCTGGTTGGACTGCAGGTCGCCAATGCTTATCTCGAGCTGACACGGGAGAAGATCAAGAAAGATGAGCGGGAAGTGCTTGACCAGGTGACCACGGCCTACATTTCCGTATTGATCGTTGAAGAGAGCAATAAAATCCTGGACAGTACCCTCCTCACCATGAGACAGATGCTGAATGAGACCAACCAGATCTATCAGAATGGACTCATTGAAGACATCGAAGTAGAACAACTGGCGCTGAATGTTTCCAACCTGGAGGCCATGGTCACCACGAATGCAACCCAGAAGAACCTGGCTTACAGCTACCTGAAATTCCTTATGGGGCTCAGTGCAGATCAGGAGATTTCGCTAAGTGATAATCTGGAAACACTCTTGTTCAAAGTAAACCGGGATCTCCTTGTTAAGCAGCCTTTTGATCATACACAATACATCGATTACCTCCTGTTAAAGAAGCAGGAGCGCCTAACTTTCCTTCAATATAAGCTTGCCAAGACAGCCTATTATCCTACGCTTGCCGGATTCGTCGGGTTCCAGGAGAATGCCCAGCGTAACGACTGGAATTTCTTTCATACCAATAAACTCTGGTTCAGAACCACCAACTGGGGAGTTAGTCTGTCCATCCCCATCTGGAGTTCGGGGAGCAGGAAATACAAGGTTGACCAGGCTCGTTTACATGTAGAAAAGTTGCGCATCACCGAAGAGAAGGTGAAAACGTCTCTCCAGGTCATGACCGAGACCACCCGCAAAGATTTCAACAACTCCTACATGGTTTTCCTGAACAAGAAGAAAGGGATTGAGACAGCTGAAAAGATTTACCGGAAGACGGCGGAAAAATATCGCCAGGGAGTGGCGTCAAGCCTGGAGCTGGAGCAGAAATACAACCAATTCCTGATGTCGGAGAATGACTATATCCTGGCAGCCTTCGATTTGCTGAAGGTCACGGTGACCCTGGAAAAGCTGCTGGCCCGTTACTGATCTGCCTCTTTTAAAGTTTTGCTTTCCTTTTTCTGCGTTGTGCTATCCTTAGACGGATTCTTGCATCCATGAGGTACATGGCAGGTACAAAGATGATGGTCAGGAAGGTGGCGAAACTCAATCCGAAAATGATCGTCCAGGATAGGGCGCCCCAGAACGCGACGTTATCACCACCAAAGAAGAGATGAGGATTAAGTTCGGTGAACATCGTAACGAAATTGATATTCATCCCAACTGCCAGCGGAACCAGGCCAAGCATGGTAGCCGTGGCTGTGAGAACAACAGGGGTGGTACGGGTCAGCCCGGCTCTCACGATGGCTTCCCGGGCACATAGCCCTTGCTCCCGGAGCCTGTCGGCAAACTCCACGATCAGAATCCCATTTCTGACCACAATGCCGCCAAGGGCAACAACTCCGAGACCTGTCATTGTAATGACAATCGGCATGTTAAAAATAATGATGCCGATCAGAACCCCGATGATGCTGAAAATCACCTCACTCAAGATGATCAGTGATTTGGGGAGCGATTTAAACTGGGTTATCAGGATGAAAAATATCAAACCAAGGGCAATCAGCATGGCCTTGGTAAGGAATGCGGTTGACTCCTGCTGATATTCCTGTTCCCCCGTGAAGGCGATCTCAAAGTTTCTTGGGGTTTGGAAATCCCGGATGGCCGCTTTGGCATTGGCAACAACTTCATTGGGGGTATAACCGCTCAAGACTTCCGAAGAAAGGGTGATGACCCGTTTGTTGTTCAGCCGTTTGATCCCGCCATACGACTGTTTATAGGTGATGGTTGCAAGGCTGGAAATGGGGATGGATCGCAGCTGGCCGGAATTCATATCACGATAGGTGATCCTGGAATTGATGATCTCATTGATGTTTCTCCGTTGCTTATCCGAATACCTGACCACGATGGGAAACTCATCTTCCTGTTCTTTATACTTTGAGACTTCTTTACCGTAAATAGCGGTTCTCAGTTCCAGTCCAACCTGGCCGGTGAATATACCTTCCCGGTTTGCCCGTTCCCGGTCGATGTTGATAATGATCTCCGGCTTGCTGGTTACAAAGTCCATTTTCAGGTTCTCGACCCCTTCGATATTCACCGAATCCAGATAAGCTTCAAGCGTTTTCCCGGTGGTGACCAGCTCTCCCAGGTCTTCTCCCCGGATCTCAATATTGACCGGCTTTCCAGTGGGAGGACCCATCTGGTTTTTCTGAACCACGATTTGCGTACCGGGAATATCCTTGACAGCATCGCGTATCTGATTCATGTATTGGGTTGTCGAGATATCCTGCCGATACTTTGATTCAATGAAATTCACCGTTACTTTTCCCCGATTGGATGACATGGAGCGATCGAAGATCGATTCTCCCGCACCAAATCCTACGTTGGAGATGACTGACTCAACTGCCGGATTGGTCTTTCCCAAAATCCCGAATATTCTTTTTTCAACAAGCTGTGTAACTGAATCGGTCACCAATTGGTCTGTCCCCTCAGGCATAGCAACAGAAACAAAAATGTTATTGGGCTCATTTTCAGGAAAAAAGAGGACTTTTGGTTTTTTGGCGCCTGTTATTATAAAGGTAATGATCAATAACACGATAATGCTCCAGAACATGTACTGCGGGTTGTTCTTTTTCAGGAAGAACCGCAGCGAACGTTCATAGAGATGCATGGTTGCAGGCCACCCGGTATTCTGGAAATAGCCGATCGCCTGCTTGATGAAGAATCGGTAAAGCAGGTTGAGCAGAAGGAGGAGGATCAACAGGTTTCCGATTCCCGGCACACCTGAGAAATAGCATAACAGTGCCAGCATCAGCAGGACGACCGAAGCGATAAGGATACGCTTCCGGTTTACTTTTGTTTCGACCTCATCATATTCATGTTTCATGAACGACACGGCGAAAACCGGATTGATGATATAGGCCACAAAGAGCGAAGCAAATAAAGTAAGGATGAGTGTTACAGGGATATAGTACATGAATTTTCCGACAATGCCCGGCCAGAAAGCCAACGGGAAGAAGGGGGCCAGGGTGGTTAACGTTCCCGATAAGATCGGAAGAAATACCTGTCCGGCGGCCATTTTTGCTGCGGTGACGATATCCGGCACCTTTCGGTGGATCCGGTGTGTATTCTCAATCACGACAATGGCATCATCCACAATGATCCCCAGGGCGAAAATAAAGCCGAACATCACGATCATATTCATGGTAAAGCCAAGGCTTGGCATGATCATATAAGCCACGAACATCGATAAAGGAACCGACAAACCCACAAAGAAAGCATTGTTAAATCCCATGAAGAACATCAATACCAGGGTAACCAGGAGAAAACCGATCAGGATGGTGTTGTTGAGCTCTTCCAGTGTATTCCGGGTATACCTTGACATATCTCCCGAAATGGTGACTTTCAGGTCCGGAGGGAAGACATTTTTTATCAGGTCGACATTGATGATCTCCTTGATTTTGTCGGATGCATCAATCAGGTTTTGTCCGCTCTTCTTGATCACATTGAGGGTGATCACAGGCTTGTTATCAAGTCTGGAAAAGCTCTCCTGTTCCTTGTAACTGTCTTCAACGCCGGAGATATCTTTCAGGTAAACATTGGCGCCGGTGGAAGACTTGAAAAGGATGTTGCGCACGTCATCGATCCTTTCGAACTGTCCGACGACCCGGATGGTGCGTTTGGTGCCGAAGTTGGTTATACTGCCTGTTGAGATGGTCACATTTTCACTTGCAATGGCCCTTTCAATATCTGAAAAAGTAACCCCTGCCGCCTGCATTTTATACATATCGACATCAACACGTATCTCTCTTTCCAGTGCTCCGATGATATCAACCCGAGTGATCTCCCTGAGCATCTCGATCCTGTCCTGCGCTATCTCGGCATATTTTTTCAAGCGTTGCAGATCATAATCCCCGGAAATGTTGATGAACATGATAGGGATCTCGGCAAAATCGATCTCGGCGACCTCCGGTTCCTGCATCAGATCGTTGGGAAGATCAGCCTTCGCTTTATCCACGGCATCTTTCACCCGTTGTTTGGCTTCCTCAACAGGAACATCCGTATTGAACTCAACCACGATGCTAGAGAAATCCTGGAGAGAATTACTGGTAACCTTGTCGACATCGGCCAGTGATTTTATCTCCTTCTCAATGGGTCGGGTAATGAGGCTTTCCATATCCTCCGGAGAAGTTCCTGGATAGGGTGTTGTCACCAATACGGTTGGGATCACAACTTCCGGGAATTGCTCCTTGGGAATGGAAAAGTAGCTCACCAATCCCAGCATGGTGATGATGATGGTCAGAACATAAATGCTCGTCCTGTTATCTATCGCCCAACTCGTGGCAAAGAATTCCTTGAATTTATTTTTCATGATCGGGGTGTCAGCGATGATATTCGGACTATTTCACCATGATGGATTGCCCATCATACAAATCCTGGTAACCGGCTGTGACGATCAGATCGTTTTCTTTAAGTCCAGCAGTGATCTCTGTTAATCCGTTATAGGTGCTACCAGTTTTGACAAATTGCCGCTTCCCGATGGTCTTATCACCCTCTTTTTGTGCCAGGAAGACAAACTGCCCTTCATTACCCGACTGGATAAAATTCTGTGGAACAGCAACGGCTGCAGGATTTGAGTAGTCCTTGATCCGGATCACAGCGATCATGTTGGCACGGAACACTTCCCGGGAAGGTAAGGTTACTTCGACCATGAAGGTGCGGTTGACGGGGTTAATGTATTTACTGGCAAAGGTCACGCGCCGGTTGATCTCTTCGTTGAAGTCGGGAAGAAAAACCTTCACCTGGTCACCGACTTTCACCTTGGAAGAGTAAGCTTCTCCTACTTCGGCCACTGCTTTGGCCTCAGAGAAATTGACGATACGGAAAGCAGGGAATCCAACATTGGCCATTTGTCCCACTTTGATCGGGATGTCTTCGATGGTGCCATCAATGGGAGCTGTGATGTTCGACATCCTGATCTGATCTTTCAGGGTGGCTATCCGGTTCTCCAGGCTTTCCTTATTATTTTTGGCAGTGAGGTACTGGACTTCTGATCCGATGTTCTGGTCCCAGAGATTTTTCTGTTTCCGGTAGAGTTCGGTAGCGAAGTCGAGTTGTCCTTCCACTTCTTTCAGGGTCTGTTTCAACACCTCGGCGTCGAGTTCAGCCAGAACCTGACCTTTCCTGACAGCATCTCCTTCTTTGACAAATATTCTGGTAACAACGCCAGGTGTTTTGGGGCTTACGGCAATATTTTCATTGCCATCAATGCGCCCCTGAAGTTCAATAAAATGACTGAATTCCATCCGCCGGATGGTATCAATGCTGACGAACAACACCTGCTCAGCGTTTTTGGTTCCCAGCTCCTTCTCTATCTTTTTGATCTCGGCTGAAATCTTTTCCTGTTCCTTTTTCAATTCGGCAAGGCGGCTTTTTTTATCATCCGGTTGATTTCCGCAGGATGCAGCAATTGCAACAAGGATGGACAGAATCAATATCTTTTTCATGATCATTGGCAGTTTGAAAAATAGGCGGCGCAAAGGTAACGAAATTATAAACCGGAAAAACATTTTACGTTAATTCCGTTTCCTGCTTATTCGAAACAGGATAATCTGGTTTTTCTTACCTTTAGCCCGAATTCAAAAGAAATTATTCCGTAACAATCTGGTCCGGATAAACCCGAGTCAAACCATGAGATCCTTGTTGATCAAAATTTTCAGTTACCTGCTTTTTTCATTGCTGATGATGTTCTCATGGCTCCCGTTGATCATCCTGTATTTTCTGGGAGATATACTGGATTTCATCTTGTTTTATGTGATCCGGTACCGGCGAAAAGTAGTGATGAAGAATCTCAGTACCAGTCTCCCGGCAGGTGTTGATCTCGAGAAGACAGCAAGGACTTTCTACACTTTCCTGTCGGAGATTGTCGTTGAATCGGTCAAGTGCTTTTCAATCGGAAGAAAAAATCTGCTACGGCGGATTGAATGTGCCAATCCGGAGATCATGGAACGGTTGGCAAAGGAGAAGCGGAGTGTGATCTTTCTTTCGGGACATTATGGTGACTGGGAGCTTTTGATCTATGCGATGAATCTTTTATTTCCCCATTGGGCCATTGGGGTAGGGAAGCCATTGACCAACCCGGTGCTGAACCGGCTCATCAATGGTCGTAGAAGCCGCTTTGGCATGAAGATCATTAACGCAGCGAATATCAAGACGGAATTCGAAAATGACAGAAAAGCACTAACTGCCAGCCTGTTTTTATCCGATCAGTTCCCCGGCCATAACAAAAAAGGATATGAGACGATCTTCCTCAACAAACGGACGGTTTTCATGTTTGGCGCTGAGAAATATGCTGCCACCTATAATTTCCCGGTTGTATACGGCGCCCTTGAACGGATTCGAAGGGGGCGGTACAAGCTGCACCTGACCCTCATCACCGATCAGCCCGCAACACTTCCATCAGGAGAGATCATGAGACGATACGTGGAGTTGCTGGAGCAGTCGATCCTTCAAAAACCGGCATTCTGGCTCTGGTCTCACAAACGGTGGAAAGATTTGCCTGGATTTTCTTGATCCAAAAAAAACACTTGGAAGCCCCTACCCCTTATAAAAATGTCACTATTTTTACAGAATTAATCTTCATTGATGATGGTACCTGCTCCAAAAGTGCAACTTCAGCCGTATCCAAGAGAAAAAGACTCACTTTTATCTGCTGACTACCTATTCCCAAGGAAGGATGAGAAATTTACTCCAGAACGCCTTGCGGTTTCAATTCAGCAAGCCTTTAATAGGTGTCTGAAAAATAAGCAAGGTAAATTCATGGCGTATTCCAAATCACCTGAAGAACTGGTTAAACTGACAATTAAACACTTAAAGGAAAGAAGCGATCCCATTCTCAATCCATATTTTCTCTCACTTATCAAACCGGAAGAAATATTTATTCTTGATGCCATTAGTTATGAAATGCAAAGGCATAGAATGACGATTGGCGTATTTTATCAATACCTCATCCTTGAACTGATGAGACAAACCTGGCAAGTTTTTGATGGATCGCGGGAAGGGGATGTTGTTGCAGATGTCGAAACCCCTGGATTTGAAGCGGGAATTAGGTTGTATATGTCCATCAAGAAGTCATCTGATACTGTAGGAGGCCAAGATATAGGAGGTGTTATTCGCAGGCTTGAGAATGAAGCTAAGAATGAAAAAAACCTGACCCGACCATATTTATGTGTATTAGGAATTGCAACACCTGCAAAAGGAAAGTTAAGAAACTTTTCTGACCGAAAAATCAAAATGAACAAACAAGGTCAGCCTTATTCGTTAAACTGTGAAGTCTGGGGACCTGGTTTTCTTTTTCCGTATATAACTGGACTGGAGGCTATCGATATTTAGGCTAAATCTTTTTTTGAGGTGCTACGTATAAAAGAGAAAAAAGCAATATGGAAAAGAAAGATGTAAAATCTCTACTTGCACCGCAAGAGATTATCGAGAAGTTTGATCTGGTAA
>Ga0194126_10004160_pt1 | contig 22242 bp, 24 predicted proteins | sample TA2KigC150mmetaG_FD_148641 | JGI IMG/M metagenome (GOLD analysis project Ga0194126, IMG submission 148641) | Freshwater microbial communities from Lake Tanganyika, Tanzania - TA2015035 Kigoma Deep Cast 150m | ecosystem: Environmental > Aquatic > Freshwater > Lake | place: Tanzania: Lake... | reverse complement strand
GGCGCTCGCAAAGCGCATGGCGAACGCCGTCCCATCGAACGAGCATCTTGCTCAAACCGCGAAAGCCGCATAGCATTCAGGCCAGCAACGCCGATTTCCGCTTTTCAACATCAAGCGGGACATCCCCAAGCTTTGGATCGGGTGCAGATTTAAATAATTCTTTGGCGAGTAGTTTTATATTGGAGGTATTGCAATGCGTCTTGAATTCCTCTCGGGCACAATATTTGCTGTCGGCGCACTGCTCGCGATGCAATCAACTTTGCGTGCGGAAACCACGGAAACAGAGATCCCCGCATCTGACGTTGCGCCGCATGCCGGCTACTATGCGCCTTATGCATTGCAAACGGCTGGAGCCTACCTGCCAGTGCAAGCGCTGGACAAAACGCGCGGGACGCCCGGTCAGGACGCAAATTACGTCGTCCAAAGCACTTTCCAAGACAAGGATTTCGGCGCCACGGCCGCGCAAATTCGCGAACGCGCACGCGAAGCACTGAGCGGATGGCGCTACCAGTTCGGCAGCGACGCCTATCTCTCCTGTATCAACTCAAACGACGCGGAATGCGTAAAGCGATTGCCCGGCAAATGGACTTGGAAGCCGCGAGGCGGTCCTGCTTTTCATGTGTGGGCTCAGGACAGTTCGTTTCCCGAAAGCTTCATCGCCCCGCAGTCCTGCTCCGAAGTAAGCATAACCTTTCGCGGCACTGTTAAGAGCCAATCTGCCGACTGGGGTACGAATGGGCATAAGCTCTCCAAGTATTTTCTCGACAATTACTATAGGCAGCTCCACCGCAACATCGATGGAATCATTAGTCGTGTCACCGCACTCGATTGCTATCGGCACGCGATTGATCCGAGTGGCGTAAGGATCGTGTCGGCGGGGCATTCTCTGGGCGGTGGTCTCGCCCAGCTTGCGGCGCTCGCCAACAAACGCGGCCCTCGCATCTCAAAGGTTTTCGCATTTGACCCCTCGCCCGTGACGGCTCACGGCCTGGTCGACAAGCAGACGTTGGCGGAAAATTCCGAAGGTCTCGAAATCGATCGAATTTCCCAGGCAGGCGAAATTCTTCAGCCACTCCGCGCCGTCATGCAGCAATATCCTCGAACGAAGAACGCCTGTAATCCGCTGGTGCGTTCCGTTGGGGTCGACGTTATCCGCGGGAGCGCCGTTGCGCGTCACGACATGGCGAAGATGGCGGCGGGGCTCGTGAGGCTTTCGCATTCCGGCGCCGTGCAGAGCCGGCCGATAGCGACACAGTGCGTGACGCGCTATGAGCGACAGATGACGCCCAGGCTCATGCCAGTCGCGTTGGTCGCCGAAACCACTTGGCCGTTGCTTGATTCATTTGCCGACGCGCCGACATCCACGCCGAGCGCTCCGCGTATCGCACGCACTGCTGCTGCCCAGCGGCATCAAGCGACAAGGGCGCGTCCTAGCGTAGTTAACGCCAGTGTCAGCTTTGGGCCTCAAGAGGGCGCCGACGCCGAAAAAAATCCGCTGAAGGACATATTCGAACCATAACCAAACAAAGGACGCAGAAGTTTGGAGGCGCCGACGCTCAATCGATCGTTCCTTGACCGAAGCGCGACACCGACTAAGATTGCGAACGTTGCTGTTGCCTGTTCAGCACGTCCGCCTCGCGCAGATCGAGCTCCCGCTCGATGCGGCGGCGGGCCTCGTCGGTGAGTTTGCCTTCCCGCAACATGCCGTTGATCAGATTGCGCTCCTCGGCGATGAGCTGCAGGTCGAGCTCGTCGTGACGCTCCGCCAGCGCGCGGCGTTCTTCGCTGACTTCGCACTTCATGCGGATGCGCGACAGGAAATAGTCCTGCTGCGCGCCAAGCGTCAGCATCGCTTCTTCGGGAATGTCGCTCTCCGCGCCTATTCTCGCGAGCTTCGCGCTCGACGCCTCGATCGCGGCGTGGCGGATGCGCAGTTCCTCGGCGCGGTCGAGGATGCGCTCCTCGATGCCGTCTTTGGCGAGACCGAGTTTGCGGATGATCCATGGCAGCATGGACCCCTGAAAGACGAGCGTGACCATCACGACGAAAAAGGCGACAAAAAAGATCGCGTCGCGATGGGGAAAGGGTTCGCCCTGCGCCGTCACGAGCGGAATCGCCAGCGCCGCGGCGAGCGAGACGATGCCGCGCACGCCGGTGAAGGAAATGATGAAGGGGCGTTGCCAGGGCGGCGAGGGGTCGCGTCGCGCCAGCGGCGGAATGAGCCAGCGCGGCAGATAGGTAAGCGGAAATATCCATACGAAGCGCGCCACGATCACGACGAGAGAGACGATCGCCGCGGACGCCGCCAATTCGTACAGCGAATGATTCTGGATGCGCGCCAGCAACGCCTGCGCCTGCAGGCCGGTGAAGAGAAATACCAGACCTTCGATGAGAAAAAGAAAGAAGTCCCAGAAGAACACGCCCTGCAGCCGCGTCGCGGCGCTGATCAGCCGGGGGCCGTTCCAGCTGATGTAAAGGCCGGTCGCCACCGTCGCGATGACGCCGGAGCCGCCGAGATGTTCGGGCGGCCAATAGGCCAGGAACGGCGTGATCAGCGACAGCGTGATCTCAATGCGCGGATCGCGCATGAGGCGGCGCAGCCGCAGCATCGTCCAGCCGACGCCAACGCCCCAGATGATTTCTCCTGTAACGACGGCGACGAATGTCTCGGCCCCCTGCGCCAGAGAAAAGGCGCCGACGCTGACCGCCGCGACCGCGAAGCGATAGAGCACCAGCGCGGTGGCGTCATTGGCGAGGCCCTCGCCTTCCAGAATGACAAGAATGCGCCGCGGCAGCTGCATGCGCCGGGCAATGGCGAGCGGCGCGACGGCGTCGGGCGGCGAGACGATGGCGCCGAGCACGAAGCCGACCGCCAGAGGCCAGCCGAGCAGCCATTTCATCGCGAATGAAACCGAAACGGTGGTGAAGACGACGCAGCCGACGGCGAGCAGAAGTATCGGCTCCAGATTGAACTTGAACTCCCGCCAGCTCATGCTGACCGCGGAAATATAAATCACCGGCGGCAGCACCAGGAGCAATACGAACTGCGGCTCGAGCACGAAGGGCGGCACGCCGGGAGCGACGGATATAATCACGCCCGCCGCGACAAGCAGGATCGGCAAGGCGACGCCCGAGCGCAAGGCGATAAAGGCGACGAAGGCCACCGCCGCCAGGAGAAAGACAACGATTTGCAGACCCGCGAGCATGCGCGCACTCCTGTCGCCAGCGTCCGGCGTGGCGCCGGGCCTATAGCTTTCGCAGCGCCACTTCCTCGATCCTGTGATCGGCGTCCTTGGTCAGGATCAAACTCGCGCGCGGCCGGGTCGGAGCGATGTTCTGGCGTAAATTCTCAAGATTGATGCGCGTCCAGATGTCGTTGGCGACGCGCGTCGTCTCCTCTTCGCCGAGATCGGCATAGACGCGGAAGTAGGACTTCGGATCGCGGAACGCCGTCTGCTGGAGCCGTCGGAACCGCTCCACATACCAATGCGCCAGTACGTCCTCGGGAGCGTCGAGATAGACCGAGAAATCGAAAAAGTCCGAGACGAAGGGAATTTCACGGCCGTCGCGCGGGCGCGGCGCCAGCAGAACATTGACGCCTTCGACAATGAGAATGTCGGGCCGGTCGACGCAGGTGGCCTCGCCTTCGACCACGTCGTAGGTCATATGCGAATAGACCGGTGCGCAGACATTGCGCCGGCCCGCCTTCACGTCGGACAGAAATCGCAGCAGCGATTTATTGTCGTAGCTTTCGGGGAAGCCCTTCTTGTCCATGAGCCGCTCGGCTTCGAGGATTCGGTTGGGCAGGAGAAATCCGTCGGTGGTGACAAGCTCCACTTTCGGCGTGTTCGGCCAGCGCGACAGCAATGCGCGCAGCACGCGCGCCGTCGTGGATTTTCCCACCGCGACCGAGCCCGCGACTCCAATGATGTAGGGAACCTTGCCGTCTTCGGCGCCGAGAAAACGCTGGGTCGCCTTGAACAGGCCTTGCGTCGCCGCGACGTAGAGGGCGAGCAGGCGCGACAGCGGCAGATAGATTTCGATGACTTCTTCGAGCGAGATCGGATCGTTGAGCGACTTCAGCCTGGTGAGATCATCGAGATTCAGCGTCAGCGGCGTATCGGCGCGCAGCCTCGCCCATTCGGCGCGCGTGAAGCGCCGGTAAGGAGAAAGTGCTTCGTTGTTAGGGACGAGTTCGGCAGCCGTCATCCCTCGGCTCCACGAGCGGCTTTCTCCGCAAGGCCAGATTGTTTGGTGCGCCGCTCCAGTTCGCGCAAGACGTCGTCGAGCGAAACATCGCGGGCTTCGAGCATGACGAGAAGATGATAGAGCGTGTCGGCGGCTTCGTTGGTCAGAGCGGCGCGGTCGCCCTCCACTGCCGCGATAACGGCTTCCACCGCCTCTTCGCCAAATTTCTTGGCGATCTTCGGCATTCCGGCGTCGAGCAGGGTTTTCGTGTAGGAGGTCGAGGCGCTGTCGTTGCGCCGCGATTTGATCAGCGCGGCAAGATCGTCAAGCGTGAAGGTCATGACAGGCCCCCTCCCCAACCCTCCCCCGCTGCGCGGGAGAGGGAGCAGATTCCGCGCTCGATATTGAACCCGCAAGCGCCGAGCGCTTGTCCCGTGTCCTTCCCGGCAGGCCGAAGGCCTGACCGGGAATCCAGAGCCAATTCAAGAATGCTGGTCTTGCTCTGGATTCCCGATCGCGCGCGTTGCGCGCATCGGGAATGACAGCCGAGCAGTTCAATAGCCATCATCACGCCGCCTCCAGTCCGTCGAGGCGCATGGGCAGCCCCGCCGCGGCCATGTAGCGCTTGGCCTGCGGGATCGAAAATTCGCCGAAATGGAAGATCGACGCGGCGAGCACGGCGCTCGCATGGCCTTCCCTGACGCCGGCGACGAGATGATCGAGCGTTCCGACGCCGCCCGACGCGATGACCGGCGCAGGCACCGCGTCGGCGACCGCGCGCGTCAGCGCGATATCGAAACCGCTCTTCGTGCCGTCGCGATCCATCGAGGTCAGCAGGATTTCGCCGGCGCCCAACTCCGTTACCTCGCGCGCATAATCGACGGCGTCGATGCCGGTCGGGCGGCGCCCGCCGTGGGTGAAAATCTCCCACCGGCCATCGGCGACGCGCTTGGCGTCGATCGCGACGACGATACATTGCGCGCCGAATTTTTCCGAGGCTTCGCGAACGAAGCCGCGATTGGCGACCGCCGCCGAATTGATCGAGACCTTGTCGGCGCCGGCGAGCAGGAGATTGCGGATATCGTCCAGCGTGCGCACGCCGCCGCCGACCGTGAGCGGCATGAAACAGGCTTCCGCGGTGCGCTGCACGACGTCAAGCAGAATGCCGCGATTCTCATGGCTCGCGGTGATGTCGAGAAAGCAGAGTTCGTCGGCGCCGGCGGAATCATAGGCGATGGCGCATTCGACTGGATCGCCGGCGTCGCGCAGATCGACGAAATTGACGCCTTTGACGACGCGGCCTTCCTTCACGTCGAGGCAGGGAATGACGCGCGCCTTGAGCATTAGGCGTTCTCCGCCGCCCGCGCGCGGCGGATCATCGCCAGCGCCTGCGCCGGATCAAGCCTGCCGTCATAGAGCGCCCGCCCGGTGATGGCGCCGGCGAGCTTGCGGCAATCGGGCCGCAGGAGCCGCTCCACGTCGGCGAGAGAAGCGAGGCCGCCCGAGGCGATGACGGGTATCGTCAGGGCGTCGGCGAGCGCCAGAGTGGCGTCGATGTTGAGGCCAGTGAGCACGCCGTCGCGCGAAATGTCGGTGTAGATGATGGCGCTGACGCCCGCGTCTTCGAAGCTCTTGCCGAGATCGAGCGCCGACATGCGCGTCGCGCGCGCCCAGCCCTCGACGGCGACGCAGCCGTTCTTGGCGTCGACGCCGACGGCGACGCGGCCCGGATGAACGCGCGCCGCCTCGCGCACAAACGACGGGTCCTTGACCGCCGCCGTGCCGATGATGACGCGGGCGACGCCTTTCTCGAGCCAGCGCGACAGCGTGCGCATGTCGCGAATGCCGCCGCCAAGCTGCAGCGGAATGGTCAGCGCCGCGAGAATGGCTTCGACGGCGGAAGCATTGCGCGGCGCGCCGGCGAAGGCGCCGTCGAGATCGACGACATGGAGATATTCGAATCCGACCCGCTCGAAGGCGCGCGCCTGTTCGGCCGGGTCGTCGCTGAACACCGTCGCGCGGTCCATGTCGCCCTGGGCGAGGCGCACGCACTGCCCTTCCTTCAAATCGATCGCGGGAAAAAGAATCACGGTCGCCACCTGAGGAAATTAGCGATCAAAGCTAGGCCGAGCCTCTGGCTTTTTTCGGGATGAAACTGCACGCCGACGAGATTGTCGCGGGCGACCGCCGCGGTCAGCGGCGCGCCATAGTCGGTTGTCGCCAGAACATGTTCCGGCGCCTCGGGCGAGAGCTGAAAGGAATGCACGAAATAGGCGTGCCATCCGCTCTCTCCGGTCGAAACGCCGGCAAAGAGCGGATGCTCGCGGGTCAGCGTCAACGTGTTCCAGCCCATGTGGGGGATTTTCAAGCAAGGATCGGTCGGCTCGATCGCCGCGACGTCCCCTGGAATCCAGCCGAGCCCCGGCGATTCTCCATGTTCGAGGCCGCGCGCGCCCATGAGCTGCATCCCGACGCAAATCCCCAGGAACGGCCTGGCGCGATCAATGACCGCCTCCTGCAAGGCGGCGTAAAGGCCCTCGATCGCCATCAGGCCGCGACGGCAATCGGCGAAAGCGCCGACGCCCGGCAGAACGACGCGCTCGGCGGCGCGCACGACGTCGGGGTCGCTGGTGACGCGAATATTGGCCTCTGCCTGCGACTCGCGCGCGGCGCGCTCAAAGGCTTTCAAGGCGGAATGCAGATTTCCAGACCCGTAGTCGATGATCGCCGTCGTCAAGGAGCGGGCTCCCGGGCGGCGTCTTGCTTCGCGGCGGCGCAGCGACGGTGAAAGAACGCTTCCTCCGCTTCGTCGATGTCGTCGCCGACGACAATATCCTGCTCGACATAGCCGCGACGCCCCAAACTCCAGCCGACCAGCCGTTCCCCCTCGAAGCCGAGCCAGACGGCGAGCGCGAACGCCAGCCAAGAAATGGCGTCGCGCGAGACCCGCATTTTCCACGCGACTAGCGCCAAGGCGACGAGAAGCAGCGTCCACAGGCCGGCGACGATCCAGGCCCGACGCCAGGCAAGCCAGAACGGACCGATAAGAAATGCCGGCCAGGAAAAGCCGTCGCGCAGGAAGACGATCTTGTCCGGCGCGGGAGACTCGCCCGGCGCCGTTCGCGGAACATGAACAGTGAATATCGCCATCGGCCGTCCCCTCCTCGGCTCACGCGCCTCCTGTCAGGCGGTGAGCGTTCCCTTGGTGGAGGGCGCTTCACCCTGCAAACGGCGTGGATCGATCGCGACCGCCTTGCCGAACGCCCGCGCGAAGCCCTTGAAGGCGCTTTCGGCGATATGATGGCTGTTGACGCCGCGCAAGCGCTCGATGTGCAGACCGACGCGGGCTTGAACCGCGAAGGCCTGGAAGAACTCGCGCATCAATTCCGTATCGAAGCCGCCGATCCGCTGCGCCGGGAAGGAAACGTCATATACGAGAAATGGACGGCCGGAGACGTCGACGACGACGCGGGTCAGCGCCTCATCGAGCGGCACATGGGCGTCGCCATAGCGGGAAATGCCCTTACGGTCGCCGAGCGCGCGATCCACCGCCTGGCCGATGGCGATGCCAACGTCCTCGACCGTATGGTGGCCGTCGATGTGCAGATCGCCCTCGGCGCGCACCGTTAGATCCAGCGGCGCATGACGGGCGATCTGGTCGAGCATATGATCAAAAAAGCCCAATCCCGTCGAAATCTCCGAGCGGCCGGCCCCATCGAGGTCGACAGCCACGGATATTTTCGTTTCCTTCGTGTTGCGCTCGATCGTCGCGCTGCGCATTTCCTGCCTTTTCGTGGGCTCCGCCGGCGATTCCGGCGACTGTGGCCAAAGGCCAGCTTGTATCAATTCCGTATTGGATACGCCACCCGCGCCGCCTCCGCGTCAAGGAGATGCGAGATGCGCGCCAATAACCCGGCTTGTCGGCGGATCGGACAAAAAACAACGAATGGTCCGTCTATTCGCGTCGATTCCTTGGCTAAGCGCGACCACGGCAATTCATCCGACGCCGTGAAGCGCTTATAGCTTGGCGAAAACGCCCCAAAAAGACGCGCGCATGCGCATAATGCCGCATGCGGCGGGACCTGCCGGCCTGTTCGGCCGCGCGGCCACGGGTGGGGCGAGGAGGCGAGAAAACATGCGCGCAATATTCGTTCTTGGTCTCGTTGCAACGGCGTCAGCCTCCGTTCCGGCGACCGCCGACCCTTGGCGTGACGGCTTTGTGTCGCGCATCGAAGCGCTGGCCCTCATGCAAACGCTGAACGCCTCGCTGCTCGCAAGCCGCAGCGCGACCGCGACGCTCGAGAAGTGGTGCGCCGATCACAAAATGTCGGCGGAGCCCAAAATCGTCGCGCGCCGCGTCGCTGCGATCGAGAAGCCGCCGAGCGAGGAAACGCGCCAACGGCTCGATGTCGGCGCCGGAGAACCGGTGAAATATCGGCGCGTGCAGCTCGCCTGCGGCGAACATGTGCTGTCGGAAGCCGACAATTGGTATGTGCCGGGTCGGCTTTCCGACGACATCAACCGCGCCCTGGAGACGACGGAGACGCCCTTCGGCAAGGCGATCGCTCCGCTGCAGCCGTTCCGTCGCACCATCGAGATGAAGATGCGCTGGTCGCCCTTGCCCGACGGCTGGGAGGTTTCCGCGACCGCCGCCTCGCCCGACAAGACGAAGGGCGCGCTCTCCATCCCGCATGATCTCTTCGAGCATACGGCGGTGGTTTATGCGCGCGATCAACGTCCGGTCTCTGAAGTGCATGAGACTTATACGCGCGAGATTCTTGGTTTTCCCGCTCCCGCTGCGCCGCGCGATTGACCGTTCCGCGGCGGCCGCCGCGTATCGCCCTTGCTCAAATCAGCGCAGAACCTTACATCGGCTGAACGTCTCAGGCTGGATAAGCGAATGAATAGCGAACAAGCCCGCTCGGCGACGATGCACGCGACGACGATCATTCTCGTCAAGAAGGCGGGAGAAACGGTGATCGCCGGCGACGGACAGGTCAGCCTTGGCCAGACGATCATGAAGGGCAACGCCAAAAAAGTGCGCCGCCTCGGCAAGGGCGACGTGATCGCCGGATTCGCCGGCGCCACGGCCGACGCTTTCACGCTGTTCGAACGGCTGGAATCCAAGCTCGAACAATATCCCGGGCAGTTGATGCGCGCCTGCGTCGAACTCGCCAAGGACTGGCGCATGGACCGCTATCTGCGGCGCCTGGAGGCGATGATGCTCGTCGCCGACAAAAGCGTCGGCCTCGTGCTCACCGGCTCCGGCGACGTGCTGGAGCCGGAAGGAACAGGCGACGGCGCAGTGGCCGCCATCGGCTCGGGCGGAAACTACGCGCTTGCGGCCGGGCGCGCTTTGCTCGATTCGTCCCTCGACGCCGAAACCATCGCGCGGCGGGCGATGGTGATCGCCTCCGAGATTTGCGTCTACACCAACCAGAATGTGGTGGTGGAGAAGATATAGGGCAGGCGGCGGTAGGCAGTCGGCAGTGGGATAACGCGACTGCCGAACGCCGACTGCCGACTGCCGTTCCGAAGGAACCTGCCATGGCCGATTTCTCGCCGCGCGAGATCGTTTCCGAACTTGATCGCTATATCGTTGGGCAAGGCGACGCCAAGCGCGCCGTCGCGATCGCGCTGCGCAACCGCTGGCGGCGGCTGCAGCTCGAAGGCCAGATGCGCGAAGAGGTGTTGCCCAAGAACATCCTGATGATCGGCCCGACCGGCTGCGGCAAGACCGAGATCGCGCGGCGCCTGGCGCGGCTCGCCAATGCGCCCTTCATCAAAGTCGAAGCGACGAAATTCACCGAAGTCGGCTATGTCGGCCGTGACGTCGAACAGATCGTGCGCGATCTCATCGAGGTCGCGATCGTGATGGTCAAGGAGCGCCGCCGCAAGGACGTGCAGGCGCGCGCGCAGCAAGCGGCCGAAGAGCGCACGCTCGATGCGCTGGTGGGGCCCGCCGCGTCGCCCGGCACGCGTGAAACGTTTCGGCGCCGACTGCGCGCGGGCGAACTCGACGACAAGGAAATCGAAGTCGAGCTGACCCAGTCGGGCTCCTCGATGCCGATGTTCGAACTGCCGAATATGCCGGGGAACGTTTCCGCCTTCTCGCTGGGCGATATTTTCGGCAAGGCGATGCAGCGCGGCAAGCCGCGCAAACTCTCGGTGAAAGAGGCGCAGGGACCTCTCATCGCCGAAGAGAGCGACAAGCTGATCGACCAGGAGGCGAGCGTTCGCGAAGCGATCCATGAAGTCGAGAACAACGGCATCGTCTTTATCGACGAGATGGACAAGATTTGCGCGCGCGAAGGGCGCGGCGGCGCCGACGTCTCGCGCGAAGGCGTGCAGCGTGACCTATTGCCGCTGATCGAAGGCACGACGGTCGCGACGAAACATGGAACGGTGAAAACCGACCATGTGCTGTTCATCGCTTCGGGCGCCTTCCATGTGGCGAAGCCCTCCGACCTTCTGCCGGAGTTGCAGGGGCGCTTGCCGATCCGCGTCGAACTCGCCTCGCTCAACGAGGATGATTTCCGGCGCATTCTGACCGAAACCGAGGCCTGCCTGACGAAACAATATTCCGCGCTGCTGGGCACCGAGGGCCTGACCCTCGAATTCGCGCCGTCGGCCGTCGACGCGATCGCCAAAGTCGCCGTTCAGGTGAACACCTCGGTCGAGAACATCGGCGCGCGGCGCCTGCAAACGGTGATGGAGCGCGTGCTCGACGACATCAGTTTCTCGGCGTCGGACCGCGCCGGCGACAGTGTCGTGATCGATGGCGCCTATGTCGAGGAGCATATCGGCGATCTGGCGAAGAACAGGGATCTGAGCCGGTTTATTTTGTGATCACGCCAAATCCTTCATCCGCGCCACCAGCGTCATCGGATGATGTGGACATTCGATGAAGCCGTGACGCAGGTAAAACTGCTGCGCGCGTTCCGAAATGGCGTGCACGAGCACCCCCGCGACGCCGCCGAACTCGGCCGCCTTACGGCTGCGCAGGATCGCATCCCGCAAAAGCAGCGAGCCGAGCATTTTGCCTTGCTCGCTGCGATCGACCGCCAGCCGGCCAAGAACGAAAACCGGAATTGGATCGGGCATATTGCGGCGCAGCCGGCTCGGGGCCTTGCTCGAGGCGATGGCGCCAGCCGCCAGCGCGTAATAGCCGATGACGCGCGCGCCGCGCGGCGCCACGAATGTGCGCGACGCCCCACTGACCTGGTTCGCGCGGGCGCGACGCTTCAGCCAGTCATCGAGCGATGGTTCGCCGCTACAGAAATCATCGATCTCATGCGCATCGGTTAGCGCTTCCGGCGCTGAAACCGGCGTCAGGTCCGATCCCATGGCGCCTTCATGTTCATGAGCTTGTGCAGACGCGCATTTGGCTTCGCCGGCGCATCAAACAGACTTCGGAACCGATCGAATGTTTTTTCATCGACGATGAGCAGATTCGTATCGAGCAGCGTCTCATGGGCGGCGCGGCGCGAAGCTTCGACCATGAATTCGGTTCGAGTCTTGCCTGCCGCTTTCGCCGCGCGGTCGATGACGTTCCGGTCTTCCTGCGCCATGCGGAGGTTCACGAGTCCGCGCGGCGCGGTCTTGGGTTGTTTTCGCGCTTGAACCATGTTGAGCTCCGAGTGCCGTAAAGACATCGTCTATCTACACGACGCTGTCCGAATTTCAAGACGCCGTTAAGCTGCTGGTCTCGGACCCCTTGCGCCTGCGCGCTTCTCGCCATAAGACCGGCCAAACTCCAAAACCTTGGCCGATCACATGTCCACTTTCCCTCAGCGCGTCTTCTCGGGCGTGCAGTCCACCGGCAATCTGCATCTCGGCAACTATCTCGGCGCGATCGTCAAATTCGTCGAGCTGCAGAAGAACTTCGACTGCATCTATTGCGTCGTCGATTTGCATGCGATCACAGTCCCGCAGGACCCGATCGCGCTCAAAGCCAATACGCGCGAAATCGCCGCCGCCTTCATCGCCTGCGGCATCGACCCGAAAGAGAACATCGTCTTCAACCAGAGCCAGGTGCCGGAGCACGCCGAGCTCGCCTGGGTTCTGAACTGCGTCGCGCGCATCGGCTGGCTCAATCGCATGACCCAGTTCAAGGACAAGGCCGGCAAGGATCGCGAGAACGCCTCGATGGGCCTGCTCGACTATCCGGTGCTGATGGCCGCCGATATCTTGATCTATCGCGCGACCCATGTGCCGGTCGGCGACGACCAGAAGCAGCACCTCGAACTCGCGCGCGATATTGCGCAAAAGTTCAACAATGATTTCTCGGAGTCGATCGCGCGCAACGGCTTTGGCGAGGCGTTCTTTCCCCTGCCCGAGCCGCTGATCTCGGGGCCGGCGACGCGGGTGATGAGCCTGCGCGACGGCACGAAGAAAATGTCGAAGTCGGACGCTTCGGATTATTCGCGCATCAATCTCTCCGACGACGCCGACCAGATCGCGCAGAAGGTGAAGAAGGCCAAGACCGACCCCGACGCTCTGCCTTCAGAAGAAAAGGGGCTCGAAGGGCGCCCGGAAGCCGACAATCTCGTCGGCATTTTCGCGGCGCTTTCGGGGCGCAGCAAAGCGGATGTGCTCGTCGAATTCGGCGGCGCCAATTTCTCGAGTTTCAAGAGCGCGCTCGTCGATCTCGCCGTCGCCAAGCTCGCGCCGATCACCGACAGGATGCGCCGCATTCGCGAGGATGAAAGCTATGTCGACGGCGTGCTGCGCGACGGCGCCGAACGCGCCCGCGCCATCGCCCGAGAGAATATGAATGCGGTGAAGGATATCGTGGGATTTTTGCGTTAGCGGCTGCTATTTGCTGCGCTGGAGCAGACGTTCAGCTTCGGATTTCAGCGAAGGGAGCTCGGTTCTGACGACGTCCCAAACGAGCAATCGACGCCCCAATAAGCGTGAATAAGTCGATTGCGGAACGCGATGATCCTTTTCCAAGGCAAGGGCGCGACCGCGCGCAGTTCGGGCGTTAGCCTGTTTGCCGCCTCCCCGATGATCTCGAAATTCCGGATCCCTGCATCTTGAATCATTCTCTCGCGCAGAAACGACTCCTTGCCGGAGACTACGTAAGTCTCAATGGCGGAGATACTGTCGAGAATATGCTCGAGATATAAGCGATCCGATCTCACAGAGGTACGATTTCCTCTTCAATGAGCGGCTTCAAAAATGGACTGAGGCCTCGCGAAGTGATGAGATCGACCTTCCGGCCAATCAGCGCTTCGAGTTCCTCGGCGAGCGCCAGAAAATCCGAGAAGCCGCGGTCGCCCGCCAGATCAATCAATATATCCACGTCGCTCGACGGCGTTTCAGCCCTTCGAGCGACCGATCCAAAAAGCCGGACATTTGACGCTCCGTGCCGACTTGCGGCCTGGAGCACTTCCGCGCGGTTTGCAAGCAATGTATCGATCAGCGGCATCGCCACATCCTCCTCCTTTGGATCATATCAGCTTTTCTTTGCCGCTGAAGGTTCCGGTCCGCCGCTCGCCCAGTCGAGCAGTTCGACGGTATGGACGACAGGGACGGCCGCGCCCGACCTGATCTGAACGATGCAGCCGATGTTGCCCGCGGCGACGATATCCGGCGCGACGCCCTCAATATTTCTCACTTTTCTTGTCAGCAATTCGTCCGCGAACTCCGGCTGCAGCACATTATAGGTTCCGGCCGAACCGCAGCAGATGTGACCCTCTGGAACCGCCGCGACGTCAAAACCCGCCGCGCGCAGCAGCGCGACCGGCTCTTGCGATATCTTCTGCCCATGTTGCAGCGAACAGGCCGAGTGATAGGCCACCCGAAGTTTGGGCGCTTCGCCCGACGGCGCAAAGCCGATCTCCTGCAAAAGCTCCGTCACGTCCTGTGCAATCGACGAAATATGCGCGGCCCTGTCCGAAAGTTTCGGATCGTCGCGGAATATATGGCCATAGTCCTTGACGCTGGTTCCGCAGCCGGACGCATTGATGACGATATGATCGAGTCCGCCGGAGTCGATTTCGCGCCACCAGGCTTCGATGTTGGCGCGCGCAAAGCGCCGCGAATCGTCGACCTTGCCGAGATGATGCGGCAACGCCCCGCAGCAGCCGGCGCCTTCGGCGACGACGACCTCGACGCCGTGGCGTGTGAGCAGTCGTATCGTCGCCTCGTTGATCGACGTGTCGATGACCGTCTGAACGCAGCCATTAAGTAGAGCAACGCGCAACTTGCGCGCGCCTTGCGCGGCGAAGACCTGCGGCGCATCGACGCTGGAAACAGGCGGGAGCCTGGACGGCGCGAGCGCGAGCGCCGCCAAGACGCGGCGCGGCGCGAAGCGCGACAAGGGACGCAGCGCCGCCGCGAGGCGAAGCAGCGGACGCGCGACAGCAGGCCGCGTCAAGACGAAGGCGAGCGCCGCGCGCATGGCGCGCTCCGCGAAAGGTCGCGTAAATGTCTTCTCGATATGCGCCCGCGCGTGATCGACGAGATGCATGAAATGCACGCCCGAGGGACATGTCGTCATGCAGGAAAGGCAGGAAAGGCAGCGATCGATATGAAGGACCGTGCGCGCGTCAGCCGGCCGCTCCTTCTCGAACATGTCCTTGATGAGATAGATGCGGCCGCGCGGTCCGTCGAGTTCGTCGCCGGTAAGGAGATAGGTCGGGCAGGTCGCGTTGCAGAAGCCGCAATGCACGCAGGCGCGCAGAATCTTCTCCGTTTCCGCCATTTCGGGATCGGCGAGCGCCTGCAGCGAGAAGAACGTCTGCATCGCTTCTTTAGAACTCCGCGCGCATGCGGCCGCGCTCCAGAATATGCGCGGGATCGAAGCTGTCCTTGATGCGCCGCGTCAGCGCCGCAAGCGCCGCCGGCTGCGGATGAAAAACATCAATAGCCGCGCGCGTCTCTTCGCTCGCCCGGACGAGTGTCGCATGCCCGCCGCAGGCGTCGACCGCGCCGCGCACCACGGCGGCATGCGCATCGGGCGCGGCCTCGACGCAGAGCCAGATCAATCCCCCGGCCCAGTCATAAAAATGCGCGCGTATCGGCGCGCCAGTACGACGAATGCGCTCGACGACCGCGAAACTCTCAGAGGGCGCGACGGACATGCGCCACGCCTGCCCGACCTTCGTGGCAATCGGCGCGACGTCGCGCAAGTCTCGCCACAACGCTTTCGAGTCGCGCTCGTCGAGCGTCTCAAATCGAACGGCGCCGCTCGCCAAGCGCGCGGCGAGATCGTCGCGGCGCGCCGTCACCGATATCGCCGGACCTTCGAGGCGAATGGCGGCGGCATGAGCATCAAGCGCCAAGGCGGCGCCGGCCGGCAGCATCGCGAGCGACGAAGACTCGCAGGGAGTCGCCGTGGCGCGGCGCAGCAGCGCGAGACTTTCGGCCTCGTCCGCGCCGATGGCGAGCAACGTGCATTCGGTCTCGGGTTTCGGCAGCACCTTGAGCGTGATCTCGGTGAGGAGCGCCAGCGTGCCATAAGAGCCGCAGACGAGTTTCGAGAGATCATAGCCGGTGACGTTCTTCATGACGCGGCCGCCGGATTTCACCTGCTCGCCGCGTCCGGTGACGCAGCGAAAACCCAACACATGATCGCGCGCCGCGCCCGCCTTGATCCGCCTCGGGCCGGAAGCGTTCACGGCGACGACGCCGCCAAGCGTCGCGCCGCCCCGCTCCGCGCCGAAGAGCGGTCCGTAGTCCATCGGCTCGAAGGCGAGTTGCTGCCCGTTGCTCTCCAATAGCGCTTCGATCTCACTCAGACCTGTGCTCGCGCGCGCCGAGAGAACGAGCTCGTTGGGCTCGTAGAGCGTTATGCCGGCAAGCGCCAGGGTGGAGAGCGCCTGCGCTTGCGGCGCGCAGCGGCCGAGTCCTGACTTGGAGCCGCCGCCGACGATCGCGCAGGAGTCGCCCTTCGCATTGGCCGCGCAAATCGCGTCAACGGCGTCCGCCTCGTCGCGGATGTCGAGCGTCGCGCATTCGGACTGCATCGCTAAAATCTCGGCAGGTCGGGAAAGGGCATTTTGCCGCCCGAGACATGCATCATCCCGAGTTCAGCGCAGCGGTGCAGCGTCGGAAACACCTTGCCGGGATTGAGTCGGCCCGCAGGATCAAAGGCGCATTTGAGCCGCATCTGCTGCTCGAGGTCCACCTCGCTGAACATTTCGCCCATCAGATCGCGCTTCTCGACGCCGACGCCATGCTCGCCGGTGAGAACGCCGCCGAGCGAAACGCACAGGCGCAAAATGTCGAAGCCGAGTTTTTCAGCGCGTTCGACGTCGCCTTCTTTCGACGCGTCATAGAGAATGAGCGGATGGAGATTGCCGTCGCCGGCATGGAACACATTGGCGACGCTCAGCCCCTGCGCCTTGGCGAGCCGATCCATGCCGGCGAGCGCCTCGGGCAGTCGCGCCCGCGGAATCGTGCCGTCCATGCAAAGATAGTCGGGCGCGATGCAGCTCACCGCCGGAAAGGCGTTCTTGCGGCCGGCCCAGAACTGCAGCCGTTCGGCCTCGCTCGTCGACGCCCGTATCGTCGTCGCGCTTTCTTCTCGCGCGATATTCTCGACCACCCCGACAAGATGATCGACTTCCGCCCGTGTCCCGTCGAGTTCGACGATGACGAGCGCTTGCGCGTCGAGCGGATAGCCGCAGGGCTGAAAGCGCTCGACCGCATGGATCGTCGCCCTGTCCATCATCTCCAGCCCGCCCGGAATGACGCCGCGCGCGATGATCGCGCTGACGCAGCGCGCCCCCGCCGCCACGCTCGCGAAGCCGAGCAGCAGGACCCGCGCGAGGGGCGGCCTCTGCAACAGCCGCACCGTCACTTCCGTGACGACGCCGAGCAGACCTTCAGAGCCGGTCATCAGGCCGATCAGGTCGTAGAACTCGCTGTCGAAATGCTTGCCGCCGAGCCTGATGAGGTCGCCGCCCATCAGCACGACCTCGAGCCCCAATATATTGTTGGTGGTCAGGCCGTATTTCAAACAGTGAACGCCGCCGGCGTTCTCGGCGACATTGCCGCCGATCGAACAGGCGATCTGCGAGGACGGATCCGGCGCATAGTAGAAGCCCTGCGCCTCGACGGCTTTCGAAATCGCCAGATTCTGAACGCCCGGCTGGACGCGCGCGCAGCGGTTTTCATAATCGATGTCGAGGATGCGATTGAATTTCGACATGCCGAGCAGAATGCCGTCTTCCAGCGGCATCGAGCCGCCGGACAGCGACGTGCCGGCGCCGCGGGGCACGAGTTTGACATTCATTTCAGCGGCGAGCGCCATGATCGCGCGCACCTGTTCGACGCTCTCCGGCAGAGCGACGACCAGCGGAAGCGCGCGATACATGGTGAAGGCGTCGCATTCATAGGCGCGGCGCGAGACCTCGTCGACGATCAGGCTTTCGCGAGGAAGAATGGCGCGAAGTCGCGCGATCAACTCATTGCGTCGCGACATGATCTCCGGCTCGGGCGCCGGCATGAGGAGAGTCATCGACCCGCGGCTCCGGTGCGAGCGAGAGCGCCGCCGACCGCCCCAGCTTTCCGCCAATCGCGAAGCGTAGACTTTGCTCGGGGCGCTGCGCCCTGTGGTGAAATCCGTTTAGTTGAGGGCCGGATCGCGCGCAAGCCCGCCAGCAAGCCTGCGGCGACCGCATGATCGTTAGAAATGCGCGGATTTTTGGCGCTTTCCATTAATCCGCCTATGCTAAGCGAAATTCCATCGCACCCCGGAACGCGGGCCGACAGGCAAATGACCAAAACCATTCTGATCGTCGAGGACAATGAGCTCAATATGAAGCTCTTCAATGATCTGCTCGAATCCAACGGCCATGCGACGCTGTGCGCAAAAAACGGCCGAGAGGCGCTGGCTTTGGCGCAAAACCATCGGCCCGATCTCATCCTGATGGATATTCAGCTGCCGGATATCAGCGGCCTCGACGTCACCCGCCTGCTCAAGGCCGATGACGATCTCAAAGCGATTCCCGTCGTCGCGATCACCGCCTTCGCGATGAAGGGGGATGAGGAAAAAATCCTTCAGGGCGGCTGCGAAGCCTATCTGTCGAAGCCGATCTCGGTGGCGAAATTTCTGGAGACGGTGAATTCCTTTCTCGCGGAACGCCCCTGACCGGCGATTTCGCCGCAATTGCAGGGTTTTCGACGGGCTTGCGGGCGACGCGCGGCTGAACTATACAGCGCGCGACGGCGACGAGCCGGTTCGGACCTCCCCCAAGAGGCGTCCGAAAGAGAATGGGGCCATAGCTCAGTTGGGAGAGCGCTTCAATGGCATTGAAGAGGTCGTCGGTTCGATTCCGTCTGGCTCCACCAAACCACGTTAAGCTTCAATACGTCGCAGCGAGATAATCGACGATCGCGGCAGCGTCGGCCTCGTCGATCTGGGCGCGATAGGACTCGATCATTTTTTTCACGACGCCATCCCAGAACGCCCTTCCCATCCTGGCCGGCTGGCGCTCGACGTAGTCGACGGAATGGCAGGCGACGCAATTATTCTGCACGGTTTCCTGGCCTAATTCGGCGCCCAGCCTCGCGGTTTCTTCCGGCAGGGAATAGGTGAGCGTCTCGGCGGCGCAGAGCGTCGGCGCGAGAAACGCCGTCGTCGCGATCAGCATCAATCCTGTAAGGAGGCGCTTCATGTTGCTACACTGCCTCAATCTGAACCGTCTCAACAACGTTGCGCATATAGCCGGCGTGGTTCCATAAGGGCGCCAAGGGCTGCGACTGGCCGACGCGATTGACGGCGCGGCATTTCAAATTGTGCGCGCCGGGTCTTAGGGACAGTTCGCTCCGCCATTCTCGAAAGGAATATCGACCCAGGTCTTCGCCGAGCCGAGTCGCGATCCAGCTCGCGCCGTCATCGGCGGAGAGAAGAACGGCCTCGACGCCATGACCGCCGTCGAAAGCGATTCCCTTGACCTCGAAGGCGACATGGGCCGCGACTTTCGCGGTTTCGGCCGGACTCGTAATAAAGCTGCGCACATTGAGCCGCTTGATCGGCCGCGTCGCGCCTTTCGGCGCTCCGGGCGCCACGCAGGCGCAGTCATTATCCGGGATGCGATACGCGCTCGACATCCAGAAGCCGTCAAAATCCTTGTCGAGCACTTCGATCTCGTTGAGATGCTTCACCCAATAGGTTCCATAGCAACCGGGAACCACGAGCCGCAGCGGAAAGCCATTCAGCCAGGGAAGATCTTCGCCATTCATGCCGTATGCAACCATCACTTCGCCATCGCCCGCATGCGCGACGTCCAGCGACTTGAGGAAGTCCGGGGTTTCCGGCGCGACCGGACCGTCTAGTCCGTTAAACGCCACCGACCGGGCGCCAGGCTTCGGCCTGGCCTTTTCCAGGAGCGTTTTGAGCGCGACGCCCCGCCATCGGGCGTTGCCCATCGCGCCATGGCCAAATTGTCCGCCACCGACGCGCGGCTGGACGAAGCCGCGGCTATTGCCCGAACATTGGTTGACGGCGACGATCTCCATCGGCTCGAAGTCGCGCTTCAGCTCCGCAAGCGAGAACGAGAGCGACGTCTCGACATGGCCCCGCAGTTCGAGGTGAAAAGCATCTGGGTCGATGGCGAGCGGAATGTTCGCCAAGTGATATCGAACGAAAAACGCGTCGTTCGGAGTCAACACGCCTTCGTTGAAGACCGAAAAGGGGGTTTCGAGCTGGGGAGGCCTGACGGTCTGCTCAAATAGCGCGCGCTTCCCTGGATAGCGCACGAGAGTCCTCTCGCCATTGGCGAAGCCCAGCTGCGCGATTTCCGCCGACCAAGCGCGGTGCGCAGCCGGCAAAGAGAGCGCGGAGACGCCAGCGCCCCGCAGAAATGATCGCCTGCTTGTCGTCATTATTACGCCAATGCCGCCGTCCTTCCCTGACCTGACCGCTATTCTGGTCCGGCGGAATTGAAAGTAGCGCAGTATCGCGCTCTGATCGAGAGCGGGACGAAGGCTGCACAAGAATTCCAGGTTCAAGCACTCGTCGCGCAGCTTTCCCTTGCCTGGTCAAGGCAGACGTTCAGATCAAATGTCGCAGTGTTCGAAAATTCTGTTTGAATGCCTGCATGCGCAACTTTCAATCTATATGCGCCATGACCACCAAACGTTTCACTTCGCCGCTTTCAAACGCCTGCAAAAATGCGTCGTAGCGCTTAAACACTACGCAACCATTGGAATCGCCCTTCGGACCAAGCATATATGTGTGCGCGAGGAGACCTGTTCGTCCATAGATATAGCCATTGCCCCCGATTGGCTTCAGACGCAATGCGCGAACGCCGTGAAACGGCTTCTCCCTCACGGCAAGCTCATATACGTGCGGCGGAGTCGCGCCCTCCATGCGTTTATGGACGTTACGCGGGTCATCCAAATTGGCGCCTCGGCCCGAATGCGCCTCTAACGCCGCGCCATTTGGCAGATAAACCATATGCGCCGAGATATCATAGACAGCCGTCCATCGATCCAATCCAGACAGGCCGTTGGATGCAAATCGATTGTCCGCAATGCCGGCCTCCGGCGGCGCAAAAGTCAGCGCGGGTTCCGAAAGCGACGGCCCGGAGTTCTTCGGGGCGACGGCAAGTTCCGAGGAAAATCCGCGTTGATCCGATTGCACGGCCTCCACAGGCGGTGTTGCTAGAAAACGCCATGGGAATTGCGATGGACTGAAGAGTTGGGTCGATGCCGCTACCGAACCGACGAACAAGCTGAAAAAGAACAGGACTTCAAATCGCCTGGCGAGCGGAGCCTCAGAATATCGCCATATCCAAATGATAAATGCCAAAGGCAAGCCAGCAATGGCTATTGTGTAACTAAAGGGCCATTCCATCGGGCCGTCCTACCGAACTAAGCGCGTTGGCGCTTCGAGGTCGTCTTCCGTAATACATCAAGTTTTTTGAGTTGGCTGTTGCAGGAAGGTCACACGGGCCGGCAATTTGGCGATGACGCGTCAATCGCCGACGCCGCTCTGGAAGCGCCTCGCGACGTTTCCGTTCGATCGTCAGACAGCCGATAAAGCGGATGCTATTTCGGATGAGAACCTTCAAAAATCGCGTTAACGGCGATCTTAACGAAAGCGTGAAATTGGACCGCCTTTTCAGCGGGCACAAGGAAGATTGCGCCCAAAAAGCCAATTGAACCAGCCAGGAATGCGGTGACTACGAAGGAATTAAGCGCTTCTGCTACCTTGCGCGCCGGCCCCGCCTGAATTGGCTCGCCGCTCCGCAGCGGATGTATCTCGACAAAATCGCTTGGAGTCCTGCTCCTGTTGTCGCGCCATGAGTCGCTTGCATGTGATTGAGCATGCGGATCATGGATTTTGCACTCGTCGGCCGACTCATCCTGTTCGACTTTGCTGTAAGTGAATTCTGGTCTTGATTTCACCTTCGAATGATCTTCTCCTTGACGGACTGAAATATCGTCTCTTTGACCGACGGAAATATCCTCTCCGAAATATGTCGTGCCGCCGGTCGGCGTCGCTCTTTGCGATTGCGTAGAAGCGGCTTCAAACTTTTCTCGAATTTGACGCTCATGCTCCCGCTGCTCAAGAATAGCGAGACGTTGTTCGAGGAGAAGAAACCTTCGCTGCAGATGTACGACAGTCACGCCGCTCAAGGGCTTTTCATCGTTGTCACGAAACTCCTGCCCGAACGGCGGCGCTCCCGGCGGTTTTTGCGCGTTTCGGCGGCGCTCTTCTTCCCTTTGCAAATAGGCGATCGGCGTCCAATCGCTGAGAGGCGTCCCGCTCATTTAGCTTCCTTCTTCCGCGCCTTAGGTGCGTGGCGCATCGAGCCGACGGTCGGACGAAAAGCATGACGACCCAAAAGCGATGCCCATAGAAAAATGTCGAAGCCTTGCTGATTTTACGGCGAGCCTGAGGCGTCAGCGACAAAGCGGGTTATTATTTCGTGGCCAGCAAGGATGAAACGGTTCACATCATTTATCCCACATTCGCCAGATGGCCAGCGATTGTGAGCCTATCTTCACCCGACTGACGGTTTTCGGCAAGCCCATAGCCCCAGCCGGCCAAGTGAGCGGGGCTGGGGGTCGGCGAATGCCGCGCCGAGCGGT
>Ga0194126_10004159_pt1 | contig 22246 bp, 16 predicted proteins | sample TA2KigC150mmetaG_FD_148641 | JGI IMG/M metagenome (GOLD analysis project Ga0194126, IMG submission 148641) | Freshwater microbial communities from Lake Tanganyika, Tanzania - TA2015035 Kigoma Deep Cast 150m | ecosystem: Environmental > Aquatic > Freshwater > Lake | place: Tanzania: Lake... | reverse complement strand
ATCCGGGAATAGTCTTGTAAGCGCACTTATTTGATCCGTAAGGAGCAGGATGCCGAAGATGATGAGGAGCAGTCCGCTTATGAGCATTATCACACGCATGAACCTTGCGAGTTTGGGTGAATAGCTCAAAAAAACGTTTATGGCAAGCGCTGAGAGAAAAAAAGGCACTGCAAGTCCAAGCGAATATGCTGCAAGCAATTGAAATCCATAAAGGGCAGAGCCCTTTGAACCGGCATAAACAAGGATCGTACCGAGAATCGGGCCGATGCACGGGCTCCAGCCTGCTGCAAATGTCATCCCTACAACAAAGGTCCCGATATATCCGGCCGGCTTGCCGCTGAGATATATCTTCTTCTGTATCATGAGAAAATCCAGCTTCAAAATCCCGGCAATAAAAAGCCCGAAGATGATCACGAGGACACCGCCGATAATCCTTATCATATCCACATACTGAAAGAAAAAACTTCCAACGGCTGACGATGAGACACCAAGGGCGATAAACACAGTGGAGAATCCGAGGATAAAGGCTATTGAATTGGTGATAGTCAGATAATGGATCTTTTTTCTGTCTGCACCAACAGTAAGTTCTTTAAATGAAATGCCGGTTATGAAGGAGACATAAGAAGGTATCAATGGCAGAACGCATGGAGAGAGAAATGATAATACGCCGGCAAGAAATGCCAATGGAAGGGAAATATCGTTCATTCCTCTAACCTAACGTGCGCATTCAGACGGATCACCTTTAATCTTCTCGACAGCATGGGGAATGACTTCTAAAATAACCTGCAGGTTTTCTTTTACTGCCTTTGGACTGCCCGGTAGATTGATAATCAGAGATGTTCCCCTGACACCGGCTACTGCCCTTGAAAGCATTGCCCGGCTTGTCTTTTTTAAACCTTCTGAACGCATCGCCTCGGCAATGCCGGGCACCTGTCTGTCGATGACTTCAAGGGTTGCCTCTGGAGAGACATCTCTCGGTGATAGCCCTGTCCCGCCTGTTGTAAGAATAAGATCGACTTTTTCGCTGTACTCTATAAGCTTCTTTTTGATTAATTCCTTTTCATCAGGAAGGATGTCGTAGAATTTCACCTCAGCATTGATACTTTTCAGCATATCCTGAATCAGAGGACCGCTTGTATCCGCGCGCTCGCCTTTCGAACCCTTATCACTCAAAGTCAAAACAGCAACTGTTATCATGTATATATAATAAGGGAATGTAATGGTATTTTGAAGAGGTTTATTTAGAGGTTTTGTATAAAATGCTGTGGAGTAAGAAGTAATTGTTACAAACATCAACGAAGATAGAACTCCGACTGCAAGAATAAACAGCCTGTTGAAAAAGTCTTTTCCCTGTCATTGCGAGCAAAGCGTGGCAATCTTGCCTTTAATAAAATTAATAGGTTAGAGATTGCTTCGTCGCAGAAACTGCTCCTCGCAATGACATGCGACTGGTTTTTCAACAGCCTGTCAAGGGCAGACCCCATTGAACCATCGCAAACGATTCTCCCAAGATTTATTTAGTTTCTTTTTTATCGTCTTTTTTGATATCTCCGAATACATATTTGCCGATAAGGTCCTCAACATCAACGGGCGAGTTGGTTTCTGTTATCGTACCGCCCGGTTTCAGGATATCACCGCCTCCTCCCGGATCAATCTTAATGAACTTGTCGCCGATGAGGCCGGAAGTTTTGATCGATGCGATGGCGTCTTCATAAACCTTGATGTCTTTTTCAATCCTTAATTTGACCATAGCTACCTGCTTATCCTGGTCTATGTTCAGTTGTTCCACCCTTCCGACCTCGATGCCGTTGATCTCAACAGGACTGTCAACGCGAAGTCCTGATACTGAACTGAAACGCGCATAAATAAAATAGTAATCACCGCCGAATATTGGGATCTTGCCGAGTTTGATGGTCATATATCCAATGCAAAGAAGGCCTATTACAACAAAAATGCCGACGATTGTTTCCAGTGAATACTTTTTCATTTTGAATCAGACTCCTTGCCGCAAAGATATTTTGCGATTCTTTTCTTGTTCATATCAGCCCTTTTTATTATCTGTTCGATCTCATCAGAGGAACTGCCTTCAGTTATGCCTGCATTTACAAATATCTCGAAGCATCCCTCTGCTTCTATTTTGTCCCTTATAAGCTCATGGATTTCGGGGAGAGAGTTCTTCTCGAGTCTCTGAGCAAAATCATCCAATAATTCCCCGGCTTTTTCAAGCCCTAAATGGGGCAATATTGTAAGGATCTCTTCTCTGCTGTGGCGTGCTGAGAATCCTCCCAAAGGACCGAAATAGTTATTTAGATTCTCCCCTATGGATTTGAGGATTTCTATGGCAGCCTGAGGCCTGAAAAGATCAGAAAGGAAGTTAAGATTAAAGCTGAATAGCACAGCAGTTACAGAGGTGTCCGCACGTCCACTCCCCAGTGTTATGGCATACCTGGACTTGAACATCTCTTTTGAGAGTAGCCCGGTGAGCTCGTCTCTGAGGCCCTCGATGCTCTTGAGAAATTCATCGATCATTGGATGCTTGAGTCTGGAAAACTCTTCATAGGACCCGTTAAAGGCGATCTTCCCTTCCCACAGGAGCAGTATGCGGTCGGAGATAAAGAAGACATCAGGGATATCATGACTGATGAGAACAGCGGTAAAACCGAATTTTTTTCTGTAATGCGCGATCATGCTCAGTATTATGTTTCTCCTCACAGGGTCCTGGCTGGTTGTCGGCTCGTCAAAGAGCACGATGGCCGGATCTGTTACAAGTGCCCTTGCCAGAGCCACACGTTTCTGCATACCGCCTGAGAGCTCTGCCGGGTACTTTCGGAAAGCATCCGTGAGTTCCATCTGTTCGATACGTGACATCACCTTCTTTTCAATCTCTTTCTTTTTGAGATTTGTCGTCTGTCTCAGCGGCAGGGCTATGTTTTCAAAGACGGTCATGGAATCAAAGAGGGCGTTGTTCTGAAACATGTAACTGATCTGACTCCTGTATCCTTCCCATTCCTTTTTCTTCATCTTATTAACAGGCATTCCCCTGAAGAGTATGCTTCCTTCATCAGGAGAGAGGAGGCCGATGATATGCTTAATCAGAACGCTCTTGCCGCTGCCGCTTTTACCGATAATTGTCGTAATCTGGTTTTCATAAATAGAAAGGTCAGCCTTGTCAAGAATGGTCTTTTCCCCAAAGCGCTTGGTAATCCCTCTGAATTCTATCAATGGCGTTTCCATAGATGCCTCTACATCAGAAAAGATGTGACAACATAGTCTGAGATAAGTATTGTTACACAGGAGAATACGACTGCCGAGGTGGTCGAAAGACTGACGCTCCTTGCGCCGTAACTGTCGGTACGCAGGTGTGTGAAGTATCCCTGGTAGCAACAGATTGTGGACACGAGCACAGCAAAGACAAGTGACTTTATGAACCCACCCCTTATGTCCACCATATCAACATATGAATGAATGCGATAAAAGTAAGCGCCTTTATCCACTCCAAGGAGCACAACTCCGGTGAGATATCCTCCGAGGATACCGATGAGATCAAATAAGGCGGTAAGCAAAGGGAAACTGATTATTGAGGCCGCAATACACGGACTGACGAGATACCCCTGGGGGTCTATACGCATGGTATAAAGGGCGTCTATCTGCTCGGAGATGCGGAGGTTGCCGATCTCTGCGGCCATTGCAGAGCCTGCGCGTGCGGTTATCATTATTGCAGTAAGGACAGGCCCCAGTTCCCTGATAAGTGTGAGCGCAACGACTGAACCGAGGAAGCCCGCCGAGCCTACTTTTGTCAAAGTATAATAGAGCTGTAAACCGAGAACCATGCCGGTGAAGAGACCGACCAGCATAACGATATTCGATGACTTTGCGCCAATATAAAAGACCTGCTGAATAATCTCCCGGAGCTGTTTGCGGCGAAAGATCTTCAGAAAGGCAAGCACAAAAAAGATAGCTATGGCGCCAAGGTTGTTTATGACATTCATTGTCCTTTTGCCAATCCAATGAAAAAAGGGCAGAAAGGGACTGTATTTTATCGCTGATTTCATATTTCTACGATATTACCATGTCGTTATTACGTTTACAACACCACTCGCAATTATTATTGGATTCGATGAATGAAACCTCAACAAAACTACCAGGGTGTGAATTCACAAGTATAATAAACATTTAATGACCAGTCGCTGAAATGCGAATAAGATGAAGAAAGTGATAAAACTTTGAGGTCACTGAAAACGTTTTTGTATAGGTGCACTCGTTAAACTCTGAACGTTGACTTACCCTGTCTCTGGGAAAATAAAGGTACGGGTCTACACTTTTGACAAGACTGGTTATTGGGGATCAGAGCTTATATAATAGAGCAGTATCTATGGCACGACTATTATGAATTCTGTAGAATCATCAAAAAATTCTTATTTGCGATAAAGGTTAAGTGCCGACTACTATTTCGTCTCCTTTTTTTACCTTGCCGCCTTTGAGAACCTTAACAAAAATTCCCTCTTTTGGCATTACACAGTCACCGGCCTGATTGTAAATCTCGCATCTTGTATGGCATACCTTGCCGATCTGCCTCACCTCAACCTCTATGTTGCTGCCAATTATCATTTTGGTGCCCACAGGAAGTTTCAGAAGGTCAATGCCTTCTGTTGTGATATTCTCGGCAAAATCACCCGGATTGACTTTCAGCCCTTTGTCCTGCATCTTCTTGATGCTTTCGAGGGCCAGAAGACTTACCTGTCTGTGCCATTTGGAAGAGGCATGCGCATCGCCTTCCATGCCATAATCTGTTTTTAGAAAGGCTTCGATAGCAGGCTTCTTCCTGACGCCCTTTCTGTCACTGATATTGACAGAGACTACCCTGCCTCTCAATTTATGTCCCCATTTCCCAGCTTTCCAGATATTTTTTCTGCTCTGCAGTTAACAGGTCTATCTTAATTCCCATCGCCTTAAGCTTGAGAAATGCAATCTTTCTGTCGATATCCTCAGGCACGCTGTAAACCTTCTTTTCGAGTTTTTTATGGTTTTTCACCATATATTCGGCACAGAGCGCCTGGTTGGCGAAACTCATGTCCATAACAGAAGACGGATGTCCTTCTGCTGAGGCCAGATTAATAAGTCTTCCTTCTCCGAGAAGATATATCCTCCTGTTGTTTTTCAGAGTAAACTCCTCCACAAAATCTCTTATCATCCTTCTGCCCTTGGACATCTTTTCCAGATCATCGATGGATATCTCGACATTAAAGTGTCCTGAATTGCAGAGTATCGCCCCATCTTTCATTGCTGTAAAGCATTCCTTTGAAATTACGGCAATATCCCCGGTTGCGGTAACAAATATATCCCCTATTTTTGAAGCCTCCCTGATCGGCATTACATCAAATCCATCCATTGTTGCCTCGAGGGCCCTCAGAGGATTTCCTTCTGTCACAATCACCTTGGCGCCCATGCCCTTTGCCCTCATCGCAATGCCTTTACCGCACCATCCATAACCGGAAACAACAAAAACAGAACCTGCAATCAGTCTGTTTGTCGCCCTCATTATCCCATCAATCGTACTCTGTCCGGTTCCATACCGGTTGTCAAAAAGGTATTTTGTATATGCATCATTCACAGCAATGATAGGGTATTTCAGAACCCCTTTGTCTGCCATAGCCCTCAGGCGGATGACACCTGTTGTAGTTTCTTCTGTGCCGCCTATAATGTTTTTGAGCATTTCTTTCTTTGTCGTGTGAAGGGTTGAAACGAGATCAGCTCCGTCGTCCATTGTCATATGAGGCTTTGTTGAAAGCACATCGTTTATATGTCTGTAATAAGTCTTATTATCTTCACCTTTAATCGCAAAAACCGGCATGTTGGAAAATTTTACGAGTGAAGCAGAAACATCGTCCTGAGTGCTTAACGGGTTGGAAGCGCAGACAGAAACTTCTGCGCCACCGGACTTCAGGGTTTCCATGAGATTAGCTGTCTCTGTAGTAACATGAAGGCAGGCCGACAACCTGAAACCTTTTAATGGCTTCTCTTTCTGAAAGCGTTCCGCTATAGTCTTCAGTACAGGCATCTCCTGAGCAGCCCATTCTATGCGCAACCTGCCTTTTTTTGCTAAATTAATGTCCTTAATATCGTGTTTTACCATTTATCCTCTCTTTTATTATGATTATTATTTTAAGCAGGTTCAATTTTATAAATTGAACCCTATTGTTTGATTATCTATAAAACATCAGGTTCAGGTTACAAACCTGAACCCGCAAGAGACCGGGTTCTATCAAATCTTAACCTTAACCTCAGCCTTAACCTGTTTTTATAAACCTGCTTCTTTTCTCAGGGTCTCTGCCATGTCTGTATTTTCCCAGGTAAAATCCGGATCATTCCTGCCGAAGTGGCCGTATGCAGCTGTCTTTTTATAGACAGGTCTTCTTAGATTCAGGGTATCTATCATGCCTTTGGGCGTGAGGTTAAAGTTTTTCCGGATCAGTTTCACTATTTTTTCCTGTGCGATCTTGCCGGTCCCGTAGGTCTCTGCGAGTACCGAAACAGGCTCAGGCACCCCTATCGCATAAGCGATCTGCACCTGGACCTTGTCAGCAAGTCCTGCAGCAACGATATTTTTTGCTATGTACCGGGCCATGTAAGAGCCTGACCGGTCAACCTTTGACGGATCTTTTCCCGAGAAGCAACCTCCTCCATGGCTTCCCACACCACCATAACTGTCTACGATGATCTTCCTGCCTGTAAGTCCTGTATCACCCATTGGTCCGCCGATAACGAATCTGCCTGTCGGATTTACAAAGTATTTGATATGCTCCTCATCGAGGATTTCAGGAGAAATAGTAGGTTTTATGACCTTCTCGATGACGTCTTCATGGATCTCTTTCAGGGTAACATCAGGGCTATGCTGTGTTGAAATAATAATGCTGTCTATCCTTAGCGGTTTGCCGTTTTTGTATTCAACGGTAACCTGAGTCTTGCCATCCGGCCTTAAATAACCGAGGATATCCTTTTTTCTCACTTCAGCCAATCTCATAGCAAGTTTATGTGCGAGCAGAATCGGAAGCGGCATAAGTTCCGGTGTTTCGTTACAGGCAAACCCGAACATGAGACCCTGGTCGCCCGCCCCGCCAATATCCACACCAAGTGCGATATCTGAGGACTGACCATGAACAGAGGTTATTACAGCACATGTTTCATAATCAAAACCGTATTTTGCTCTTGTATAGCCGATGTCTTTTATTGTCTCTCTGACAATATCAGGGATCTCAACATAGCAGTTAGTTGTTACCTCACCTGCCACAAATGCCAGACCCGTTGTTACGAGTGTCTCACAGGCTACCCTTGCAAAAGGGTCTTTTGCAAGTATTGAATCCAGTATTGCATCGGATATCTGGTCGGCAATTTTGTCCGGATGGCCTTCTGTAACAGACTCTGAAGTGAAAAAATAGTTTTTCCCCAACATGCTTACCCCCTGAGAATTCAAAATATATATAAGACTAAAATTAATATAAATATTAACATAATTTATATATTATCCACTATAGAGAAATAAGCTTCGCGAGCCTCTTTTTTTCGTAACGAGGTTCCCAATAATCTAACCCATATTATTCATGAACTGTTAAAGACTGCCGAGGATAGAGTATTTAAGCGGATTCTTTTGCTGATAGTCAATTACAGAATGTAAAAAATAAAGAGGCAAAAGCCTCGCAAGGAGGAACGACTGAGAATGAGCGAAAATACTCTATCCTTGGCCTGCTCGGAAATATTTATGAATAATATAGGCTAACCAGATATTTTAAGACAAATTCTCTGGATTCCGGCTCAACATACTGCCGGAATGACAACCATCACTCTAAACTAATTATCCCTGTGGTATTCCTGGATAGACCTTATATGAACCTGTTGTTCCCTGAGTTTTTCTATCGCATTCACTGCTGCCACTGCACCTGATATCGTTGTGGTAAACGGCACCTTATATTGAAGTGCATTCTGTCGTATCGAAAAAGAATCTCTTTGTGCCTGAGCCCCGCTGACGGTGTTTATTACAAAATGGACTTCCTTGTTTTTAATCAGGTCTACAATATGAGGTCTACCCTCTGTAACCTTGTTGATTACCTTAACAGTCAGGCCATTATCTTTCAGATACTTTGCCGTACCTTTGGTTGCAATGACATCAAGCCCCATTTCAAGGAGCTTCCTTACTATCGGTACAGAAGGTGGCTTGTCTTTATCTTTCAGACTTATGAATACTCTGCCTGATAATGGAATCTTATTGCCTGATGATGTCTGGGATTTTCCGTATGCGAGACCAAAATCGTCATCTATTCCCATAACCTCTCCGGTAGATTTCATCTCAGGGCCGAGTATTGTATCAACCCCGTAAAACCGGTCAAACGGGAAAACAGCCTCTTTTACTGCGATATGCCTTATACGCTTTTCTTCTGTCAGACCAAGCTCCTTCAATGTCTTGCCGGCCATCACCTTTGCTGCCAGTTTTGCAAGCGGGACACCGGTTGCCTTCCCGACAAAGGGGACTGTTCTTGATCCCCGGGGATTAACCTCGAGGATAAAGATGTCCTGGTTTTTCACAGCAAACTGGACATTCATTAATCCGATTACCTGCAGTTCTTTTGCAAGAGCCTTTGTCTGTTTTTCTATCTCCTTAATGATTTCCGGTTTTAAAGAATGCGGCGGGAGAGAACATGCTGAATCACCGGAATGAATACCCGCCTCCTCAATATGTTCCATTACTCCGCCAATGACTGCATCACGCCCATCGGAAATGGCGTCAACATCAACTTCAACAGCATCCTCAAGATACTTGTCAACAAGAATAGGATGTTCTGGAGAAGCTTTCACTGCGCGTTTCATGTATTCATATAATGTTTTTTCATCATAGACTATCTCCATAGCCCTGCCTCCAAGCACGTAAGATGGCCTCACCATCACAGGATAGCCTATTTTTTCAGCAGCAGACAGGGCTTCTTCAACAGACATTGCTGTGTCACTTTCAGCCTGTTTGAGATTCAGTTTATGAAGAAGTTCCTTAAACCGCTTTCTGTCTTCAGCGCGGTCTATTGAATCAGGAGAAGTTCCGAGGATTTTCACCCCGGCATCTTCGAGCGGTACCGCAAGTTTGAGAGGCGTCTGACCTCCGAACTGGACTATGACCCCTTCCGGCTTTTCTTTCTCGATGATATTCAGCACATCCTCTATGGTCAACGGCTCAAAATAAAGCCTGTCCGCAGTATCATAATCTGTACTGACTGTCTCCGGATTACAGTTGACCATTATTGTTTCGAACCCAAGTTCTTTCAATGCGAAAACTGCATGGACACAGCAGTAATCGAATTCAATACCCTGTCCTATTCTGTTTGGCCCTGAACCGAGAATAACGACCTTTTTTCTATTGCTCGGATTAGCTTCGCACTCCGGCATTAGTTCGGATATTTGTATTTCACTGTTCACTTTTAACTTTTCACTTTTCACTTTATAAAATGGTTCTTCATAAGTTGAATACATATACGGTGTATATGCTGCAAATTCAGCAGCGCACGTATCAACCATTTTATAAACAGCGTGGATATTATTCTGCTTTCTGAAATGCCTGATGTCAGCCTCTTGCAAATTAAGCAATTGTGCGATTCTTCTGTCAGAGAAACCATACTGTTTTGCCTTTCGTAATAAGGATTCAAGAGGTCGGGGATTCGAGGGGTCCTGCGAATGAACTATTTTTTCACTTGAACCCTTGAACCCTTGAATCCTTGAACCCTGTATCTCGTACTCCATTTCGATAATCTGCCTGATATTCTGCAGGAACCATGGATCTATACGGGTAAGCTCATAGATATCCTGAACGCTCATCCCTTCTCTCATGGCCTGAGCAACATACCATACCCTCTCAGCATTCGGGGTTTTGAGTTTTGCCTTAATAATACTCATATCAGAAGTAACATTTTCAAAACCGTGGCTGCTGATCTCAAGGCTTCTGATAGCCTTTTGCAGAGACTCTTTAAAAGTCCTTCCTATTGACATTGCTTCACCGACTGATTTCATCTGCGTGGTAAGTGTCGGATCAGCGGCAGGGAATTTTTCGAAGGTAAACCTCGGAAATTTAGTAACAACATAATCTATAGTCGGTTCAAACGATGCAGGTGTTTCCCTTGTTATATCGTTCGGTATCTCATCAAGTGTGAGCCCGATGGCAAGCTTTGCAGCGATCTTTGCAATAGGGAATCCCGTTGCCTTTGAAGCAAGCGCCGAACTCCTCGACACCCTTGGGTTCATTTCAATGACTGTCATCCTTCCGGTATCCTGGTTCAGGGCAAATTGTATATTCGAACCTCCGGTATCAACCCCGATCTCGCGTATGATTGCTATAGAGGCATCCCTCATTCTCTGATATTCTTTGTCTGTCAATGTCTGGGCAGGCGCTATGGTTATGGAATCGCCGGTATGAATGCCCATCGGATCAAAGTTTTCGATAGAGCATATGATGACAACATTATCTTTTTTGTCCCTCATTACTTCAAGCTCATATTCCTTCCATCCGAGCACCGACTCCTCGACGAGTACCTGCCTTACAGGACTGAGCTTAAGGCCTCTTTCAAGCAATTCCCTGTATTCCTCCATGTTGTATGCTATGCCCCCGCCTGTCCCGCCGAGGGTAAAAGAAGGCCTGAGTATCGCGGGAAATCCGATATCTTCAACTGCCTCCAATCCATCTTTTAAGGAGCCGACATGAAATGACCTGGGGACTTCAAGGCCTATCTTCTTCATCGCCTCCTTAAAAAGTTCGCGGTCCTCTGCCTTTTTTATTGCATCGAGTTTAGCGCCAATGAGTTCAACGTTATATTTATCAAGAATGCCTCTCTCGGACAGCTCAACCGCAAGGTTTAAGGCAGTCTGGCCGCCCATGGTAGGCAAGAGGGCATCAGGTCTTTCTTTATTTATGATCTTTTCGATAACATCAGCAGTTAATGGTTCTATATATGTTGCATCGGCCGTCTCCGGGTCGGTCATAATCGTTGCAGGGTTCGAATTGACGAGCACAACCTGATAGCCCTCTTCCCTCAGGGCCTTGCATGCCTGTGTTCCTGAATAATCAAATTCGCAGGCCTGGCCAATGATTATCGGGCCGGAACCAATTAGAAGGATTTTCCTGACGTCACTTCTTTTGGGCAGGTTATCCTCTTTCCATCATCTCTCTGAATCTTTTAAATATATGCGCTGAGTCGTTCGGTCCGGGGCCTGCCTCGGGATGGTGCTGAACCGAAAAGAGAGGCAACTCTGCATGCTGCATTCCCTCTTCAGTGCCATCATAAAGATTTGTGTGGGTGAGCCTGACCTGACCGCCAAGACTCTTGATATCAACGCAATAGTTGTGATTCTGGGATGTTATTTCGACCCTTTCTGTCAATAAATCCTTGACCGGGTGGTTACCGCCATGGTGACCGAATTTCAATTTGTATGTCCTTCCGTCCATTGCGAGGCCAAGTATCTGGTGACCAAGACATATGCCGAATATCGGCTTTTTACCGATCAGCTTTTTTGTATTACCAATGGCATATGTTACTGTCTGTGGATCTCCGGGGCCGTTACTAAGGATGACCCCGTCAGGGTTCATTTCAAGCACTGCTTCGGCAGGTGTTTGTGCCGGGACGACAGTGACATGAAAGCCGGTTTCTGTAAGATTTCTGAGGATGTTAAACTTTACTCCAAAATCATAGACAATAACAGACAGTAATGGGTGATGAGCGATGTGGGATAGGTTTTCGTCTTCATAACTTTTCACTTTTAACTCTTCACTTCTAACTCCTGCGTTAGCAGGCTTCCATTTCCATACGCCTTCTTCCCATGCATAAGCTTCTTTTGTTGTTACATCTTTTACAAGATCAAAGGCTGATATGCCTGGATGTTTTTTGATCTTTTCTAAAAGGCTCCAGGGATTAAGATCAACAGTCGAGATTATTCCCATCTGTGCGCCGTAATCCCTTAAATGTCTTGTGAGCGCTCTTGTATCTATCCCCTGGATACAGACGATTTTGTTATCCCTGAGATATTGACCAAGGGATTGAGAAGCCCTCCAGTTACTCGGGAAATCAATGTATTCTTTCACAATAAATCCCTCAACCCTGGGGCCGTACAATGACTCAATATCGTCTGTATTGATGCCGTAGTTCCCTATCTGCGGATACGTCATGGTAACGATCTGACCCTTGTACGAGGGATCAGTCAGAATTTCCTGGTATCCTGTCATAGAGGTATTGAAAACAACCTCACCGGCAGTCTCACCCTCACAGCCAAATCCCCTGCCTTCAAAAACAACCCCATCAGACAGGATCAGGAGAGCCCTGTTACTCATATATCTTTCCCTTACAAACAGTAAGAACAGGTGTTCCCTCTGTCATCCAGCCTTCGAAGGGGGTATTCTTTCCCTTTGAAACAAACTGGTCAGACCGCACAGCAAATTCCTTATCTGTATCTATGATGACCAAATCGGCATCAGAGCCAACTTTAAGATTGCCTTTGTTTATCTGTAAAATCTCTGCCGGGTTGATGGTCATTTTTTCTACAAGCTGATCCATAGTTAAAATTCCTTCCCTGACAAGTCTGAGACTTAAACTCACAGCATTCTCCAGTCCGGAAATGCCGAAAGGGGCCATATCAAACTCCCGCATCTTTTCATCACGGTGATGGGGAGCATGGTCTGTTGCGATCACATCGAGCGTTCCATCCCGTAACCCTTCTTTGATCGCTTCGATATCACGCTTAGTCCTTAATGGAGGATTGACCTTTGCGTTTGTGTTATATCCACTCACTGCTTCCTCGGTAATGCTGAAATAATGCGGGCATGTTTCCGCAGTTACCTGCACCCCTCTCTTCTTTGCATTCCTGATTAAATTTACCGAGCCTTCCGTGGACACATGGGCAATATGCAATCTTCCGCCTGTAAGCTCTGCAAGGAGAATATCTCTGAAGATCATTATCTGTTCAGCTTCAGCAGGAATGCCTTTCAGGCCGAGTGTTACCGACAGCAATCCTTCATTCATCACTCCATCTTCGGAAAGGGTTAAATCTTCACAATGAGAGATTATCGGCACACCAAATGCCTTTGAATATTCAAGAGCCCTTCTCATAATAAGGCTGTTCATAACCGGATGCCCGTCATCAGAAAATGCTATGCAGCCCTCTTTCTTCATTGTCCCTATCTCTGCAAGTTCTTCGCCTTTCTGGCCTTTTGTTATGGCGCCGATCGGGAGAACAGTGCAGTGACCTTCCTGAGAAGCCTTCCTCTTAATGAATTCTGTGACACTTGCGTTGTCATTCACCGGAAAGGTATTCGGCATGCAGCATACTGTTGTGAAGCCGCCTTTGACTGCAGCCAGGGTTCCGGAACTGATCGTCTCCTTGTATTCAAAGCCGGGTTCCCTGAGATGCACATGCATATCGATAAGGCCGGGCAGAACTATCAACCCCTTCGCATCTATAATCCTCTCTGTATGATCATCGTCTCTTGTTTTTTGTCTTTGCTCTCTGCTTTTTGTTTTGATGTCCTTTATCTTTCCATCTTCTATGAGAATATCTCCGGTTCCGCTCATCCCCTGAGATGGATCGATGATATGACCATTCTGAATCAAAATCCTCATCTTTTCACTCCTGCAAGCAGATACATAACAGCCATTCTTACAGCAATGCCGTTTGTCACCTGTTCAAGGATAACTGACCTTGGACCGTCTGCAATCTCCGAGACGATCTCAATGCCGCGGTTCATTGGTCCGGGATGCATAACAATAGCATCGTCTTTTGCAAGCGAAAGTCTTCCTGTTGTCAGGCACCAGTTTTTTGCATACTCATCGGTAGACGGGAAAAACCCCTTTCCCTGTCTTTCCATCTGTATCCTGAGCATCATTAAGACGTCCATATCTTTCAGCCCTTCTTCCATATTATGGAAAACGGTCACGCCCAATTCCTGTATTTTCTCTGGTATTAAGGTCGGCGGGCCAATCAGCCTCACTTTTGCCCCAAGTTTTTTCAGGCAGTAGATATCTGATTTTGCCACCCTGCTGTGGGCAATGTCTCCGATTATAGCTATCTCAAGCCCGTCGATCTTTCCTTTTTTCTCTCTTATGGTAAATGCATCAAGCAGCGCCTGTGTCGGATGCTCGTCTGTTCCATCTCCCGCGTTAATGATAGAGGCCTTCACTTTTGTTGAGAGGAGATGCGGCACACCTGATGAAGAATGCCTGATGATAATAAAGTCTGCGCCAAGGGCCTGAACCGTAAGAGCGGTATCAATCAGACTCTCGCCTTTGACAACACTGCTCATTGGAATTGCAAAGTTTATGACATCCATACTGAGTCTTTTTGCTGCAAGCTCAAAGGATGTTCGCGTCCTTGTAGATGGCTCAAAAAAGAGATTAACCGCTGTCTTGCCGCGCAGTGCGGGAACCTTCTTGATATCCCTGCCGATGACATCCTTAAACCCTCCTGCTGTATCAAGGACAAGGTTTATCTCTTCTGCAGAGAGTTCTTTTATGCCGAGAAGGTCTTTATTCTTCAGCATGTCTTATTTCTCGTCCTCAATTTTTTTAAGTATAACCCTGTCTTCAAAACCTTCTTCTTCGAGTTGAACCTCAACTGTCTCTGTTAATGCAGTAGGTATATTCTTCCCCACATAATCAGCTTTTATGGGAAGTTCCCGGTGCCCTCTGTCTATCAGCACTGAAAGCTGAATTGCAGAAGGTCTTCCGAGGTCCATTACCGCATCCATGGCAGCCCTGATAGACCTCCCTGTAAAAAGGACGTCGTCAACAAGGATTATTTTCAGGTTTGTCACTTCAAATGAAATTTCGGTTCTCCTTACAACAGGCTGTTCTTTTCTTATATTTAAGTCATCTCTGTAAAATGCAATATCGAGCGAACCGACAGGAATGTCTTTTTTCTCGGTCTGTTTTATATTTGAAGCAAGCCTTTTAGCAAGGTATACCCCGCCTCTCTGTATACCGACAAGACAGAGATTTCCTGTGCCCTTGTTTTTTTCAATAATTTCATGCGCCATCCTCGTTAAAGCCCTGTCGATATCTTTTTTGTTCATTAATTCTTTAGACATTTTGATAATCCTTTAGAGTAAATTGATACCGGGGCAGGCATAAAAAAACCTTCCCCTTAAGTGGAAGGTTTATTGCTTTGTATATTGAGCAGCGCATGCTGCCTCCTTTACCTTCTTAACCTCACCGGGCCATCCTTAAAGGTGATTTATTAAAACATAAAGCGGTAAATGCTGTCAAATAATAGCTTGACTTGGTTATACGCAACTTGGAGTCTGACTATGGCTGCGTTTTTCATCTAATCCTCAATGTCAAGAAGACATAACTTTTGACCTTAAACTTTTTGAATTTATTGGCAAATCTATTTTAACTTTCAGTTCTTCTCCCTCCTACTTATACTGTGATATTTTCTATTTGGTTTAAGCTACATTATACCCTGGTACACATCTCAAGGAATGAACAGAAACCTTAACCCATAAAATGCAGTTAAATAAAACCACAGAGTTCACAGAGGTATTTTAAACTTTAAAAGACTTTTAATTTCAAGCAATTCTCTGTGTCCTCGTGTTATATTTTTGAAACCAATTAAGACTCAATCTTGCATAAAATAGTGCACAGAGGAAATTATAAAACTGATAGCTTCTCTTTTATTATCAATATGTTTCTCCGTGCTCTCTGTGGTTAATTGCATTATTCGGGTTAATTGCCGTTGGAGCGATAGCCCCTCCAGTAATTAAGATATGAATAAACCTTTACAAAAGGCAGTACAAGAAAAGATCCAAGGTAACCTTCTTTTAAAAGAAATGATGTGTGGCTTGAGACGTCTTTGATGATATACCTGAATTTACCAATCATAGAGGATGCATTGCCAAGGATATTGAAATTGTAATAATCTTTCATATACCTGAAGGCCTTTCCGTCACGGTATGCGATTTTCGCTACATGATTAATCGAAAAGGGATGGCTATGAATCACACATGCTTTTTGGGCATACTGGAATATGAATCTGTCCTTTGTCAGCTGGTACCAAAGATAATCCTCCCAGCTCGGAATATGCTCGTCGAATTTCACATCATCCCACATCTTTCTGATAAAAGCGCAATTCGCATTGGAAAATGTGATCCTCCCTTCTCTCCGCTGGCTGTCGGGAAAATGTTTTTGCAGAAAAACCTCCTCGAACGGATTAATCCCTCTTGAGGGAATCTGTCTGCCGTAAGTAGCATGCGCTCTGCCTTCCCGTATAGGTTTCACTAATTCAGACAGCCATTTATTATTGCATGGTATAGAGTGTGCGGAGAGGCAGCAGATAATATCACCTGATGAATGCTGAATTCCGTAGTTGAGTGAATAACCATAGCTGAATTTTGATTCCGGTATATTGAATATCCTGATATCATATTTCCTGGCAATATCCAGAGTTCTGTCGGATGAGCCTGAATCGGCAATAATAATCTCACATGGATTTTCTGTCTCCTGCGAGTAGATCTGGGCAAGAACATGCCCGATGCAGTTTTCTTCATCTTTAGTTCTTATAATAATTGAAATATTCATACCGTAATGAACCGGGATTATATTACCATATGCACATTATTGAGACTCTATTTCAGAAAACTTCATAAACAAAATCCATGATGCGAACATATTAAGTTTATCAGTATTTTCAGTCAAATTCTATAACTTTTTCAAGGCAGAATTATTCTGAATCATCATTAATATTATGTCTCTCCTGAATTATGAAGAGGGGTCTTTTTTTCACCTCTGAGTAAATCTTCCCTATATATTCACCCATAAGACCCAGGAAAAGGATATTCAGCCCTCCTATAAAAAAGAGGGGGATGACAATAGAGGCCCAGCCGGGGATTGCTTTGCCTGAGAGCCTTACATACAGCGCCCATACGATAAGCCCAACTGAACCGAGGGATATTATGAAACCTGTAATGGAGGCTAACCTGAGCGGCGCACTGCTGAACGATGTGATGCCCTCCCAGGCAAAAGAGAGCATTTTCCGTAAAGGATACCCTGTTTCACCTGCAAATCTTTTTTGCCTGTCGTAATAAACAAATGTGTGTTTAAATCCCATAAAAGGAAAAATGCCCCGGAGGAATAGGTTAACTTCTCCTATTTTTTTAAATTCATTTACTACCTTTCTGGATATCAACCGGTAATCGGCATGGTCATAAACTATGTTTAGTCCCATGATATGCATTATTTTATAAAATACCCTGGCAGTCCACTTCTTAAAAAAGGTATCCGAACTCCGTTCTTTTCTAACTGCATAGACAATGTCATTTCCCATTTTATTTTTTTGGAGCATCTCTTCTATCAGTTCGGGAGGATCCTGAAGGTCTGCATCTAAAGTGACGACAGCATCCCCTGAAGAATGAAGGATTCCTGCTGCTACGGCAGGTTGATGCCCGAAATTTCTGCTGAAAGAGATCACCTTGACCTTTTGTGATTCTGCTGAAAATGTCCTGAGCAGAGATAAAGAATTATCTTTCGAACCATCGTCAACATAGATGATTTCATAATCATTTATCATCTCTCTCCATGTTAAGTCTTCTAAAAGGCTGACAATCCTTTTATTGGCAGCAGCTATGACCGCCTCTTCATTGAAGACCGGCACAACAACGCTTAATTTCATGACATCATCTCACAGGGGAAATTTTATACCTATGTGCATTGTACATTTTGTCATTTACGAAATAATATTTTTTAAATAAAATATAGCAGTTTTCATGGAAAAAAGACATTCCTTATATATAATAGCTATACTCCTGGCCCTTTCAATCTTCCTGACGCTCATCAATCATATCTGGATTGAAAATAATTTCTCTCGAGTACCACCACCATGGGATACCGCATGGTATATCTATATGGGACTGAATGACTATGATTCTCTCTGGAATGGTGGCTCTCTTCGTTTCATAAAAACATTATTGCAACAAAGCCCTACTCACGCTCCGCTATTACCGGCAAGCGCAGTCCCTTTCTTTATTCTGTTCGGCCCTGATATAAATACCGCCTACCTCGTTAATGGCCTCTATTTGTTCATCCTCTTCATAGCTGTCTACTGTATTACTGAAAACTTAGCAGGGAGTAAGGCAGCTATGCTCTCAATATTCTGCACTGCGACATTTCCTTCTGTTATTGCTCTTTCAAGGGACTTTCTCTTAGAATTCCCGCTGACTGCTCTCACTTCGGTCAGCTACCTGTTCTTTATAAGGAGTGATTCATTCAGGAGCCGAAAGGATTCTATCTTTTTTGGACTGTTTTCAGGATTATCAGTACTTACAAAAACTATGGGCATGATCTTCTTTGTCATGCCCTTTTTCTATGCATTCTATATTTTCTTCAAAGGCAAGGGACCAATAGCCATAAGAAAAAATATCATTCTTACCCTTTTCACAGCTTTCATTGTTGCCTCAGTTTATTACATTCCCAATTTCAGAAACATCTTTGAGTATCTCTTTTATTTCGGCTTCGGTGAGGGTGCCAAACCTTATAGTGCAGGGATCTCTTCCCTCTTCTCTGTCGAGAACTGGATAATCTATCTTAAAAATATTACATGTCGTGGCATTTCGAATAATTTTACCATTCTTTTTATTCTGTCGGCCGTACTGTTTTTATTTACAAAATGCAAGAAGTTTTCAAGAGATTACTTTATCGTATGGTTATGGTTCATTTGTGGATATATACTCCTCTCTTTATCTATAAATAAGGGTGGAGACAGATATGCATTACCGATACTGCCTCCTCTCGCTATTCTTATATCTGTTCATATAAGCAGAATATCCTTGAAACCTGCAAGATATATTATCACGGCATTCATTCTTTCAGCGGGAATCCTGAATTATGTTTACCAGAGTGCAACTGGAAACTGCAACTACAAGGAAGTTTACTATAAAAATACCCCAGTCTTTGTTCGCATACATACCACCTGTACCATAAAAAACGAGCTTCAAATGCCGTATGATAAGGTCTGGGATGTTGAACAGATTCTACGTGCTATTGATAAGCTGAATCAAGCCCGCCATAAAACTCTTCACATACTTATTGCATCCGACCACCATTTTTTGAATTTCAATACTCTCATGCTGTATCAGAAAATAGATAAGATAAAAGGGTTGTCAAATATTGATTTAATATTCGAAAAATTACCCGTCAATACAGTCCCTGAAGATGAGATCAGAAAAATCATTGACAGAAACCAGTTCGTCATCACAAAGGACGGTTTCCAGGGTCCGGTCTTCTCGAATGGGAATAATGAAATAGTAAAAAGCGCATTGAAAGATAAAACACCTCTGGAAACATTTGCAATGAGTGACGGGTCAAAGGTTTTTCTGTATTCCTTCATGAGTCCTGAAACTCAATAGTTGCCTGCATTTGTAACTATTCAGTGAAGGGTAAATATATCCCCACTTTGGAAAAGGGGGGCTAAGGGGGGATTTTCATATTACCTTGAAATCATTTAATAAAATCTCCCCTATCCCCTCTTTACCAAAGAGGGGAATTAATTTTTACCCGCTTCACTGAAGGGTTGCCTGCATTTTGCGATTATCGTTGACAATCTTTCATCGCACCTTTTATATTTTAAATAAATTCTTTGGAGGTAGATTGATGATTTACAAGAATATCATGGCCTTACTGAAGAAGAACCTTTGGTTTTTTGTAATTTTCGTTTTATTAGCTTCAACTTCAGGCATTCTGTCCGGTTGCAAGGAAAAAGCATCCGCACCTGCACCCTCACTTGCTCCTCCTAAGAATATTGGCCAATGCGAAGTTCTTGATACCCTACCTGACGATATTGCAAAGCCTGTTGAAGTAAATTTTGGAGATAAAGCAAAATTCCTTGGTATAACTACTCAGAAGTCGGCACAAAATAAACTTGCAATATACTATTACTGGCAAGTCTTAGATCAACTCGGCCCCTATACAGAGGCATTCGTAATCTTCGCTGACGAGAATGACAAACAGCTCTCTGGAAATAATCATGCCCTCTGCAACAAAAAGCCATTTGGAGAGCTTAAAGGGAAATACATTAAAGAGATATATACAATTGATATCCCCCAAATTGCAATAGGCAAGAAGGTCAATATTAGTGTAGGTATTTTTTCTCCGGATCTCAAACCCGAAAATGCAAGGCTCAAAATCAAATCAGCAGGGAAAACAGTTATAACTGATAACAATACTCGTGCAATTGTCGAAGAAATAAAATTTTAAGCATTCTATAAAAAAATTAATCGAACCACACAGTATATGGTCATATGAGTGTAGAGTAATTCCAACTCATATGACCATATTTTGCATTAAATTATTAAAACATATTACCACGAAGGATACGCATAATAAGAAATGCCCACATATTGCCATTCAGTCCAGTGTGCCAGTATATAATTCTTTTCGCTTTCATTGATCGTATAGTAATGCCTCGAAATATCTGCCCTCCAGAAAAGGTAGACAGGAAATGTATCGGGCGCCTGAGTCATATTGGCGTACCACACAATGCCCACATATTGCCATTCAGGCCAGTGTGCCAGTATATAATTCTTTTCGCTTTCATTGATCGTATAGTAGTGAGCTGAAATATCTGCTCTCCAGAAAAGATATACAGGAGAAAGCGGAATAAAATTCGCCGTTACTGTCTTTGCCAGGTTCATGGTCATGGAGCAGGTGTTCCCTGAGGGACTCTCGCATCCGCTCCAGCTGTCAAAAAACCATCCGATCGCAGCGGTCGCTGTCAGCGTTACCGGGGTATCACTGTTATATGCCTCTGTGCAGTCACTCCCGCAGTTGATGCCTGATGGGGCGCTTGTAACAGTTCCATTCCCATTTTTTTCGACTGTTAAGGCAAAGACCGGCAGAAAAGTGCCGGTTACATCCTTTGGACCATTCATTGTCAGATTGCATGTTCCGGTCCCGGTGCATGCCCCGCTCCAGCCAGCGAAATTCCATCCACTGATTGTTATAACTGTAAGGCTAACAGGCGTGCCGCTCATATAATCCTGCGAGCAGTCAGCCCCGCAAGCGATTCCATCATCTGTTGTACTCATGATTGTGCCAACACCAACCCTGTGAGCAGTCAGTCTGTAAAGCGGTAAGAATGTTGCATTTGCACTTTTTGACTCATTCATTATCAGATTGCATGCCCCGGTCCCGCTGCATGCCCCGCTCCAGCCGCTGAACCCCCACCCAGGGTCAGGAGTGGCTATCAGATTTACCGGCATATTCAGGAAATAATCTTCAGTGCAGTCAAACCCGCAATTAATGCCGAGCGGGGTGCTCGTGATCGTACCGCTGCCGCTCCTGCCGGCTGTTAAGGTATAAAGCTTTTGAAACACTGCTTTTGCAGATTTTGCAGCATCCATGGTAACGTTACAGTCTCCGGTACCGGTGCACGCCCACTCCCAGCCAGCAAAACTCCATCCCGGGTCTGGCAGAGCGCTCAGGGTTACAGGTGTCCCATTCGCAAAATCTTCTGTGCAGTCACTCAAGCAGTCAATGCCTGCCGGATTGCTTGTGACTTTTCCATTCCCCTCTATGGTTACAGTAAGAGTAAAGAGTTGCTGCAGAAATTCTGCCGTTACATTCTTATTGCCGTCCATTGTAACAACGCATACAGGATTTGACCCGCTTGCAGCGCAAGCTTCACCCCAGGTGACAAAGCTTGCACCAGGGTCCGGTATGGCGGTAAGGGTAACAGTAACATAAGGTGGAGGCGTAGGACTATTGTTTTTATACACTTCTGTGCAATCAAGCCCGCAGTATATTCCCAATGATGCGCTTCTCACCATCCCACCGCCACCGATGTCTATGCTTACATCAAGTGTAAACAATGGATTGTTCCAGGTACAGTTGCCGTCTACATCCATGGGGCCCAGATTGGCATTGGTATCGTCGCAGTCTTCCTGAGCCGGGATAAATAGAGGGCACGTAACCGGCATTGGACCTACGCCCCAGTTATAATACCCGTCACCATCCCAGTCATTGCAGGCTACAACGTAGGGGACTTTAACACTAACGATAGGCGTCTGCATTGCATACAAGTCATACAGAACAGCAAAAGGCTCCTGAATATAATCAAACCCTCCTGTTCCCCATGAAGTTCCAACGCTGTTTTTGACCAACCAGCGGGTATTGCCGGCGTCTTTGTCAAACCCGGCTATGACAACATGCTTCTGCAGGCTTGTCAGCCATGCTGTAATGGGCCC
>Ga0194126_10004158_pt1 | contig 22247 bp, 15 predicted proteins | sample TA2KigC150mmetaG_FD_148641 | JGI IMG/M metagenome (GOLD analysis project Ga0194126, IMG submission 148641) | Freshwater microbial communities from Lake Tanganyika, Tanzania - TA2015035 Kigoma Deep Cast 150m | ecosystem: Environmental > Aquatic > Freshwater > Lake | place: Tanzania: Lake... | reverse complement strand
ACGGTCTTCCCCTCATCGTCGGCGGTCTCCACCTCGTGCTCGCCGCTGATCTTCCGGAAGAAGACCTCGGACAGCTCCGTGTTGTCGCAGACGACGATGAGCACGGGCGGAACGAAGGGCTGCCCGCCCGCGCTCTCCTTGATCGCATCGAACTGCTTCTTCCACTGCGAGGCGAGCGTGAGGAGCGCTCCCTCAGCGTACTTGTAGATCGCCTCCGGCTTCGGCTGTCCTCTTCGGACGGAATCGCTCGCCTTCAGCTCCTTCTCCGTGATGTTGTGCCAGAGGCGGAAGTACTTGGGATCGGGCCGACCGGCATCGTCCTTCTTTTCCGTGTCGTCCCGGACCGGCATGCGCGGGACCTTCACGATCCCGCACTCGATCGCGTCGACGAGACCGAAGTCGCTCACGAGCCACGGAAAGGGACTTCCCTCCGGGTAGCCGCTGTTCGAGAGATAGAAGGGGGTCGCCGAAAGGTCCACACATGAAAGGATGCCCGGCGCCGGTTTTCCGCCGTCGCTCTTTCCGAGAAGTCCGCAGTTGTTGATCCGATCGAGACCGGCGAGCCAAACGCGCGCCTCGTCGGCTTCCTCTTCGAGCGCCTTCTTCTTCTCCCGGTCCAGATCGCGGAACGCCTCGCGCTCTTCTTCCTTCGTAAGAGGTCTTCCGCGCCAGCAATGGTGCCCTTCGTCGTTCAGCACGAGGATCGGGAGTCGCGCGGCGAGTTCCCCTAGGCGATCTTTCGTGAACGCATCGTTCGACTCCTCGCCTTTGTTCACGACGGCGTAGCTCTTGCCCCCCTCGGCGTGCTCGCTCTTCGGCGCGAAGACGTGCCAGTTCGTGACGAGCACCTTTCCCATGTTCAGGTACTCGCGGTACTTCGGCGGGACGAGATCGAAGGCGTCGAAGTAGTTGTTCGGGTCCTCGGGGCGAAGAACCTGGAGGCGCTTCTTCACCGTGAGGTTCGGCGCGCAGACGAGAACGGCGTTCGGATACTGAGTGGAAGACGGGTTGCGCGCCCGATTGCAGAACGCCCATGCGATCAGCATCCCCATGATGATCGTCTTGCCGCTCCCGGTCGCCATCTTGCAGCCCGTCCGCACGAGCGGGAGCGTGCTCGAATCAGACGACGGATCGATGAGCCGCGGGAAGAAATCGCCGCGGATCGACGCGAACTCGGGTTTCTCCCCCTTGAGAAGGAGGTCGAGCGTCTTTGGGCTCACCTCGAACTTGTGAAAACCGGTCGCCGGGAGACGCCCCGGCAGCGCGAGCTCCATCAGGTAGATCAGCGTCTCGGCCGCTTCGCGCTGGCAGAAGAAGAGTCGCCGGGGACGGTCTTGTCTCATCCACCAGTCAAGAAGCTCGCGCGTGATGCGCGACGCGCCCCGGTATCCCGCCTCGCGCCACCGCTTCACGTCCGCGCGGAGCGCATTGACGAGGGGGAGGTCGTCCCGCTCCTCCTCACGGAAGAGCTCCTGCTCGGCCGATCCGGTCCGCTTCGATCGGAACCAGTAGCTCGCCTCGCGGCGGCCGTCCATCAGGCTCGGCACGCCGTCCTTGTAGAGCCAGTGCTTCACGGGCTCGGTGTACGGGTTGTTGATGACCGGGTTGTCGACCGCCTGGGTCGGCGTCCAATCGGGGGGAGGGGTCTCGTCCTTCGGGCGTCCTGACATACGCCGTGTCGCCATCTTCTCTACCTCTCCAGCTTGGCGAACGTCATGACCTCGTTCCCCCGCGGGTCGATGACCTTGACCGCGATCCGGGCGTGCTTGCCGCTCTTGAAGGGGAGGGAGACGGTCCCTTGGAACGCCTCGAACGCCTCCGGGTCGGCCTGCGAGCCGAGGGCCTTCGCGATCTTCCCCCATGCGTCCTGGTCCGGGAAGAACGCCTGCGTGATGCAGAAGCAGCGGCCGTCGTAGTCGCTGTCGAGGAACCAGGCGGCGACCTTCTCGGCGCCGGTCGAGCGCACCTCGCCCTTCAGGGGATCGAAGATGTCGACGCCGCACAGTTCGACCTGCCACTCCTCCTTGCCGTGCTTCTTAACGCGGATCTCCGGCTGGCCGAAGACGGTGAAGAGCTGGCTGTTCGGCGTCTCCTTGAGGAGGCCGTCCATGCCGGGGGAGACGTCCGGCCGGATGTGGGCCATGTGGGTCTTGAGCTTCGGGTGGGCCGCTTCCTGGATCGCGACCGCCGCCTCGCCGTCGAAGCTGAGGCCCGCGATGACAAGCTCGTCGTAGCGCTTGCTCGCGCGGATCAGCTCCTCGACCTGCTCGGCGGTCACGGGGCCGTACTGCGGCCCGAAGGCGACCGCGACGTTGTTCGGCCTCCCGTGGTCCGCGCCCTCCCAGATCCCCTCGGCGTGGATCGGCGTGCCGGTCTTCTCCTCGTAGAGCGCGTCGAGGCGCGCGAAGGTCGCGTGCCTGTTGTTCGGGAACGTGACGCCGTCCTTCCGGAGGAGGTCGGTCATGCGGGAGAGGTAGGCGCGGAGGTTCTGTACCTCGTCGCGGACGTCTCCGGGGCTTTCGCCCTCCCACTCGTTCGGCGTCCCGTCGAAGAGCCCTTCTTCGGAGATCGAAAGCTCCTCAGGGCGGACGCCCTCCACGGTGAAAGGACCGGACACGCGGACGACGCCCCTCACGACCTCGGGCTGATCCACAAGTTCTTCTTGATCCGCGTTCGCCGCGATACAGGCGTTCACCTCGTCCATCTTCGCGCGCCAGGCCTTGCGATAGGCGACGACGGCGTCTTGGAGGGCCTTCGGCCAATCGGGATCGGTGTCGAAGGGGACTTCCCAGTGATACCAGTTCCCGCCTTTCTTCGGGAGATCCCAGCGACGGCGATCGGCGTCGGTCACGGCGCGCTTGCCTTCGCGAGCCTGCTTCTCCGTGAGCTTGCGGCGACACGTGTCGCGCGCCGTGTCAGGAACTTGCCCGAGCGCCTTGTTGCAGGCCGCGAGGGCGGCGTCCAGGATCGGCTCGTGCTTCGCGAAGATCGGGTCGAGGTTCTGGTTCTGGGCGATGCTCTTCAGGGTGACGTGCGGGACGGTCTTGTAGAAGAAGCCGCCGGACGGTCCCTTCGACTCGTCCCGAAGCTTGTAGTGCTCGTACTTGGCGGTGAGAAGACGCTGACGGGCGATCGCGATCGCGACGCGGCTCGTGTCGATCGTGATCCAGCGACGCCCCCAGTGCTCGGCGACGAAGGCAGTTGTGCCGCTGCCGCAGGTGGGATCGAGGACAAGATCGCCTGGGTTCGTAGTCATTAGGATGCACCGCTCGATGACTTTGGTCTGAGTCTGCACCACGTAGTAGCGCTCTACAGCATATGTGCTTTCGAACACGTCCTGCCAGATGTTCGAGATCGGAACCAAAGGGAAGTCGTCGGCTCTCATCTTGTACGTAAGTGTCTTCCCCAAGCCGAGCAGCCGGTCACATCTGCCGAGCCTGACCAGTCCCTCTCGAGATGTCTTCCAGTGCGTGTTTCGGGGCAGGTCGTACTTCTGGCCGTCGTGATCAACCGAGAAATCGGAAGTCGAGCTTGGTTCCCTAGCTACGATGGCCGATGTCTTGAAACGTCGCCCCTCCGGCGCCGATACTTCGCCATCGAGTTCTGGCCTCGTGAGTCTTCGCGGAGCCTCGGAATCGGACTCGAAGTAGTTGTAGGCTGAAGCAAGCGTCTTCGCTGGTCGGTTTACGAATAAAGCATCACACTTGGCGTGTATCCGGTCTCTGGCGTACCAGAGTATCCAGTCGTTGACATTCGAGATCATCTCTCCGAGCCCTGCGACACCACGCTGGAACACTAGAACCGAGATGAAGTTCGATGCTCCAAAGAGCTCGTCCATGAGAGTTCTTGCCCGATGGAGATTCTCGTCGCCGATCTGTAGGAACAGACTGCCGGTTTCCGCCAAGAGATCTCTCGCCACCATCAGACGATCCCGCAGATACGCGAGGTAGGAATGGATACCCAGGTTCCACGTATCCCGGTAAGCTCTGACCATCTCCACTTCCCGCGATAGATCCTCGCTCTTGTCTTTCACATCTCGCTTCCCAACTTCCGGCTGGAAGTTGCTGGCGAACCTGATGCCATATGGCGGGTCGATGTAGATCATCTGCACCTTGCCCGCGAGGTTCTCCCGACGGGCAAGCGATGACATGACCTGAAGGCTGTCGCCCAGGATCAAACGGTTCGCCCAGTCGACATCGTGCCGGTAGAACTGGACTTCTTTCTGGTACGGAAGCTCCGGATCGGCGAACAGCTCGCGCTGGGCGTCCTCGCGCATGGCCGCGCGGACAATGGCCTGCGCGCTCACCCTCTCGTGGATGTGGAGCGCGACGGGGTCCACCTCGAACCAGCCGCGGTCGTGCTGCTCCTTTTTACCGGCCCACTCGAGCCACGGCTGCTGGTTCGCGAGCGCCTTCGTGAGGAGATCGCGCTCCTGCTCGGTGAGGTGCCGGCCCGCCTTCTCCGCGACCTCCATCACGCGATCCGCCTTCGCGGTCGGGTCGAAGCGAAGCTCCGGCGAGAGGTGGGGGCTATAGTGGTACCTCACCTTCTTCACCTTCGGCACTTCCCCCTCCGCCGCGATCTTGGCAGGCGGGATGTTCTTCCGCTTCTCCTTCGCGTGCCGATAATCCTTCGCCTCGACCTTCCCGCTCTTTCTCGCCCGTGCCATGCGGATCTCCCCGTGCTTCGAATGTCTATGTGTCTTCCAGCGCCTTGCAGTGCGCGCAGACCAATCGATAGTCGCACCGGACACAAGTCTCCGGCGCTGCGCAGGGTCCGAACGTTCCGGTTCGGATCGCGCGAACCGACGCCGCGACCCTATCCAGTCCGAGCGCGTTCGTCTCTCTTCGAATATCGACCGCGTGGCGGTCGCCGTGCTTCAGCTCGTGAACGTACCCCGCGACCACATCGAGACCCTCTCCCCTCGCCGCCTCGGCGTAGACGGCCATCTGCAGTCGATAGTGGTCATCCAGCCTCGGGTCGGTCGCCGTCTTGTAATCCACGATCGCGAGACGGCCGGGAAGGCCGCCCTCCTCGTCGAGGATGACGTCCGTGCGGCCGGAGACCGTTCCGTCGGGAAGCCGGAGCTGGAAAGGTCGCTCGGTCTCCCAGATCCGGCGGAGATCATCCTCGTAGCTTGCGAGGTAGCGTCCGACCAGCCCGCGCGCCGCGCGCGACATCCGCACGAACTCCGGCCGCCGCGCGAAGGGGAGGTAGAACTCGTCGTCCATGATCTTCTGGATCTCTCGGTCGGTCGGTGTCGATCCCTTCCTCCGCGACTTCTCCGCGATGTTCCGTAGGATGTGGTGGATCGCGCGGCCGTACCCGAGCTCGGTGGCGAGCTCCTGCTGAAACCCGAAGTTCGACGCGAGGCGATAGCGATGGCCGCACTCCTCGAAGTGCGCGATCTCCGAGAAGCTGATCTCGAGAGGAGGGATCTCCGGCTCGAGAAGCTTCTCCGGTTTCGGGGGAAGCGGGAGCTTCGTGTACGACCGGATGCCGCCGTTGCGCTTCCCCACCTCCTCCAGGTAGGGCGAGGGCTTCATGTCCTGCTTGATGTGCTCGAAGTAGGAGAGATAGAGGGCGTCGCGGGCGCGCGTCATCGCCACGTAGAAGAGCCGGCGCTCCTCCGTGTCGCCGCCTTCGTATCGGCGCCGCGTCTCCTCGGGAAAGACGCTCTCGGGGAGAAGCCAATCTCGTTTCTTCCCCGCGCGCATGGGGGGGAAGCGGCGGCTCGTCAGCGACGGCAGAAACACGATCGGCCACTCGAGCCCCTTCGCCTGATGGATCGTAATGATGTCGACCGCGTCGATCTCCTGGTGGTCCTCGCCCCCGAAGTCCTCGTAGGCGTCGCGCGCGTAGTGGCGCACGTAGCTGTAAAGCCGCCGATAGTACTCCTTCCCGCGATCGAGGCCGGTGCGAAAGACGCGCTTCCCGCGCTCCTCGACGTAGCAGCCACGGCGGGTCACGTGCTCGAAGTCGGCGAGCAGCTCGGAGAAGCGGGCGAACGCGCCGAAGCGCGCGGCTCCTTCCGGCTCGTCGATGTCGATCGTGTGCGCGCCGAGAAAGTTGAGGAGCTTATAGAAGTCGCCGACGAGGCTGACCGGACGCGTGCCGCGAAGGCGGAGCTTCTTCCAGTCCTCGAGGAACTTCCGGAGGCCGGGGATCTCGCCGCGCTTTCGTCCGAAGTGCTTGCCGAGCCCCGCGACGATGTTGTCGAGATCGGCGGGGCGGGCCAGCCCGAAGCGTTCGTCCTGCCACTCCTCATCGACGAACCACGCGAGGATCTCTCCGAAGAGGTTGATCTCCGGGATGAGGAAGAGGCCGGTGCGGCCGCTGCACGAGAGGGGGATGCCGCGCTCCCGCAGAGCCTCGATCAGGACGGGCGCGGAGGTGCGGACGGAACGGAAGAGGACGCCGATGTCCTGGTAGCGATAGCCCCTGGCGCGCAGGCGCTCGATCGTCTCGGCGATCTTCTCGGCTTCCTCCTGCGGGGTCTCGGCGCACCAGGTGGTCATCTGGTTGGGGCCGTCGGGGCGCTTCGGCTTCATCGCCTTCGGCAGGCGGTCCTCGATCGTCTTCGCGAAGGCGTTCGCCGCTTTCACGATCGCGGGACGGCTTCGCCGGTTCGTCTCCAGGCGAACCAGCTCCGAGCCCCGGCGGCGGCGGGCGAAGCTCAGAATGTTCGCGACGTCCGATCCCCGCCACTGGTAGATCGACTGGTCGTCGTCGCCGACCACGCAGAGCTCGACCGGCTTCGCGGAGAGAAGCTCGATCAGCCGCTCCTGCGCGGGATTGATGTCCTGGTACTCGTCGACGATGAGGTGGCGGAGCGGGCCGTGCACACGCTTGTAGACGGCTTCTTCGCCGAGCACCCCCACCGCCTGCGAGATAATCCGGCTGAACGTGAGAAACCGGTAGCGGGCGAGCATCTCGAGGTAGGCTTCGTAGCACTCGCCGAGCGGGGTCCCCGCGAGATCGTCCGCGTCAATCCGTTCGTTCCCGATCACATCGACGGTCCAGGCGAACTCGGCGATCGGCTTCCAGTGCTTCTCGCCGCGGCCGAGTCGGCTGAGGCCGAGGCGCTTGAACTCGCGCGACAGGAGCCCGACGTGCCGGTTCTCGTCGAGCACGTCGTAGTTCCCGTACTTCGGGACGTGCGTCTGGAGGAGCCGAAAGCAGTAGCTGTGGATCGTCCCGACGAACATCGGCCCGAGGCGGCCGAGGAACTCGGCGCCCTTCGCCTCCTCGACCTTCTGGTAGATCCGCTCCTTCAGCTCGCCGGCCGCTCGCTCCGTGAAGGTGAAGGCGACGATCGACTCCGGCCTCACGCCCTCGTTCACGAGCGCCGCGACCCGCCGGGACACGGACTCCGTCTTCCCCGACCCCGCGCAGGCGATCACCTGGACGTGGCTTCCCCGGTGCTCGATGACCCGCTTCTGCTGGGGCGAGAGGGTGATCGTGTCGGTGGACATTTGAAGCAATGATACAGGATGGAGCGCCGTGCGGGAAGCAGGAGCTCTCCGTGCCGGGCGACGTAACCCCTCTCGCACGAATCTCCGAGTCTCGAACTCGCGGGGGCTATCCGATCCTTCCCATCCCCGGGCAACGGCGGGATCGGCGGTTCCAAGCGTCCTTTGACTCGACGATCTCCGGCCAGAAGGGGAAAGTGCGGCACTGCTCGGGATGCGCCGGATGGATCGCGCACCCCTCTTCGGAGAAGAACGGACACTGCCGCCTTCGCGTCACGCGGATCTCGGTCCCCGCCTCATCCCCGCCATACTGTTGTTTGAACGCGCGAACGGAGATGCCGAGATGCCGGGCCCCCCTCCGCCGGTCGGACGGCGAGAAGAAGACGTACCCGGGCTCCCGGCAGCAGCGCCCGCATCGGGTACATGAGAAATGAACCGTTCGCTTATCGATCATCCGAAACGGACGCGCTCGAGTTGCGAGTTTCGCCTCGGCCGGCGGCCGACCTTGGCCATCGGGACCCACTTCCCCCCGACCTTCGCCCGGAGGACGTCGGCGGTGAAATCGTTTCTTTCCTGAAGGAATGACGACCCGATCCCGTAGATGTCGACCGGGACGCGGAGGCTTTCGAAATGGCGGATCTTCTCCTCGTTGAAGCCTCCCGTCGCGGCGATCCGGATGGAGCGGAAGTACCGGAGCGCGCGCTCCCGCTCGTCTCCGCGGAATCCGAGGCGGTCCGGCGCCTCGTCGAGCGCCCGGCGGAGCGCTCGAATCAGATCGGGGGACACCCCCGGCTCCCCTCTCCTGCCGAGCGAGACATCGACGAGGCTCTCCGCTGTGTCGACGCGCACCGCGAAAAGACGATAGCGTTCCGCTCCCTCTCGATCCCCCGCCCGGATGCGCCTCTCGTGCTCCTCGAAGAGGGCGGACGCGGCGCGGATCGAATCGCCGATCGAGTCGTTGTTCACATCGACGAGCGCGATCCTCTTCACCGCGATCGGGAGCGTGCGGGCGAACTGGACCATCGCCTCCGCCGTGTCGCGAAGGAAGCAGAGGAGGTACGCGTGAGGGACCGTCCCGCTCGACTGCCCGCCCCAGAGCTCGGCCTGCGCCTGCGTGGAGACGTACGGCTGCACCTGCCGCCCGGAGTCCCGGTTGTACTGCTCGACCGCGAGGCGATACGCGTATCCGTCCAGCCTCTGCGCCTCGGGGAGATCGAAGCGCGCGGGGAAGAAGAAGATCGGCTTGCCGCGCGCCGCCCGGAGCGCCCGGTAGACGTTCGTCGCGATCTTCGTCTCCCTCGAGAGGATGCCGAGAAGCACGGTCTCGAGATATCCGTACCGCCGGTACTCCCCGCGCACGACGAGGACAGGCGCCCACGGCATCACGCGCGTCCCTTCCGGAACCGCCTCCGCGTCGAGAATCCTGGGAGCGGAGACGCGGCGCGGGCGGTTCACGCCTCCGGCGCATTCCTTAAGGACCTGAAGGGAATGGTTGATACCGCAAACGACCGACCAGGGCTTTCTCCGAGTGAAGAAGTGCATCTCGGTCTCGATCGTTCCGACTGCGACCCTCCCCGCGCCGCTCCCCGAGGGGAGAACGGGGAATTTCCCCGCGTAGCGGTAGTGGTCGACGACCAGGCGGTCGAGAATGGCTCCCGCGTTGAGAAAGTAGGCGTCCGAGTAGTATCCGGAGCGGACCCCTTCTTTGTCGTAGGGGAAAGGCGCGGGGACAGGTGAGCGGGTCGACATCGCGAAGGTCCCTTTCCGGGGGGAGAGGACCGCCGCCATGAGAATAGACGGGAAGCAGGCGTGGGGCAAATGGAAGAGGAAGCTCCGGGCGCCCCGACCGAGACCTCGGAGGATGCGCGCGGATCCCGCGCCGCGCGCCTTGACACGGGCGGAGGCGGCGCGTATTCCTCCGCATAGACACGCGGCGGGACCTCGACTCCTCGCGCGCCCGCCGCGAACCCATCTTCCGCGGAAACGGGACCGGAGGCGGATCGATGATCATCTGGACGGTTCTCGGGAGCGGCAACCACCACGCCAGCGCACGGCGCGGATCGCCGGGGCACCTCGTCGAGGCGGGCGGGCTTCATCTTCTTTTCGATTGCGGCGCGGGGACGTTTCATTCCCTGACGAAGGCCGGGTCGGCCCCCGAGCGCATCGCCGCGTGCTTCGTCACGCACGTGCATCCCGACCACGTCTCCGACCTCGTTCCGCTCCTCTTCCGCGTCCGGAACCACGCGAAGGGGAGCGAAAAGCCGGCGACGCTCCACCTCTTCGGGCCGCCCGGGTTCGCGAGCTTCGTCCGATCGCTCCGCCTCGTGCACGCGCCTTTTCTAGAGACCGAGAACCTTCGGCTCGTCGTTCACGAGGGAGAGCGGGGGGAGGAGAGCCTCGGAACGGTTCGGATTCGATACGCGCCCGTGCCCCACGGGATCGCGGCGATCGCCTACTCGATCCGCACCGAGGAAGGGGACGCGGCGGTTTACACCGGCGACACCGGGCGATCCGCCGAGCTCGTGCGCCTCGCGCGGGGCGCGGGGCTTCTCGTCATCGAGGCCGGCCTCGCGGAGGGAGAGGAGGATCCCTTCCACCTCGCGCCGGCCGACGCGGCGCGGATCGCCGCCGAGGCGGAGGTGAGGGGGATGCTGCTCGTCCACCTCGGTCCGGAGAGCGACGAGGTCGACCTCGCAGGCGCGTGCCGCGATCTCTTTAATGGTAAAATTCTCGTGGCGGAGGATCTTCTCCGGGTGCGCGTCGAGGAGGGCGAGGTCTCTTGAAAGAGCTTCGTCTCGGGCTCGCGGGGCTCGGCCGGCACGGCGCCCGCTACGCCCGCCACCTTCTCCGGGGTGAGGTTCCCGGGGCGCGCCTCGCCGCGATTGCGCGGCGCGAGGTCGCGCTCGGCCGCGAGCAGGCGAAGGAGTGGGGGGTCGCGTTTCACGAGGATGTCCGCTCGCTCGCCCGCGATCCGTCGGTCGACGCGCTTCTCGTGGTCACCCCCGCGGCGCATCACGCCGAGGCGGTGGAGGCGTCGGCCGACGCCCGCAAGCCGGTTCTCGTCGAGAAGCCCCTCGCTCCCGATCCGGCCTCGTGCGATCGGATCGCGCGCGCGGCGGAGCGCTCCGGCATCGAGGTGATGGTCGGCCAGACGAGCCGCTACGAGGGCCCGATTCTTGGTCTTCTCGACGCGCTTCCGAGCATCGCGCCCGTGCGAGAAGTGCTCTTCTCTCTTCGATCCGAGGACCGGACGCACGAGAAGGGGGTCTTCAGCGATCGCCTCGACGACGGCGGCGCCCTTCTCGATTCGGGTGTGCACTATTTCGATCTTCTCCCTTTCCTCATCGGTCCGATCGCGGAAGTCTGGTGCGAGCGGCGCTTCGTGCGCGGGTCGCGAATCGACGACGCGTACACGGCGGTTCTCCGCTCGCGCTCGGGTGCGCGCGCGGTGATCGACATGAGCCGCTGGGGGAGCTCGCGCCGGGAGTCGATCGAGGTGGTGGGCGAGGGGGGGATCCTTGTCGCTTCGCGCACCCCCCCCTCTCTCGAGAGGATCGAGGGCCGCAAGAGCCGGTCGGTCCCCTTCCCGCACGTTCCGGGGACGCTCATCCCGGTTCTTCTCGACTTCCTTCGCGTCTCGCGCGGCGCGACTCGGCCGCCGATCACGATCGCGGACGGCCGGGCGGCGGTGGCGCTCGCCGACGCGTGCGCCCGAAGCGGGGGCTCCTGGATCCCGCCCGATTGACAGACCCGCCATCGGAAGAATGCTCGCAACCTCTCGTTTTTTATGAAGGTTACATGGGCGGGCCGCCACCTCGAACCGGCGCTCGTTCCTGTCATTTCGGCAGGAAAAAAAATCTTGCACTCGCCCATCGAGAGTGCTAGCTTCCATGTGCTTTGATTGTAGGATGTTGTGGACGGGGCCTTCAGAGGAACGCCTCTTGCATCCGCATCGCTCGGCTCAGGATGGGTTCTGCTCAGCGCGCAAGAGTCTCCTGAAGAGTCATCGCGGAAGGTCTTAATTGAGAAGCGCGGGCGGAGGGTCCGCTCGCAGGGAAAGGAGCAGATGGGATGAAGATCAAACCTCTCAACGATCGGATTCTCGTGAAGCGTCTCGATGCGGAGGAAAAGACGAAGGGCGGGATCATCATTCCCGACACCGCCAAGGAGAAGCCGAACCAGGGTCGCGTGGTCGCCATCGGCGAGGGCGCGAAGGACAAGGACGGGAAGCGAGTGCCGATCCAGCTGAAGAGCGGGGATCGGATCCTCTTCTCTTCGTACGCCGGAACCGATCTCAAGTTGGAAGGCGAGGAGTACATCATCCTCCGCGAGGACGATGTCTACGGGATCATCGAGTAAAGAAAGGAAGAGAGAAACATGGCTGCCAAGCAGTTGAAGTTCCATGAGGACGCGCGCCGCGCGATCCTTTCGGGCGTGGAGCAGCTCGCGGCCGCGGTGAAGGTCACGCTCGGACCGAAGGGCCGGAACGTCGTCCTCGACAAGAAGTTCGGCTCGCCGGTCATCACCAAGGACGGCGTGACGGTCGCCAAGGAGATCGAGCTGAAGGACCCCTACGAGGACATGGGCGCGCAGATGGTGCGCGAGGTCGCCTCGAAGACGAGCGATGTCGCGGGGGACGGCACGACCACCGCCACGGTTCTCGCCGAGGCGATCTACCGCGAGGGCCTCAAGAATATCACCGCCGGCTCGAACCCGATGGCCCTGAAGCGCGGGATCGACGCCGCGGTGCGCACGGTGGTCGAGGAGCTCGGCAAGCTCTCCAAGAAGGTGAAGGATCGCTTGGAGATCTCGCAGGTCGCCACGATCTCGGCGAACTCGGACACGGAGATCGGCTCGATCATCGCGGACGCGATGGACAAGGTCGGAAAGGACGGCACGATCACGGTCGAGGAGGCAAAGGGGATCGAGACGACGCTCGACGTGGTCGAGGGGATGCAGTTCGACCGCGGCTACCTCTCTCCCTACTTCGTGACGAATCCGGAAACGATGGAGTGCGTGCTCCAGGACGCGTACCTCTTGATCCACGAGAAGAAGATTTCGAACCTCAAGGATCTTCTTCCGCTGTTGGAGAAGGTCGCGCAGACCGGGCGTCCGCTCCTCATCATCGCCGAGGACGTCGAGGGCGAGGCGCTCGCGACCCTCGTCGTGAACAAGATCCGCGGCACCCTCCAGGTCGCGGCCGTGAAGGCGCCCGGGTTCGGAGACCGCCGCAAGGCGATGCTCCAAGACATCGCGATCCTGACCGGCGGCCAGATGATCTCCGAGGACCTCGGCATCAAGCTCGAGAACATTTCGACCGGCGATCTCGGAACGGCGAAGCGGATCACCGTCGACAAAGAGAACACGACGATCGTCGAGGGGGGCGGCAAGAAGACCGACATTCAGGGCCGCGTGGAGACGATCCGCCGCGAGATCGAGAACACGACCTCCGACTATGACCGCGAGAAGCTCCAGGAGCGGCTCGCGAAGCTCGCCGGCGGCGTGGCGGTGATCAACGTCGGCGCCGCGACCGAGACCGAGATGAAGGAGAAGAAGGCGCGCGTCGAGGACGCCCTCCACGCGACCCGCGCGGCGGTCGAGGAGGGGATCGTTCCGGGAGGCGGCGTGTCGTATCTTCGCACGATCCCGGCTGTGAAGAAGCTCGAGCTGACCGGCGACGAGAAGATCGGGAGCGAGATCATCGTGCGCTCCCTTCAGGAGCCCATCCGCCAGCTCGCGAACAACGCGGGCGTCGAGGGCTCGCTCGTGGTCGAGCGCGTCCTGCGCGAGGCGAAGGCGGTCGGATACAACGTGGCGACGGATACGTACGAGGACATGATGAAGGCGGGCGTCATCGACCCGACGAAGGTGACGCGCTACGCTCTCCAGAACGCGGCCTCGATCGCGGGCCTCATGCTCACGACCGAGTGCCTCGTCGCCGAGATCCCCGAGAAGGAGAAGGCGCCGGCCGGCCCTCCGGGGGGCGGCTACGGGGACATGTACTAAGATCGAACGTCGAGCCCGCGGCGCCCCCGGCCGCGGAAATCGAAACCGCGCGCGGCCCGTCCCGTCGGGGGCGGGCCGCCTTCTCTTGGGGGGCTCGCGGCGCCTCCCTTTCCGGTCCTCCGCTCGCCGCGATGGACCGGAGCCGGCGGATGTCGTAGAATTGAGAGGCCGCGGCGGATGCCGGACCGTGTCTCAGCGAACCCCCGCCCGGATCCGGGTGAGTGCGTGCGACTCCCGAACTTCTTGTTGATTGGCGCCCCCAAGTGCGGGACCACTTCCCTCTACCACTACCTGGGACAGCATCCCGAGATCTACCTTCCCGATCGGAAGGAGCTTCATTACTTCACGTATCATCAATTGAAGAAACAGACGGCCGGCCCTGGAGATGAACGCGTGCTCGACTTCGCCTGCTCGACCCGAGCGGAGTACGAGGCGCATTACCGCGAGGCGGACTCATTCCCCGCGGCCGGCGATCTTTCCCCGTCCTACTTCTGCTTCCCTGAGTCGAGCCGCGCGATCCGCGAGGAGTTGGGAGACGTGAGGATCATCCTCTCCATCCGCGATCCGATTGAAAAAGCCTACTCCCAGTATATGCACCTCGTCCGGGATGGCCGGGAACACCTTTCGTTTCACGAGGGGCTCCTTGCGGAAGAGGAGAGGATACGCCGTGGATACGGTTTTCTGTGGCGGTACGCCTCGAGCTCGCTCTACGCCGATCGAATCGATGCGTTCGTCGACGTGTTCGGGAGGGATCGGGTCAAGATTCTCCTCTTCGAGGACCTCGTCCGCTCTCCTCATTCCGTTCTTCGGGATCTCTTCCTGTTTCTGGGCGTCGATTCGGAGTTCCGTCCGGATCTCTCGCGCGTCTACAATCGGTCCGGCCGACCTCGGTCGCTGCTCCTCGCACGGTTCCTCTCGAAGCAGAGCGTCCTGGCGAGATGGGTGAGCCGTAAATCCCCTCGGGGCCTGCGGACGCGCCTGAGCCGGTTCCTTCTCGATTTCAACACCGGTCCGAAGGAAGCACTCGAGGAGCGGTCCGTCGAGTTCCTGAGAGGGTATTTCCGGTCCGACGCCGAGCGCCTGATCCTCCGAATCGGGAGGAAGCCGAACTGGTAGAGATTGTCGGCTCAAGCGGCCGGGCTCGCGTGGAACGCCCATCCAGCCGATAATCGATGAGGGAGAACGGGGGAGACTCATCGCATGTGCGGAATCGCGGGCCTCGTCTGCTTCAAGGAAGGCTGCCGGGAGGAAGACCACCTCGCTCTCGTCGAGAGGATGTTGGATCTCGAGGCGCACCGGGGCCCGGACGACCGCAGCTCGGTCTCGCTCGGGAAGATCGCTCTCGGCGCGGTTCGGCTCAGCATCCTCGATCTCTCGCCGGCGGGCCGCATGCCGATGAGCGATGATGACGGACGATGGTGGATCGTTTATAACGGCGAGGTTTACAACTTCAAGGAGATCCGTGAGGAGCTAAAGCGCGCCGGCCATCGCTTCCGTTCCCGGACCGACACCGAGGTCGTGCTCCACGCGTTCATGGAATGGGGCGAGGCGTGCGTCGAGCGCTTCGTCGGGATGTTCGCCTTCGCAATCCACGACCGCCGGACAGGGACCGTTACCCTGGTCCGCGACCGCTTCGGCATCAAGCCCCTCTACTACTCGGCGCGAGGGGGGCATTTCCTCTTCTGCTCCGAAATGAGACCGCTTCTCCGTGTGCAGGAAGGTCTTCGGCTGAACCGTCGGAGTCTGCTCGAGTGGCTTCTGTATCACAACGCCGACGTGCTGACCCCGGACACGCCAATCGAGGAGATCGAGGCGGTCCTCCCGGGGCGGATGGTGACGATCCGCGACGGGAACGTCGCTTCCCGCGTCTACTACGACCCGGCCGAGCGGATCGACGAGCGGGACTATGCCCGTATCGCCGCCATGAAGACGGAAGAGGTCGCGGGAGTCCTCGAGAGGATCCTCGCGGCGAGCACCGAGGCGCGCCTCGTGAGCGATGTCCCGGTCGGGACGCTATGCAGCGGAGGTCTCGATTCGAGCCTGATCACCGCCCTTGCGTCGCGAGGGTCGAAGAAGCTCACGGCGTTCCACGTCTCGGTCGCGGACCATCCCGATCTGGACGAGAAGCCTCATGCGCAAGCAGTCGCGAAGTCGCTCGGCATTCCTCTGATCTCGTTCGCGCTGGACGGCGCGGAGTACCGGCGGGCGCTTCCGCGCACGGTCTTCGCGAGCGATCTCCCGCTCGCTCATCCGAACTCGGTGGCGTTCGCCCTCATCTGTCGCGTCGCGCGCGCGGAGGGCGTTCTCGTGCTCCTCTCCGGCGAAGGGGCTGACGAGCTCTTCGGCGGATACGGCTGGCGGTATGCGCGCTATCGAAGACTTCTCCGGGTCCGCCGCGCCCTCGGCATTCTCCCCCGCCCGATGCGCGAGTGGATCCGCAGGGTCGGCTACGCCGCCGCCGGGCTTCCGGTGACCACTCTCCGCTTCGACGAGCTCATACCGCTCGCGCTCTCGCTCGTGGACCGCGACGCGAGGCGAGCATGGCGCGCGACGTGCGAGAACGCCTACTCCTTCGTGCCGAGCGCCGACGACCGAGCGGTTCTCGGGGCGATGCTCTCCGACTTGGACGACTTCCTCGTCCCTCTTCTCCGGCGCCTCGACCGGATGAGCATGAGCGCCTCGATCGAGTGCCGAGTTCCCTACCTCGACCATCGGGTTGTCGAGACGGCGGTGCACATGCCTCTCGCCCACCGCGGCGGGGGGAAGGGAGACAAAAAGATCCTTCGACGGATCGCCGCTCGCCACCTGCCGCCTTCGATTGTGAGTCGGAAGAAAGTCGGTTTTCCTCTTCCTCTCGGGGAGTACCTGGCTCCTCTCGCGCGGCCGGAATTCTTTCTCGGGGGTTTCTGCGAGGAGGGGATCGGGATTTCCCGGCGGAGTCTGGACGAGATCGCCCTCCGCGCGCCCGAGAACCCGTTCGCGTTCTCCTGCCTCGTAGATCTCGAGCTCTGGGGGCGTCTCGTCTATCGAAACGAGCCGCTGGAAGAGGTCGAGGAGTCCCTCCGCCGACTGGAGCCGAATAGCCCCTGATCCGATCCGGAAGGTCCGTTCATTCCAGGGCGATCCGGTCGACCAGAATCACGGGAGGATCGTCTATGTCATGGAGGAAGATCAGAAACTGATCGATGTGTGAAAGATCGAGCGCCCGCGAGGCGGGGCCGCGGCGGATCTTCTCGAGCGGAATCCGAATGGAGTTCTCACCGGGGAAAAGCGAAAACGAGCCGTTGTACCGGTTGCCGAACTCCTCGCCCGAGTCGCGGTCGTCCACGCGGACCACGAGCTCGATGGTCTCGGCGCCTTCGTTCCGCACGGCGAGGGCGAGCGCCTCGAATCCCCGCCAATCGTTCTCGAAGTCGAGGAAGCGCACTCCGGGGTATGTCGCGCGCGGGAGCTCGCAGCGGAGCGCGCGAAGCCCCGAGGCGCTCCACTCGTCCGTCAGCGAGAAGTGGTCGTGGCAGGCCCAGGAGATCCGATCGAGGTCCTTCTCCGTCTCGAAATCGTAGAGGACGAGCGGCCTCTCGCGCGCGCCGCACGAGACGAAGAGAAGCGCGAAGAGAGCTCCGGCGCGCGCGCGGCTCATGGCTCCTCCCGGAAGCGGAGAACCGCGACGAGCGGCGGATACCCGAAGCGGAGCGGCGCGATGCTCCATCCGATCCCGTGGTGCACATGAAGCCAGAGCGATCCGATCCGGAATCGCCCCGCCCGAAAGTCCCAGCGCTTCTCCGGCATGATTCGGCGGAGAAGACCGCTCGGAAGAGCAGCCTGCCCGCCGTGCGTGTCCCCCGCGAGGTAGAGCTCCGCGCCGGCCGCCTCCGCCTCGCGAACGAAGGATGTCGTGTGCGCGAGAACGATCCGCGGGATCTCCCGCGGCGATTCCTCGAGGAGGCGGCGCGGATCGGGCCTTCCCGCGCGCGCGTCGAGCTCGTCGAGCCCGACGAGGAGGAGCGTCTTCCCGTCCCGCTCGATCGCCTCATGCTCGTTCCGGAGCACGCGGATCGGATCGGCGTCGCGGAGGGCTCCCCCCGGTCCTCCCTCGTGGCAGATCCGGCACGACTCTCTCGTTCCGTTGTAGTCGACGTTTCCGAGAACGCCGTAGATCCCGCCGGGCGCGTCGATCCGGTCGAGGAGATCGAGCACCGGACCGTACGGCTTCCGCATCCGGACGTAATCGCCCGTCACGAACACGTAGTCGGGGCGGATCCTTTCGAGGGCGCGGAGAAGCCGCTTCTCGCGAAAGCCGATGCCGCCGAGATGGAGATCGCTGAGATGCACGACGACCGCCCCGCCGAAGAAGCGATCGAGCGGCTCGGAGGGGACGAGCACCTCCCGCACGACGAGCCGGTTCGGCTCGATGAGGATCGCGTACACGAGAAGAACGGCGAGGAGAGCCGTGAGGAACCATGCGAGCCGGCGGATCATCGCGTCGCTCACCTCCCGCGAGGGGAGGTTCCACTCTGCCACGGGGAGCACGCCCGGTCAATGAACGGCGAACGATGCTTGGAAGAGGCGCTTCGTGCTAGAATCCGCCCGAAACGCTCGAGAGCCGGCCAAGAAGACACCTGTCGTGCTTCGATCGGGTTGAAGCCGGCCGCGCGAGAGAGGGAGGCGAGCATGGTTCGGATCGGGCTCATCGGGTGCGGGTACTGGGGACCCAACCTCGTTCGCAATCTGGCGGAGCTTGAGGAGGCGGACCTCGCCGTCGTCGCGGACGTCGATGCTTCGAAGGTGCGCAAGCTGACCCGCCGCTATCCTTTTCTTCGCGGGACGGAGGACCCGGGCGAGATTCTCCGCGACGCCGCGATCGAAGCGGTCGTGATCGCGACCCCCGCCGAGACCCACTTCGATCTCGCGCGCCGCGCGCTTGAGGCGGGGAAGCACGTCCTCGTGGAAAAGCCGCTCGCGATGAACCCGGATGAGTCGAGGCGCCTCGCCGAGCTCGCGGACCGGACCGGTCTCACGCTGATGGTGGGGCACACGTTCGAGTACAACCCGGCGGTCCGCCGCCTGAAGGCGCTCGCGCGCGAGGAAGCCTTCGGGAAGACGCGCTACATCTACTCGACCCGCGTCAACCTCGGCATCTTCCGTCCCGAGATCAACGCGATGTGGAACCTCGCCCCGCACGACCTCTCGATTCTCTTCTATCTCCTCGAAGAAGCGCCCGTCTCCGTCATCGCCCTCGGCAAGGCGTACCTCAAGCCGGGCGTGGAGGATGTCGTCTTTCTTTACCTCGAGTTTCCGTCCGGCGCCGTCGCCCACGTCCACGTGAGCTGGCTCGATCCCTCGAAGGTTCGGAGGCTCACCGTGGTCGGCGAGAGACGGATGGCGGTCTATGACGATCTCGACAGCGAGCAGAAGCTGAAGCTGTACGACCGGGGCTTCGAGAGCACGCTCTTCCAAGAAGGCGGGATCCAGGACTACCAGGTCCGGCTCCGCGCGGGAGACATCCTCGCGCCGAAGATCGAGACGACCGAGCCTCTCCGCGTCGAGTGCGCGCACTTCATCGAGTGCGTGCGCGACAAGAAGAGACCGCTCACCGACGGGTGGAGCGGCCATCGGGTCGTCGCGGCGCTCGCGGCCGCGGACGAATCGCTTCGGGCGGGCGGCGCGCGGACGGCGATTCGGATCGCGTGACCTTCGCCCGCCGGGGTTATCCGTAGAACTTCCCGCCGCGCTCCATCATCTTCTCGAACGATCGAGGCGAACGGCTCGCGGCCGCCTTCCGGAACGCGGCGAGGGCGTTCTCGAAAAGGCGGAAGACGTCCGGCGTGTGTTCGTTGAGGTGTTGAATATCGTAGTAAAGCCTCGGGTTCTCGCCGGCGACCTCCTCCGCCGTCCGAACCTGCTTTTCGAAAGTGGTGGTCGCCGCACGGCGGAGCTCCTTGGAGGAAAAACCGGACTTCGCGAGAGCCTCGGTGAAGACGATGTTCACCGCGTGGGAGAGGCCGAGAACCATCCCGATGATCCGGTCGTGCTCCTCCACCGGAATCCGCACGATCCCGAGGCTGGTTCCCGCGAAGAGCCCCGCGGCCGCCCGATCCGCCTTCTCGTGGCCGCACGGACAGAGGAGCATCGTCCGGTCGGAGAGGAGATAGACCTCGGGTCCGAACAGGGGATGGATGCTCGTGATCGAAAGACCGGCATCCAAACCGGCCCAGATCGATTCGAGGACCGGACTCTTCAGACTGAAAACATCCGCGATCACCCCGGCCGGCTTTCGCTTCACGATCCGGCGGTAGATCGCCGCCGCGGCATGGAGGGGGACGCTGACGAGAAGAACCCCCGCCCCGTCGACGGCCCGGTCGAAGTCTTGGACCGATCGGAATCCGGGGAGGGGTCCTGCCGGATCGTGGATCGTGACCGGATGCCCGCGCGAGTAGAGATAGCGCGCGAGCCAGCTTCCCATCTTCCCGCGGCCTCCCAAGATCGTGATCGGCTGCTTGCTCCCGAGGAAGCGCTTCTCGTGGATCTCCTCTTGTTCCTTCACCGCCCCCGCCACGAGCGCCCGGACGATCCCGATGCCGACCGTCGGGTCGAGCCCGCGCGTTCGACAGTGCGCCTCGGCGGCATCCAGAACCTCGCGCTCGGTTTCATAGTCCCTCACGGGAAAGCCGAGTGCCAGCTTGAGGCGGCCGATCTCGCCGGCGAGCCTCGTTCTTCTCTCGGCGAGCGAGAGAATCTCCTCGTCGAGACGCTGGATTCGGCGGCGAAGGTCTTCCAGCTTGTTCCGTTGCATCAACCTCTCTCCTCGATCGCCTCGCGGAAGGCCGCGAGGAACAGGTCGTTTTCCGCGCGCGTCCCTACGGTGACGCGAAGACAGTCTCGCAGTCTGGGATCGATCGGAATGCCTCGGGGGGATCCGCGGGCTGCGGCGCGCGGGCCGACGAGACGGACGAGAACGCCCGCGGAGAGAAGTCGGCGGAAGACCCGCTCTCCGTCGGGGACTCGGACGAGAAGGAAGTTCGCTTCCGACGGAAAGACGCGGACCGCCTCGAGCGGCCGAAGCGTCGCGGCGATCCGCTCTCTTTCCCGAATGATCGCGAGGACTCCTTTCCGAATGAGCGGCTCCTCATCGAGCGCGATCTCCGCGGCGACCTGCGAGAAGACATCCACCGAATGAGGCGGCTTTCCCCTCTCGATTCGTCCGAGCACCTCCTCGTCGCCGAGAAGATAGCCGATTCGAAGACCGGCGAGCCGGAAGGCCTTCGAGAAGGTTCGAAGGAGGACGAGATTTCGGTGGCGGGAGAGAAGCGGCGCGAGGGGAACCTGCGCGAAATCGCGATACGCTTCGTCGATGATCACGAGCGACCGGACGCTCTCAGCGATCGTTCGGACATCGTCTTTCGAAAGAAGGGTTCCGGTCGGGTTGTTCGGAGAGGGGAGGAAGAGAAGGCGCGCGTTTTCGCGCCTCGCCGCCGCGACGATCCGCTCCGGTCGATAGGCGAAATCGTCGTCGAGAGGAACCGTGCGCGCCCGCCCGCTCGCGAGACGCGCCGCCAAGTGGGCGACGCCGTACGACGGGCTCGGGAGAATCATCACGGAGCCTTCCTCGAGCGTCGCGAGGGCCGCGGCATAGAGAAGCTCGTTCGATCCGTGTCCGACGAGGACGCGCCCGACCGGAACCTTCTCTCGTTCGGCGATCTTTCGCGCGAGACCCGCCGGCGGAAAATCCGGATAGCGGGACCAACGCTTCTTTGCCAACGCGGCGAGGATGCGCCTGCGAACCGCCGAGGGAAGCTCGAGGGGCGATTCGTTCTGATCGAGCTTGACGCGATGGGGAGGCCGGGCGACGCGGTAGGCCTCCAACGTGCGGATCGAGCGCCGGACGGGGGGAAGCGGCCTCTCATGCTTGCGCATTCTTGAGCCCTCCCAAAGTCCGCGATGCTACCCGCCGGCGCCGAGCCCGTCAACACGCTCGCGACCTCGATTCGCGTCTGGACACATGCACGAGCGGCCTGGTATCGTCCGCGACGCGACGCCGGCCCCGCGGCGCGCCGCCGGGAACCCCCGGCGGCCGGCATCGACGCGCGGAGCGGGAGCGGCGCCGGAGAGCGGTCGCCGAGCATGAAACCGAACCCGTGGAATCGCTTTTGGACCCGCTCGCGCGGAGGGCGCTTCACGCGGGAGAGCTGGTCGAAGCGGCGAATCCTCGAACGGCTCTGCCCTGTGCTTCGCGCCGGAATGCGCGTTCTCGACGCCGGGTGCGGGTCCGGTTTCTTCTCCAAGCGCTTTCTCGACGAGGGATGCCGAGTGACCGCGCTCGATCTCTCCGAAGAGGCGCTCGCCCTCGCGCGCGAGGCGACCGAGGGCCGAGCCGACGCGTACGTTCGCGAGGACCTTCTCGACGCCGAGTTCGCCGCGCGCCGCGCCGCGAGCTTCGACCTCGTCTTCTCGGACGGCCTCCTCGAGCACTACGGTCCCCAAGATCAGGAGAGGATTCTCTCTCATTTCCGAGCGATCCTCGCGCCCGGCGGATACGCGGCGACATTCGTTCCGAACGCCCTCTCCGGATGGACGCTCGTCCGCCCGCTTCTCATGCCGGGGATCCGCGAGGTGCCCTTGCGGCCGAAACGACTTCTCGATCTCCACCGCGGCCTCGCGATCGTGGAGACGGGCGGCTTGAACGTCCTTCCGTTTCGTCTTTCGCCCGAGCGGCTCCTCGGCGCGCGTTTCGGGATGCTCCTCTACGTGATCGCGCGCAAGGAGGAAGGC
>Ga0194126_10004149_pt1 | contig 22279 bp, 21 predicted proteins | sample TA2KigC150mmetaG_FD_148641 | JGI IMG/M metagenome (GOLD analysis project Ga0194126, IMG submission 148641) | Freshwater microbial communities from Lake Tanganyika, Tanzania - TA2015035 Kigoma Deep Cast 150m | ecosystem: Environmental > Aquatic > Freshwater > Lake | place: Tanzania: Lake... | reverse complement strand
CATCTTTACAGGTATAACCCTGATGCAAAACTGCTGGGTGAAAACCCCTTTAAGCTTGACTCAAAAGAGCCAAAAGAATCTTTCAGGGATTTTTTAATGGATGAGGTTAGATATTCATCACTGGCAAAGACTTTTCCTGACATAGCTGAAAAGCTTTTCAGTGAAGCTGAAGCTGAAGCTGCAGAAAAATACAGGATTTACAAAAGCATGGCTGATGGCAATATAATATTTTAAAATAATTATTTAAATCAATATATAAATAAAGCATAAAAAATGAGAACAAAAAAAGAAATAATAGTAATGAAATTTGGCGGAACCTCTGTTGGCGACACTGATAAAATAAAAAGGGTTGCAGAAAAGGTAATTAAAGCTAAAGAAATCGGAAATGATGTAGTTGTGGTTGTCTCTGCAATGGGAAAAACCACTGATGAGCTAATTGATATTGCTTCCAGGATTACAAATGAGCCAAGCAGGAGGGAAATGGACATGCTTCTTTCAACAGGGGAGCAGGTATCAATATCACTTCTTTCAATGGCAATACAGGCAATGGGCTATGATTGCGTTTCTCTTACAGGAAGCCAGGCTGGAATTCTCACTGATGAGGTTTATTCCAATGCAAAGATATTAAATATTAATAATACAAGGATGATTAAAGAAATCCGCAATAATAATATTTTAATAGTTGCAGGGTTCCAGGGAATTACAACAGGCGGCGATATTTCAACACTGGGAAGAGGCGGTTCTGATACAACTGCAGTTGCCGTGGCTGCTACCCTTGATGCAAAATACTGTGAGATTTTTACAGATGTTGACGGAGTATTTTCCACTGACCCCAATATTGTAGTTGAGGCAGGAAAAATAGGGCAATTATCCTATGATGAAATGCTTGAACTAGCCTCATCGGGAGCAAAAGTGCTTCATTTGAGGGCAGTGGAATTTGCAAAAAAACACGGGGTTGTATTACACGTGAGGTCAAGTTTTAATGATAATGAAGGGACATGGATTATGGATGATGAAAAAATAACAGAAAAAATGGAAAGGCCTATAATTACCGGGGTTACATATGATACAAATGAAGTTAAGATATCGGTTTTCGGGTTAAAGGATATTCCCGGCATAGCATCCAGGCTTTTTGGCGCCCTGGCTGCTGAAAATATAAATGTTGATTTAATTGTTCAGAATGTTAGCGAAAGAGGTTCTGCAACTATTTCATTTACAATAAAGAGTGAAGACATTAACCTTGTAAAAAAAGTTCTGGAAAACCTGAAAGAAAACCTGGATTTTGCAGATTTTAATATGGATCCGGGTGTTGCAAAAGTATCAATTGTGGGTGCAGGGATGCAGACGCATCCTGGTGTTGCGGCAAGAATGTTTGAGGTTCTTGCAAATAATGATATTAATATTGAAATGATAAGCACATCGCCTATAAGGATTTCATGTGTTATAAGAAAAGATAAAGTGAGGCTTGCTGTTAAAATCCTGCACACAAGTTTTAAACTTGACAAATAATCCTTTCAATAAGCATAGCTTTTATAGTATTATCTTAATTTATATATTTTTTACAAAAACTATCTCTAAGAGGTTTAATGCATGAAACAGTATAATGTTGCAATTGCAGGCGTTACGGGGGCAGTTGGGCAGGTTTTTCTTTCAATACTGCAGGAAAGGGATTTTCCAGTTAAAAATCTTTATGCTCTTGCTTCCTCAAGATCTGCAGGAAAGAAAATTATGTTTAAATCTGAAGAATTTGAGGTAAAAGAGCTCAATGAAGACTCGTTTAAGAATGTAGATATTGCGCTTTTTTCGGCAGGAGCTGGAAGGTCAAAACAATATGCGCCATATGCAGCGCAAAGCGGCGCAGTTGTAATTGATAATAGCAGCGCATTCAGGATGGAAGATGCCGTACCTCTTGTTGTACCGGAGGTGAATCCTGGCGATATTTTTAAACATGAAGGTATTATTGCTAACCCGAATTGCTCAACAATAATAATGGCTGTTGCAATAAAACCTTTGTATGACATTTCAAGAATAAAAAGAGTGGTTGTATCAACATACCAGGCAGTCTCCGGGGCTGGCGCTAAAGCTATTGCAGAGCTAGAGTCCCAGACAAAAGACATTATCTGTGCCGGTAAAAAGGATGTGGCCTGCAGTGTATTTCCTGTAAGAATAGCATTTAATGTATTGCCTCATATAGATGTTTTTCTCGAAAACGGTTATACAAAAGAAGAAATGAAAATGAATGATGAGACAAAAAAGATTTTTAATGACAGCTATATCAAAGTTTCTGCAACTACAGTAAGAGTTCCTGTTTTTACTTCACATTCAGAAGCAATAAGCATTGAAACAGAGGAAAAAATTACAGTTGATGTGGCAAAAAATGCCATATCAAATGCTAACGGGGTTTGCCTTAAAGATGACATAAAAAAGCTTGTATACCCAACGCCGCTTGACAGTTCAGGAAAAGACGATGTATTTGTGGGCAGGATAAGGGAAGATATATCCTGTGAAAATGGCTTATGCTTATGGGCTGTTGGGGACCAATTAAGAAAAGGGGCAGCGCTTAATGCAATACAGATTGCAGAGCTTCTTATAAAAAACAAATAAAACTATTTGTTTTTTTCAATCTCATTTTTTAAGTTGCTAATCTTTTCAATCCTTGACTTCAGCTCTTTTTCAAATCCGCGTCCGGTAGGATTATAGTATTTTTTACCTGAAAGTTTATCCGGCATAAACTGCTGGCTTACAATAGCATTTCTAAAATCATGGGGATATTTATATCCCTTTGAATATCCCGTATCTTTCATCAGTTTTGTAGGCGCATTCCTTATATGATATGGAACAGGAAGGGACTGGTATTTTTCAATATCCTGCTGAACAAGGTTTAAGGTTTTATAAAGAGCATTGCTTTTTGGCGCAAGGGAAAGATATATTGCAGCTTCCAGTATTGCAAGGTTTCCTTCCGGGGGACCTATAAACTCAAAAGTGTTTTTTGCAGCAATAACAATTGACATGGCATGCGGGTCAGCAAGCCCGATATCCTCAGAGGCAAATCTTGCCATTCTTCTTAATATGTAAAGAGGGTCCTCGCCGCTCTCAATCATTCTTGCGGCCCAGTAAGCAGAAGCATCAGGATCGCTGCCTCTCATGCTTTTATGAAGTGCAGATATTATATTGAAATGTTCTTCACCGTTTTTATCATAAAGCAGCGCTTTTTTCTGTATTATGTTTTCTATTAAAGCAATATTAATAACAGCGCTGTTTTTATTTTTACTTTTCTTTAAAAGTTTACCGCCGGTATGGGTGTTTTTTTCTATCCTGTTTATTGCACTTTTTTTATATTTTTGTCCCATAGCCGCCGCAGGCTCATTTGCCTGCATGGTGCTGTTAACCGCAAGCTCCAGTATATTATAGGCTATTCTTGAATCACCATCGCAGCAGTTAGATATAAAAGCAATTGCATCTTCCTCTATTTTTATTTCATATTCTCCGTAACCTTTGCTTTTATCATAAAGAGCTCTTTTTAATAATATAACTATTTCTCCAGGTTCAAGCTTATTAAGGATAAAAACCTTGCATCTTGACAACAGGGCGGAAATGACTTCAAATGAAGGATTTTCAGTGGTGGCTCCTATCAGTATTATTGTCCCGTTTTCAACATAAGGTAAAAAAGCATCCTGCTGGGCTTTGTTAAACCTGTGTATTTCATCAATAAAGAGTATAGTTTTTTTATTTGATTTTTTTTGTTCATAAACAGCAACTTCCATCACATCTTTAATTTGTTTAATTCCTGATATAACTGCAGAATATGAAATAAAACGGCTTTTTGTCCTTTGCGCAATTATTCTTGCAAGAGTAGTCTTTCCGCTTCCGGGAGGCCCCCAAAATATTATCGAAGGAAGGCTGTCCTGCTCAATTAACTGCCTCAGGACCTTGCCGCTGCCCACAAGGTGCTCCTGGCCTACAAAACTGTCAAGGTTTTGGGGCCTCATTCTTTCAGCAAGAGGAGGCGAGGCATAATTATTTGTTTTTTCTTCAGGAGTCAAGCTGCTTTGTTTATCTTCAAAAAGATTCATAAATATTAAAAACGGTTATCATGAAATTATTTTTATAAAAAGATTCCTGTTTCGCGGACCGTCAAACTCACAGAAGTATATATTCTGCCAGGTGCCGAGAAGGAGTTTGGCATCTTCAATTATAAGCGAAAGAGAAGGCCCAAACAGACTTGACTTAATGTGCGCGTCCGAGTTGCCTTCCATATGCCTGTAATTGCTGTTTCTGGAAACAATCTCATTCATTTTTACAGTTATATCTATAACAACATCAGGGTCCGCCGATTCATTTATAGTTATTGCTGCTGTTGTGTGGGGCACGTGAAGTAAACAGATGCCGCTGCCCACACGGCAATCTTTTACAATTTTTATTATATCATTTGTAATATTGATTAATTCTGTTCGACTGCTGCTTTTAATATTTAATGTTTTTAGCATATTTTTCTCCTTGTAATCAGGAAACAGGTAATTTTGCCATATCTTTTGCCCAAATTCAGTTAATATAATAAATAATTAAGGGTATGTGGAACAGTTTTATATAACAGATAAATTTTAACTAAAAAGATAGAAAAAACCAATGCTTCCCTGAATAACAGTATTTAATTTTTAAATTAGATATACAGTTTCTTTTAACTTGAAATATTTTCTTAAATAGAACACATTACCCAAATCATTAATTGAAATATTACATTAAAAAAACTAAAATGTTCTAAATTAAGTCCTTGGAAAAATTGATGCTATAAAATTATGAAAAATAAAGAAATACGGGTAACAGGTATAGGAAATGCAATTGTTGATGTAATTGCAGGAGTAAGTGAAGAATTCCTTACTGAATGCAATCTTCATAAAGGCAGCATGCAGCTTATTTGTGAAGAGGAATCTGCTAACCTTCATTCAAGACTAACTGTAAAAAAAACAATATCAGGAGGCTCAGCGGCAAATACTATAGCAGGGCTTGCCGCACTTAAAAACAAGGTTGCTTTTATCGGCAAGGTAAAGAATGACAGACTTGGGGAAGTATTTGAAAGTGAATTAAAAAAACTGGAAATAATATATACAACAAAAAAAGCAGGCAGCAATTTTCCCTCCACTGCAAGCTGCATAGTTTTAACAACACCGGATGCGCAAAGGACCCTTAATACTTGCATAGGAGTAGCAGGCATGCTTATGCCTGAAGATATTGATGAAAAATTGATAGAACAGTCAGAAATTTTATATATTGAAGGATACCTTTTTTATCAGGACTGCGCATATGAAGCGGTTAAAAAAGCAGTCAGTTATGCAGTCTGCTACAATAGCAGTATTGCGCTTACTCTTTCTGACATATTTTGCGTAGAAATGCATCGTGATAAATTTATTGATCTTATTAATTTAAAGACAGATATTCTTTTTGCAAATGAAGATGAAATAAAAATGCTTTTTAAAACCAGTGATTTTAACAAAGCGGCAAAATTGTGCTCTGATTTAAATACAATATGCGCTTTAACGCGCGGAAGTAAAGGCTCAGTAATTGTTAATGGTGACAAAATAATAGAAATTGAGGCAGAAAAAGTTGCAATTCTTGACAGCACTGGTGCAGGAGACATGTATGCTGCGGGATTTTTAAACGGTTTTCTTCAAAAAAAAGACCTGCATACATGTGGGAAAATGGGCAACATCGTTGCAGCAGAAATTGTACAACAATACGGTGCAAGATCTGAAAAGGATTTGCTGGAATTATTAGCTTCAAAGGGATTATAGAATTTTTTGCTAATTAAACAGATAATACCAGGTAAAGTTATGGTTACCTTATTACAAAACAAGCAGAATTAAAATATTAGCTTTAGTAAATACTTATGATTTTTAAAATTCCTAAAAAGAGGTTTTTATGAAATTAAAAGAAAAAGCAGATGCAGGGGTATTCGGCGGCTCAGGATTTTACAGTTTTTTAAAAGTTAAGGATAAAATTGAAATAGACACGCCATATGGAAAACCGTCCGATTCTGTAATAATAGGGGATCTTTGCGGAGTAAAAGTGGCTTTTCTTCCAAGGCATGGCGCAGGGCATTCAATACCGCCTCATAAAATTAATTACAGGGCAAATGTTTTTGCTATGAAAGAACTTGGTGTAAAACATCTATTCTCTCCATGTGCGGCAGGAAGCCTGCAGCCTCATGTAATTCCGGGAGACTTTGTAATATGCGATCAATTTGTTGACCGCACAAATTCAAGAAATGACACTTTCTACGATGGGCCGCATACAACCCATATTTCCACAGCAGACCCTTACTGCCCGGAGTTGAGAAATATCATCATTAAGGCTGCCGCTGATTTGGGGGTCAAGCATCATGCAAAAGGCACAGTGGTTGTTATACAGGGCCCCAGGTTTTCCACCAGGGCTGAGAGCAGGTGGTACAGCTCACAGGGGTGGGAAGTCATAAATATGACCCAGTATCCTGAAGTTACGCTAGCCAGGGAACTTGAAATGTGTTTTGTAAATATTTCGCTTATTACTGATTATGATGCAGGACTTGAGGGAAACAGCAACATTGAACCTGTAACATCCAATGATGTGGTAAAAATATTTAAAAAGAATAACGAAAAAATAAGGGAACTTCTTTTTAAGGCGATACCTGAAGTTTCTTCAATAAAAAAATGTGCTTGCAGCTCTGCTTTAAAGGGGGCAGTCATCAGTTAGGATACATATTAATGCTTTCGGTATTTTTAAAGCCCTGAATTTTTTAAAAAGCCAGTAATTTAATATAAGGAGAATTTATTTTGGGAAAAAAAATAGTTATTGCATGTGATAAATATAAGGGCAGCATGTCTGCTTTGCAGGTCTGCAGCATAATAAAAAAAGCTTTCCTTAATGTAAGAAGGGAAACAGAAATAATTTTGAGCCCTATGGCAGACGGCGGTGAAGGCACTGTTGATACACTTGTTGAAAGCCTTAACGGACGATACATTGAAGCTTTGGTAAAAGGTCCTTCAGGTAAAAAAATTATGGCAAAATTCGGACTTATAGACAGCGGCAAAACTGCAGTTATAGAAATGTCTTCAGCCTCAGGGCTATGGCTGCTTAAGCCAAATGATAGAAATCCGATGCTCACGACAACATACGGTACGGGCCAGTTAATAAAAAAAGCAATAGAGATGGGGGTGAAAAAAGTAATAATAGGAATTGGTGGAAGCGCAACTAATGATGGGGGTATGGGGGCAGCCTGCGCTGCAGGGATAAAATTTTTTGATAAAAATGAAAATATACTTGAAGGATGCGGAAAAAATCTCCTGTCTTTATGCAGGATTGATGCTTCAGGCATTATGGACAGAATAAAAGAAACCAGTGTTTTAGTTGCCTGCGATGTTGATAATCCTTTGTATGGTAAAAGGGGTGCAGCCTATGTGTATGCTCCCCAAAAAGGCGCTGATGAAAATATGGTTAAACTTCTTGATGAAGGTTTAAAGAATTTATCCGGAATAATAAAAAGAGATTTAAAGAAGGATATCAGCGATCTCAAGGGCGGAGGTGCAGCCGGCGGACTTGGAGCAGGACTTTCTGCCTTCTTTGGAGCCGGGCTTTTTCCTGGCACAGACATAATAATTCAAGCAACAAATCTTGAACAAAAAATAAAAGATGCTGACCTTATTATAACCGGTGAAGGTGCCATGGATAACCAGACATTTTACGGCAAGAGCGCTTACGGAGTTGCAGTTCTTGCAAAAAAATACAATATCCCGGTTATTACTATTAATGGTTCAGTAAATATTGATTATAATTCTATAGGTAAAGATAAATTGAGCCTTTTTGATGGAAATTTTGATATAATCCAGAAAGATATGAATATTGAATATGCCATAAAAAATGGTGAAAAACTATTATTTTCTGCATCCTCAGAAATTGCCAGGTTTTATTTTGGTATATTGTCATAGGCCATTGCCGTTAAAAGAGCTTGAAATTAAAGATGCGGTTCTATTTTTCAAGCTGTCTGCAATCCGGTGAAACATAAAAAAATGTTTTAATATTAAGAATATGGTTCAATATTTATTGTTTTATTAAAATAAGATAAGGAGAGCGAGAAATGAAACTTGTCGGGGAAGTTACAATCGATAAAGTCGAAAAAGTAAAAAGCGGAAAAGTCAGGGAGATGTTTGCATTAAATGACATGCTTTTAATAGTTACAACAGACAGGATATCTGCCTTTGATTTCATACTGCCCTCACTAATACCCTATAAGGGACAAGTATTAAACAGGATTTCAAATTTCTGGTTCAAATATCTTGAAAACATTACAAAGAATCATATCCTGGAAACAGAATTTGAAAAATTTCCTGCAGTTTTTAAAAAACATTCTGAAATGCTCAAAGGAAGATCAGTTCTTGTAAAAAGAGCCAGCATATTTCCCATGGAATGTGTTGTAAGAGGGTATATAACTGGTTCCGGCTGGGAGGAATATAAAAAGAGCGGTTCAATTGGAGATATAAAACTGCCGAAGGGATTAAATCTCTGCGACAGGCTGCCTGAGCCTGTTTTTACTCCTACAACGAAAGCGGATGTCGGCCATGATATGCTGCTTACTTTACAGAAAGCAAAAAAAATATTCGGGACTGAAATAGTTGAAAATCTGAAAAATAAAAGCATACAGCTTTATGCCAAAGCTGCTGAATATGCTCTTGAAAAAGGCATCATAATTGCAGATACAAAATTTGAATTCGGCCAGGCGGGTGATGAAATTATTCTTGTAGACGAAGTTTTAACTCCTGATTCGTCAAGATTCTGGCCTCTTGAAGATTATATGCCAGGAATACAGCAAAAAAGCTATGACAAACAATATGTGAGGGATTATCTGCTGTCAACTGACTGGGACAGGAATTCAATTCCGCCGCAGCTTCCGAATGATATTATAAAAAAGACGTCTGAAAGATATATTGCAGCATATGAGAAATTAACAGGAGACGCTTTCAAAAATTAAGAGAATGGATAATTTTAAAATTGAAAGTTCATGTAGTGCTTACAAATAATTTTGAACCGGGCGGTACAGGCGAAATAAGCATTCAGGACTCTGTATGTGCAGTAATTGATACCATAAGGGCAACATCCACAATAGCTGCAATGTTAAAAGACGGCAGCGGCAATATAATTATTGCCGAAAACAAAATTGAAGCAATAAAACTGAAAAAAATACTTACAGGATATATTCTCTGCGGTGAAGAAAACGGCCTGCCTCCAAGTGGTTTTGATTATGGAAATTCCCCTCTTGAAATATCCGGGATTAATTCAAAAGAGAGAAACTTCATTTTAATGACAACCAATGGGACAAGATCAATATTAAGAGTCAAAGAAGCTATCAGTACATACACTGTTTCAATTTTAAATCTTTACTCTTCATTAAACTCGGTTATAAATTCTGCACTGGAGCGGCAATGCGATATACTTTTTTTATGCTCTGGGGAAAAAGGCAGAATCGCCTATGATGATGCGTTTACTGCAGGGCTTGCAGTAAAATATATCCTTTCAAAACCATATAAATTTGAATTTTCTGACAGTGCTAAACTCGTGCTCTCAGCAGCTTTATCAGAGTTTGATATAAATGATGCCCTTGAAAAATCGTGCAGCGCTCGCTCCCTAAGGTCTGTGGGGCTTGGTGATGACATATCCTTTCTTGCGCAGAAAAACAAGTATGAAGTTGCCCCTGTTTTAAAAAATGCCTCTATTGTATACAAGCATGGCAAAGGCAGTATAAAGATTTTAAAAAAAGTTAATCCAGCCCACAAAGACAATCTTTTTATTATTACTGCAGGGCAAAATTAATGATAAAACGCCCATTAGCCCTGTCTGGGATTTGCGCGAAAAACTGGTACTGGTTATTGAAGGCAGGAATTGAAATAAGAAAGCCCTTCTATCATTTTCACGCCTTTTGATGAAAACCAGAAATTATCTTCAGGTATCGTATTTCCTTCAATTACAGGATCTATTTGTATTATATAATAACCTGGATTTACAATATCATTGATAAGGACATTTATTGAAACAGTTTCACCGGGATTTACAATACCAGGAAGTTCTGTTCTTGCTGTCCTGTCATAGTCAACAAAATCCACATCCTGGCCATAATAGTGATATCCTATCCTTACAATGCCGGGCCTTTTATTTCTCCAGGCAAAACCAGAAGTATTTGTTATGTCTATCCTTATATAGTTATTCCTGTCGGTGCAAAGAAAAGAAGGGATATAACCGGTCATTTCGGCACCTGTTTCAAGACCCTGGTAGTTAATGTCGGCAGGAAGCTCCTCTTCAATTGCCCCTAAATCCTGCGCAGGGTCAGCAGCGGTGCTTTCTGCCTTTGTTTCTTCGCTTCTGGCTTCCTCTATTTCTATTTTTTCAGGAGAAACCAGAGGTGAGCCGCAGGCGCTGATAAGAAATAAAAAACCCAAAAATAAAGCTATGATAAATACATAGCACAAAGGTTTTCTCTTTTTACCAGATATAATGATTGCAGTATTTTTAATTATTGTTTTTTTTGTTTTAGGCATATATCTCCAATTCCTGTCTCCTTATTTTTATAATGGTAACGGTTATCACAGGTTCATAATTATAGATTAGATTTATTATTTTTTGAATAATAAAGATATTATTTATATAATATTAAAATCTTTGGAATTTTAAAATTTAATATAATTTATAATCAGGAGTTATCATGGAGTCTCCAAATTTTCTGGAAATTACGGGTCTTGTAGCAATAATTTTAATTTCAGCATTTGCTGTTGCAGGTATTATTGTTTCCATACCGCTTTTCAGGCTTTTAAACAGGATTAGGCACCTGTCGGAAAAACTTAATGAAAGCCTGATACCGATGGTTGAAAAACTTAATACTACAGTATCTCATTTAAATACAGAAGTAGGTTCAATCAGTGAACTGACCCAGAGCATTACATCAATTGTAGAGCAGCTTGAAAAAATCATCAGGCTGGCAAGGATTATAATTACAAGCCCCATAATAAAATTAATAAGCGCAACTGCCGGGCTTGGTGAAGGAATTAAAAAAACAAAGGATAAAGAAGATAAAGATTAATTTTAAAAAAATTTAAAACAGGAGGTTGGAATGGGTAACAGTAGAGGGCCGAAAGCCGGGGATATTGTAATAGCTCTTTTTGCAGGTATTGCAATAGGTACAATTGCAGGTATACTTATTGCTCCCAAATCAGGCAAAGAGACCAGAAAAGACCTTATTGAAAAAGGCGAAAGATTTATTGAACAAAGCAGGGAAAACGTTGAAAGCTTCATTGAAAAATCAAAAGATTTTACAGAAGCCGGTAAACAAAAAATTGGGGAATTTGTAATGATGGGCGAAGAAATATTAGAAAAAACAAAAAATAAAGCAGCCAGCACTGCTTCCAAAATCAAGGAAATAGTTAAAGAAAGCAAAAAAGCCGCAAAGGATACTGAAGAGTTCCTTTCCTGAATGCAGTAAATATTATGATAAAATTAAGCCTGGCTAAAAAAATCCTGAATATTCTATTAAAAAATGGTGGTGATTTTTCTGAAATATTTATTCAGAAAAGAATTGCCAACAGTCTTAGTCTTGAGGACAGAAAGCTTGAAAATGCAAGCAGCGGTTTTGAGCTTGGCTGCGGGCTGAGGCTAATACGCGGCGACAGCACATTTTTTGCATATATTGACTCACTTACAGAAGAAAAGATCTTAAATGCGGCAAAAATACTTGGTTCTGCAGTAAATTCTTCCTCTGAAGTTAAAGTTCTTGACCTGGCGCAACGGAAGCTGGAGCAGCGCTGGATAATAAAAGATCCGCCCTCAAAAAAGAAGCAGGCCGCAAAAAAAGAAATGCTTTTAAAAGCAGACAGTTGCGCAAGGGAATATAGCGGCAGCATAATACAGGTTACAGGCAGTTTATCTGATATTGAAAATGAAGAATTTATTGCCAGCTCTGAAGGATTATTTATACAAAACAGCAGTGTAAAAGTATTTCTTGCGGTAAATGTTGTTGCAGAAAAAAAAGGCCAGATAAGAACCGGATATAAATCATTTGGCAAAACAAGCGGATACGAAATATTTGATAATACAAGCCCTGAAGATATTTCACTCCGGGCAGCAATAATTGCAGTGAAAATGCTTGATGCAGTAAATGCTCCGGCAGGTGCTTTTCCTGTAGTTATCGGTCCTGCTTTTGGGGGAGTGATATTTCACGAAGCATGCGGCCATGGGCTTGAGGCTGATGCGATAATCAAAGATGCTTCGGTATTCAAAGACAGATTAAATAAAAAAATTGCAAATTCCAGGGTTACAGCAATAGATAATCCTTCAATGCCGTATCACTGGGGCTCCTATACTGCAGATGGCGAGGGGTATCCGCCGGGTGAGAATATACTTATTGAAAACGGTGTTCTTGTAAACTATATTACAGATTACAAATCAGCAAAAAAAACCGGATTTAAACGGACAGGCAATGGCAGGAGGCAGTCATACAGGGATATACCCCTGCCAAGGATGAGCAATACATATATTGCCTGCGGAAATGACAATCCTGATGATATTATTAAATCTGTAAGCAGGGGAATATATGCAAAAGAATTTTCCGGGGGGCAGGTTGACCCTGCAACCGGTGATTTTGTATTTGGGATAAGTGAGGGTTACCTTATTATAAACGGTGTGATTGCTGAACCTGTAAAAGGCGCAACACTTATTGGAAACGGCCCCCGGATACTAAAAAAAATTGAATATGTGGGAAATAACCTTGATTTTGCCCCGGGATTTTGCGGCAAAGCAGGCCAGTCAATTGCAAATGAAGTGGGGCAGCCCACAATTCTTGTAAGCAGCATGACAGTGGGAGGTACTTCAGTTTAATTGGTAAAAGAAAATATAACTTACTATTGCAAAAAAGCCTGCAGCCTTACAGGAAAGAAAGTTTCAGAATATGAAGTTTATGGTGCTGAATCAACACATAATGAGGCGGAAATTTTTAATGGAAATATAGAGAGCCTTTCTTTTTCAGGCGAAAAGGGAATAGGAATACGGGTATTTAAAAAAGGCAAAACAGGCTATGCTTATACATCTAACCTTGAAGAAAATGAGATAATTGCATGTATAGATAAAGCTGTTGAAAATGCAGATATATCAACTTGTGACATTTATAATTACCTTCCTTCCCCAAAAGATTATTTGTATTCGGGTGATACTGTAAACAGGAAAACACTGTTTTCTGATAATTTCGAAAGTTTTACTATTGAACAGAAAATAGAACTTGCCAAAAAACTTGAAAGTTGCGCAAAATCAATCGATAAAAGAGTGAGCGCCGTGAGCGATTTGATTTATGATGATGTTTGCTCCGATACAGTAATCATGAATTCAAACGGCTTTGATGACAGTTATAAATCAACTTCTGCCTTTATATACATAGGCATTATCTCACGGGATAATTCCGATACCTCTACCGGCGATTATTTTGGTTATGAAAGAGATCTTTCATTTTTTAAAATAGAAGAAATTGCAGAAATGGCCGTAAAAAGGTCCACATCACTACTGGGTGCAAAAAAGATAAAATCAGGTAAAATGGATCTGCTCCTTCATCCTTTTGTATCAGCACAGCTGCTTCAGGTTCTTGCGGGAATACTGGCTGCTGATTCTGTACAGAAAGGTAAATCAATTTTTAAAGGGCATCTGGGCAAAAAAATATTTGCTTTAGATATTAATATTATTGATGACGGAACTTTAGAAAAAGGCCTGTCTTCAAAACCTTTTGATGCTGAAGGTGTTCCCAAGGGAAGGACAGTGGTTTTTGAAAATGGCATACTTCAAACGTATCTTTACAATACTTATACAGCAAGAAAGGACAGCAGGCTTTCTACTGGAAACTCAGTAAGGGCCTCTTATAAATCTCCACCACAAACAGGGATTTCAAATTTTTATCTTGAAGCGGGCAAAACAACTGTGGATGATATGATTGCAAAGACTGATAAAGGTTTTTACGTAACAGATATTATCGGTGTCCATTCCGGGATAAATCCTATATCAGGGCAAATAAGCGTAGGCGCAAAGGGCCTGCTGATTGAAAAAGGCTCTCTAACGGTTCCTGTTAAAGAAGTAACAATTGCTACAGATATATTCAGTTTTTGTAAAAGTATTACCGATACCGGAAATGATCTTAAATTCTTTCCATCCGGCGGTTATGCAGGGAGCCCGTCACTGCTTGTTGAAGATATAACTGTAAGCGGAAACTAATATGGATAATGATCTGGTTTTTTGTAAGGGGGTATTTTGGAAATACTTAAAGCTGCTGTGCTTGGAATTGTGCAGGGATTAACAGAATTTTTCCCTGTGAGCAGTTCAGGCCATCTTGTAATAACTCCTTTTATACTGAATTGGGAATATATCCCGGTTTATTATACTGTCCTGCTTCATTTTGCTACTCTTCTTGCCCTCGTTACTGTATTTTACAGGCAAATCTGGAGGATAATAAAGCATTTTTTCTCAGGAATTTTCATTGCTGCTTATAGAAAGACAAATTATTTTAAACTTGCATTGTTTATTATCATCGCAACTGTACCTGCCATTGCATCAGGGCTTTTTCTTGAAGATTTTGTAGAAAGATTTTTCACAAATCCTCTGTATGTGGCAGTATTTTTGCTGGTAACTTCATTTGTTTTATTTGCCGGGGAATTTTTTGCAAAAAGAAAAGAAAGAAAACAAAAACCCGGCAGCACTATACATAATTTTGAAGAGCCGCTGATTTCAACAAATACAGTATCAAAGGCAGGCAGCGCAGTTAATGTAAAAACTTCCGGTTACATTATTGCATTGATAACCGGCATTGGCCAGGCAGTTGCAATACTTCCGGGAATATCCAGATCCGGATCCACAATTTCGTTTGCAAGATTTTTCGGTGTTAAAAGAGAAGCGTGCGTAAAGTTTTCGATGCTCATGTCTATTCCAGTTATTTTTGGGGCTTTTATGTTTAAATTGCCTGCCGTCTTTGAAGCAGTAAATACAGGACAGCACTTTTCTGCTGCAGGATTGTCAGCAGGCTTTTTGTTTTCGTATCTAAGCGGCCTTTTTGCTATTAAATTCCTTGTTAAAATATCCCAGAGAAGAAATTTTAATTTTTTTGCTTTATATTGTATCCTGATATCAGCGTTGATATTTACCCTGATATTTTTAAGGAAGTTATAAATATATTTAAAACAATTTTTTTGAAAGGTGTAAACTATTATGAAAGGTATTATCCTGGCAGGCGGCCTTGGTACGAGAATGTACCCATGCACAAAAGTTACAAACAAACATCTCCTTCCTGTGTATAACAAGCCCATGATATATTACCCTCTCCTTACAATGGTTAATGCAGGGCTCAAGGATATAATGATTGTGACAGGAGGCAATTATGCAGGTGATTTCCTCAGGATAATAGGCAATGGAAAGGAATTCGGCCTAAAAGACATCAGCTACACATACCAGGAAGGCGAGGGCGGAATAGCAGATGCTCTTAGGCTTGCTGAAAATTTTGCAGAAAATGAAAAAATATTTGTAATGTTAGGAGATAATATTATAGAAGATGATATCAGGGAAGATATAAAAAGCTTTAAAAAACAGCCAGGCGGAGCAAAAATATTTTTAAAAGAAGTACCTGATCCGGAAAGATTCGGGGTTGCTGAAATAGAAAACGGAAGGGTAGTAAATATACAGGAAAAACCAAGAAAGCCAAATAGCAATCTTGCTGTAATAGGGCTTTATCTTTACGATAATACAGTGTTTGATATTATAAAGACCTTAAAACCCTCGCAAAGAGGAGAGCTTGAAATAACAGATGTAAATAATGCTTATATTAAAAATAAAGCCATGGCATATTCGGTTATTAAGGGCTGGTGGACAGATGCCGGGACGTTTGAATCCTTGCTGAAAGCCAGCAATCTTGTTGCAAAAAAAGAAGGGTTTGAATTCTAGGGTATTTTATATACTTTTTATAATTTTGTAATATTCCCGGAACTGCATTTTGAACATTTCAGAATCCTGAATGATGAATTCCAGCTTTTATCGGATATATTAAATATCCATGTATACCTTTTGTAATTATCTTTACTGATATTGTCCTGGTAAATAAAAGCATTGCCTTTTTCCTCCGCATACCCTTCAAACTTTTCTATGTTGCCGCAATCAGCGCATTTATACATTTTCCACCTTACATATTATATTATAGTATTAATAATTAATATATATTATAGCATATAATTATTTTTTAACAATAAATTTTAATTATTTATTCCGAAATTTTAGATGCTAATATGAAATTATAATTCGTTGACTTAAAATATAAGCTTTGATAATATCAAAAAAACATTAATTAAAAACAAATACAAAATAGTAGACAGGGAGAAATAAATGTCTGAAGGTATTATTCAATTAACTGATGCAAACTTTGATACAGAAATATCCGGTTCCCAACTGCCTTTACTTGTGGATTTCTGGGCCGTGTGGTGCGGTCCCTGTAAAATGATAGCTCCTGAGCTTGAAAAACTTAATGATGAAAAGAAAGATGTTCTTAAAATAGGGAAGCTTAACGTAGATGAAAACAGGGATGTTGCCATAAAATACGGCATAACCAGCATACCCAGCCTGCTTCTTTTTAAAAACGGGCAGATGGTTAAAAAAATCATAGGTGCAATGCCCAAAGACAAAATACTTTCTGAAATAGCTGAATTTATTTAAATCTGAGGCAATGTAATTTCAGACTGCTTTAAATTATCCCTTTCTTATACTATAAGCAAGCGATACATAAATAATTGAGCACATTATATACAGGCACTTCCGGCTACAGTTACCAGGACTGGAGAGATAATTTTTATCCTGGGAAACTGCAGCCGTCACAGTATTTAAAATATTACAGCAGTTTTTTTAATACAGTAGAAATTAATTTCACTTATTACAGGTTTCCTGATGCAAATATACTTAGAAGTATGGGAAAGATTATTGAAGGGCAATCTGATTTTATTTTTTCGATAAAAGCAAATCATATTTTTACGCATGAAAGAAATTATTCAGAAAATGAAGCAGAAGATTTCATAAAAGCTCTTGAGCCATTAAAAAGCGAAAAAAGGCTTGGCAGCATACTCTTCCAATTTCCATACAGTTTCGGTTTCAATAATAATAATCTTTTGTACTTATCAAAACTCCTTGGCAATTTTGAAAATATTGAAAAATGTGTTGAGTTCAGGAACAGGAACTGGATAAATGAAAAAACCATTCAATGCCTTGAAAGTTCAGGAACAGGTTTCTGTAATGTTGATGAGCCCAATCTTAAAGGACTGATGCCGCCGACATCACTATCCACAACGGAGAGCGCTTATATAAGATTTCATGGCAGAAATGCTGCCAACTGGTGGAACCCCCGATATGCTTACCAGAGATATGATTATATGTACCGGCAGGAAGAACTTGCAGAATGGCTTCCGCGTGTAAGCGAAATCAGGAAAAAATCAAAAAAACTCCTGGTTTATTTTAACAATCATTATAAAGGAAAAGCTGTAAAATCCGCGCTCATGTTTATTGATCTGCTTAACAGAAGCGCATAAATGGCCCGGGTGTTCATATTAATGCTTCACAAATATGCGTTAATTATATAAAATCTATGAGTAATTTTTTTTAAATTTATCCTGGAGAAAGAAGTATTTTTAATGTTTGATAAAGTCAAAAGTTCGGTAAATCTTGTAAAACTTGAAGAAAATATCCTTAAGTTCTGGAATAAAAACAGCATTTTTAAAAAAACTCTTGATAAAACTAAAAACGGTAATAGATTTATTTTTTATGAAGGGCCCCCGACTGCAAACGGGGAACCCGGGGTGCATCATGTGCTTTCAAGGGTTTTTAAGGATATATTTCCCAGGTATAAAACTATGAAAGGCTATTTTGTATCAAGAAAAGCAGGATGGGATACGCATGGTCTGCCTGTTGAGCTTGAAATAGAAAAACAACTTGGAATAAATTCAAAAAAAGAAATTGAAAAAATAGGCGTGGAAAAATTTAACCATCTCTGCCGTGAAAGTGTAATGAAGTATGAGCAGGACTGGAAAAAAATGACTGAGCGTATAGGTTTCTGGATAGATATGGATAATGCCTATTTTACTTTTAAAAATGATTACATTGAAAGCATCTGGCACATATTCAAAATAATATGGGATAAAAAACTACTTTACGAAGATTATAAAATAGTGCCTTATTGCCCAAGGTGCGGAACTGCTTTATCATCCCATGAAGTTGCCCAGGGCTATAAAGATGTAGAAGATTTCTCCACAATTGTAAAATTTCCCCTGGCAGGCAGGCCTGGCACATTTTTTCTTGTATGGACAACCACTCCGTGGACATTAATATCAAATACTGCATGTGCCGTAAATCCTGATGCATATTATATAGAGGCGGAGATTGAAAAAGAATTATTTATACTTGCAGAAGAACTTGCTGAAGATGTACTTGGCGCCAGTAATGAATTTAAGATCAAATCCCGCATAAGGGGCAGCAGCCTTGCGCAAACTTCTTACAGCCCTGTATATAAATATACCAGTGACTCCAATGCTTTTAAAATTATTGAAGGTGATTTTGTTTCAATAAATGAAGGTACCGGGATTGTGCATATTGCCCCTGCTTTTGGCGAAGACGATATGAGGGTGGGCCGGCTAAACGGCCTTCCTGTGGTGAAAATGGTTGACGAGGAAGGTATGTTTAAACCTGATGTTGAAAGTTTTTCAGGAATGTATATTGATGATGCAAACCCTGAAATTATAAGAGACCTGGAAAAAAGGGGCCTGCTGTTTAAAACAAAGAAATTTAAGCATTCATATCCTTTCTGCTGGAGATGTGAAAAAAGGCTCATATATTATGCCAGGAAAAGCTGGTATATAAGGACATCAGCAATTAAAGATGATTTGGTAAAATCAAATGAAGATGTAACCTGGTATCCCGGGCATATAAAACATGGACGGTTTGGCAACTGGCTTGAAAACAATGTTGACTGGGCAATAACAAGAGACAGATACTGGGGGACTCCGCTTCCTGTCTGGACAGACAGTAATGGGCATAAAATATGCATAGGCAGTATAAGCGAGCTTGAGGAAAAAGCCGGGAAATTGCCGGATGACCTGGATTTGCATAAACCATATGTTGACAATATAGTCATTAAATGTTCTGAGTGCGGCCAGGGTATGAAAAGAACGCCTGAGGTAATTGATGTCTGGTTTGACAGCGGGGCAATGCCTTTTGCGCAGTATCATTATCCTTTTGAGAACAAACAATTATTTGAAGAAAATTATCCGGCAGATTTCATATGTGAGGCAATAGACCAGACAAGGGGATGGTTTTACACCATGCTTACAATTTCAACTATGCTTTTTAACTGCTCTTCATATAAAAATGTGCTTTGCCTTGGGCTTATTAATGATGAAAATGGCCAGAAAATGTCTAAGTCAAAAGGCAATGTTGTAAAACCCTGGGATATTCTAAATGTACAAGGTGCAGATGCTTTAAGATGGTATTTTTTCACAGTTGTATCTCCCTGGAATGCAAAAAACTTCTCCATAAAAAGCATTGATGAAGTTATAAGAAAATTTTTGCTAACCCTGTGGAACACGTATTCTTTTTTTGTTATTTATGCAAATATTGACAACTTTAATCCGTCTGCAAATAGTATTGAGGTAAAGGACAGGGCAGAAATAGACAGGTGGATACTGTCGCAGCTCAATATTACAGTAAAGAAAGTAAACGAGCTTCTTGATGATTTCAATGTAACTGAAAGCGGGAGGCTTATTGAGGCTTTTGTTGATGATTTGTCAAACTGGTATGTAAGAAGAAGCAGGAGAAGGTTCTGGAAAAGCGAAAATGACAATGATAAAATAAGCGCTTACATGACGCTTTATGAATCGCTTTTAACAGTAGCCAAACTTGCAGCCCCCTACATTCCTTTTATGACTGAAGAGATATACAGGAATTTAAAAACAGGTTTATTGCATAATTGCCAGAGTGTGCACCTGGAAAATTACCCACTTGCAGATGAAAGTATAATTGATGCCGGTCTCAGTTTTAAGATGAACGTTGCCAGGAAAATAATAGGGTTGGGCAGGTCAGTAAGAAGTAAAATAAATATTAAAACCAGGCAACCCCTCTCAAGCGTAAAAGTATACTTTGAGAATGATGACGGAAAAAAAGAGGCCTGCCTTCATTTCAGGGATCTTATACTTGAAGAATTGAATGTAAAGAATCTTGAGGTAATAGAAAAACTTGATGAACTTGTAAATTATAATATTAAACCTGATTTAAAGCTCCTTGGCCCTAAATATGGCCCGCTTCTTCCAAAAATTAAAGAATCCCTGCTTAAGGAAAGCAGCCTGCTGATAGCGCTTAAAATTAAAAACGGTAAAAACGTTAATCTTATGGTTGAAGGAAAACAGATTGAAATACAGCCCGAAGAATTAATAGTTGAAATACTTAATCTTGAAGGTAATGGCATAGAAAGCGACAGCGAGTATACAGTTGGGATACCGGTACTTGTAACTGATGAACTTAAACAGGAAGGATTCTGCAGGGAACTTGTCCATCAAATACAGAATTTAAGAAAAGAAGCAGGATTCAAAATAGAAAATACAATAATAACTTCAATTGAGTCTGATGCAGATACAAAAAAAATCATATATTTATATAAGGATTATATAGTCAGGGAAACTTTAAGCGAGAGACTGCTTGTTAATGAAGCGGCTGATTTAAATGATATGTTTATTAAAAATATTAAAGTTAATGGCAAGAATATAAAAATAGGTTTGGCTGTAGCTGGATCAATTACAAACTGAAAAAGAAAGAGTATTTTCCTATGAAAAAAACCTTATCAAAAATTATTCTTAATACTGTTTTTATTTTAACTACTGCAGCAATTCTTGCTGCAGACCAGCTGACAAAATACTGGGTGAACAGTCTTTCAGGTGATTCACTTCCTATAACAATAATACCCGGATTTATAAGTATTATAAGAATCACCAATACCGGCGCAGCTTTCGGCATGCTTCAGGGTTGGACAAAAGTATTTATAATTATTTCAGTAATAGCTACGATACTTATAGTAATACTTAAAATAAAACTGGATTTAAAAACACTTATTTATAATATTTCGCTCGGTTTTGTCCTTGGCGGGGCACTTGGAAATCTTGTTGACAGGATAATAATGGGCGAAGTAACTGATTTTATAAGTGTAAATTATTTTGCTGTCTTTAATGTTGCAGACAGTTTTATAGTTATAGGATTTTTTATCATTATAATTATTCTTATAAGAAGCTTTATTAGAAAAGACCTGGAAAAGATTATTACCAATGCAGACAGGAAATGATAATAGCCGCCTTTTAATTGTTGATAAAGACTCATCAGGCATAAGGGTTGATATATATCTTTCTGCCAGGTTTAAAAATCTTTCAAGAAATTACATACAGAAACTTATTAAAACCGGCAATGTGCTTATTAATAACTGCAAAATAAGCAAAAATGAAATAATTGTCCAAAACGACAGTATTACTATCAGGAACTTAAATGCATCTTTAGACCCTGGTAAAATTGATCCCATGAAAATGGATCTTGATATATGTTATGAGGATAAATATTTCCTTGTAATCTCAAAGCCAGCGAATCTAACAGTTCATCCAGCTCCTGGAAACTACACCGGTACACTCGTAAATGCAGTTATGCATTATTTAAATAACTGTATTGATATTTTCCCTGATCCGGTTCGCCCGGGCATAGTCCACAGGCTAGATAAAGATACTTCCGGCCTCATAATAATTGCCAAAACGCGTCAATCCCATGAAAAAATGTCTGATCTTTTTAAAACAAGAACAGTAAAAAAAACTTATAATGCTCTTGTTTATGGTGCTTTTAAAGAAAACAAAGGAAAGATATCGCTGCCTCTCGGAAGGTCAAGGACCGACAGGCAGAAAATTTCTGTATCTGCCGATTTTGGCAGGAATGCAGAAACATTATTTGAAGTCATTGAAGAATTTGGAAAATGCACCCTTTTAAATGTATTTCCGCTTACAGGGCGCACACACCAGATAAGAGTTCATTTCAGCTTTATAGGACACCCTGTGCTTGGGGACAAAAAGTATGGAAATGTATTATCTGATGCAATATCACAAGCTATTGGGCTTAAAAGGCATTTCCTGCATGCGTCAAGGCTGGAATTTACACATCCTTTTACCTGTAAAAAAATCGATATTGCCGG
>Ga0194126_10004144_pt1 | contig 22303 bp, 20 predicted proteins | sample TA2KigC150mmetaG_FD_148641 | JGI IMG/M metagenome (GOLD analysis project Ga0194126, IMG submission 148641) | Freshwater microbial communities from Lake Tanganyika, Tanzania - TA2015035 Kigoma Deep Cast 150m | ecosystem: Environmental > Aquatic > Freshwater > Lake | place: Tanzania: Lake... | reverse complement strand
CACATTTGCATACTTTTTAACAAATTTAGGAGTAAATGCCTCAAAATACCCGAGCATGTCTCCACATATCATTACCTGGCCGTCAATATCTGCACCCGCGCCAATTCCAAGAACAGGGATTTTAACGATACTTCTTATCGCAGCTGCAAGTTCCGGTGGTATTGCTTCTACAAGAAGAATTTTTGCGCCGGCTTTCTCCACTGCGATTGAATCAGCTATTACAGCTTCAGCGGATTCGGCAGTCCTGCCCTGCGCCTTAAAACCGCCAAGCGCTGCAGATGACTGGGGGGTTAGCCCCACATGGCCAAATACTATTATGCCTGCATCAGCAATTGCGCTTATTTTTGAAGCAACCCTTGTCCCTCCTTCAAGTTTTATTGCATCCATGCCGGCCTCTTTAACAAATCTTACAGCATTATTTACCGCATCAGTATCGCTTGCATGATAACTGCCAAAAGGCATATCCCCTACAACAAAAACATCAGGAGCTCCCCTCCTTACAGCTTTACAGTGAATTATGCATTCATCCATTGTAACGCCAACTGTCCCATTATAGCCGTAAACAACCATTCCAAGGGAATCGCCCACGAGTATCATGTCAATTCCTGCCTGTTGTGAAAAGCTGGCTATGGGATAATCATATGCTGTTATCCAGGTGATTTTTTTCCCCTGGCTTTTCATTTCAAAAAAATCACTGATTGTAAGTTTTTTTGCTGCCATATAAAATCCTTTCCGGTTCTATAAATTGATATTATTGTGTATTTTATAAATTTAAACTGTTTTTATAATAATTTACAAAGCGGCCTGCCATTTTTTCCTGCTGCGGTTTTTAAGGGCGCGCCTTACCTCAAGATCAGATTCCTTTTTCTCTATATCCCTTCTTTTATCGCTTTTTAACTTTCCTTTTGCAAGAGCAATCTCCACTTTTACATGTGAGCCTGATATATACACACTGAGAGGCACAAGCGTAAGGCTTTTATCAGTCATCTTGCCCGCAATTTTTATTATTTGGCTCCGGTGAAGCAGCAGCTTTCTCACCCTTGCAGGCCTGATGTCTTCGGCCCTGCTGTTAACATATGGCGAGATATGCATGTTGTGCAAAAAAACTTCCCCGCTTTTAATTCTTGCAAAGCTGTCCTTTAAATTTATTTTGCGCTCCCTGACAGACTTTACCTCGCATCCTGCAAGCACTATGCCTGCCTCATACCTGTCAAGAATTAAAAAATCCCTGAAGGCTTTCTTATTCTGCGCTATAAGCGCCATGCCGCTGTCTTTTGTTTTATTTGCCAATTTTAATATATTCCTTGTTTATTTAATTTGCTTGGCCATAAAAAAGAGGGGTTGTTTAAAGTGTATATTTTCCTGGTTTATTTGTTTATCATATTTTTTATTTCTTCAACGGCCCTGTTAAACTGAGTGTCCTCTGTATCTTCAGGTGTGAGCACAATCTCTATATCGGGCTTTATACCGGTGCCGTCAATTGTTATTCCTGAAGGCAGGTAGTATCTTGCAGTTGTGTATTTGATTCCGCTTCCGTCAGGCAGCTCATTTAAAATCTGCACTGTTCCTTTTCCGAAACTCTTTTCACCAATAAGCACGGCCCTTCCAAGATCTTTAAGCGCACCTGCTGCAAGCTCGGCAGCGCTTGCAGAATACCCGTTTATAATTACTGCAAGAGGCAGATCAGTATAGCCCCCTCTGCCTGCCTTGAACTCTTCATATTTATCTGCATTATTTGACCTGCCGCGCACACTTACAATAATTCCCGAGTCAAGGAACAGGTCACAGAACTGCACTGCATCATCAAGAGTCCCGCCAAGATTATTTCTTAAATCTATTATTATGCCCTTTACAGCGCCGGGGCCGTTACTGGCTATGATAGCCTTTAGCTTTTCTTCAAGTTTTTTTGCTCCGCTTTCCTGGAAATCCACATACTGTATATAAAGGATACTGTCCTCTATAACAGTTGCATAAAAGTTCGGCACATAAAACCTTCTCCTTGTTATTGTAAAGTCAATTCTCTTATTATCTGAAGGCCTAAATACTGTTATGATTACATCAGTTCCTTCAGGCCCTTTTATTAATGCAACAACCTGGTCAAGTGCCATATCTTTTATTTCAGTGCCGTCAACTGCAGCTATAATGTCACCCTCAACAAGCCCCTTCTCAAATGCAGGAGTGCTTTCTATAACATTTATTATAAGAATCTGCCCTTCTTCGTCTGCTGTAACTACAACGCCAATCCCGCTCATTGTGCCGCTATAGGATTCTATTATCCTTGAATATTCTTCAGCCGGAAAATAATCGGCATACCTGTCTTCAAGGCTTGCAAGCATTGCCTCAATTGCGGCATCGGCAAGCTCTTTTTCAGTTTTCCTGGTAATTGCATTCGCAAGTATATATTTAATGGTTTGCTCTATGGATTTTATTGCCTGGCTTCCGGAATTTCCTGAACTTGCAGATGCAGCATCCTGTTTAGCGGCTGATGAAGCAGGATTTATAAAATCAACAAGATAATCCTTTGCCTGGCTGAAATTAATTCCCAGCAGAAATCCTCCTGCAAGAATTATAAGCGCAAGAAAAAATGTAAAAACAGCTATTAAAATATTTTTTTTCATTTGTGGTACCCTGTTAAGAATTACCAAACTTTTTATTACAGGATTTTGTGCAGTATATTAATCACTGCAGATACTGCACCGGATTCTGCGCGGCTCCGTTTATGCGCACTTCAAAATGCAGGTGGGGCCCCGTGGACCAGCCTGTGGAACCGACAAGCCCTATTACCTGTCCCCGTTCAACTCTTTGGCCCACCGATACAAGTATTCTTGAAAGGTGCGCATACCATGTAGCAAAGCCTCCGCCGTGATAGACCATTATAGAATATCCGTATCCGCCGTCATACCCGGCATGTATTATTTCACCGCCGTCTGCAGATTTTATAATAGTCCCGCTTGGAGCAATTATATCAATTCCTGAGTGAAACCTCCTGTAACCAAATATCGGGTGCATCCTGTAGCCAAACCCGCTTTTTAACCTGCCTGCAACCGGCCACATAAATTTGCCTCCGGGAGCATTTCCATATTTATAGCTTTCAAGAATCCTTGTTATTTCGGCTTCCTTGATCTCAAGGTCTTTTTCCATGGCAATAAGGGAATTCTTATTTGCCCTGGTTTTTGCAAGCAGGCTGTTTTTTTCATCATATATACCCTCTATTTCGCCCTGCTTTTTTTCAGCCTGCGCAACAAGTTTTTCTATTTCTGTTTTTCTCTCTTTCTGTTTTTTCCGCAAATCGATTATGCCTTTTTTTATATTAAGATTTGCAGCTCTCTTATCTTTAATCTCATTTAATATGTCTGCGTCCCGCTGCGCCAAAATATTCATGAGCTTTATTCTTGATACAAGCTCCAAAAAATCCTCAGCTTTTAAAAGTATCTGCAGTATATTTCCGTTGCCATTCTTATACATTATGGCAATTCTTGAATTTAAAGTAGCTGCTTTTGCGTCAAGCTCTTCTTCAATTTCCTTAAGCTCCTGCTCCTTTAAAACAAGTTCTATTGTTGTTTTATCCATATCGCTTTTTGCCGCAGAAAGACTGTCATTTAAACTGTCAAGCTGTGAAAGAGACTCAAGAAGCACTACTTCAACATCTTTTACTTCAGAAAGGTATGCGCTTTCCTGTTTTTTAACTTCCTCGATTTTTTTCTGTGTCTGTTCGCGCTCTTTTTTTATCTGGTCAAGCTCATCATCCAGGGATTGTGCATAAAGAGTATTGCCGCATTTTTTAACCTGGATGTTTAAAAACATAAGCGGTGCTGACATTAAAACAAATACAAGAACAAAAACAACTGCGTACCTGCAAGCTTTATTATTGTAAAATTCTTTTATTGTAAAATCTTTAAACATGATAATATCAGACACGTATATATCTCTTCAGGGCAAAACTGCTGCTTAAAAGACCTATTAATCCTCCAAGTATTATGATTCCTGCATAAATATATAAAATAACATTGCTGCTTCCAAGAATTGCAAGCTCTTTAACACGCAAAGTGTCGATAATTGCCTTTTCACCCCTTATAAGAAGGTAATTTGATATAAAAAACAGCATGATAACCGCTATAATGCTTCCCACAACTCCTTCAAAAAATCCTTCGAACAGAAAAGGGATTCTTACAAACCAGTTTGTTGCGCCGACAAGCTTCATTACCTCAATTTCTTTTCTTCTTGCATGAATTGAAAGCCTGATAGTGTTGTATATAAGCACAATAGCCGCAAGAAGGAGCATTACTATAACAAGGAATGCAATTGAGCCTGCAATTGCCGTGATTTGGAAAAGTTTCTGCACATAATTCTGCCCGTATATTACTTCATCAACCCCGTCTATATAGGTGCCTTCTTTTGTCAGAAATCTCAGCGCAATCTGTTCCACTTTTTCCGGGCTGCTGAGCCTTATTTCAAATGAGGCAGGAAGCGGATTGCCCTGTATTTCTTTTAAAATATCACTGCCCTCATTGTCCGCCTTAAATTTCTCAAGAGCCTGTTCCTTTGAAATAAAAACAACTTCAGAGACTTCCTCCCAGCTTTTTATTTCAGATTCAAGATAATCCCTGAATTCCTGCGTTGCATTATCTTTAAGGTACACTGCAACCTCAACCTGGCTTTTTACAGATGAAAGTATTGCCTGCACATCATAAACAATTATAAGAAAAAAACCCACCATGAAAAGTGTTATCGCCACAGTGGATATGGCAGTGAAAAACATAAGGAAATTCCGGCGCAGCCCCGAAAAGGTTTCCCCAAAAAAATATTTAGGCCGAAATATCAACTTCCGTAAACACCTCTTTTCTGGTCCCTTATTACTTCCCCTTCTTCAAGCTCAATTACCCTTCGCCTCATGGAATTGACGATATTCCTGTCATGGGTTGCCATTGCTACAGTGGTTCCAATGAGATTTATCCGTGAAAGAAGTTTCATTATGCCTTCAGAATTGACAGGGTCAAGATTTCCTGTGGGTTCATCTGCAAGAAGTATGGGCGGGCGGTTTACAAACGCCCTTGCAATGGAAACTCTTTGCTGTTCGCCCGCAGAGAGCTGGTGGGGATATGATTTCATTTTATGCTCAAGCCCCACCAGTTTTAATACCTGGGGGACCTGCAGCTTTATCACATACCCGGGCCTTCCGATAACTTCAAGCGCAAATGCAACATTCTCAAATACTGTCTTATTGGGCAGAAGCTTGAAATCCTGGAAAACTGAGCCGATATTGCGCCGCAGCTGGGGAACTCTTGAATATTTCAAATTGCAGATATTTCGCCCGGCAATAAATATGGCTCCGCCAGTTACAGGGATTTCTCTTATAAGAAGCTTTATTATAGTGGATTTGCCTGAACCGCTCGGGCCTACAAGAAATACAAATTCGCCTTTTTTTATGCCAATATTAATATTCTTGAGGGCAACACTTTTGTCCTCATATACTTTTGATACGTTTCTTAATTCTATCATGTTCATTTTAATTTATGAGTTTAACCTTTGAGCATTTTTTTTTCAAGGTAACCTTTAATAAAAAAATCAATTTCACCGTTTAAAACAGCTCCCACGTCTCCTGTTTCCTGTTTTGTCCTGTGATCTTTTATAAGCTGGTAGGGCTGAAGCACATAACTTCTTATCTGGTTTCCCCAGCCTATGTCTTTCTTTTCGCCCCTGACTTTCTCAAGCTCTGCTTCCTTTTTTTTCATTTCAAGCTCATAAAGCCTGGATTTTAAAATTTGCATTGCAGTCTGCCTGTTAAGCATCTGGGAACGCTCATCCTGGCAAGTGACAATTGTATTTGTGGGTATATGGGTTATCCTCACCGCAGAGTCAGTTACATTGACATGCTGGCCCCCGGCGCTGCTTGACCTGAAAGTGTCTATTTTTAAATCATCTTTGTTTATCTCTATTTCAACCTCCTCTTCAAACAAGGGTATGACATCAACAAGAGCAAAAGAGGTGTGCCGCCTTTTTGTTGAATCAAAAGGGGAAATCCGGACAAGCCGGTGAACTCCTTTTTCAGATTTTAAAAGACCGTATGCATTTTTACCCCTTACAGTGAAAGTGACATTTTTTATACCTGCCTCATCGCCCGGCGCATAATCGACAATCCTGTATTTGAATTTTTTTGCATCCATCCATTTTTTATACATTTTAAAAAGCATTTCAGCCCAGTCGCCAGACTCTGTTCCTCCTGCGCCGGGGTGAAGCGTTACAACTGCAGGAAGCGCGTCGTATGGCCCGGATAATACAAGATTTTCCTCAAGGCGGTCCATCTCAAATGAAAGCATTTCAAGATTTTGTTTAAGCTCGGCCTCAAGCAGGGCGTCATCGCCATATTGCAGCAGTTCAATTGCAGCCTTTGCATTCCCAATGCCGCTTTCAAGGGATGCTATTTTTTCAAGGCCCTCTTTTATATCATTAATGCTTTTAGTAATTTTTGAGGCATTGGAAATCTCACCCCAGAACCCGTCTGAAGACGCCTGTTTCTCGAGCTCCACAAGCTTCTTTTTCTTACTGGCCGGGTCAAAGACAGTCTTTTAAATACAAAAACTTTTCTGTGATTTTATTCAGGTTTTCCCTGTAATCGTCAATCATTATAAACCTCCATTAACTGCCGCAGCATTTTTTATATTTCTTGCCGCTTCCGCAAGGGCAAGGATCGTTTCTGCCAATTTTTTGAGACTTTGCCGGTTCAGGTTTTGAAGCCTTTGAGCCGTCTCCTGCGATTATTTCAGAAGGGCCGCTTGTTTTAATATCCTTAACTGCCATTTCTTTTTCTGGCAGGTCTTTGGTATTGCCATGATTTTGATCATCGGGACCCCTGACAACTACCTTTGCATTAAAAAGCAGCTTTACGGCATCAACTTTTATTTCTTCCATAAGGTCCTTAAAGAGATTAAACGCTTCATGCTTGTATTCAACAAGGGGTTCTCTCTGGCCATAGGCCCTCAGCCCTATACCCTCTTTAAGGTAATCCATTTCAAGAAGATGCTCCCGCCACCTGCTGTCAATAACATTTATCATTACAAGCTTTTCAAGCTTTCTTAAAATTTCGAAAGAGAGTTCCTTTTCCCTTTCCTGGTATGCGTAAACAGCCTGCTCTGCAAGAAGCTCTTTTAAATCTGAATGGCGCAGCCTCGGATCAGAAAGCTTCTGTGTAACCCCCGGAGCTTTTAAAAGGTCTGAAACAAAAACTGATTTCAGAAAATTTCCAAGCTCTTCAAGATTCCATTGCTCGCTGTAAGCTTGGGGGTCTATATACAAATCAACTATGCTTGAAGTTGAGCCCTTTATTATTTCCAGCACATAGTCCTTCATGTCATCCCCATCAAGAATGGACTGCCGTTTTTTATATATTATTTCCCTCTGTTTATTCATGACATCGTCATACTCAAGCACATGCTTTCTTATTTCAAAGTTCCTTGATTCCACCTGTCTCTGGGCATTTTCAATTGATTTATTAATAACAGGGTGCTGTATAGGTATATCATCAGGAAAATTAAACCTTTCCATTACCCAGCCTATCCTGTCAGAGCCAAAAAGCCGCAAAAGATCATCTCCAAGGCTCATATAAAACTGGCTTGAGCCAGGGTCCCCCTGTCTTCCGCTCCTGCCTCTTAACTGATTGTCTATCCTTCTTGACTCATGCCTTTCCGTGCCCAGTACATGCAGCCCTCCAAAACCGGTAACCCCTTCTCCAAGTACTATATCAGTTCCGCGGCCCGCCATATTTGTGGCAATAGTTACAGCTTTCGGCTGGCCCGCAAGTGCAATTATTTCGGCTTCTTTTTCGTGATGCTTTGCATTTAGCACCTGGTGAGGTATTCCCCTTCGTTTAAGCATCATAGACAGTCTTTCGGATTTTTCTATAGAGATAGTGCCAACAAGCACCGGCTGGCCTTTTTCATGTTTTTGCGCAATATCTTCTGTAACAGCAGCAAATTTTGCATCTTCCGATTTGTAAATAAGGTCCGGCATATCCTGCCTTATCATTGGTTTGTTTGTGGGTATAACAACAGTTTCAAGCTTATATATGTGCCTGAATTCTGCCGCTTCTGTCAAAGCTGTACCGGTCATGCCGGCAAGCTTTTGGTATAGCCTGAAGTAATTCTGTATTGTGATGGTTGCAAGTGTCTGGTTTTCCTCTTTAATTTTTACACGCTCTTTTGCCTCAATTGCCTGGTGAAGCCCCTCGCTGTAGCGCCTGCCGAACATAAGCCTGCCTGTAAATTCATCCACTATTAAAACTTCACCGTCTTTTACCATGTAATCAACGTCTCTTTTAAAAAGGTTTGCGGCTTTTAATGACTGGTTAAGGCAATGTATGTAAAGATAGTTTTTCGGGTCATAAAGGTTGTCTATTGACATCATCTTTTCAACTCTGAGCACGCCTTCCTCAGTAACTGCTGCAGTTTTTGCTTTTTCATCAACCTCATAATCAACATCCCTCTCAAGGCGTGGAACTATTGAAGAAAATTTTTTATAAAGTTCAGTGGTCTGGTAAGCTATTCCTGATATGATAAGCGGGGTTCTTGCCTCGTCAATAAGTATGCTGTCGACTTCATCAACTATAGCAAAATAATGCCCGCCCTGAACCATATCCTGCTTTGATGAAACCATGTTATCACGCAGGTAGTCAAAACCGAATTCATTATTGGTGCCGTAAATAACATCGCAGCTGTATGAAACTTTTTTCTCTGCTGTATTCATTCCATGCTGGAGCAGGCCCACTCTTACTCCAAGAAGATTATAAACCGGCCCCATCCACTGGCTGTCCCTTTTTGCAAGATAATCATTGACTGTAACTATATGAGAGGGTTTTTTTATAAAAGAATTAAGATAAATCGGGAGCGTTGCAACAAGCGTTTTGCCTTCCCCGGTTTTCATTTCAGCAATTTTACCCTCATGCAGCACAACTCCCCCCATTATCTGCACATCAAAATGGCGCATGCCTATTGTCCTTTTTGCAGCTTCCCTGCACACTGCAAAAGCCTGTACCATCAAACTGTCAAGGTCTTTGCCTTCCTCGTATATTTTCATCAGTTCGTATCTTTTGGAGGCAAGCCCGGAGTCTGTAAGTGCAGAAATCCCGGGTTCAATTTCATTGACCGCCCTTACAATGTCTTCATATTTTTTCTGCTGCCTGCCTGCTCCTGCTTTTAAGATGTTGCCCAGAATATTTGCCATAATAATCACCCTGTTTTAAACATTGGGCTCTATAAGTCCGTAGTTTTTGTCTTTCCTTTTATAAACAACTGCGGTGTTGCCGCTTTCGGAATTAATGAAAACATAGAAATCATGCCCGAGAAGTTCCATCTGCATTACAGCCTCCTCCGGAGTTGTGGGCTTTATTGTAAATGTTTTTACCTTCACTATCTGGCTCTTTATATCCTCTTCAACGTCAACCATGCTAGTTGTCCTGTTTACATTATTTCTCCTGTTTTTTTGCGTCATCTTTTCCCTGTATTTTTTTACCTGGCGCTCAATTTTTGCATTTGCTTTATCTATTGCCTCAAACATATCAAACCCTTCTGTTTTTGTCCTTATGATTTCGCCTGGCGTAAAAACTGTTACCTCGACTATGTTGTTCAGTGTTATCTTGGGATTTTTTTCAATTGAAAAAGTGACTTCAATATTAATAACCTTGTCAAAATATTTTAATATATTATTTTTTATCTTTTTTTCGGCTCTTTGCCTTACATCATCTGTTAGCTCCGCATTCCTTGACTTAATTATAAACTCCATAATTTGCCTCCTTTTAACTGTTTTTAACTTCTAAAAACCCTTTTTAAATCTATGTGATTATTTATTACCCATCTAGCCGTTTTCCTGTCTTACATTTACAGCTTTAGGCCCCCTGTCTTCAATGACTATTTCAAAGCTTACAGCCTGGTTTTTTAAAAGCGTCTTAAATCCGTCTGACACTATATCAGCATAATAAACAAAAACGTCCCCTGCTTTTTCTGTTGTTTCAATAAAACCGAAACCTTTTTCAGCGCTGAACCATTTTACCCTGCCCGGGTGGCGGGTTTTTTCATTATTCTCCTGTAAAATCCTGTTTTTTTCCATGCTTTTTATACCGTAAAATTTATTGCAGTATAATAATCCATTTAGTACACAATCGCAATACGCAGAATGCTGCTGGCACTTCTTTGGCCAATCTGCAATAATTAATTGCCGCGGGCAACAGTCAGTATATATATCTTGTGAGCCCCTGCATTTTTAAGCTGCCTGCTTATCTGGTTTAAAGTCGATCCAGTTGTAAATACATCATCTACCAGCAAAATATTCTTTCGGGCCGCTTTAAGGCTGTGTCTTATTTTAAAAGAATTTTCAAGGTTAATTCTCCTTGACTGCCTGCCCAGTTCCTGCTGCCTTAAAGTATTTTTTATTTTAATAATATTATCACCATATGGTATTTTTAAACAAATTGACAGCTTAGGCATAAGCATCTGCATATGGCTTTTTATATTGCCTTTTATGATGCCGCTGTATGCAGGAACTGTTTCGATAAAATCAATTTTTTGCCCGCTGTAATAATATTCGTAAGCTTCTTTTAAAAAAGAAAGGATAATGTCTTTTAAATAATAAAATTTGCGGTATTTGAACTTGCGGATAATACATGCAACCGCGCTGTCATAGTTTGCAAAGCTTCTTGCCATATAAAAACTGTATTCTTCATTTTTACAGAGGTTGCAGTATTCGGCATACGGGCTATTATTGCCAGGCAAATTATGTTTTAAAAAGCTGCCGCATCTTATGCATATATTGCTGCCCGGCGGCCTTATCTGCAAATAACAGCTTTTGCAGATATAAGTTTCACAGAGACTGCCGCATACAGCACACAGGGGAGGAAGCATTGTGTCTTTTAGAAGTTCCGCAATATTTGATAATAATGGCAATTTCTAAACCTGCCGCATAATAATTACTTTATTATCTCATTTGACATTATCTTAACGCTCGGATGTATAATAATTCCATCGCCTATTATGCTTTTTGAGCCTATTACAGCCTTTTCAAGCACTGAAGCCTTGTCCTTTATTCTTGTATTATAACCTATTATTGCGCCTATTAATGACGCATCCTTTCCTATGTATCCGCTGCCCCATTTAATGCCCCTGTAAAGAACCGCGCGTTCATCAACTATTGTGTTACTTCCCAGAATAATGGGCCCGAAAAGTTTGGCGCCTTTTTTTATGGTGCAGTTATTGCCGATGCATACGGGTGGTATAATAACAACTTCTTCCTGTATCCTGCAGCTTTTTCCTACCCATACCCCTTCCCTTATCTGTTTTCCGGGAATATTGACTTTGACTTTGCCTTCAAGGGCGTCAAAATTACCCCTCTGGTATTCTTCGAGACTGCCCACATCATTCCAGTACTGTTTATGTATAAAACCGTAATATGGCACCTGTTTTTCCAGAAGATCAGGAAATACATTTTTGCCGAAGTCATAAAACTTTTTTGCCGGTATATAATTAAAAATATCCTGCTCAAAAATATATATGCCACTGTTAGCCAGGTTTGATTTTTCCTCACCCGGCAGGGGTTTTTCCTGGAAACCCGTTATCCTGTGGTCTTTATCAATAAGAACTACGCCAAACTGTGAAGGCTGTTCCACCTCAGTAAGGGCAAGAGTTGCTATACCTTTCTTATTTTTATGAAAATCCAGTGTCTCGGAAAGGTCAATATCAGTTAATGCGTCTCCGCTTATTATAAGCAGGGTGCTATCTTCAAAAAACCCTTCAACATTTTTCACACCGCCTGCAGTGCCAAGCAGCACTTCTTCAAAAGAGTATATTATATTAATACCCAGTTTCTGGCCGTCGCTGAAATGGTTTTTTATTGCTTCCGGATAATAATGAAGATTGCATACAATGTCAGAGTAACCGTGTTTTTTAAGCAGTTCGATTATATGCTCCATAACCGGTTTATTGACTATAGGCGCCATGGGTTTTGATATTAAATCTGTAAGAGGCCTTAACCTGGTGCCCAGCCCCGCAGCCAGTACCATTGCTTTTTTCTTACTCATTTAACACTCCATTTATAATAAAATTACAAATACTATTAAGTTTTTAAAATTAAAACAACCTTTTTATATTTTCGGCATAAGGCGCAAACACAGCCCCTTTTTCTGTAATTATAGCAGTTATGTTTTCATTTGGCGTTACATCAAAGGACGGATTTTTAACCGGGATATAATCCGGCATAACTGTATTTTCGTAAACGGCCCTTACTTCATCTTCAGGGCGCTGCTCAATGGGTATGGACTTGCCGCATAAAGTATTAATATCAATAGTGGAAACAGGCGCCGCCACATAAAAAGGCACTTTATAATATTTTGCCAGTATGGAAACTCCCAGCGTTCCTATCTTATTTGCAGTGTCCCCGTTTGCAGCAATCCTGTCGGCGCCGACCACAACCATATCAACTTCGCCGCGTGCCATAAAATACGCTGCCATATTGTCAGTAATTACAAAAAAAGGTATTTTTTCCCGGTAAAGCTCCCAGGCAGTAAGTCTTGCCCCCTGAAGATAAGGCCTTGTTTCATCAACCAGTACTTCTTTGACCATTGAAGCGCCATTCAAGCTCCTTATTACTCCAAGCGCGGTCCCGTAACCTGCTGTTGCCAGGGCCCCTGCATTGCAGTGGGTAAGAATACTGTATTTTGCTGATGACTTTTTATATATGCTGAATATATTGTTTCCAATATCCCTGTTTATTTTAACATCTTCTTTTTCAATATTTTCGGCTTCTTTAACTATAAATGAAATTATAGACCTTATTTTTCCGGTATGCCCGTTTGGAGGAAAAGACTGGGGCAGTGCAGTATTCTTATCAATAATGGTTTTCATTCTTTCAAGCGCCCAGAAAAGATTAACGGCGGTGGGCCGGCTGTCTGCAAGCATTTCAATTTTTGACTGCATAAAACTTGCAAATTCAGAAATGCCCGCAAGATTTTTACATTTGAGCGCAGCCAGGGCAACTCCATAGGCTGCAGAAACACCTATTGCCGGCGCCCCTCTTACAACCATATCCCGTATTGCGCTGCTGACTTCTTCTGCGCTGCTGCATTCAATATAGATTTCCTCAAAGGGCAGCTTTCTCTGGTCAATAAGCTTTAGCGCAGCTCCATCCCATACAAGAGTCTTCACATTGAATTTTCCCTGCATATCTTTTGCTATGCTTTCCATTCTTTTAAGTTCCAAGCTCCCATGAATTAAGGTATTTTTCCTGCTCAGGAGTCAGCATGTCAATTTTTATTCCCATGCTTTTAAGTTTAAGCTCTGCAATTTTCCTGTCAAGTTCTTCAGGTACAGGATATACTTTTTTTTCAAGAGTGCTGCTTTTTTCAAAAATATATTTTGCAGAAAGCGCCTGGTTTGCAAAGCTCATATCCATAACACTTGCCGGATGGCCTTCTGCAGCACCCAGGTTTACGAGCCTTCCCTCTGCAAGCACGTTTATCCTCCTGCCGTCCTTCATGATATACTGCTGCACAAAAGGCCTTGCCTCTATAACATTAGTTGAATTGTTTTTCAGGTATCTAAGGTCAATCTCAGCGTCAAAATGGCCTGAATTTGCAACTATTGCATTATCTTTGCAACTTGCCAGTATATTTTCCCCTATTACATTTAAATTGCCTGTAACAGAAAGAAATATATCGCCCTGTTTGGCAGCTTCTTTTGCATCCATAACATCAAATCCGTCCATTTTTGCCTCTATTGCCTTAAAAGGATCTATTTCAAGCACAATAACGCTTGCTCCAAGGCCCCTTGCTCTCATTGCAACGCCTTTGCCGCACCATCCGTAACCAACGACAACAAATTTTTTCCCGGCAAGAAGCATATTCGTGGATCTCAATATACCGTCTATTGTGCTCTGGCCTGTTCCGTACCTGTTATCAAAAAGATGTTTTGTTTTTGCATCATTTACAGCAATTATGGGGTATTTAAGAACACCCTTTTGCTGCATTGATTTTAGCCTTATTACACCTGTTGTTGTCTCTTCAGTGCCGCCAAGAATATTATCTGCAAGTTCGGTTCTTTTAGAGTGGACTATGGAAATAAGGTCAGCTCCGTCATCCATTGAAACATGCGGTTTTGTGTCAAGCACGCTGTTTATATGCCTGTAATAAGTTTTATTGTCCTCTCCTTTTATTGCAAAAACAGCAATGCCAAAGTCCTTAACAAGCGAGGCGGCAACATCATCCTGGGTACTGAGCGGGTTTGAGGCGCAAAGGCTCACATTTGCCCCCCCGCTTTTTAATGCAATCATGAGGTTTGCAGTTTCGCTTGTAACATGAAGGCAGGCCCCCACTACAAGCCCTTTCAGTGGTTTTTTGTTGCTGTACTGCTCTGTAATGCCTGCAAGTACCGGCATATCGGCACCTGCCCAGGCTATTTTCTTTTTTCCTTCATTTGCAAGGCCGGTATCTTTTACATCAAAATCCATATAATATCTCCTGTCTTTTTATTTATAAACAATTCCTTCGCTTCTTTTGAAGGCAAAAAAGCTTTATGCAATTTAAGCGGCCGGCTTTTTTTATCCAAGTTTTGCAAGTTCAGCTTTTAGTGCCAGTATCCTGTCAACCGGTGTCGGATCAGTATTGTATAAAAGCGCAAGATAAACGCTTGCGATGTCCCCCAGGTACATGACAGACGCAGCTTTTGCCAGCACAGATTTGCCCTCTGCCTCTATTTCCAGCACATCAGCAAAACTTTGCCTGATAAGGTTTGCTGTTATTTCCTGCCTTACTATTAACTTTTTAGAAAATGAACTGTCCTTTAAAACTATAAGTATCATTTTTTCTGAAATATCGGCAAGATTCTGCCAGCCGACTGTTTCATTATGATTAAGTTCCGGAAACTCCGCCCAGAAAGCCGGGCATTTTGCATTTTCATTTATTTCACACTTCCAGCGGTATGCCACAGCAGACAAATAACCACATACCCCGTATATTACCGGCAGCCTTCCGTACATATGTACTGCAAGCTGTTTTGCAGGATTATTTCCAGTATTTACATCCCGCAAATACATTGCTTTTTTCTGGTTTATAAGCTCAAGCGTTTCCTGTATGTCATCGCTTTTTATAGCTGCAATTTGGGCCTTTTTTAGAATAAGCAGTGTTGTAAAAAAAAGATATCCCGCCGCCCCTCTTGGCTGGTATCCTTGCGGCAGCCCGACGTGGCATTTATTATGCCGCCGGGCAATCTTTTTAATCTCTCCCCCTGCTGATACTGCAAGAACCTCGCATCCCCTCAGCATTGCTTCATTTACAGCAGCTATTGTTTCCTCAGTATTTCCGGAATAACTAACTGCAACTGCCAGCCAGCCTTTTTTTATAAAAGCTGGAAGCTCATAGCTTTTTACCACTTCAACCGGGATTTGCACCGAATCTTTTATAAGGTTTTTAATAATATCGCCCGTAAAACCGCTGCCGCCCATCCCAAGTATTGCAAGCCCGCAAAAGCCAGCGCCTTTTATGCTGTCTATATTTGCATCACCTGCAATTCTGGCAGCTTCTTTTAACTGGTTGTAGAAATCCTCCTCCACCCCCAGCATGTCCTGCCTGTCAAGCTGTTTTATTTCTTCAAGATTATCAAGAATTTTCATGAAATCCTTCCAAGTACTATTATGATTTAATTTTATATTTAAATTATTGTAAATTTAATCCGGGATTTAGGCTAATTTTTCAATTTTAATCCAAAAAGAACGAACGATAGAGCTATATGCTTTGGGCTTTTTGCCTGTCAGCACTCTTCAATCAGTTTTTTTCCAAGCTCATGGAGATAATCAAGTTTTTTTGTGGTATCGCTTTCAGCATATATGCGCACCACATCCTCTGTGCCCGAGGGCCGTATCATAATCCAGCTTTTATCCTCAAAAAAGTATTTGAATCCGTCAATCTTTACCGGCTGGCGGGCTCCTTCTGACTGCAGTACATCAGGAATCTTATTTTCAAGGGCAGCTTTTAGCCTATGTTTTTTTTCTGCTTCAATTTTATAATCACGGCGCCTGTAAAGGAAAAAACCATAAGAATTGTATATTTCCTTTAAAATCTCATTTACAGTTTTACCTTCCCTGCACAAAATCTCAAGCATCACAAGACTCATGATTATTCCGTCACGCTCAGGTATATATCCTTTTACCCAAAGCCCTCCGCTTTCTTCACCACCCATAATAACATCTCCTGAAAGTATTTCTTCGCCTATATACTTAAATCCAACCGGTTTTGTTACAATTTCAGTGCCAAAGGCGTCACAAATCCTGTCAATTATAGAGGATGTTGAAACTGTCTTAATTACCCTGCCTTTAAGTTTTTTGTATCTTAAAAGATAATCAAGGACAATTGCAAAAATATGATGGGAGCTTACAAAATTGCCGTTTTCCCCAACAGCCCCTATCCTGTCCCCATCACCATCCAGGCAAAGAGCTAACAAACATTTATTATCCTTCAACGCATTTATAGCATCGTCAAGATTGCTGCCAATAGGCTCGGGGTTAATATTGCCGAATGATGCATTTACAGAGCTGTGTATTTCATAAACTTCAGATTTGCTTAAATTGCCTATTATTTGCTTAAACAACCCCTGTCCAGAGCCATACATCGGGTCAATAACAACCGGGAAATTGAATTTCTTTTTTATAACGGACGTATCGACAAAATCAAGCACGTTTTTTTTATAAACCGGCTTCATATTAAAAATTTTAATTCCGTTTTTATTATCGCCTGAATGCTCACCGCTATTTTCACTGCTGGCTGCAGGACTTTTGTGATTTTTAGTTTCCCTGCAGTTTTTCAGGTTATTTACTTCAGATTCTATACCTGAAATTATATCCATCGTTGCAGAGCCGCCAAAAGAACCTTTTATTTTATATCCGTTGTAAAAAAAGGGATTGTGGCTTGCTGTTATCATTATTCCCAAATCAGCGCATAAATCTACAACTGCCCCTGAAAGGGCAGGTGAAGTTATATATCCGTCAGAGAGGCAGGTTGTAATGCCGTTTAATCCAAAGACTTCTGCGGCAGATGCTGCAAACCTGTCAGATAAAAACCTGGTATCAAAACCAACCACAACAGAAGGCGTTTTATTTAAAATCTTTTTTTTAAGGTAATTGCATATGCCAAGCGATATAAGCCTTACCTTTTCTTCTGTAAAATCAAAACCGGTAATTCCCCGCCAGCCGTCAGTGCCGAATTTTATATCATTCTTCATTTATGCCTTCCGCTTATTAAAAAAATGAATAATATCATATAAATGAATATTAGAATACTGCAATCAGATGTCCTGTTAATTAAATGATTATAAATTGTTTTTATCTTTCAAATTATTGTAATCATTTTCAACCATAATCTTTACAAGCCCTTCGAAATCAACTTCAGGCTCCCAGCCAAGTTTTTCTTTTGCCTTTGAGCTGTCCCCCATTAAAAGATCCACTTCTGCAGGCCTGAGCAGGCTTTCATCTGTTTTTACATATTTGCTCCAGTCAAGTCCGGCGCATGAAAAAGCCGCCTCAACCCATTCCCTGACAGAATGGGTATGACCGGTTGCTACAACAAAATCCTCCGCCTTTTCCTGCTGGAGCATAAGCCACATTGCCCTTACATAATCTTTTGCATATCCCCAGTCCCTTTTTGCTTCCATATTACCCAGGTAGAGATAGTCCTGCATGCCAAGCTTTATCCTGGCAACAGCATCCGTGACTTTCCTTGTAACAAATTCAAGACCCCGCCTTGGCGACTCGTGATTAAAAAGTATGCCGCTTGCGGCAAATATGTCATAGCTTTCCCTGTAATTAACTGTAATATAGTGCCCATAAACTTTAGCAACGCCATAAGGGCTCCTCGGATGAAAAGGCGTGTCTTCATTCTGCGGCACTGCCTTTACTTTACCAAACATTTCAGAGCTTGAAGCCTGGTAAAATCTCGCATCTTTTTTTACAAGCCTTATGGCTTCAAGCACTCTTGTAACTCCAATGCCTGTAAACTCGCCTGTCAGCACAGGCTGGCTCCAGCTTGTAGGAACAAAAGACATTGCCGCAAGATTATATATTTCATCCGGCATTACCAGCTTTACTGCATTTATAATTGAAAGCTGGTCAAGCAAATCCGCCTGCACAAATTCTATCCTGTCGCGGATATGCTCTATCCTGTCAAGTTTTTCCACTGAGGAACGTCTTACCATGCCGAATACCCTGTAGCCTTTTTCAAGCAACAGGTCTGCAAGATATGACCCGTCCTGGCCCGTTATACCGGTAATTAATGCTGTTTTCAAAATAATACCTCCGTTTAATATTTAAAAACTTATCTGGCCTTCCATCACAGTGGAATAAACATTGATCCTTATGCCGTTATTCAAAACATTATTGCCTTCAATTGTCGAATTATCCCCAATTATGCTGTTTCCCTCAATTTTTACATTATTGCCTACTTTTACATTGCCGGCAATAATGGAATTCCTTATTATGCATTCTTTGCCTATGCTGCAGCCGTCAAAAACTATGCTTCCGGAAATGCTTGTGCCTTTATCTATTTTGCAATTACTGCCGATTACAGTGTTTGGCATTATTTTAACATCATCGCCCAGTATGGTTTTTTCACCAATTACAATGGGGCCAATTGTAAGATTTTCCTTTCTGTATTCTGTACCTGCGCCTATATAAACATTGGGCGATACTTTCTTATAGGGAAAATTAAATGGCATTTTTTTATCAAGAATATCATAATGAGCATTCATATATTTTTCCGGGGTACCCACATCAAGCCAGTAACCATTAAAGACATAGCCGAATATATTATAGCCCAGCTTTAAGACTTTTGGGAAAAGCTCCCTTTCAAATGAATAGTTTTCCCCTCCAGGCACATGTCCAAGTATATGGGGTTCAATAATATAAGTGCCCGCATTTATAAGATTGGTATTAATTTCCTCCATACTTGGCTTTTCAAGGAATTCCTTTACCCTGCTGTTTTTATCAACAGGGACAAGGCCGTATGCTGTAGGGTCCTCAACCGGGGAAAGAGATATTGTAATATCAGACTTTTTTGATTTATGAAAAGACACCATGCTTTTAAGATTAATTGATGTGAGTATATCCCCGTTAAAGACAAAAAACGGTTCATTATCAAGATATTTTTCAACATTCTTTACAGCTCCGCATGTGCCAAGGGGTTCTTTCTCTGTTACATAAATTAGTTTTACGCCAAAATCTTTTCCATTTCCAAAATACTTGTTAAAAGCATCAGGAAGATAGCCTGTTGAAAGTATTATTTCATCAATCCCGTACTGTTTGAGCTTTAAGATAAAATACTCCATAAAAGGCTTTGTTATAAGCGGCAGCATCGGTTTTGCCGTATAATAAGTAAGTGGGCGCATCCTTGTGCCTTTACCGCCCGCAAGAATTACACCTTTCATTTTTTTATCTCCTTTCTCCACCAGTTTAAAGTATCTTCAAGCGATTTTATTATATTAATACAGGGTTCCCATCCCGTATGGTCTTTAAGCTTTGTATTATCACCGTATACTGAATATGAGTCAATCGGCCTTATTTTCTTGCTGTCAACTTTTACTTTTATGTTTTTTATGCTGCTAAGCGACATAAGCATTCCAAGAATTTGAGAAACGCTTATTCTTTCTCCTGAGCATACATTATATATTTGTCCGGCATGCCCTTTTTCAATTATATCCCGGTATGCCCTCACAACATCCCTTACATCAAGAAAATCCCTGTAGACTTCAGTATTTCCAACATTAATAACAGGCGCTTTTATTCCTGCTTCTATTTCTGCCACTTGCTTTGCAAAATCTGAAACAACAAATCTTTCAGACTGGCCCGGACCGGTATGATTGAAGGAGCGTGTAACATATACAGCAATGCCGGTTGCCCTGCAATATGTAGTTGCAAAAAAATCAATGGCTGCCTTGCTTATTGCATAGGGGTTTGAAGGATTTATTTTTGACTGTTCTGTAATTGCCTGCCCGCAATCACTTTTAATGCCTGCGCCTGTATTGCCGGGAGCCATATTATCAGCAATATCATATTCTTCAGCAGTGCATGTAAAAAGAACCCTGCAGCCGGGAGAGTGCTTTTTGACGGATTCTAAAATATTAATTCCCGAAAAAACATTTATTTCAAATGTTTGGCGGGGATTTTCCCATGAGTAGCTTACAGAACTCTGTGCGGCAAGGTGGTATATTCTATCAGGCGCAAGATCTTTAATGATTTTTTCAACATCATGTTTTTTCCTTAAATCAGCCCTTGCAAAGTTTACAATTGCATCCTCTTCGCTGCCGCCGGCATTCAGGGCACTCCGGCAAAAATCACCATAATTTATGTCCTCCCTTATATCAACACCTGTAATCTCGATTTTCCTGCTGATGCCCTCTGGCGGCGCGCTGTTATTATCATGATTGTTTATTTGATGATGAGTTTTTATAAGGTATTGGGCGAGATGCCTGCCGACAAAACCGGCCATGCCTGTTATTAATATCCTCAAAATATCTCCTGTGCCAGTGTTAAATTTAAAACAAAGGTTATAATATACTATTTTAAAAGATTTTTAATAAAAGTTAAAAGGATTCTTAAGCCCAAAAAAAACGGCAGGACAACAATAAATATTACCCTGTATGTTTTCCTGTAATTTTTCCAGAAAAAATAAAAAATGCTTTTCTGCATCCTTATGCTTGCTGCAGTTGCCCCGCCATGGGTGCTTTTGCCCACATGATGAAGTATTTCAGAATATGGATTGTAAAAAACTTTCCATCCTCCTTGCCACATCTGGTAGCAAAGATCAATATCCTCCACATACATGAAATATTTTTCATCCAGAAATCCGGTATCGTCAAGTGCTTTTTTTCTCAATATCATTGCAGAGCCCGATACCCAGTCCACTTCAAAAGGTTTTTCCCTGTCAATGTCGGCAAGTTTATACCTGCGTGAAAAACGGTTTCCCGGTATTATATGCTCAAGGATTGAATGCATGCCGGCATCAAAAAATGAAGGGAACCGCCTGCATGAAAACTGCACTGAACCGTCGCTGTTTATAATCTTTGGGCCGGCAATACCAGCATTTTTATTTATGTCCATAAATTTTACCAGATTGCCTATGGAGTCTTTGTATATTTGGCAGTCGCTGTTTAATAGAAGAATATATTCAGAGCTGCTGCGGCAAATTGCAATATTGTTTGCTTTTGAAAAACCAAGGTTCTGGCTGTTTTCTATAAGCCTTATGCCGGGATATTTTTTTCTTACAAGCCCGGGGCTGCCGTCTGTTGAGGCATTATCAACCACAAATACTTCAGCACTTTGCCCGGTATCCAAAATATCTTGAAAAGGAGGGTAAAATTTGTATATTGACTGCAGGCATTCATCAAGATACTGCCTGCAATTATAGCTGACAATTATAATACTTATTTTGAAATTATATGAGACAGTTTTTTCATTTTTATTAATCACAATTGATAATGTAGAATAACCTTTAAAAAAAGTAAACTAAAATTAAAACCGGCAGCCCTTTTTATTAAAAAGACTCCCGGTTTTTTATACCCGAATCATAAGATTGGGGCAAACTTTAAAAAAATGAAAAACAGTTTTTATTTCTTTTCTTTTTCTGCAAGCTCAAGCATTTTCTTTGCGATTCTTAATTCTGTTTTCCTTCTTATTTCTTCAGTATAAACCCTGAGTTCGCCAACAAGCCTGTTGTACCTGGTGATATAAATTGTATCACCAGGGTTTTTGGTCAAATACTGTGTAAGATTTACCCTGAGGTCATTTGTATCAATTCTTTTTATTTCATCTTCCATGTTCCCACCTTCCGATTCTTGAATATTTACAATAAAATCCATACCCTCATTCTATTTACAGGGCATGTTTTTTATTTTTATTATCTCATATAAGAATTTATAAATTTATTATAAAAATAATAAATTCAAATGTCAAATTAACGAATTGCTTCATTAATAATCTAAATGAAACGGTATCGTTGCCTCATAAATAAAATCTAAACGAAATTATGGGAAAATATCCCTGTATTGTAAAGAAAAAATAAGTTCTTTAGATATAGGGGGAAATGGAGATGTTAGATATGAGGCAGAAAAAGGCAATAACAAAAGAGCTCAGGGATAGATACAACAGGGCAACCAAAAAGAAAAAAGGGCTCATGCTTGATGAGTTTTGCGCCATAACTGGATACAACAGATCCTATGCATCATCCATACTTAAGATAAAAAAGGACAAAGTGCTAGGATATGTAAAAACCGGCGGTAAGACAATT
>Ga0194126_10004135_pt1 | contig 22356 bp, 22 predicted proteins | sample TA2KigC150mmetaG_FD_148641 | JGI IMG/M metagenome (GOLD analysis project Ga0194126, IMG submission 148641) | Freshwater microbial communities from Lake Tanganyika, Tanzania - TA2015035 Kigoma Deep Cast 150m | ecosystem: Environmental > Aquatic > Freshwater > Lake | place: Tanzania: Lake... | reverse complement strand
CCAGCGCCGGTACTTCTTCCTTGGACAATAAAACACGTATGGAACGTGGCTGGCCAGGTATCCTCTCTATAAATCCTCGTCTTTCCAGTGTCAGTACCATTTGATGCACGGAAGGCGGAGTTACTTTAAAATAATTCTGCATGTCTGCTTCTGCAGGTGGATAACCGTGAATTTTAGTATAGTAGTAAATAAAGGCCAGATATTTACCCTGTTTTTGTGTATACTTATGTTTCATTAAACTTATCCAATTACAAGGTCACAATCAAGCATGATGACCGTTTGAAATTCCTTTGATTGTCTCTGATTCTTACACATTAGTTAGTGGTAAGTCACGACAAGCTTTGGCAGCTTCCCGGAGCTTAGCACCTCTTTAGCATCAAGAATTTCGATTCCCACCAATTTCTCGTCAGGACCAATGTTAAGGGCAATTTCTTCATTAAGCCTGAGTGTCCTGCATTCGTAAGTTCCGAATATACAGGGCATCTATTTCTGGGTCGTAACTTATTTTCATATATCCTTTCCTTTGCGCCCTTTGCGTCCCCCCATTTTCACGAGGGCAAGCTTTTGCGGTGAATTGATATCCTTTAAGCTCATGAGATTCCCGTATAACTTCCATTTCACAAAAACTATTTTAGTCTTTTGGTTACAAGCGATTTTGTAAATTATGCAGGCCGTTCTATTCCCGATGTTATCTACCTTTGCTTGCATTTCCTTGGAAAGTCAAGAAGCCAGACCCCGTTACTTCTCTGATTCATAGAGACAAATTATCACCTGTTTTTTTCTTCGACAGGGATATCCTCGGGTTGAAGCCAGACGATTTTGCCATCTTTCCATGACGCCACGGGATTGCCTGCTTTTTTATGCTGAAGTAATGCTTCGTTAACTGCCTTAGACAAAGCGCTTGTTATTTTTTCTTTGTCCTTAAATATTTCAGAGATTTTGTCTTTTACTACTTTGTCAGTCATTATATTCCTCCTGTATTTGTTTCCAAATCAATCTGTTTTCAATCGAAGTACCTATTTCCTTTCCACCTGAAGCAAAAGGCTTTAGATCTCCAGCGAACGAGTTATCATAAAAGAACCATGTATCTGCCAATGTCTTATAAAGCCTGAAAAAATTCCTAATACCTTTATCATATCGCCTTCTCACGATTTCTTCTGGTACATTATGCCCACCCATCCGCACCCTCTCAGCAACACGAGCTAGGGCAAACTCAGGGTTAGGCAGCCAGAGAAAAACAAGATGGAAAATATAACCTGTTTTTTTAAGTTCTTCTATCCACGGGACAAAGGTACGACTGGCAAGGGTTGTTTCGAATGCAAAATCCACTCGTTCTTTTGCAAGGCGATGTATTCTCTCCAGCATAACACGACCTGCATGGAACGCTACACTTTCAGGTTGAAAAGCCGAAAGTCCCTGAGCAATCGTGTCGGCATTTACGAATTCTGTTACTCCAAGCGTCCCTTTGAGCAAGGTTGGAGCAGTCGTTGATTTTCCTGCTACGTTAGGCCTGCCAATGATAATAATATGTGGTCGTTGCTCTGTCATACGATATTAAAGTTGCATAATGGCAAACTTCTAAGCCTCTTTCACAGCAAAGACATTGTTAGGTAAAAACGTGAAACCGCAGATTACACAGATAAAGAATGCAGTGGTCCACAAGAATCTTAAAACCATTAAACCGTGCTAATTCTTTTTTGCCAATTTAAATTCTTCCTTTGCACCCGTTGCGTCCCCCATTTTCATGAGGGCATGCTTTTGCTGTGAATTAATATGCATTGAACTCATGAGATTTCCGCAAACTTCCATTCCACAAAAGTTATTTTCGTCCGTTGGTTATAGGCAATTTTGTAAATTATGAAAGCAATCCTATTCCCAATGTTATCTGCCTTCGCCTACATTTCTTTAGAAATTCAAGAAGCAAGTCCACATTACTTATATTCATTATTTTAACGTGTAACAGAAACATCAAACATTAGCTCCTGAATTTTGTTGTCTGTAATATTGAGAACTTTCATCCGGATTTTATTGTAATGTTCCCATTTTAGATAAACAAAACCCTGTTGAATATCGCCAGGGAAAATGACTCTATCCTCAAATGCCAAATTTGCAAGCTCTTGTTTGAATTTAACTGTAAAAGAATCTGATAAACCCTCTGCTGTTCCAACGGCAGCGCCAGAAGTTCCTCCAATAATTGCCCCTGTTGCTGCTCCTTGAGAGACGTCACCACCCGCATAACCTACCCCTGCTCCAATACCTGCTCCTATCGCCGCTCCGGCAAGTGTACCAGCAACAGCCCCGGCAACTGCGGTTGAACCAATGGATGATTTCCGAACATGTTCAGCAGCCTTGTTTAACGAGTATGCGACCGTATATTTTCCATCCGGTGTAATACCAAAAATCTGCTGATGGTTAATCTCGAACTCCTTCGAGCCACTATTCTGAACAATTAAATGAACTGGCAAAATATTGGCGGTCTTTAGATCTGTTCCAAAAGTTTCCTTACTTTCAATTTTCAGAATATATACCTTTTTTGGTTGTCCTTTTCATCACAATCTCAATGTATTTTTCTTCTCCTGCTTCAAGCGTTATCGTCTGCTTGACCGTCTTATAGCCCTTCTTTAACGCGGTATAAAGCCAATTATTTTTAGACAGGATTTACATGAGATTTTCTTTTTTGACTTCGTTTTATCCTGTCTATCCTGTTAACCCTGTCTAATTAAACCATCCTGATAATCGTTCGACTGAGCGCTCACGACGAAGTCTGCGTTCATCCGTGTCCAATATGCTCATCATTTTGGCTGATATTTTGAGATTGTACTGAGTTTATTGAGAAACGACTCTGCTACGCTGCGCGATTTTATCAGGACAGATGCCTCGTGATTCTTCTTTAATGCACTGTAAGTCCAGTTCGTGCTGCCTACAATGGTAATATAATTATCTATGACCAATATCTTATTATGGGTAATACGGTCTTTGCTATCGTAATACACAGGGACGCCATTTTTTTTGAGCAGTTCATACGCCTCCTGACTCCTTCGTTCTATTTTCTTACCCTTTTTCCCTTCTTCCCAAAACATAGTGTTTTGATCAAAGATAACCGTTACAGCCACACCACGCCGATGGGCGCCGATGAGGTCATTGACCAAATTATATTCCCAACCCTTATTATACTTTGGATTAATGTCGGCCATGTACATGACACACGAGATGGACTTCTTTGCAGTAATCAGCACCTGATGGACCTGTGGATAATAGTCCCCATCCACCAGCGGTATGACATCATCAGCAGGCAAACCAAAGGATGAAGGGGTGTGAAAGACACAGAAAACGATAAGAACGATGATACAAACTTTAGTTTTTATGGAAATGATTTGTTGCACTTTCATTTTTTATCTTTGCATTTATTGTAAAGTCCCCATCGCAAAAGAAGGATTAACCTCTTCGATTCGTACGGAGACGATTGAATTTTTGGCAATCTCAGGACCTTCAAATAATACCTTGATGTATCGTTCTGTATAACCGCACAATTGGTTTGTTTTGTGATCCCTTTCAGCTTCAACAAGCACCGCTACAACCTTGTTCAAAAATTGTTTTTTGTAAGCAAAGGCTATATCGTTTGCCACAGCCTCCAGCATTGCTTTTCTTTGTTTGATAATTTGAGGTTGGCAATGGTCAGGCATCTTTGCCGCCGGCGTACCCTCCCTTACACTAAATGAGAATATGTGCATCCGGCTGAATCCTACCTTTTTACATAGTTCGACAGTATTGTCAAAGTGTACATCCTTTTCCCCCGGAAAGCCCACCATGACATCTGTAGTAAACGATGGTACATCAATCTTTGAACGGATATTATCCAAGACCTCGACATAGTGTGATTCGGTATATTTTCTGTTCATCCTCTCCAGAATATAGTCATCTCCACTTTGAAGCGGCACATGAAAGTGCGGGCACACATTTTTTGTATCCGCAACAAGGTCAATTAAATCGTTTGTTATCTCATTGACTTCGATAGAGCTTAACCGTAATCTCTCCAGACCCGACAGATTACTGAGCATGTGAATAACATCCGGCAAACGGTGGTTCCCCTGCGTATCCCTGCCATAAGCCCCCAGATGAATGCCCGTCAGTATAATTTCCTTGTAGCCACTCTGGATCAGGCGCTTTGCCTCTTCAAGGATGTCCTGTGGTCTTCTGCTCTTGATACCCCCCCGAACATAAGGAATGATGCAGTAAGAACAATACATGTCACATCCATCCTCAATCTTCAGGAATGCCTTTGTGTGTCCGGCAAAATGGCTTATTTTGAGATTGTAAATGGAATCTTGCGTAGGGATACGGTGCACCGTATCCCTACTTACAATTTCCGCCAGGTGGGCTTCTTCAGCCTTGGTAATCACGAAGTCAACCCCATCCATTTTTTTTATGGTCTTGGCATCCGCTTCCGCATAACAACCGGTAACAACAACGGTTGCACGTGGATTTTTCCGCCTGACTTTTTTAATGTGCTGACGTGATTTCTCATCACTAATCAAGGTGACCGTACAGGTATTGATTACATAGAGGTCGGCTGCCTGTTCAGGATTGGCCTCCACGAACCCTTTTGCAGCAAGGGATTCCCGGATTGCCTGGGTTTCATATTGATTGACCTTACAACCTAATGTAATAAAGGCACACGTCTTCATGGTTTTGACAGGATTTACAGGAGTTTCAAACCAAGATTCTTCGGTCGCTTCACTCCCTCAGAATGACAAGAGCACTCATTCTGAGCGGAGCGAAGAATCTAATTTAACCAATACTTTTTTTAACTCTGCGACTTCAGCGCTCTCTGCGGTGAACTGATCTGTTACAAATTCCAAAAACTAGTTGACAAAAATGACAGCCAATGTACACTACGGCATAAAGTCTTGTCATTCCGAACAAAAGCGAAGAGTCTTAAGATTTGTCCCGGAGCCTGCCCTGAGCAAAAGATTTCTCGTCGCTTCGCTCCTCGAAATGACAGCTTTCTTTTGTTATTAACTATAGATACGAATTTGCAAACGAGAAGAAAATATTCGCAGAAATTTATGCCAATTCGTGGCTCAAGAGTCACGAAAGATTCTATCAGACTGCACAACCTTTTTGAAGAGAAAACTCACATGATTATTGGTATACCCAAAGAAATCAAGCCTGACGAATACCGCGTAGCCCTCATCCCCGTGGGTGTGGAGGAGATGATAAAACACGGGCATACGGTGCTTGTAGAAAATGGCGCCGGCTTGGGAAGCGGCATTCCTGATCTGGAATATAAGAGAACCGGAGCAAGAATAGTCGATAATCCCAAAGAAATATATGACCTGGCACAACTCATTATGAAGGTTAAAGAACCGTTGCCCGTGGAATACCCTTTATTAAGAGAAGATCAGATCATTTTTACCTTTTTTCACTTCGCCGCCTCGAAGACATTGACAGAAGCTGTACTGAAGGCGAAAGTAGTGGCCATTGCCTACGAAACAATTCGGGACGAACACGGTCAACACCCGATCCTGACTCCCATGAGTGAGGTGGCAGGGCGGATGTCCATCCAGGAAGGCGCAAAATATCTGGAGAAACCCATGCTTGGACGCGGGATACTTTTGGGCGGAGTACCTGGTGTAGCACCTGCAGAAGTAGTCATTGTCGGTGGCGGTGTCGTAGGCGCCAATGCCGCCAAAGTGGCCGCCGGACTTGGGGCAAGGGTTACGGTTCTCGATGTCAACATGGAGCGACTCAGGTATCTGGATGACATCATGCCGAAAAATGTCGTCACACTCATGTCTAATGCCCACAATATACGGGAAAAAGTCAAAGATGCCGACCTGCTGATTGGCGCCGTGCTTATCGAAGGGGCGCGGGCGCCGTATGTGGTAACGAAGGATATGGTACAAACCATGAAGACCGGCGCAGTGATTATTGACGTAGCCATCGACCAGGGAGGATGCGTTGAGACCAGCAAACCCACTACCCACAGCAATCCTATTTACAATGAATATGATGTAATCCATTACTGTGTGACCAACATCCCTGGCGCTGTGGCATGCACATCAACACACGCTTTGACTAATGTAACGTTACCATACGCCTTGGAAATTGCTGACAACGGGTATGAACGCGCAGCCCAAGAAAATCCAGCCATATTGAGGGGAATCAATATGGTAAAGGGAAGGGTTACCAATAAGGCTGTAGCTAATGCCTTTGGAATGGAATATCGTACGTTTGAATGATTAAAAGAGACCACAGATTTCGCAGATTGCACAGATAAATAGAGATTAAACGCCCTTCTCCTGCTTCTTCGCAAATTCGCTGATTTCCCTGCTTATCCTTTTCGCCTCGTCCTTGCCCAAAATGCGTTCGGCAAAGTCCGTAGCAAGCTCTGCCGCCTGGTCCGAAGAAATACCCTTAACCTTTGAAATCTTCCAGGCATCATCTTCCACCACTAACGTGCACTCCCCAAACCGTTCTTTCATCGGCAATTCACCGCGATCTAAAAGGGCTTTTATATCTTCAGGATTCTGGGTAACCTTCAGGGTTTCTTCCATATCCGGAATCCTGGAGTGGATTTTCACTATAGAGGTATTACCGCCTACTGATGTGCTTACGATCTCCTGCCGGACTGCCCTATGGGCAAGGTCAATAACTTTGGTAAGCTTTGGCGGGGTGATCTTTTTTATATACTTGATAAGTTCCAGCCAATCAATGATGGTAGTATCGGTTTTGGAAATGAAGGAATATGCCTTATCGTATTCGTTGTTCCTTACCGCATCAAGGTATTTCTCTATTACGACCTTTGGAGAGTCTTTGGCATAGCAAGCCCCGGTTAAAACAATTATGGAAATAAAAAGAATTGAAATTGTTTTTCTCATATTTTTTACCTCCGAATGGTTTTATTTCATAACTAATGCAAAACACCTGTAAAATTATCTGATTATATTATATCATATTTTTTCATCATTAACCAATTTTACCAGAATTTTATGCATGGAGACAGGGAAAATGCATTGCGCCAGTTCAATAATGAAGGACTTATGCAACCTTAAAGGAGTTCTCAAGGGAGAGGAAAAGTTTGATGTTAAGGAAATTGAGTCTGTAAAAATTTAGAAAACTATGTGTGATACTCGGCATTGATGGTAACGTATTCATGCGAGAGGTCGCATGTCCAGACAGTATCTGAACAATTTCCCAGTCCCAGTTCCAGGCGGATATTGATGTCGCTGTTTTTCATGGATGTGCTCAGTTTACTGAGGTCACACTGTGTCGGAATTCCCTTCGCAAAGATCAGGATATCGTTAATATAGAGATTGGTCTTTGATTCATTCAGTTCCACACCCGCATATCCTGCGGCGGAGACTATGCGACCCCAGTTGGGGTCTTCTCCGTTGATTGCCGTCTTTACGAGCGGCGAGTCTGCAATTGATCGGGCAATCTTTGCCGCATCGCTGCGTGACACTGCGCCTGCCACATCAATCTGAATGAATTTAGTAGCGCCTTCACCATCCTTCACAATGGCCTTCGCCAGATAGCCGGTTACAGAATTTAGTCCCTGTTGAAATATCTGTAATTCAGAACCTTTTGAGGCAATATTTACTCCAGAAGCGCCATTTGCCATGATTGCAATAGTATCGTTGGTGCTCATGTGTCCGTCAATGGTGATGCGGTTAAAAGAGGATTCTACAGAATTTCTGAGGCATTCATTGAGCAGTGAAGCTGGCATGGAGACGTCCGTCGTAAGGAAACAGAGCATGGTGGCCATGTTTGGGGCAATCATCCCAGCTCCCTTGGTGATCCCACCCACAATCACATCTTTGTTGTTTATCTTTAGTCTGACGGCAATGTCTTTTTGTTTGGTATCCGTCGTCATAATCGCCCGTGCCATGTCATTGCCATGCGCTGAAGTGTTTCCCAGAGATGCGGCGGCGGCCTTAATACCGGCGGAGATTTTATCCATGGAGAGCGGTCTTCCAATAATCCCGGTAGAGGCGACCAGGATTTCATCCTCAGAAATCTTTAGGCATTTTCCTGCAATCCGTACCATTTCCTCGGCATCTTTATATCCCTGGTCTCCTGTGCAGGCATTGGCATTCCCGCTATTAATAACGAAGGCCCGTATATGGCCTTTTTGGGCAACTTTCCTGCTCAGCTTTACCGGCGCTGCATAGATTTGATTTGTGGTAAACAATGCCGCACCGGTCGATGGACGTTCTGAAAAGATAATTCCCAAATCGAGACTATCTTTTATGGTTTTTATTCCACAATAAGTAGTTCCCGTTAAAAATCCCCTGGGGGCAACGATGCATCCGGTAGCAATTACTTCCACGTTTAAAAATACCCTTTCCCGCATGCCATATCAAACGGAAACATGCTGATGGAATCAAAGATTAATGGGGACTTGTTCTATTGAAGATAGTTTGGGGAGGCTAACACTTTCTGTAGATTATGTTAAAAGGTAAGGTCATAAAATAAATACGGCTGCGGCAACGACTGTTGTCCACAAACCGTTCTTATCCCCACGCGCAGCCTGTGTGATGTTTCTGGTTTTTACGATTTTACCGCTCATCCTGTAAGTTTCTTTCCGTTCGTCGTAGTTCTTTGCAGGATCGAATTCGATACCCAGGGTACTCGCCAGCATGGTGGCGGCAAGGTCTTCTGCATAATCGCCCGATTTTTCTTCGGTTTCACCATAGGCATGGTGTTCACTGAGATATCCATAGTGTTCGTGCTCGGCCGGAACAGCCATACCGACGGAGGCAGAGATCATCCGGTTGGGCTCGTTGGTGGAATTTTCACTCATTACGCAAAAAATCACCTGTCCTGCCTTTAACATGGTAACACCCTGCTCCTTCGTGACAATTTTACAATTCGGCGGGAAGATGCTCGACACCCTCACCAAATTGCATTTTTCGATCCCTGCTTTCCGCAAGGCGAGCTCGAAAGATTGTAACTTGTCTTTATGTTTTCCAACACCCTTGGTAAAGAATACCAACCTCGGTATCATCATAATTGATTGGCTCCCTCAAACGATTTTAACGGTATTAATAAATTAAAAAAAATGTTTGCTTAGTGAAACAAATTTCTAAATAAAATGCAATAGAATTTTATAAATCGAGGCACATTTTTTACTATTTCTCTTCATTCACATTTGTATTTTCATCAGATATGCAACAACAGCCAATACCACACTCAAGACAATACGATAGTACCCGAACCATTTAAAACCGTACTTTTTCAGGAAACCGATAAAAGCCTTGATGGCAAACATGGCAACGACAAATGCCACGAAACTCCCCAAAAGCAGGATAGCTATATCATGGTGTTGAATTGTCTTGTAAGAATCCATCATTTTCTTGGTGCTGGCGCCCAGCATGGTGGGAACGGCGAGGAAGAATGAAAATTCAGCGGCTGTTCTCCGGTTAAGCCCCACCACCATTCCTCCGATGATGGTGGCTGCAGCCCGTGATACGCCAGGAACCATTGCAATACACTGAAAGCAACCGATTTTGAAACCCTGGAACCATGATATTTCCTGTTCTTCCGTCCCTTCGGCATGTTTAAACCACCTGTCTACAAAAATCAGAACAATCCCGCCAAGAAAAAGGGTAGCAATCACTACCCATATACTCTCTAATAAAATATCGATGTAATCACCCAATAAAGCGCCTGCAACGGCAGCCGGCAGGAATGCAAAGGCTAATTTCAGATAAAACTTGAAAGAGGTAAAGAATTTGCGCCAGTAAAGCGCTACCACCGATAAAATAGCGCCTAACTGTATAACGATCTCAAAATTCTTTGTCAGGGCATTTTCACTGATACCCATAAACGTGGAAGCGATTACCATGTGACCGGTAGATGAAACAGGCAGAAATTCAGTAATCCCTTCGATAACGGCGAGTATTACTGCTTCTAAATAAGTCATAGATTATCTCTCTTTCGCATGCATGGGAAAGTGTCCAAAAGCCCGTGTTAGGCTGCGTAGTCAAGAACGTCTTGTGTCAGTATTGAGAAACCAATACTTGTTCTCTTCTTTTCTCATTTTCGTCTACCACATCTTGCTTTATATAAAAATCACGTAAGGGTTCGTAGATAAATGTGAAAACGATTCTTCCTTGAGAAGCAAGATAACGAGCAACGGCAAGATTAGCAGCGCTAGAATTACCTATGGGCATATCGGCTAAACGACAGTTGAGCGAGATTTCTTGCCAGCCCAGGTCTGAGTAACGCACTACCGCACTAATTTGGGCTAAGCCATCACCAGAAATTAGCGGATTTATTTCGTCGTAATGAGGACCTAGTACCATATGAGGTATTGCATCCGTCGGCGACTGTCGATACTCCTTAAAATCCTGAGGTTGCTTATCAGAATTAACAAACAAATTTGCTATTACGGGTTTCCCAGAGACAAGAGGTGAATGCTGATGTTCAGCAACAACAATACGAGGAGTATTATTAAACCTTTGTTTTAAGGGAATTGCGTAACCTTCAAGGGTAGAACCAGAGCCTAGTCCAAGCACAATATCATCCGGCATAACCTGCCATGATTCAGAAAACGCCTCCCCCATCCAGCGTGTGGCAACACCGCTGTATTTGGCGTGCCAGAGACAAAGATGAGTTCTTCGACGCGTTACATCACGCATTAACTCTAGTAGAAAACTATAGAACTCTCGCTCTTTACCAGTTTTTGAAGGAGGTGCCTCAATCAGCGTTAAGCTGTCATGCCCATGCTTGAGCATATAGCTACGTATATCTTCTGGAAAATGCCGCGACAGGATATGTTCTGCACGAAGATCGAGACTAGCTGCAAGGTGAGTTAATGCAAGGGAAGTATTGACATTGCCTGCATCTATTAATACTTGTACATTAGACAATAATGTTCTTCTTCGCCACAAATGAAACAATAACAATGAGGACATTACTGGTTGTTTGAAACCCATTTCTCCCGAAGTTATGTCCCAACGAATAGCAAAAACACGTCCTCGATTTAGCCCAAGCATATTTGTGACATCATCAACACGCACTGGCTTCACGCCAAGATGAGTCAATAACGGCTCAAGCACAGCGCGCTGCTCAGGACTCCGACCAAACTGGCGAATATCTGTTAAGCGTGGTAGTTCTTGTACAGACTTTTGCAAATCAATTAGTTTCATTCGCTTAAACCTGTATGCTTACACTTGAACGAATTAGCATACGTATTTCCTCCAATGCGTTCACTTCCCAATTCTTTAGTTCTTGTTCAATTGGTTGTTGCTTGAGGGAGTTTCCCATGAGTTTATGTAATTCTATAAATGGTTCTTTCCCTGTGGTCTCTGATTCCCCAATTTTTTTTGCCCAAATCTCTAGTGGTGCATCACTCTTTTTATGGTAAAGCAGTGAATGGAAAATGGAATAGAAACAGCGTGAAACAGTGCCGCGAATTGTACGTACACTGGGGATAGGCTTGCCTTGACCACAAATTGCTTCAGCGAGTTCCCTCGCAACAAAATCACCTACCTCCCGACTCACAAAGAAGTTCCAACAATCAGCAAATATCTTGCGCAATGGCTCGAAAAGTTCTTTAGAAACTTTAGAAACTTTTAACAGTTTCTCACCCTTGAAGAATGCCTCGACTTGCTCAAACCAAAATAATCGCACGTAATCCTCTGCCACTCGTAGTCTGTCAGCTACTTCACCTAACTCAAGCGGATGCTGCATTTCAACAATGTGTGTTATTCGTGACCAAAAATCAATTGGACCAAGTTGGAGAAATTCTTTTTTTGTTTTACTCCCGGCAAAAACATAAAGCGGGCGCATTTCCTTTGGTATTTTCAAAACTATTGACGTTCCGGGGATTGCAACATCGTCACTTTCCAAGAAACGAAGAAGCATGGCACGCACTTTATCATTGGCTTTATCAAGTTCGTCTATTATTAACGTCCCTCCCAGTGCTTTGAATATTGCTCCGTCTCGGATGTTTGCCTTAAATTTTTTACTCGGTTGATAGATCCCGTTCACATTCTTGATTCTTTTTTCGAGTCTATCCAACTCTAAGTTAAAAAGTTGAAATGCCGCCGCCTTTTCATCTAACCCAGCAAGAGAGGTTTTCACCATATGGCCATTTTTCTTGCGACAAGTATGGAATATCTCACTTATATATTCTTTTCCAGATCCTGGTGGTGCAATGACTAGGACTTGGCGTGCGCTTGTATCATTCAACACATCTGACACTTGCTCAAATGCACGGCAGTAGTTATCACTAGAAAATAATAGTGATTTCGCCTTTGGAAATTTTGGGGTGTTTACCTCCTTGAACTGCGGGAGACGTGCCAACCCATACGGACGACACACGCTATCCGTATTACGATCCTCAATTTGGGCTGGTTCATGTTCAGGGTCAAGATCAATTATTTGCTCAATATCCAACTCGAATTGTTCTTTTGTTTTACCCCATTTTGGATTAGTAATTTTAATGTAGGTATCATAGCGTCCAAGAATATGAGCAAGACGAAATGTGTTTCCTTCTGCTTCTGCTTTATTTACAGCTTTCTTGATTTCACATAATACTTCAGGAATATAGAAAGAGGCGTAAACCTCCCAGCGCGTGATTCGATGGCTTTTCCCGAAGACTGGTGGGCGTAAAAGGTTCTTCTTCTCAGAGCGAATGCTTCGGAGAAGTTTCAGTTTGTTTTTCTCACTTGGCCATTCCATATGGAAGCATGAAACTAACTGCCACTGCCTAATTTGAGATACACACAAAACAATCGAATCGCTAGACGATAGCGAACTTGAGAGGTATGGGAGAAGCAGTCTCCAATGCCAAGTGAGATCATGCCTGACGACCTTCTTTTTTAGTTTTTCTAGATACTCAGTATTGGTTCTAATGTTAACTTTATTAAAAGCATTCCATGGATATTTTTCTCCTGAATCATCGCGCTCATCAGGATAATAACGACTATGGAATGCTGTAATAGCCTTCTCAAGTTCTGGGTCTATCCATTTTCTGTTCTTTTTACTATAGGCTTCCAATGCCTTAAATAAGTCTCCACTTGAACAGAACCACTTTCCAGCTTCGTATTTCAATGTGCATTTCATTGTGTGTTACCCGTTTTATGGTTTGTAAATCAACTCCTAGCATTTCGATCAAACACTTTTATAAATAGCAAATAAACAATTAGAGAAACTACAAAACCCGGTAAAAATGCAGACTTTAATGGAACACCAATAGCTAACACGGAAAAATAGACAATTGCTCCTGAGATAATACTTATGAAGCCTGCTTTCGTGGAGCGATGGCCAAATAGCAGCGCACCAATAGTTGCAGGTAGAAAGAGCATCATAATCCATGCCGCATTAACCATCACTGCTACAATGTCATTTAGGAATAGGGCGATTCCGATTGAAAAGAAACCAATAGCTAAACAAAGCCAACGACATTTCAACAGCAATCTCTCTTCGTGACCTTTGGAAGCAGCTTTCGTGAACACCTGAGTCTCTTTTGAAATATTCTCCCAATCCTTACGAAATAAAAGTTTCGACAAACCAATCGCTGCTATGTTGAGGTTATTATCTGCCGTACTTGCGAGAGCTGCGAAAATACCAAATGAGATTACTGCCGCAAGTGTTGATGTAAACCATGTCGAAAGTGGAAGACTGAGTAAGTCTTGATGCAAAAGAAGCATTCCCGCCGACGCTGGTGAAGCTTCATTGCCTAAACGAGCGCGTGAAGCCATTCCAATGAAAGTTAAGACGACATAGAAAAGGAATAAAGATGGAATTGTAAATGCTAACGAGCGTCTTGCAACGGTTGAAGATTCTGCATGAATTACACGTTGCCAAAGATCTGAGCGGACGAGTATTGTTGCTGGAAAGAATAAAACCGCACCTACTACAAATACGACTCCATATCCAGTAACCCCCCAATACTTTGATGGCAGTTGTTGCCATGTATTCTGAGGTGTATTTGAAAGTACGATTGCTGCAAATGCACCGACACCAATTACCAAAACGATCATTTTAAGAATATCTGTAATAGCTACACCTTTATAACCACCAATTGAAGTATAAATAACAACTGCAATTGCTGCTGCGATAGGAAGCCATCCCGCAAATTCTGGCGCAATCACCCTAAGATAGCTCGTCATTGCCATAAATTGTGCCGATATAACTGAAAGAAAGATAGCAAAGTTAGTAAGTGCTAGGAGGGTTTGAGTATTATGACCAAAGTGTAACCCAATAAATTCGTCTAGCGTGTCATAACCTTTTTCAGTCATTATCTTCTTAATTCGAGGCGCAAGAATGAAAAGAAGTCCAAGCCCAATTGCATAACCGACACCGATAGCCGCACCTACTAAACCAGCTTCGAAACCTACTGCGTTCAGTCCAAAAAACATCCATCCACCCACCAGAGAGGAAAGAGTAGTACAGTAAACTTCCCAAACCGAGCCTTTGTTTCGATTCGATGTGTACTCGATAAGCCGTTGCTTTCTGCCTAACAATGTTCCCCAAACAGCAATGCCAAGAAATCCAAAAATAAGAAGGATGCCCGTCATAAATTTGTTTAAACCTTTCGTTTGAAGCTTTTATTCATCGAATCTCGTTCTGCGAAAACATTCTACTCTGGAGTGAATGATAGAAAATTGCTTTTTCCCTTTGAGGAGTTATTAAAACAAAAACGAAGAAGATTGCAAGTCTTTTTGTTTCTCCAGCAAAATTAAATATAAATATTTTAACTGTGTTCGTTCTTATTGTGGATTGGGGTTTGTATTCTAGCAATATAGTAATGGTTTAAAAAGTGGCAAAAGAAAGCTCTTATTTATAAACAATTAATAAATCATTACTTTTTATATTTTGTGCAGTTTACATAAAATCTATTATACGTTCAATACTTTCCTCTGGAGATTGCCAACTGATCTCCGTTAATTTCCTGAGCGCATTTCTCGCTTTGCCCGTGTCGATAGACTGTGCAGCAATTTTCAGTCCTTCCGTAAAATCTTTTGCCAATCCGCCTGCAATGATTGCAGCGGCTGCATTCAAAAGAACCACATCCCTTTTTGGGCTGTGAACACCATCCAATACCTCTCTGATTACCATAGCGCTTTCGTCCGGGGTGTTTACGGTCAAGTCTGAAAGAGTTGCTTTTTTAATGCCAAAGTCAGCCGAGTTTAAATAATAACTTTTTATGGTATTTCCAACAAGTTCACAGACTTTGGTTTTGTCTGTTATTGTGATTTCATCCAGACCGTCCAGACCATGCACAACAAAGGCATGTTGATCCCCAAGCAGTTTCAATGCCTCAGCCATAATAACCGTCAGGTGCTCACTGTACACACCCAAGATTCTGTGGGTAGCGCCTGCCGGGTTCGCTAAAGGACCGATGATGTTAAATATCGTACGAATGCCAATTTCTCTTCGAGGACCGACAGCGTATTTCATTGCCTGATGAAGCATAGGAGCAAAGAGGAATCCGATGTTTGCCGTTGCGATACATTTTTCAACCGTCCTGACATCTGCGTCAATATTGACGCCCAACTTCTTCAATACATCAGCGCTCCCGCACTGGCTGGTGGCAGCCTTGTTACCGTGTTTGGCTACCTTCAGACCGGCGCCGGCAACAACGAATGCAGCAGTAGTAGAGATATTGAATGTATTTTTGGCATCTCCTCCCGTTCCGCACGTATCAATCACAATACCACTTCCTGCATTTATTTTGACTGCCTTCCTCCTCATGGCCATAGCGCACCCCGTAATTTCTTCGACCGTTTCTCCTTTCATACGTAATGCAGTAATAAAAGAGGCAATCTGGGCATCTGTGGCTTTTCCTTCCATGATTTGCATCATTGCGTCCAGGCTTTCTTCAAGGCTCAAGTCCTGGTTGTCTACTAACTTGGATATGATTTCTTTTATAAACATAGTTATTTTACAAATAGGAATTTTTTCACTTGACGTTGAATATAATATAAATTAGAATGTTTCGCTAAAGTTCTAAAAACATTAAAAATAACAATTTACAAAGAAAGGAATATCGAACTATTTATGGCAAAAGTACAAATATCAGGAGACGAAAACATCAGAGAAGCATTAAGAAGATTTAAAAAGATGTGTGATAAAGAAGGTATCATTAATCAATCGAAACGTATGGCGTATTTTGAAAAACCTTCAGAAAGAAAACGTCGCGAGGAAAGCCGAAGGATAAAAAACATTAAAAGGGCGCAAAAATTGGGCATCTCTGGGCAGCCAGGAACTACCCGCCCTCAATCGGGTTTCCACAATAACTTTGGCGCGTCACCCCACAGAAGTTCCAGATCGTAGAAGTGGCGCATTTCCCTGTCAAAAAGGTGAATGACTACATCTCCATAGTCCATGAGTATCCATCGGCCATCCGTGTATCCTTCAATACCGGCGCCGCGGATACCATGACTATGCAATTTTAATTCTATCTCGCCTGCAATACTCTGTAATTGACGTTTATTGGAGCCATTACAAATCACGAAAAAATCCGTAATAAATGTCAATCCTCGCACATCAAAGATTAAAATATCTTCGGCCTTTTTAGCGTCAGCAATTCTTGCACAGAGGATTGCAATCTCCCTAGAATCTAACGTTTCTGTTCCTCCTGAAAGCTTATCGCTGCTGTGCGTCAACATTTCCACCAAATTCTGCGTCATACTGAATAGAGGGTTTGACATCCGACAGGCTGCTTCCACAGTAATAGCAAAACCTTGCATACCGTGGATTCACATCTAAACAATTCTCACACCTATGATACAGGAGCGTACCGCACAGGATGCAGAAATTTGCCCCTTTAACATGATTGTCATATTGACAATTTGTATTGGGACATATCCTCTCATCCCTTTCTGTAACTATATCACCCGGCATAACGACCTCCCATTCTTTGATAGAGTTTTTCTAAAACTTCCGCTCACCGCAGAGATCGCCGAGGTCGCATAACAACCTCCTTTGCCCCCTTTACTAAGGGGGATTGTTATGGATGTCCCCCTTAACAAAGGGGGAACAGGGGGTTGTAACTCTGCGTCCTTTGCGTCTCTGCGGTGAACTTTGACACGTTAATGAAGGTGTAACAGTGCGCCAATCTTCGGTGAAAATTTAATGATAATTCCAGCAAAGACAACTGATACGATAGACATTAGCTTAAGCAAAATGTTCAAAGAAGGACCTGACGTATCTTTGAAAGGATCCCCCACGGTATCACCCACAACAGCGGCCTTGTGCGCCGGCGAACCCTTTCCTCCGAGTGCGCCACCTTCGATGTACTTTTTAGCGTTATCCCAGGCTCCGCCTGCATTTGCCATAAAGACCGCCAACAGGAAACCCACGGTTAAACTACCCGCTAAAAGTCCCACGACGCCAGCTACGCCTAATACTAACCCTGTCACAATGGGCACCAGTAATGCAAGTAATGAAGGGACAAACATCTCTCTCTGCGCCCCTCTGGTACTGATAGCCACACATGCGGCGTAATCAGGCTTGCCTGTTCCATCCATAATACCAGCAATTTCTCGAAATTGTCTCCTGACTTCTTCCACCATGCTTCTTGCAGCACGGCCTACAGCCTTCATCGTCATCGCACTGAAAATAAACGCAGACAAACCACCTATGAACAAACCTATTAACACCTTTGGATTAATCAGGGTGATATCCAGGTAATCCATAAGATCGGATAATTTGGCGCTTGCCAGATTAATTGAAGTCCCAGCAACCTGAATAACATGTACCCCCGCCCTTTCTAACCCGACCTTTATTTGTTCAACAAAAGAGGAAATCAGCGCCATAGCTGTTAGCGCCGCAGAACCTATGGCAAAGCCTTTTCCTGTTGCTGCCGTTGTATTTCCCAAGGCATCAAGGGCATCGGTTCTCTCTCTCACATAGGGTTCGAGGCCGCTCATCTCGGCATTACCACCGGCATTATCCGCAATAGGTCCATAGGCATCGGTTGCAAGCGTCAACCCCAATGTTGAAAGCATACCGACTGCCGCGATGGCAATTCCATAAAGACCGAGGGAGATATTCGTAAAACCACCCGCAAAGGCATAACTCAACAAGATTGCAATGGAGATAGTAATAACGGGTATAATCGTAGACATCATACCCGTTGCAATACCATCAATCATAACCGTTGCAGGACCTGTCTTTGCCTGTTCGGCAATGCCCTTTGTTGGCGAGTAATTGGAGGAGGTATAGTATTCCGTACCTTTACCAATAATAACCCCCGCTATTAATCCTGTTACAATTGAACCCCAGACACCAAAATTGTGGGGCAGCATAAACTTGATAATTACGGCTGAGACAATCAAGATTAGAATGGAACTCAGGTTGATTCCTTTTCCCAATGCCTTCAAGAGTTCTTTCTGTGACGCTTCTTCTTTAGTCTTAACGGCGTAAATGCCTATGATGGAAAGGAAGATGCCCACCCCTGCCAAAATCATGGGCACAACCATACCGGCAATACCAAGGCCGGCGGTCACTCCCAACGCTGCGCAGGCCAGCATTGAATTATAATACGACTCATACAGGTCAGCGCCCATACCTGCAACGTCACCGACATTATCTCCAACGTTATCGGCGATAGTAGCGGGATTTCTCGGATCGTCTTCAGGAATACCCGCCTCTATCTTACCCACCAGGTCAGCGCCCACATCTGCCGCCTTGGTGAATATTCCACCGCCTACCCTTGCAAACAACGCCTGGGAACTGGCGCCTATACCGAAGCACGGCAGCATCATTGCCATATCGAGCAATGAGATGTCGGTAAACTTACGGAACACAAAAAACCATAAGGAAATATCCAGAAGCCCCATACCCACGACGATCAGCCCCATTACGGCACCGCTTCTGAATGCAACCTGGAGTCCCTGATTCAGGGATTTCCTTGCGCCTTCAGCCGTTCTTGAACTGGCGCTGGTGGCTGTCTTCATCCCAAGGAAACCCGCAAGCCCGGACAGGAAACCGCTGGTTAAGAATGCAAAAGGCACTACCTTTGATTGCGAGTGCAGTCCGAAGGAAATGAAGAGAAGGACAAGAAATGCGCCGATAAAAAATATACCGACGACCTTGTATTGCTGTTTCAGGTAGGCATAAGCGCCCTCTCTGACATGACTGGCTATCGAAATCATTTTTTCGTTCCCCTCTGGCGCCTTCATGACCTCCTTGTAGAACTTTCGCGCATAAAAAAGGGCAAACAGCGCGCCAATCGGTGCGATCCACCACAATCTGGGTATTGAGTGTGGTATATCTGCGGACACCTTATGTGTCGGCGCTTCCAGCTCGAACAAAGGCCTGTCTTTTGGAGCGGACTCGCCAAGTTCAAACATGGGTTTTTCCGCGCTGGCCATTAGCGCAGTTTGCGCCTGGACATTGCGAGAAAATAATCCTGACCTTGATGCCCCAAGGATCAGGATAGTTAGCATTAACAGTATCATTACAATGCTAACGCGATTGTTTCTAAAAACAGGTTTAAATTTACGTAAAAAACTATTCATCGACTTGAATTCTTCTCCTTTCTCTTTTCGTAATATTTCAGATACTTTAGACAGGATATACAGGATTAACAAGATAAAAGCTGCCTTATTTCATCCCGATCATCCTGTTAATCCTGTCAAAAATTAACTACCAAACGTCTCTCTTCGGCAAACTTTGTAAAAATTCCTTTTTCTTACCGATTGTGCTCATAAATTCATTCACATCAGTCGAAGTATCATCCGGATGATTTACACGGTAAGCCTTCCACTCATTTAAGGCTGACTCGGCATATTGGAGCGCCTTGTCAATATTTCCTTCTCTTTCGGCACACAGCGATGCATGCCATAAGGCATGGCAAATAGTTCTTTCTATAGCTAAAACGTTATGCAATTTAGGGTCATGCAAAAGCGCCCTTCGTAACCAATAAAGCGATGCTTCGTAATTATCCTCTCCGTCCTCCTGCTTTAATTGCTCTCTATAATACTCTGCATATTTAAAAACACGGTGATCAAACAAGTGCAAATACATATACCCAAGTTCAAAGAACAGATCACCGCTCGCGGGATTTTTAACCGTTCCTTTCTTTGCAAAGTTTAATCCCGTATGAATCCATTTCCATTTGTTTCGTGCGGCATCCCATTCGTGGGCAATGTTATAAGCCATGTTCCATGCCTGAAAAATCCAGACGGCCGGAAAGTCAGGCTGTAACTTGGCTATCAGGTTGTTGATCGTCAATAATTCGTAATATTTTTTTTCCTCATGCCGGGCAATAGCCCTTGCCCAGAGAAAATCCACCGCAATCCCCCGCAGCCCACCCAGAAGAAGCAGTGGAATACTTTCCGACGGGTCATAACGATACACCGCAGTCTTTGGTATTTCATGAAAAGAAGCGATATATACATTGACAAAAAAAATACCACAAATGAGCGCTGCTAAAAGAACGATCCTCTTCCGTTGCATCAATCGTGCTTATAAAAATTCTCTCTTTTTAAATATTACAGATGCTATGAAAAGGCAAATACCTGCATATAATGCAGTATATCCCACAGAAATTCCAACCGTTTCCCAGGAAATATTTATGCCTTTCAAGAGAAATTTCAGGCTATCAAACCTTTTAAAATCCGGCAAAATAACCGAAACCCATTCCAAAGGCTTCTTAATAAGATACTCTATATAGACCAAAAGAATATTGGGTTTTTTAAGCACCGGTGGCAAAGCATGTTCATGCACATCATACCGTTGAATTACCAAAGAAAAATCTTTAACAAAGTCCAGAATATGCCCGCACAAAAAAACAACCAGGGCCGATACGATGCTTACCGGCGCGGACAAGTACGTTGACCCCGTTACCGCAATGCTTATAATTAACAAAAATTTTAGAAAGGTTATGCCAATCGCCTTCGCATAGTTATATACAAAACCCTTTTGTACCGCAAATAGCTTGGCATCCCCCAGTGTTACACCAATGTAATCCGTACTGTGTATAGGAAAAACTATAACATTTACGGCACCACTTTTCCCAACAATCGCATGGTCTATCTTTACTGTTAACGGCTCGTCTATCTTTGCTGATAAAATTGAGGTTTTGCATTGACCCGCACCAGCATCCTCTATTCCCACAACCAATGGGATCGCATCAACATCTTTCCTGCTACAGTCTATCTTTAAATTGAACTCAACTTCAAGGGAAGATTTGTCAGCCAGCTTTTTGTAAAGATCAGAGAAACTCCATAACGCAATTCCCGTTCTTCCTCCTTCAATCCATGCAATACCTTCGCGTACATGATGCACTTTACCCTGAATGGAAAACCGTGATGCGGCAAACTCGTTCCTGGCTTTTAAAATACTCCGAAATTCTTCAGGTAATCTTGATGCAATCCGCTGAATGGCAACGACGTTTACCAGACCCAAAATTATCAATACCAAAACCGATAAAAGGGCGAAACCCGTTATTTTGCCTGCAACAATTTTCAATCTTGAGACAGGTTTTGATAAAACACCATAAATCGTCCTGTCTTCTATTTCGTGGGGTAATGATGTGGCAGAAAGGAAAATTACCCCTACGATACACAGAAATACCACCACCTGAAAAAATACCACCAGCATCATTTTGACTCTGGCATCAGGCTCATCTGTTGTTGGAATAAAGGGTGAAACAATAATAATAAGGATGCCAAGGCCAATCAGTACGTGTAATATTTTTTTTCGGATTACCTCACGAAAAGTATGACCGGCAATTGTTAGTATCATCTTACCAAGTAAAAGAACAGTTTATTTGCTCTGTTGTATGATAGCTAAAAACAACTCTTCCAAGGTAGAGGCAGGATGGTTGATGGACAGCACATCGCCGCTCCTGCTCTTAATAAAGGTTTCAACCTCCAGAATGTCATTATCTGAAAGATTCTTTACCACAAACTCAATGATATCTTTTTGAGAGAGCAATTCCCGAACGTTGCCCATCACTTGCAAAACGCCTTTGTTGAGGATGGCAATTCGGTCACAAATATTTTGCACATCTGCCAATAAATGCGAGCACAGGATAACGGTCTTTCCCTGTTCTTTAAAGTCCAATATAAGGTCTTTAATTTCACGACTGGCTATAGGGTCAAGGCCGCTTGTCGGTTCGTCCAATATTACCAAATCAGGGTCGTTTATAATGGCTTGTGCCAGGCCAATTCTCCGGAGCATACCCTTTGAATACTGGCTCAACGGACGTTTCCGATAGGGATTTAATCCCACATCGTGAATCAATTTATCAATCCGCAATTTTCTTTCTGTTTTTGGAATATCAAAGAGCTTCCCGTAAAAATCCAGAATTTCTTCTGCATTAAGAAATTTATAGAGATAGGATTCCTCGGGTAAAAAACCTATTTTACTTTTAACTTTTAAATC
>Ga0194126_10004120_pt1 | contig 22415 bp, 25 predicted proteins | sample TA2KigC150mmetaG_FD_148641 | JGI IMG/M metagenome (GOLD analysis project Ga0194126, IMG submission 148641) | Freshwater microbial communities from Lake Tanganyika, Tanzania - TA2015035 Kigoma Deep Cast 150m | ecosystem: Environmental > Aquatic > Freshwater > Lake | place: Tanzania: Lake... | reverse complement strand
CACTGGCGCCAGGGGGAGGCGGAGCTGAGCATCCGCCAGGGGCTCGAACCCTGGCCGCTGCTCTGCGACACGCCGGTGGAAGGCGGCACCACCAGCCGATTTGTGGACAGCTCCCTGCGGCGGTTTGAGGTGATCGCCAGCCCGGCACTCCAGCGGCACTACGAACTCTGGCTCCAGGGGCGGCCGCTGCCATGGCCAACCGAGAGCACGCAGCTGCTGGCTGTTCGATTCCGCCAGGAAGCCCTATTTCCCTGCCTGCATCCCTGCCTGCCGCCGGATGTCCCTCTCAGGCTGGAGCTGCGAGAAGCAGCCAGCAGCGCAATCACGGCGGGCTGGCAATTGGCGAGTGAGTCCGGCGGTTTTGAGCTGCTCACTGATCCCCGCTCAGAAGCGATCAACAATGAAGCGAGCGCGGTTCCCCTACGCGGCGCTGGGGAGCATTGCAGCACAATTGATCTGCGGCTTTGAAGCCCGTGAAATCTGAAGGGAATCAGACCTGAGGTTCAGCTTTTTTCCCTGAGCCTCAAGATTGATTGCGTGGGCAAAAACACACATGCCAGGTCGTGGCTGGCAGACGTAGAAACAGATCAGTACGGAGCCGATTCATGGGCGGGCAGCTGCACCTTGTTGGCCTCACTGGCGATGGATGTCGGATTGCCCGTGATGGCGCCGGCGGCTACGTGGTGAACCACGCCGAGGTGGATGGCGCCTGGCAGCGGGTGGCCAACCTGCCCGCTGCCTATGCCGTTTGTGAACAGTTCAACCACCGCGACGTGGTGCCGCTGCTCCGCCGCCGCGAGCAGGTCTGAGATCTACCAGCTCACGCCGTGCAATTTGGGCAGGGGCGCCGTCTTGAAGGTGGTGGCAAACAGCCGCGGGATCAGCCGGCTGTTGTACACGCGGAACTCGCGCACCACGCTGGCGCCCTCCTCCCTCACGGCCTGATTGAGCACCACCGAACCGTCGGGATCGGAAACGGAGCGATGGAAAGTACCGGGCGGAATGCGCAGGATGTCGCCACCGGTTTCCAGGCGAACAATGTGGTACGGGTAATTCCAGCCCAAGTTCACCAGATAGAGGGTGCGGCCGCCGTGGAGGGCCAGCAGATTGTCCTCCTGGTGAGGGTGCAGATAGAACTGCCAGGCGCCGGTGTTCTCCTCATCCGGGGGGCTCACGGCAGGGCCCGAGTGGATCACCAGATCGCGCGCATTCGAGTCGGCAACAGTGATATCAAAGAAGCGAACCGCAGGCGTATCGCGGAACTTCTCGTAGGGAATCAGCTCAAACATCGGAGCCCGCTCCTGGGAGACGAGCTCCGGAGATCGGCTTTCACGCTGAAGTGATTCCTGCTGCAAGGGCAGTGCTGACATGGCGAACGGTGCGGCGGTGGCCGAGATGATTGGCTAATTAACCGCGAAAGCAGGTTCGCAATGGTTCGCAGCACTACGTAATCAACGTTTCTACAGACCAGTGCGTTAGGTGGTTTTTGAATTCGTAGCGTGGGTTACATCTTGGCGCTGGTTTGTTGATGACCACCCCCTCCTCCAGCTGCGCCGCCCGAACGCAGCAGGCTTTAGTCCTGCTCCTGAGCCAGCAGCTCATGGATGCTCAGCTCGTGCGAGCGGATCGACCCGGCAGCAATCGTCTCTGGCAGGAAGTAGGGGCGCTGGAGATCGAGCCGGAACGCATCGAAAACCTGCTCTATTGCGGTCTCGATGGCAGCGACCGCCAGGCTCTGATCGCAGAAGACAACGCCTGGCTCAGCCGCCGGACCCCACAACCGCGGCGCCAGTGGAACGTCTGGGGGCGCCGCCGTCAGTCCTGCAGGAGCGGGATCGGCATTTCCACGGCCGCCGGCTCGGGCGCACAACTCTCCACCCGCTGATTCACCACTTCGCCGATCACCACGATCGAAGGAGACGCCAGCTCAGCGGCTCGCACCGCCTCAGCTAGACCCGCAAGATCCGCAATCACGGCGCACTGCCCGCGCACCGTGCCCTGCTGCACGGCTGCGGCAGGCGTGGTGGGGGCCAGACCGCCAGCGATCAGCTCCTCACAGATGCGGGGCAGGTTGTGCAACCCCATGTAGATCACAAGGCCATCGCTGCTTCGAGCTAAGGCCTGCCAGTCCACGCTCGGGCGGGCCTTATCGATTTCCTCGTGCCCGGTCACGAAGGTGACGGAACTTCCGGCGTGGCGGTGGGTCACCGGAATGCCCAAATAGGCCGGCGCAGCGATACCAGCCGTGACGCCCGGCACCACTTCCACGGCGACGCCATGGCGCTCGAGATGGGCAGCTTCCTCCCCACCACGACCAAACAGAAAGGGGTCGCCCCCTTTGAGCCGCACCACACAACGGTGGCGGCCCGCCAGCTCCACCAACACCGCATTGGTGCTGGGTTGTGGCACGGAATGGTGTCCGCGCCGTTTGCCCACGAAGTGCTTCTCCGCCGTTTCAGGCACCAGTGCCAACACCTCCCGCGGCACCAACGAGTCGTACACCAGGGCATCGCAGCTGGAGAGCAGGCGATGGGCCTTGATGGTGAGTAAATCGGGATCGCCGGGTCCCGCCCCCACCAGATACACCTTGCCGGTGGAGCCAGCCTCAGCGCTCATGGCAGGGCCTCCAGGTTGGCCAGCAGAAAATCGCGCACGGCAGGCAGATCGAGCAGAGGGGGCAGCACCTCAGCCGATGGTGCAAGCGCTCCCATGTTGAGGGATTCACTGAGGCGATTGGCGGCGAGGGTGAGCGGCGCCAGCAGCTCGGGGGCTTGAACCTGGGCGGACAGGGTCGCGTGGGGATCGCTGTAGGCAGCCGCCGCGCCCGGATAGCCCAGCACGAACGCCAGATGGGCGAGATAGCGATCGCTCAGCTGACCCTGAAGCGGGTGGTGCAGCCACAGCAGGGGTCGGCCACCGGCCAGCTCAGCCCATTGCGCAGCCAACAGGTGTTGCCACTGGGGCCAGGCCCCAAGGAAGGGCCGGCGGCGAACCGTCACCTTGAGATCTGCCCGTGCCTCAGCGCGCTGGCGCCACTGCGCAGCGATTGCCGGCACATCGCTGCGCACGTGCCCACCGGGCAGCAACAGCAACGGCACCAAAGTGAGCGCCCCAGCCCGCCGGGCGGACAACCAAAAACGACCATCCCCATCGGCAGCCGCTGCGGTGAGGGCTTGCACGATCACTGGCGCCCCGCGGCGCTGCTCCAACTCCATCGCCAGCTGCTGCAGGGCTGGCGGGATCACGCCCCCCTGGCGACCGTGCACCACCAGCACCAGGGGGGCCCGCTGCAACCGGCGCTGCAGCCGCTGCGCCACGCTCGGCTCCAGCGCTGTGCCCTGGAGCTGCCGCAACTGCCGCTGACCATCCGGGAGCCGGCCAAGCAAATCCACCGCTTGGCTAGCGATGCCGCGATCGAGATCAGCGGCCAGCTGCTGCAGGGCTTGGGTGAGCGGCGCCAGTGGCCAAGCCGAGAGCCCTACCGCCAAACCCTCCAAAGCAGCCCGCCGCCAGGCCAGCGGCGCCGGCTCCAACGCCATGCGGATCAGAAATGCGGCATCACCTGCCCGCCGCTGCTGCCCGAGCAACGGGAACAAGGGCAGAGCCGCGGCCTGCCCACGCTCCTCGGGGGCGATGCCCTGCAGATGGGCATGAAGGCGATCCGCCACCCGCTCATCGCGGAAGTAGCCCTGAAGTTCCAGCCAGGCAAGGCTGAGCGGCTGAGCGAGCAATGGCTCCAGCCAGGCCTGACGCACGGCGGAGTCGGCAGCCAGCAGCGGAAATTCCTGACGCGCGGCCTCCAGCAGGCAGGAGGGATCAAGGCCCACCGGTCCGCTCAGGAGCTGCTCCACAGCGGAGCGATCCAGCTGAGCGATCAACGCAGCCAGCAGATCCGCTGCCGGGGGAATCAAACCTTGGTTGAGCTGCTCCAGCCAGGGCTGCACAGGGGTGCGCCCGCGCCGCAGCGCTTGGAGTTGCTGCCAACAATCCGTGGACTCGCTCAGCCCCAAGGGCGCAGGCATCACCGTTTCAACCACCCTGGCAGGTCCTGCGCATGGCCGAGCTCAGGCCGCAACGCTGCGACGACGGGCGCCAAAGCGCTCCACCAACAGCTGCTCGAGCACATCTGGAAGCGAGGCCAGCGGCACACCTTTGTCGTGCAATTCCGCCAACTTGGGATCGGCGCCCATGTCTCCCCCAAGGAAGATCTTCACCGCCTCCACCATCTGGCCCTCGTGGCGGGCTTTTGCGCCCATCAGGCCGATCTCGCCCATGTAGGGCTGGCCGCAGGCGTTCGGGCAGCCCGTCCAATGGCTACGCACAGCGTGAGGCAACTCGAGGCGACGCTCCAGCTCCTCCACCACCGCCTGGGCTGTGGTTTTGGTGGGGATCAGGGCAAAGCTGCAATAGCGATTGCCGGTGCAACTCACCGCTTCGGCCATCAGCGGGCCGGGCTCCGGCTGGAAGCGCTGCAGCAGCGGCTCGGCCAAGAGCGCCTCCACCCGGTCGCTGGGCACATTCACCAGCAGCACGTTCTGGGCTTCGGTGAACCGGAGCTCACCGCACCCGTAAACGCGAGCCAAGCGTGCCAACTCCGCCATCGAGGCGGCATCGAGGCGACCCACGGGCACACTCAGCCCGACCCAGTTCAGCCCCTCCTGCTTCTGGGACTGAACACCGAGACCGGAGCGCGGCGCCCGGTTCACGTGATGGGATCCATCGTGAGGAGCCGCCTCACCACCGAGAGCCGAAAACTCCCGCAAAACCGCCTCGCGATAACCCTCGAGGCCCAGCTCATCCACCAGATACATCAGGCGACTCTTGTTGCGGGCCTGGCGATTGCCGCAACGCTCGAAGTGCCGCAGGGTGGCGAGGCTGAATAGGGGCAGCTGATCCGCTCGCAGCCAAAGCCCCAGAGGAATCGCCAATTCATTGCGCTGGGCGGAGAAGAAGCCCCCCACCATCACGGTGAAGCCCAGTTCACCGTTGTGATCCGCCGGCAGGAAGGCCAAATCGTTGTGCAACAGGAAGCTGTCGCTGGCTCCACCCACGGCGATGTTGAACTTGCGGGGCAGGTTGCGCGGACCATCCGCCAGCAACCGCTGCTGAATGGCATCCACCAAGGGCCGTGTATCCACCAGCTCCTCCGGATCGATGCCCGCCAGCGGATTGCCCGTGATGTTGCGCGGGTTGTCGTGACCCGACTGGCGGCTGGTGAGCCCCACCAGCTCCATCGCCTCCAGCAGCGGGGCCATGTCTTCCAGCAACAGGCCGCGCAGCTGCAGGTTCTGGCGCGTGGTGATGTCGGCGGATCCGTGCTCACCGCAGCGATCCAGCGCATCGGCGAGCACATCCAGCTGATCGGCATGGATCACGCCATTGGGTAGCCGTAACCGCACCATGAATCTCCCCGGCGTCACTGGCCGAAAGAAGATCCCGAGCCACTTCAGGCGGATGGTGAGGGTGGCTTCATCGAGGTTGTCCCAGCCCTGGGCCGCCAGTTCCGCCAGCCGCGGCGCCAGCTCCAGCCCGCAGAGCTCTGCCTTGGCCTGCTCGATCTTGCTGAGGGTGGCAACCATGACTGCAGCCGACGCACACGGAGGCTAAAGGGTGCTCAACAGCCGGGTCCGATCAGTGTCGCGATCGCTACCGAACCGATGTTCCTGAGCGGCAATGGCGCCCGGCGCTCACCACTTCTTGTAGGAGAGAAACTTGCCGCACATCGTCACCTTGACGCGATCGCCGGCCGGGTCGGGCACTTTGTCCACGTCGAGGCTGAAATCGATGGCACTCATGATCCCGTCGCCAAATTTCTCCTGGATCACATCCTTCAGCGCCATTCCGTACACCTGAATGATTTCGTAGAAGCGGTAAAGCAACGGATCGGTGGGAATCACCGGGTCGAGGCACCCCTTGGTGGGATAGGTCTGCAGGGCACCCACCACAGCGGGATCGAGATCCAGGAGCTCAGCTAGGCGCTTGGCTTCCTCGGCCGAGGCCGTGGATTGGCCGTAAAACAACGACGCGATCCACACCTCATCGCGGCCGAGGGCCGCCTCCAGATCCGCAAAGCTCAAACCCTTGGAGCGCTTGGCTGCCATCAAGGCCGCGGTCACAGAGGCCGTCCCAGAAGCGATGGTCATCGGGGTGAAACGCAGAACTAACCCACGCTCCAGGCCAACGCGTCCGGCACCTGCAGCGCTTGCTACCGCCATCCGGTGCAGGGGCAACATCAGCCCAAGCCGCTCTCAGGCAGTGAGCCAGAATCGGGTTTGGCACGACCACAGCGGTTTGCATGGTTGCAACGCCCAGCACAAGCGAGCGGTCGGCCGATCGATCCCAAGAGCCAATCGCGCCGCTGGAGCCGCGGCTGCGGTTTCGCACCTACCTCGGCAAGGTGGGCAGTGGTGAACACACGAGCAGCGGCCTGAGCCGCGAGGAAGCCGCCGATGCCATGGAGCTGATGCTCGATGGCGCCGCCAGCCCCGCTCAGATCGGCGCCTTCCTGATTGCCCACCGGATCCGCCGCCCTGAGCCCCAGGAGCTCACGGGCATGCTGGATGTGTATCGGCGCCGTGGACCCACACTCACCAGCCGCGAACCTGCCGTTTGCTTCGGCATGCCGTTCGACGGCCGCAGCCGCACCGCACCGATCTACCCCCTCACGGCCCTGGTGGTGGCGGCGGCCGGGATTCCGGTGGTGCTGCAGGGCGGTTCTCGCATGCCGGTGAAATACGGCGTCACGGCCGCAGAACTGTTTGAAAGCCTGGGGCTCAAGCTCACCGGCCACTCCCTTAGCCATGTGCAGGCCTGCCTGGATCGCTGGAAGCTGGCGTTGGTGCACCAGCCCGATCACTTCCCGGAAGCGGAAAGCCTGATTCCGATCCGCGACGACATCGGTAAACGACCACCCCTGGCGAGCCTGGAGCTGATGTGGACCGCCCACCAGGGCGAGCACCTGCTGGCGAGCGGCTTTGTGCACCCGCCCACCGAAGCCCGCGCCTGGGAAGCGCTGCGGCTGGCTGGTGAAACCAACGTGTTCACCGTGAAGGGATTGGAGGGCAGCACCGATCTGCCGATCAGCCGCGCCTGCGTCACCGGCCTCAGCCAGGGCGGTGGCAATGAGCGCCTGATCCTGCACCCGCGCGATCACGGCTGCTACGGCGCCGACCCAGCCTGGAGTGACCTGAGCAGCTGGAGCCAACAGGCGCTGGCAGCCCTGGGCGGACAGGGGGAGCTGGCCAACTCCTTGCGCTGGAACTGCAGCACCTATCTCTGGCAGGCATCGCATTGCCGCGACCAGCAGGACGCCATGCAACAAACCGACGCTCTGCTTCAAAGCGGCGCCCCCCTGCGGCTGCTGGAGCAGCTGCGCGCGGCGCTCAACTGACATCGCGATGGTCACTGCCCGCCCCCAGGCCAGCCACTGCTTCGCCTTTGAGCACGATTTCGTGGGCAGCTGGCGCTGCATTCCCCTGTGCGTGCGCCGCAAACTCGATCTGATCGGGCTGAAGCTGAAGCTCAACCACTGGCTGGAACTCAGTCAGGACGAGCGCCAGCAACTGGTGGACTGGCCCGACGACAGCAAGGCTCTTCAGGATCTGCGCCGCCATCTGCAGCAGCGCACAGCGTCCATGGCTGACGGGGAGGCGAAGCCCTTGCCACCTGCGCTGGCCGAACCCTGGCAACAGGCGAACCCGGTACCCCCGGAGGTGGCGCGGGCTGCACGAGAACGCCAGGTGAGCCTGCTCAGCGAGCGCTGGGCAACCCTAGGGGAGCTGGAGCGCTTCGCCCTGTGCAAACTGGCGCGCCCCGGCCACGACCACCACAACCTGGGAGCCGCTTTTGAAGAGCTGCTGCTGCCAGCGCCACCAGCTGCAGGTTCGCCAGGGCACCAAGCGGGCAGCGAATCGAAGAATCCGTAGCAACGGCCACCAGAGAGCGCGAGCGCTGCGTGATCTCTTAAGTACGTTGGTCAGCATTGGCGCCAACACCAACACACACCGGAAAGCGGCCACCCTTTGAGAGCCGCGTCTGGAGAACGGTTGCCGTGCCGCTGGCCACAGGCGTCCGTTGAGTTGCCCGTTCCTCCATCCAGACGCTTCGCGCCCATGTCGAACCTGTCGCGCCGCAAATTTCTGATCACCGCCACCGGTTCCGCAGCCGGTGCCCTGTGGCTGGCCGCCTGCGGCACCAGCAAGAAGCCGCCCGCCACGAGCAAGGCCACCGGCGCTGATGCCCCCGAAGTGGCCGGAGCCACCCTGGGCTTCATTGCCCTCACCGACAGCGCCCCTCTGATCATCGCCAAGGAGAAGGGCCTGTTCGCCAAGCACGGCATGCCCGACGTGAAGGTGGTGAAGCAGACCTCCTGGGCCGTCACCCGCGACAACCTCGAGCTCGGCAGCGCCAAGGGCGGCATCGATGGCGCCCACCTCCTTTCGCCGATGCCTCTGCTGCTCACGGCCGGCAAGATCACCAAAAGCAAGCAGCCGCTACCGATGTACACCCTGGCGCGGCTCAACCTTCAGGGCCAGGGCATCTCGGCTGCCAAAGACCTGCTCGACGAGAAGCTGACCGTTGACAACAAGGAAGGTCTCTCCAAAGCCAGCAAGGGCCTCGGCCGCAAGATCAAGGCCGCCGTCACCTTCCCCGGCGGCACGCACGACCTGTGGATGCGCTACTGGCTCTCAGCCAACGGCATCGACCCCAACAAAGACGCCGACCTGGTGGTGATCCCGCCGCCGCAGATGGTGGCCAACATGCAGACCGGCACCATGGATTTGTTCTGCGTGGGTGAGCCCTGGAACCAGCGTCTGGTGAACAAGAAGCTGGGTTACACCGCCACCCAGACCGGAGAAATCTGGGACAAGCACCCCGAGAAATCGTTCTCGATGCGCGCTGATTGGGTGGATAAGAACCCCAAGGCCGCCAAAGCGCTGCTGATGGCCGTTCAGGAAGCCCAGATCTGGTGTCAGGACCCCGCCAACCTCGACGAGATGTGCGACATCATCTCCAAGGACAAGTACATCAAGGCTCCCGTTGCCGACATCAAGCCACGCCTGGCCGGCAACCTGAACTACGGCGATGGCCGTGATGTGAAGAACAGCCCCTACAAGATGCTGTTCTGGGACAGCAACGCCTCCTTCCCCTACAAGAGCCACGACGCCTGGTTCGTAACCGAGGACATGCGCTGGGGTTATCTGCCGGCCAACACCGACATCGATGCTCTGGTGAACAAGGTGAACCGGGCAGATCTGTGGAAGGAAGCCGCCACTGCCATCGGCCAGCAGGCCGCGATTCCCGCCAGCGATTCCCGCGGCAAGGAAACGTTCTTCGACGGTGTGGTGTTCGATCCCGAGAACCCGAAGGCCTACCTCGACGGCCTCAAGATCAAGGCCATGAGCTGAGACCGGCCGGGGAGCCTGCGGGCTCCCCCCGCCTCACTCCATCAGCGCCACCTCTTCAACGACCGCTGCCGCAGCGGCCGATGAAGTCCTGTTCTCTTCATTCACGTCCACGATGACCACGATCACGCCCGCCAGCCGCTCCAGACGGCCTTCCAAACTGCGCCGCCTGCAACCAGGCCTGCGCAACCTAATGCCCTACGTGATCTGCATCGGCGGGTTCCTGATCGCCTGGCAGATCCTTTCGCTGATCCTCGGCGTGGCACGGCTACCGGGACCGATCAATGTGATCGTGGAAACCTGGGATCCCTACATCAGCCAGCCGTTCTTTGACGACGGCGGCACCAGCAAGGGGCTGGGCTGGCAGATCCTGATCTCCCTGCAGCGCGTGGCCATGGGCTACGGCCTGGCTGCGGTGGTGGGCATCGCCATCGGTGGCGTTCTTGGCCTCAACCGCTTCATCGGCAAAGGCCTCGATCCGGTGATTCAGGTGTTGCGCACGGTGCCGCCCCTGGCCTGGTTCCCGATCTCGTTGATGGTGTTCCAGGACGCCAACACGTCGGCGATCTTCGTGATCTTCATCACCGCCATCTGGCCGATCATCATCAACACGGCCGTTGGCATCCGCGAAATCCCGCAGGATTACACCAACGTGGCTCGGGTGCTGCGACTGCGCAAAGGCGCCTACATCCGCAACATCGTGATCCCGGCCACGGTTCCCTACGTGTTCACCGGTCTGCGGATTTCGGTGGGTCTGGCCTGGTTGGCGATCGTGGCGGCGGAGATGCTCAAGGCCGATGGCGGCATCGGCTACTTCATCTGGGATGCCTATAACGCCGGCGGCGATTCCAGCTCCAGCCAGATCATCCTGGCGATCCTCTATGTGGGTGTGGTGGGCCTGGCCCTTGATCGCCTGGTGGCCTATGTGGGCAGCCGTGTCGCCAAGGGAGGCAACTGAACATGTCCCCCGCTCTTCTCACGGTTGACGACGTCACCCAGGTGTTCCCCCTGGATGAGGGCGGCCGCTATGTGGCCCTCAAAGACATCGACCTCGACATCGCCGAAGGGGAGTTCATCTCCCTGATCGGCCACTCCGGCTGCGGCAAATCGACGCTGCTCAACCTCATGGCTGGCCTCACCCAGGCCAGCAGCGGCGGCATCTTGATGAACGGCCGTCAAATCACCGATCCCGGACCGGATCGGATGGTGGTGTTCCAGAACTATTCGCTGCTGCCCTGGCAGACGGTGCGTCAGAACATCGCCCTGGCGGTGAACAACGTAATGCGTGAGGCCAGCGAGGCCGAACGCCGCGAGCGGGTGGAGCAGAACATCCAGCGGGTCGGCCTGACCCACGCTGCCGACAAGCTCCCGGCCGAACTCTCCGGCGGCATGAAGCAGCGGGTGGCGATTGCTCGCGCCCTGGCGATCGAACCGAAACTGCTGCTGCTCGATGAGCCCTTCGGTGCTCTTGATGCCCTCACCCGCGGCAACCTGCAACAGCAACTGATGCAGATCTGTCAGCAGGCGGGCGTCACCACCGTGATGGTCACCCACGACGTGGATGAGGCGCTTCTGCTCTCGGATCGGGTGGTGTGTCTCACCAACGGCCCCGAAGCCGGCATTGGTCAGATCCTTCAAGTGAACCTGCCCCGGCCGCGGCAGCGGTTGGAGGTGATGGAGCACCCCGACTACTACCGCCTGCGCAGCGAACTGATCAGCTTCCTGCAGCAGCAGCGCCGCCTCAAACAGCGCAAGGCGGCAGCGCCTGCCGCTCCTGAGGCCACACCCGCGGCTGCTCCCCAAGGCCCCCAACGCCTGCGCGTGGGCTACCTGCCTGGGCTCGACATCGCCCCGCTGGCCGTCGCCATGGAGCGCGGCTTCTTCAGCGACGCCCAGCTCTCGGTGCTGCCCGTGAGCTTCCACCGCTGGCAACAGCTGGAAGAAAAGCTGCGCGCCGGTGAACTCGACCTAGCGATCACCTCAGCCACCGCACCGCTGGCCCTGAACCTCGGGCTCGACGGCCAGGCCGCCTGGCCTGCGATCACGCCGATGACGGTGACGCGCAACGGCAACGCCCTCTGCCTGGCGCAGCGCTTCCAGGACCTGAACGTGCGCGACATCGGCAGCCTCGCCGAGCGCTGCCAAGGCCGTGAGTGGCCACTGCGGCTGGCCATCGGCCAGAAGGGCAGCATGCAGGAACTGTTGTTGCGCCATTGGCTCGCCGGCGGAGGCATCCACCCGGATCGGGATGTGGAGCTGCAGGTGCTCTCGCCGATGGCCATGCAGGCCGCACTGCTGGCTGGAGAAATCGATGGCTTCATCGCCGGTCGCTACCGGGTGGCCAAAACCGTGGAAGCGGGCCTCGGCTACGTGCTCGCCACCGATCTCGATGTGTGGAGCGGGCATCCCGAAAAGGTGCTCACCTGTCATGCGAGCTGGGCCGACCATCACAGCGACACGCTGCTCCGCTTCTGTGCGGCGATGATGCGGGCCGCTCAGATCTGCGAAGACGGCGGTCAACACAACGGTCTCGTGGGCCTGCTCAGCCAGCCGCAGTGGCTCGGCGCCGGAGCCGCCCTGGCGCTGGAGCGTCAGTTCAACCTCGGCAATGGCGAGGTGTCGAACGAGCGGATGCCACTGAACCGCTACCACGGGGATCGGGCCCATGTGGCCAACGTGGCTGAGGGCTCCTGGATCCTCACGCAGTTCAGCCGCTGGGGCTGGAGCTACTTCCCCAGCAACCGGGTGGAGTTGCTGAGCAGCGTGTATCGCAACGACCTCTGCACTCAGGCGCTCGAGCAGGCCGGCTTCAGCGCCCTCCGACCGGAGCGCCATCCCTTTGCCCTGGCCGATGGACGCAGCTTCGACCAGGACGACCCCCTCGCCTACCTGCGGGAGTTGCCCTTCGCTGCTTCCTCAGCGGTGGAGCCGATCACCCTGCCGGCGCCTGCCATGACCAGTCCCGTCGCTGCCCGTTGAGATGAGCCCCACCATGACCCTCTCCTCCACACCATCGGTGACCAACGGCGCCGACCCAACACCCTTGCTGGCCTTCAGCAATGTGGGCCAGGTGTTTCAAACCCAGCGAGGACCATTTGAGGCCCTCAAGGACATCAACCTGCAGGTGGCTCAAGGTGAGTTCATCTGCGTGATCGGCCACTCCGGCTGCGGCAAGAGCACGCTGCTCAACATGGTGTCTGGGTTCCTCCAACCCAGCAGCGGCAGCGTGACCCTGCGGGATGTGCCGATCGAGCGGCCTGGGCCCGACCGCATGGTGGTGTTCCAGAACTATTCGCTACTCCCCTGGAAAACGGTGGAGCAGAACGTGGCCCTGGCGGTGAAAGCCGCCCGGCCCGAACTGGATGCCGCCTCCCGCGCCAACACGGTGGAGCACCACCTCGAAATGGTGGGCCTGATCGAAGCGCGCCACAAACGGCCGGCTCAAATCTCCGGCGGCATGCGCCAGCGGGTGGCGATCGCCCGAGCGCTGGCCGTGCGGCCTGAAGTGCTGGTGCTCGATGAACCCTTCGGCGCCCTCGATGCGATCACCAAGGAAGAGCTGCAGGAGGAACTGCTCGCGATCTGGCGGGAGCACAAACCCACCGTGTTGATGATCACCCACGACATCGACGAGGCCCTGTTCCTCGCCGACCGGGTGGTGATGATGACGAACGGCCCCTCCGCCACCATCGGCGAAATCATGGAGGTGCCGTTCGAGCGGCCCCGCAGCTTCGAAAGCATCCAGGACGACCCGCGCTACGGCCAACTCCGCAACCACGCCCTCGACTTCCTCTATCGCCGTTACGCCCATGACGACGACTGAGGCGCCGACTTCCCTCTCCATCCGCACCGGCTCCACGGTGCTACTCGATCAGCGCCTCGTGGGGCCGAGGGAGTGCCTCACCGTGCATTCCGGCCTGTTGCGGGTGGCCGCCTCCCGGCCCCATGAGGAGGCCTTGGACACGGAGCCCATGACCCTCGGCTTTCTCCAGGCCGGCGATCAACTGCCGCTCGATCTGTTGCGGAATGCGCGCCTGCACCTGCAGGCCCTCACACCGACCCAGCTGGTGGAAGGCTGCGCCCTGCAGCCTGATGCGGGCAGCAACAGCCTGCACGACTGGACGCTGGCCCTGCTGTTGATCCGCAACCTGAACGACGCCGAGCAACGGATCGGTGCACTGTTGCAGCTGCTGGTGGAACGGCTCGGGCGTCGCAACGGAGCCTGGTACGAACTGCCACTGCGGCTCACTCACAACGAGCTGGCGGCCCTGAGCGGTCACACCCGCGTCACGGTGACGCGGCAGTTTTCGCGTTGGCGCGAGCAGGGGCTGCTGGAACAGGAGGCCGGGCCGAACCGTCTCCTGAGGGTGTCTCCAGAGCTTGTGGCCGCTTGAGCTGAAGCCTCAGGCGGCGCTCAGGGTGACAGCCGCGGCCTTGAGCTCAGGCTGCTTGGAGTGGGGGCAACCGAGCTCATGCATCAGGCGGTTGGCCTCACAGGGATTGAGCTGACTGGCGCCCCAGTGCATCGGCAGAAACACCGTGCCAGGCCGAATCCGCTCGCTCACCTGTACCCGGGCACTCACTTCGCCGCGGCGGGAGCGCACCTGGGCCATCGCGCCATCCACAAGACCATGGCTCTCCGCATCGCAGGGATGCACCTCCAGCAGGGCCTCGGGATGTTGTTTGGTCACCCGCGCCACGTGAGCCGTGCGGGTCATGGTGTGCCAATGGCCGAGATAACGGCCCACGGTGAGCACCAGCGGAAACTGATCGCAGGGAGGCTCGGCCAAACCAAGCGGCTGTTCAGCCAACAGCCGAGCCTTGCCGCTTGTGGTGGGGAACCGATGATCGACATACAGCCGTGGTTGGCCACCGCCAGGCTCAGTGCCAGCGGGAAAGGGCCATTGCTGCGGGCCATGCTCCGCCAGAAGCGCATGGCTCAGCCCACTCAGATCGCACACCCGCCCCGCGGAGAGCGCGGCGAATTCGGCGTACACCTGGGCGGCGGAGTCGTAGCGGAACTGCTCCTCAAAACCGAGCCGCCGGCCCAGCTCCGCAAAGATCGCCCAATCGGGCCGCGCCTCGCCAGGGGGCTCACGGAAGGCTGGGCAGAGGGTGACGCGGCGCTCTGAGTTGGTCATCACACCGCTCTTCTCACTCCACTGCGCCGCCGGCAGCAGCAGGTGAGCCACCTCCGCCGTTTCGGTGCCGGCATAGGCCTCACTGAGCACCACGAGCGGGCAGTTGGCAGCGGCGGCCCGCACCCGATCCAGGGCCGGCATGCTCACCAGCGGGTTGGTGGCGGCCACCCACCACAACCCCAGCTCGCCGCGCTCCATCGCCTCGATCTGATCCCACACCGCCAGGCCCGGTTGATCAGCGATCGCGCCCTCTGCAAACCCCCAGTGACGCCCCACCTCAGCGCGGTGCTCTGGGTTGGCCACAAAGCGGTAACCCGGCAGCAGCTGAGCCAAGCCTCCGGCCTCGCGGCCGCCCATGGCGTTGGGCTGGCCCGTGAGCGAAAAGGGACCGGCACCAGGTCGACCGATCTGAGCGGTGACCAGATGCAGGTTGATGATCCCGGCCACGGTGGCGGTGCCCTCGCTGCTCTGGTTCACCCCCATCGACCAGAGGCTGAGCACCCCGGCCGCCTCAGCCCACCACTGCGCCAGTTGGCGCAAGTCGGCTTCGGCGATGCCGCAGAGATCGCACACCCGCTGCGGCGTCCACTGCTGCCACAGCTCCTTGAGCTCGGCGAAGCCCTCGGTGTGGTCGGCAATGAAGCGCTCATCGAGCGCCTGCAGCTCCAGCAGCAGATGGCCGATGCCCTGAAGCAACACCAGATCGGTGCCCGGACGGATTGCCAGATGCAGATCAGCCGGATCGGAGGTGGCTGTGGCACGTGGATCCACCACCACGATCCGCAGAGCCTCTTTCTGTTTGCGTTTGCGCTTGAGCAAGCGCTGGAACAGCACCGGATGGCACTCGGCGGTGTTGGTGCCGATCAGGAACACCAGATCGGCGTGGTCGAGGTCGTCGTAACAGCAGGGGGGGCCATCGGAACCGAGGCTGCGGGCATAGCCAGCCACCGCCGAGCTCATGCACAGGCGGGAGTTGGCATCGAAGTTGTTGCTACCCAGGGCTCCCTTCAGGAGCTTGTTGGCCACGTAGTAGTCCTCGGTGAGGAACTGACCGGAGCCGTAGATCGCTAAGCCCTGGGGGCCTTGTTGGGCCAGGATGTCGCGGATGCGGGCCACCAACAGGGCAAAGGCCCGCTCCCAGCTGATCGGCGCGAACGGTTGCTCAAGGTTCTCGCGCCACAACGGGGTGGTGAGGCGGTTGTGGTGCAGGGTTTCACCCACCGTGGCGCCCTTCACGCACACCTGGCCGAGGGAGGAGGGATGGTGGCGATCACCACGCGCCGTCCACTGGGGATCGCTGGGCTCCTTGGGGGGCTTCAGCTCCAGGCCGCAGCCCACGCCGCAATAGGGGCACTGCGCCCGCGCCGCCAGGGCGCCAGGATCAGTGCTGGAAGCAGCAGTGGCGGTGTGAGGAGCCTGCAACGGAACGGCCATGGCAGCAGCCATTGCACCAAGGCGTCTAGCGCGACCCTGTGGCAACAGCTACCAAACCACGGATGCTGAGTGACCAGGGCGCCCCCCCCGCAGACCTGCACTGCTGCCTGCTCAGCGGTGGTGCCAGCCAGCGGATGGGACACGACAAAGCGCTGCTGCCCCACCCCGAAGGGGGCAGCTGGCTGGAGCACACCCTGCGGCTGCTGGCGGAGCTCCAGGCACCGATCACGCTGCTGAGCCGCTGGCCCCAGCATCAAGCCCTGGCCACAACACTGCGGTTGCCGCAGCTGCACTGCTTCAACGAACCAGCCCCCTGGGAGGGTCCACTGCTGGCGCTGCACCGGCTGATGGAGCGCCATCCGAATGCACGGCTGCTGCTGGCGCCGGTGGACATGCCGCACCTCAATCCAGCGGCACTGCACACCCTGATTGAGGCCGCGGCCGTGGCGCCACAGCGGATCCATCTGGCCCACGACGGCGAACGCAGCCAACCCCTGCTGGGGATCTACCCGAGCCCAGCACCGGTGCGAAGCCACCTGGCCGATGCCATTGGCCGCGGAGAGCGCCGGCTGCTGAGATGGCTGGACGGGCAACCCTGCAACCAGGTGCACCTCCCCGCTGCCACGATCCGCAACGTGAACAGTCCCGCTGACGTGTGAGCGCCTTAGCCCCACCAACCGACGGGCTCGGCCGGCCGCTCGGCGTGCTGCGGCTCTCGCTCACGGCCCGCTGCAACCTGGCCTGCCCCTACTGCCTTCCCGATGGCCAGGAACCAGCAGGGTTGCTGAGCCTCGAGCAACGGCTGCGGGTGGTTGAGACGGCGGTGGCGCTGGGGGCCCACAGCCTGCGGCTCACCGGAGGGGAACCGCTGCTGCACCCCCAGCTCGAGAGCATGCTTGAGGCGGTGCAACCACTGCGGATGCAGGGGCTGCGAGACATCGCTCTCACCAGCAACGGCACCTTGCTCAACGCCAACCGTGCGCGTGCTCTTCGCGCAGCAGGCCTGGACCGGATCACCCTCAGCCTCGATGGCGCCGATGGTGCGAGCGTGGCCCGGATGGCCGGGCTGCGTGATCCCAGTGCCGGCGAGCGGACCCTGGACGCTGTGCTGGCTGCCATCGGCCATGCGCGGGAGGCGGGGTTTGATCCGGCGGCGGGCGCGCTCAAGCTCAACGCCGTGATCCAGCGGGGCCGCAACGACGATCAACTGCTGCCCCTGGCCGAGCTCTGCCGCGGGCAGGGCCTGGAACTGCGACTAATCGAATACATGGATGTGGGCAACCGCAACGGCTGGAGCCCGGCCGAGGTGGTGAGCGCCAGCGAGATGGTGGAACGCATTGACGCGCGCTGGCCCCTGGAAACGATCGGCCGTGATCCCCATGGCACCGCCCACCGCTGGCGCTACCGCGATCGAACAGGTGGGATCGCCGTGGTGGCATCCGTGAGCCAACCCTTCTGCGGCGACTGCAACCGCCTGCGCGTCACCGCCGATGGGGTGGCCTACACCTGCCTGTTTGCCGCCCCGAGCAGTGGCCTGGATCTCAAGCCCTGGCTGCACCCAACCGGCGATCCCACCGGATTGCGGCAGGCCTTAGCCCACCTCTGGCGCGGCCGGCACGACCGCTACAGCGAAGAGCGCCAAACAAGCGCCGGTGGCCGCAACCATGCCGAGATGGCCTACCTGGGCGGCTAAGGCGCACCGACCAACCCCAGCAACTTCAGCGAAGCCAGCAGCAACACCACCGCCAGGCAGCGCCGGATCCAGGCCACGGGCCAATGGCGGCTGCCCAAGCGCGAACCGATCGCACCGGCCACCAACACAGGAATCAACACCCGCAACCCCACCAGGCGCACAGCGAGCAGCAGCGAGCCCGGCCGGGCCACCACGAGGCCAGCCAGGCCAGCGATCGAATTGAGCAGGATGAACAACACCGACACCGCCGCGGCCTGACGGGTGGTGTACCACCGGCAGAGCAGCAACAGCGGCGTGAGAAACACGCCGCCGCCGGTGCCCGTGAGGCCAGCCAACAGGCCGAGGCTGCCGCCGGCCAGGAGCAACAGCAGCGGTGGCGGCTCACGCAGCGGGGAGGGATCCACGGAAGCGCGCCCCAGCCGCCAGACCGAAAACAGCAAGACGGCGCCCACCAGGCGGCGAAACCACAGCGACGGCAGATTCAGCCATCCCCCCAGAAAGGCCGCCGGAATCGCCAGCACATACACCGGCCAGATGCGGCGCCACGGCAGGTGACCCGCCCGCAGGAAGTTCCAGCAACCCACACTGGCCACCAGCGTGTTGAGGATCAGAGCCAGCGGCTTGATCTGCTCCGCCGGCAGCCCCGCCAAGGCGAGCACAGCGATGTAGCCGGAGGCCCCGCATGACCCACCGAGGCATAGAGAAAGGCCACCATCGCCAGGGCGATGGGAAGCAGCCCAACAGCGCCGCTCACAACCAGTGCTGGGGATAAGGGAAGGCTCCGGGCACCCAGCGGCTGAAGGCCCAGGCCAACAGCACCAGCAGCAGCGAACCGCTCAACACGGGAAAGAGCAGAAAACCCCAAGTCACCTTGAGATACACCGCCAGAAAGGCCATGCCACCGGCAGGGGGGTGAAGGCAACGCAACTGTTGACCCAACAGGATCGTGAGGCCCACGGCCAAGGCCAGCACCAACGACTCCTGGCCGGGAACCCCAGCCAGTGAGACACCGACCAAGCCGCCTAGCAGATTGCCCAGAACAATGTTTCGAGGCTGTGCCAGCGGGCTAGCGGGGTAGCCAAACAGCAACACACACGACGCACCCAGAGGCGCCACGATCAACACCTGGCCGCTCCAGAGAGACAGCAAGCCCAGCAACAACACCGCACAGAGCGCCGCCAGCGACGTGACTCCGATCTGGTTGAGCCGAAAGCGGGGTTGATAGCGCCGGCCGCGCCGGCGTTCGCGCCGGGCGGCCAGATGCAGGCGACGCAACCGGTTCACCCCGCCGGCTCCGTGAGCCTGGGCAGCAACTGCACCAGGTTGCAGGGGCGCGTGGCCTCATTGAGCTGCGCTGCGATCAAGCGATCCCAGGCGGTTTCCACCCCATCGAGCGATCCCGGCAGCACAAAAATCACCGTGCCATTAGCAACCCCCGCCAGGCAGCGGCTCTGCAGGGTGCTGGTGCCGATCGTTTCAAACGACAGCACCCGGAACAGCTCCCCGAATCCTTCGATCGTTTTATCCAGCAGGGGTGCCACCGCCTCCGGCGTGCCATCCCGGCCGGTGAGGCCTGTACCGCCGCTGCTGATCACCACCTGCACCGCGGGATCAGCGATCCAACGGCTCAGCTCCGCCCGGATCTGATAGCGGTTATCTGGCACGATGCGGCGGTCCGCCAGTCGATGCCCGGCAACCTCCAACCGTTGCTGCAGCGCATCGCCGGAGCGGTCGTCCGCCAGGGTGCGGCTGTCGGACACCGTGAGCAGGGCGATGGCGAGGCTCAAGTTGCGACCGGAGGAGCTGCTTGCATCGTGGCAAGAGATCAGCGGCCGTGGTCGTTAGCGTTGTTGCCATGGCTGGGCCGTGTGCGAGCGAGATCCGGATCCTGCTGTTCGCGGGGCTGCGCGAACGGGCCGGTTGGGCTGAACGCCACTGGCCCATCGACTGCACTGGCGGGATCACTCCGCGTCAGCTCTGGTTCACGCTGCAGTTTCCAGACGAGCTCAATCAGGGGATCCGCATCGCCATCAACCAGCAGTTCGCCGACCTTGATACCCCCCTGCAGCCCGGCGACGAACTCGCCTTTCTGCCACCGATCAGTGGGGGCTGAAATACAAGCCATGCAGCTCAGGATCAACCTCCACAGCACCGCCTTCGAACCGCTCCAGGTGCTGGCGTGCTGGCAGGAGGAGCAAGCGCACAGGCTCAACGCCGACAGCGCCGCGGAGGCCCTCTTCATCGGCCGGGTGCGGGGCGTGGCCGCCGATGGCGGTGAGCTTGAGGCCCTGGAACTCGAGCACTACCCCGGCATGACCGAACAGCAGCTGGAGCGGCTTGCCCTGGACTGCTGCAGCCGCCACACCGTGAACAGCTGCCTGGTGCAGCACCGCATCGGCCGGGTGCTCCCCGGCGAAGCGATCGTGCTAGTGGCCATCGGCGCCGACCGCCGCGGCCCGGCCCAGCGCTGCTGCCAAGAACTGCTCGAGGCGTTGAAGCACAACGCGCCCTTCTGGAAGCGCGAGTGGCGCACCGATGGCAGCAGCGCATGGCTCAGCGGCAATACCCCGCTTTGAGTCAAAACACCGACAACCGCACCAACTGCGCCCACAGCTCCGTGCCCGCCTCCAGGTTCCCCAGCTCCGCCGGAATCTCCAGGAGCAGATCAGCGCCCTGCAACGAACCGATGCGCGAGGACGCCTGCGATCCATCGATCCGCGCCCAGAGTCCGCCATCAGCGGCCACCACCAGCTGAGCCCGGGCCAGCTCAGGCCGGCCGGCACCACGGCGCAACGGGGCCTCCAGCTGCACCTTCAGTCGTGGCAACAGCTGAACCTCCGCCCCCTCGAGCCGCTGCAGTGCCGGCCAGAGCAGTTGCAAGGCCGTGATCGCCGCCGCCACCGGATTACCCGGAAGACCAAAGAACGGCACCCCCGCCAGCTCACCCCACGCGAAGGGGCGGCCGGGCTTGAGAAACAGCTTCCAGAAGCGCACCGCTCCCAGCTCCTCCACCAGCGGCCGGATCCAGTCGCTGTCGCCGGCGGACACACCGCCGGTGCTCACCACCACATCACAACCCGCCGCCAGGTTCTGCAAGGCAATACGCAACGGCTCCGGTTGATCGACAATCACGCGCCGATCGGCAACGTCATACCCCAGCCGCTGCAGCAACGCCGTGAGCAAGGTTGCGTTGCTCTCCCAGATCTGCCCGGGCCCACGTTCGGCGCCTGCTGGCAGCAATTCATCGCCGCTGATCAACAGACCCAGGCGCGGCCGGCGCGTCACCCGCAGCTGACGCACACCACAGCTGGCCAGTCGCCCCAGCTCAGCCACCCCCAACCGCTGGCCTGCCTGCACCAGCTCCTGCCCAGGCGCGGCCTCCTCCGTGGGCTGACGAATCCAGGCGTTGGGCCCGCAGGGTTGCACGAGTTCGAGCTGCTCACCCTCTCGCACCACCAACTCCTGCGGCAGCACCCGTTCACTGCCCTCCGGCACCACGGCGCCGGTGAGGATCCGCACGGCCTCTCCAGCGGCGAGTGCAGCGCCGTGGGGCGCTCCGGCAGCTGAAACCCCCACCATCCGCCAGCGCTGACCAACCCCCGGCTGGGCTTCACCGGCGATGGCGTAGCCATCCATGATCGAAGCCCGAAACCCCGGCACCGCCTCTGCAGCCAACACCGGGGCCGCTGTGGTGCGGCCGTGGGCCTCCGTGAGTGGCAACGTCTCCTCGAGGCCCAGCGGCTGCAGCGCCTGCAGGATCTGAGCGCGAGCCTGCTCGAGCGGCAACCCCTCGCGGCCGTAGGGATCAGGCATCCGCCTCGCTCCCCTCACGCTGCCAATCGCCATGGCGCCCGCCACTCTTGCTAAGCAGGCGCACGCCGGTGATCGTCATCGCCGGATCGGCGGATTTGAGCATGTCGTAAAGGGTGAGCAGACCCACCTGCACAGCGGTGAGCGCCTCCATTTCCACGCCGGTGCTGCCGGTGGTGCGAGCGCTCACCTCCACGCGGAGCCCGGAGCCATCAGCGCAGGCATCGATCGCCACCTCCACCCCGCTGAGCGCGATCGGATGGCAGAGCGGGATCAACTCCCAGGTGCGCTTGGCGGCCTGAATCGCCGCCACCCGCGCCACCGCCAGCACATCGCCCTTGGGGGCACGGCCCTCCATCACGAGTGCCAACACCTCCGGCCGCATGGCAATCACACCTTCAGCCCGCGCTTCGCGGCGGGTGGCCGGCCGCTCACCCACCTCCACCATGTGCACCTGCCCCTGGGCATTGAGGTGCGTGAGGGATGACGGCAACTCAGACGACATGGGCCGGCAGTGAACACAACACAAAACCAAAATGATTCTGGTGCAACCTGCCCAAATCGTTCAGCAGCTCTACGTTTCAAACCTCTCTGCTGGTGAACGTGATGCTTGTGAAAAGCGGCACTGACTCCATCTCGATGGTGGGCGGCTTCGTGATCAGCCCTCCCCAACAGCAGAGCTACCGCCACACCCCACCCAACCCGCTGGCCACCCTGCTGCACCAGCTGCTGCGTCGCCAGAAATAGGGCATCTCCACAGCGTGGGATGGTGAAGCCAATGCCGGGCCCATCCCCATGCGCTGGAGCCGCCCCTCCACCTCCCTTTGCGCCTTCATCACCCTGCTGAACGATCGGCTGGGGGAGAGCATCGTGTTTCCGCTGCTGCCTTACCTGCTGGCCAGCTTCACCAGCAACGGCCGCACCCTGGGGTTA
>Ga0194126_10004113_pt1 | contig 22433 bp, 15 predicted proteins | sample TA2KigC150mmetaG_FD_148641 | JGI IMG/M metagenome (GOLD analysis project Ga0194126, IMG submission 148641) | Freshwater microbial communities from Lake Tanganyika, Tanzania - TA2015035 Kigoma Deep Cast 150m | ecosystem: Environmental > Aquatic > Freshwater > Lake | place: Tanzania: Lake... | reverse complement strand
GAGCAAGTGACTCTTAATCACTAGGTTTAGGGTTCGAGTCCCTGACGGCCCACCAAATTAGCGATAAATATAAAAGGGTTAGCTAATAACAAGCTAACCCTTTTATATTGATAATCAGCAGGGATACCCCAGGGATAACCACAGTGCGGAAACTCATCTGTTAGAACCCGGAAATGTCTGTCCACTACCCTGAGAATTTGGCCGTCAGAATTATTGAGCGGCTATGGACTTAGGTCCGCTATTTGGTCTTTTGAAAGAAAGTCTTATGGGAGACTTGCCATACTCCCTTAGCCCTCCTCGCTTTGCCCCCGGGAGTCCACCATTCTTGGGGCCGCTCCTATCTGCCCTGGCCCATAGCGACCCCTGCTACGTCCCCCTCATCCCGGCCTAAAACGAAAACCCGGAGACTGGGACTCCTGCCCCCCTGGTCAATATATTGCCCCCGGAGAAAATTCAAAAAAATCATCTACATACAGTGGCAGCTATTCGATCCATGTCCAGAAAAATCCTAAGACTTCGATAGTGGCAAGCGATGTGGCAGCAGACGGGATAAAAATGAACATGAAGCCAGGAAGGAATAGCAGCCAAGAGCCATGAATTACTTCGGCATCTCAAAGCCCAGAAGATAAAACATAGCCAGGACCACGGTGATCAGCATGGGCACAAAGCAGACCTTCATGTAATGGATGAAAGAGATGTGGTAGCCGGCCTTCTCGGCCAGGCCCACAGTGACCACGTTGGCAGAAGCGCCGATCATGGTGCCGTTGCCCCCCAGGCAGGCGCCCAGGGCCAGGGACCACCAGAGGACGTCGTTGGGCACGTTCATGCTCTGATTGAGAAAGGCGACAATGGGGAGCATGGTGGCGGTGAAGGGAATGTTGTCGATGGCTGCCGAGGCAATGGCCGCCACCCATAGGATCATGACCACGGCCACCGTCAGGTTGCCCCGGGAGACGTCCCGCACCCACTCGGCGATCATCTGGATCAGGCCGGTTTCTTCAGCTCCGGCGATGACGATAAACAGCGCCATGAAGAAGATCAACGTTGGCCACTCCACTTCGTGTTCCAGCATCTCCACAATATCCACCCGGGAAATGGCCAACAGGAACATGGCGCCGGTGAGGGCGGCGATGGAGGGTTCCATGTGCAGCACACCGTGCACCACAAACAGGAAGATGGTGAAGCCCAGCATCCCCAGGCTCATGACGGTGAGTTTCTTATCGGTGATCTTATACTCCTGTCGCAAATAGGCCATGGTGCGCTCCACATCCTTGACTTCGGCCTTGAGGTACTCCTTTTTATACCAGTAGAGGTAATAAATCACCGTGACCACCAGGCAAAGCGCGCAGATGAGCGTCAGGTGCACCATAAACTGGACAAAGGTGAGCTTGGCATAGGAGCCGATGAGGATGTTGGGAGGATCGCCGATCAGTGTGGCAGTGCCCCCCACATTGGAGGCAAACACCTCCGGAATCAAAAAGGTGATGGGGTTAACCTTCAAGGTGATGGCGATCTCAATGGTCACCGGAATCATCAACAGCATGGCGGTGACATTGTCCAGGAAGGCGGAGGCGATGGCGGTTACCACCATGAGGATGCCGGAAAGGATAAAGATGTTCCCCGGGCCAGGGCATACGATTTGAAGGCCAGCCATTGGAACAAGCCCGTCTTTTTCAGGACCCCGACAATGATCATCATGCCCATCAACAGGAAGATGACATTCATATCGATGGCCCGCATGGCATCTTCAAAGGAAAGGATAAAATATTCCTTGTTAAAAGTTCCCAGGGTATAGCTGATGAACATCACCAGGGCGGCACCCAGCAGGGCCGCCAAGGCCCGGTGCATCCACTCCGCGGCGATGATCACATAGACCAGGAGGAGGACAGTTGCGGCAATCCAAAAGGCCGGGGTGATTGCACGGTACATGGTAAAGTTCTGGACCCCTTGATAAACGGTGTTGCCGTGGGCATCGCGGCCGGCCTCGATGACCTGAATCTCTGTGGGCGCGATCTCCCGCCAGGAGGGCTTAGCGGCAGTTATTTCAACCTTCGCCTCCTTGAGGGTATCGGGGGGAAGCACGAATTCCGCCAGGAAACTTCCTGATTTCCCTGTAATGATCTCATCTTCGGGGCCCGCTGGCTTGAGAGGCTGGCCCTTAACCAGCACTTCCAGTTTCACTTCCTTGACCCCCCGGCCTTGGAGGTTTTTGACGGCCCCCGCCACAGTCAGGCGGTCACCGGGTTTTTCCGGACCCGCCATGGCCATTATGACTGTAAGGAAGACGGCCAGGGGCGCTATGAAAAGGGTAATGGTTAGTGGCTTGAATTTTTTCAGCATAAGTAATTTCCCCTTAGGGGTATGAATAGATGCTTGGTGAATGCACCGGGTGATACCGAATAACCACCTTTGGCTTGAACCGGTTCATTTGGTTAAAACCGGCATCCCCATGAGCGGCCAGATCAAATAGCAAAACACCGTCAGGACAGCCATAAGCACAATGCTGGGAATCCAGCCGTACACAAAAAATTCTCCGGTACTGAACTGCTTGCTCTCATAGGCGATGGCGTTGGGAGCAGCGCCGATGAGGAGATTGAAGGGCATGCCGGAAGTGACCAAAGAGGCGAAGAGGATCACGTGGCCGGCCACGCCTAAGTAGTTGGCGATGACCAAGGAGACTGGAAGCGCAATGGCGATGGCCGCCACATTCATGATGAAGTTGGTCATGATCAGGACGAAAAAGGCGATAGACAGCACAAACACCAACCAGTTGGCCTTCTGAAACATGGCGAGCCAATGCACCGCCAGGTACTGGGCCGCCCCGGTTTTCCAGAGACAGAAGCCGATGCTCATGGCGCCACCGAACAAGAGAATAATGTTCCAGGGGATATTCTCCAGGTCCTCCACCGTGAGCGTTTTAGTCAGGAAGAAGGCCAGCGTCCCGACAAGCATGATGCCCGCCCGGTCCATTTTCTGGAAGGCTTCCACGGGCGCGAAGGATTTGAGCATGAAGAGGGTGATGATACCCACCATCGTGAAAATGACGAACTTTTCTTTGTTGTTCAAGGGGCCCAGTTCCTTGGCCAGATCCCTGGCTTTTTCCCGCAGGCCGTCGATGCGATCCCGCTCCGGGCGGAAAATCATCATAATCATGAGCCAGATAAGAAATACCATAAGCACGCCCACGGGCAGCATGTACCAAGTGAGTTCAAAGAACCCCACATCATAGCCCGTAGGGTACAAGGTGCCTTTAATGTTCAAGCCTTTGGTGAACTCTCTAAACATGCCTGCGGCGGCGACGCCTCGGGCGGCGCCGAGATAGGTGATAATGGAACCGGCGCCGGCTACCCAGGCCATGCCGATGAAAAGGCCTTTGCCGAATCTCGTGGGCTGGTCTGACTCGCTGTAGAGGGCGTGGATGGCCATGAGCAAGGGGAACATGGCGGCGGCCACCGCGGTATGGGCCATGAGCAAGGTCATGCCGGCAACTACCAGGAAGGTTCCCAGAAGGATGAAGCTGGTCTGTTCGCCCACCAGCCCCAGCATTTTGTAGGCCATGCGCTTGGTGAGGCCGGAGGCGCTGAAGGCCAGGCCGATGACCAGGGAGCCGAAGATAAACCAGACAGAGGGGTCCAAAAAATCTCCCAAAGCCTCCTTGGCCGGTCGCAGGTGGAACAGCGTCTGGAACAAGCCGATGCCGATGGCGGTGGCGCCGATGGGCATCACCTCAAAGACCCACCAGACCCCGGCCATGAGAAAGAGCCCCAGGGACATTTTCCCCTCCCAGGAAAGCTGGAAAACCTTCCCCTGGGGGTCCACCGCGTTCGGCAAAGTCTCAATCAGGTAAAACAGCACAAAGATTCCCAGGCCCAGGAAGATGAATATGATGCGTCGCCAATCGATGGCGACCTTCTTGGGGGCAATGACAATCTCTTCGGGCATCTCCGGCAAGCCGGCACCCATTGGCATCTTTTTAGTTTCCTCGCTCATCACGCCTCTCCACCGCTGACATTGGCAAATTAATCAGTCGCCCAGAACCAGGTCGGAGATCTCTCTGAACAGGTCGCTCAGACGTACCATGCCCACCACCTTTTTGTCCTGCATGACCGGCATCAGCCCCACATCCTCCTTGATCATTAGAAAAACCGCCTTGGCCAAAGAGTCGTCGGCACCTACCGCAATCTTGATGGGGCTCATGACTTCACTCACCGGCGATTGCGAGGCCTCCCTCACTCCCGGACCGAAAAGGTCAGCGCCCAGGATTGACAGGCTGGGGTCCATTTCGATGGAAGCACTTTCTTTCACCTTAGTCTTAATGAGAAATTTGGGGGCCAGCCCTCTAATGATATCGCGCAGGGTCAACATACCCATGAGTTGGTATTTTTCATCAAATACCAGCACCGCTCGGGGCTCAAAAGCACTCTCGAACTTGAGGCTCGCTTCCCGCACGATGGCAATAGCTTGACGTAAAGTAAACCAATAAGGAATGTGAGGATAATCTTCGAGGGCAATCATCAAATCTTTTACTTTTTTGTGTAATGCCATATGATCCTCCAACATTTATGTTAATTGGACGTTATTGCGACCTCACGTTGACATAAAGGAACGCATCCACACTTCCTGTTTATTTGGAGCTGGAATGCAATATTGAGATAATATTATTTCCCCGATAACTATAATAATTCGGGGACGTTATTAAATAAGTTGCTTGAAAAAAAGATGGAGGAAAATCGAAAGAGGGATCAGGAAGTGCGCCAGGGGTCGCGCTTGAAAGGTTGGACTTCTGTGCCGGTAATTGCTTTCATGGCAATGCGCTCTGAAGTTTACCCTTTACCAAGGCTGTTGGAGGATGTTTGCAGATAAAGATAATCTCAGAATCAAAACGCACTCGTTCTTATCATGACAGAAATCTTCTGTCAATAAAAAACGGCTCCCGGAGTTCTGGTAGAGTCGCCACTTTCCGCCTTCCCGGCAACCGAAACCGGCATCGGTGTTATATCTATCCAATCCGCGCTGACTCGGCAATGAAGCCCAGTGGGCGATTACCCCAATAGTTCCTCCCATTCCAAGTGACTTTTGGCTCCCGGATTTTCAGGCCGTCAGTATTGTAGCGCCGATTCTTATTGACTTTCTGATTTTTCATATGATATAAGACCAACCTAGTGCGGCCTGAGCCGTTTGAATGCCCCTTGTTTCATTTGCCTCAGTTAAAGGCAGGATAACTACCAGGGTAACATAAGATGAAGGCAATTAGCGGTAGAGAAGTACAACCTTTCAAGCGAGATCCCTGGAAGATCGCCTGATCCCACTCTTTTCTTTCTCCCCATTTACTTAAATACCTATTCACTAAGCTGTTATTTTTTCTGTCCATAACTGGATAGTCAAAATAATCGCCTGGTGCATATTTGATTTCCTATTTACTTTTATTCTAATCAAAAGCCAATGCAATCTTTTGATTCAGATTATATCAGATCAATTTCTAGTCTTTCTTAATTGCCAAGGTTATACCGAGGTGCACTAATATGAAACATCAGGAGATAGGTCCATGAAGCAGAGTTATTGTGGCTTGTGTGAAAACTGTCCGATAGAAACCCCTGGTTTTTTGAAAGCCATTGCCAAGGTCAAAGAATACCTGGACCAGTTGTCCATATCCTGGTGGGCCCATTGTTTTCCAGGGGAGGAGGGCTTTTCCTTCCCTGAATTCCGCAAGGGGCTCGATTGGTTTCTCAGACAACCTGAATGCCGGGGTTGCAAGGGAGGAGGAGGCTTGAAGGATTGTCTTATTCGCCGCTGCGCCATAACCCGGCAAGTTGCCCATTGCTGGGCATGTCACGACCTGGAGACCTGCGAACATTTCAATATCATTATCCAAGAATCTCCTGGAAATGTAGTTTATTTACATCGGTACTTACTAAAAAATGGATTTGGCAACCTGCAAGTTGATGCGGGATATAGTTTATGTTTAACAAAAATCAAAGACTGTTGACAGCCGGCTCTCTTCTGATATTCCTCCCTTAAGCCAGGCCCATTGAGAATGAAGCCATGCCGGTTCCCATTTTAACCGATCTCGTCATTATCTTCGGCCTCTCCATCGTAGTTCTGTTCATCTGCCACCAGCTCCGGGTGCCGGTGACGGTGGGGTTTATCCTCACCGGGATTCTGGCCGGACCCCACTTGCTAGGTTTGGTCAAGGCCGTGCACGAAGTGGAAATCCTGGCGGAGATCGGGGTCATTTTATTGCTCTTCACCATCGGCGTGGAATTTTCCTTCGCCAATCTTCTCCAGATCAGGCAATCGGTGTTAGTGGCCGGACCCATCCAGGTGGCGGCCACCTGTCTGACAGGGCTGTTTCTGGCCCTTAAGTTCGGCAAGACCATGGGCGAGGCAGTGTTCATCGGCTTTCTGGTGTCCCTGAGCAGCACCGCCATCGTCCTCAAACTCCTCCAGGAGCGGGCCGAAGTTGACACCCCCCACGGCCGCACCAGCCTGGGCATCCTGATCTTTCAGGACATCATCATAGTGCCCATGATGCTCTTCGTCCCTTTGCTGGCCGGAGCGTCGGAAAATATCGGGGTTTCTTTTCTCATATTGTTGGCCAAAGGTATGATCATTATTGGGCTGGTTATCGCCAGCGCCAAGTGGGTGGTGCCCCACGTCCTTTACCAGATCGCCCGTACCGGCAACCGCGAACTCTTCCTGTTGTCTATTGTGCTGATCTGCATTGCGGTGGCCTGGCTGACGGCCCAGGCCGGCCTCTCCCTGGCCCTGGGGGCATTTCTGGCGGGGCTGATCGTCTCCGAGACCGAATACAGCCATCAGGCCCTGGGCAATATCCTGCCGTTTCGGGATGTCTTTGCCAGTTTCTTTTTCATTTCCATCGGCATGCTCTTGGATGTGGAATTTCTCCTCAACCACCCGGGGATCATCGCCCTGCTCACCCTGGGGGTGTTGCTGGTCAAGGCCCTCCTGGCCGCCTCCGCCGCCCTCTTCCTGAAATTCCCCCTGCGTACCGCCGTGCTGGTGGGCCTGGCCCTCTGTCAGGTGGGGGAATTTTCCTTCATCCTCTCCAAGGTGGGGCAGAGTCATGGACTATTTTCGGGTGACAGTTATCAACTGTTCCTGGACGTAACCATTACTACCATGGTGGCCACCCCCCTGTTAATGGCCCTGGCGCCCCGGGCCGCGGACTTTATGCTGCTTTGGCCGCTGCCCCAAAGGTTGAAGCTGGGGGCGCACCTGCCTCAACAAATAAACCGATCAATCCCTGGGGATCACCTGATCATTGTGGGCTTCGGGGTGAATGGCCGCAACCTGGCCCGGGCCGCCAAAACCGGGGGAATCCCCTATATCGTGATTGAAATGAATCCGGAAACGGTCCGCCGGGAAAGGGAGAGGGGCGAACCGATTTTCTATGGCGACGCCACCCAGGAAGAAATCCTGAAACATGCCAATATCAAAGAGGCCAGGGTTATCGTGATAGTCATCAACGACCCGGCGGCCACCCGGCGGATTGTCAGCCTGGCCCGCAGTCTCAATCCCCGGGCTTATATCATCGTGCGCACCCGCTATCTCCAAGAATTGCAGTCCTTGTTTGAACTGGGCGCGGATGACGTCGTGCCCGAAGAGTTTGAAACCTCGGTGGAGATCTTCACCCTGGTCCTGAGGAAATACCTGGTGGCCAAAGAGGAGATCGAAAGATTTGTCACCCAGGTGCGGGCCGATGGCTACCTGGTTTTACGAGGCATTTCCAAAGAGTTGGATGCCGGTCTCCGACACCTGCATGACTTCGAGATCAGCACCTTCCGCTTGGGTGAGCGGGCTCCCCTGGCAGGCAAGTCCCTGGCCCAGGTGGAGCTGCGCAAGCGGCACGGAGTAACGGTCCTGGCCATCCGCCGCAACTCCCAGATGCTGCCCAATCCGGAGCCAGACATGCAGCTATTGGCCGACGATCTACTGATTGTCATGGGGACCCCCGAGAATCTCAGCAACTCCGCCTGGTTATTCAAAAGCCCAGAGGAAAGGTCATGAATCCCTTCATTGCCATGGTCATTGGCGCCATCTTGGGTTTAAAACGAGTCTGTCCCAAATGCAAGAGAGTTCAAATTGTCTCTTCGGACAAGAGGCGGGATACGGTGCCCTGTAAGTTCTGCGGCACTGATATTCCGCCGAAGCGTTGAAAATTGACTGGTTTAGAACCGACCGGTTCAAAGCATAACCTTCGAGCCTCACAGGAGATTTTATCATGGTGACATATTCTTATCCCTTTAACCGCATCCTCATCCCCTATGACGGCAGCCCTGCGGTGAATAAGGCTCTGGAGTGGGCTGCAAGCCTAGCCCGGGCCGGAAGCGAAGCCGTGGAAAAGGTCACCCTGCTTCGGGTCATCGGCGGCGCGTATCTGGCCCGGCACATTCAAAACGTAGACCTGCGCGTCACCCGCATGGACCAAGACGCGGCTTGGCGCCGGATGAGACAGCACCATCTCGATCATGAGATCATGCCGCTCTTGGAGGAAGGCAAGCGCTTCTTAAGGGAGAAAGGAGTGGTGGCTCCCATCGAGACCCGGGTCTCTGAAGGCAAAATCGGGGAAGAGATCATCCGTCTGGCCACCGAGGGCGGTTACACCACCATCGTCATGGGGCGGCGAGGATTGTCCCCGGTAAAGGGGTTGCTCCTGGGAAGTGTGACTCGCCAAGTCTTGTCTTTAGCTCAAAAAATGACCGTTTTCGTGGTGGGTCAGGAAGCGATCTTCGACCCTGATTGCCCCATTTCTCCCCTGCTATTGCCGGTGGACGGCTCGGAGCCGAGCCTGGCCGCGGTCCGCCAGGGGGCCGGCCTGGCCAAAACCTGGGAGCAATGTCAGCCCAATCTGACGTTGTTGCACGTCATCGATTTTGTCAAAGTAAGCGCCTCACTCAATGCCGGGACCGCATCTCTGGTCAAGGAAGGAGAAGAAATTTTGTCCTCTGGCCGTCAAATTTTGAAGGAAGCCGGCCTGGAAGGACTTTGTACCGATAAGTTACAGGTGGGAGCCCCGTCACGCCTTATCACCGATGAAGCGGCGGAAGGCAGGTATGCCTTGGTCCTAATGGGAGCACGGGGGTTATCCCACTTGAAGCAGTTATTTCTTGGCAGCGTCTCCAGCGATGTCGTGCATCGAGCCGCAAGAGCCATTATAGGGATAGTATATCTCTGAAAAAGAAGGGGAAGAGTGACAATTTTTCGGAGGAAGGATGCACTGGTATCAGTTTGACATTAATCGGATTTTTGCAGACCTGGACACCACCGAGCATGGCTTGACCGATTCCGAAGCCAGGGAGCGTCTGCAGAAGTTCGGACCCAACAAACTGGCGGAAGAGGAAAAGATCAGCAAATTGAAAATTCTTCTGCACCAGTTCAAGAGTCCCTTGATCTATATTCTGCTCATTGCCGCGGTGGTGACTGCTATTCTCCAGGAATACAAGGACACCGGAGTAATCGTGGCAATTTTGCTCCTGAATGCCTTAGTGGGCTACATTCAGGAGTATAAGGCCGAAAAAAACGTCCAGGCCTTGAAAAAAATGGTAGTGGCCAGGGCCCGGGTGCTGCGGGATGGCAAAGAGCAGGAAATCAACAGTGAGGAACTGGTGCCGGGGGATATTGTGTTCCTGGCTTCCGGCGTCCGGGTGCCAGCTGACCTACGTCTTATCAAGACCATTGAGCTCAGGGCCGATGAGTCTATGCTCACCGGGGAGTCCATTCCGGCAGAGAAAATTACCGCAGTCATCCCAGAGGACAATCTCACCCCCGGTGACCAGAGGAACATGGCCTTTATGGGCGCGGCGGTGGTGAACGGCCGGGCCAAAGGGGTGGTGGTGGCCACGGGGGTGCGGACAGTCCTGGGCCAGATCGCCAGGGACGTCCAGGAGCTCCAGGTGACCAAGGCTCCCCTCCAGGAGAAGATTGAACGGTTTGCCCACACCATCGGCATTATTGTCCTGGTGGCTTCCGCGTTGCTCTTTCTCATCGGCATCCTGGTAGGCGAAAGCGTCAAGGACATGTTCATGACCGCGGTGGCCGCGGCGGTGGCCACCATCCCCGAGGGGCTTCCCATCGTGGTGACCATTACCCTGGCCATCGGCGTGGCCCGCATGGCCCAGCACAACGCCATTATCCGCAAACTGCCGGCGGTGGAGACCCTGGGGAGCACCACCGTCATCTGCTCCGACAAGACCGGCACCCTCACCAAGAACGAGATGACCATACAGCGGGTCTATGACGGAGGTCATATTTATGAACTTACCGGCAGCGGCTATGAACCTGGGGGGGATATCCTGGAGGGGGGACGGCAAATCAACCCCGCCGCCGATGCCGACCTGCTCATGGTGTTCCGGATCGGGTTGTTGTGCAACGAATCAGATGTTTACCTGGAGGATGAACAATACAAGGTGGATGGGGACCCCACGGAAGGCGCCCTTATTGTGTCCGCCATGAAGGCGGGATTGAACCCCGAGGAGGAGCGGGAAAAGTACCCCCAGCTATTCATCATCCCCTTTGAATCGGAGCGGGGTTACATGGCCACCCTGCATCGAAACGGCGAGAGGAACCTGGTCTTTGTCAAAGGCGCGCCGGAAAAGCTGTTGGAACTCTGCAAAGAATGCCGGATGGAGGCATGGGAGGACGTTCCCCGGGTGGCCGACCACTTTGCCCGGGAGGGCTTGCGGGTGTTGGGCATGGCCTACAAGGAAACCCCCGCCCCGCAAACGGAAATCACCATGGCGGACCTGCAAACCGGGCTGATTTTCGCGGGACTCCAGGGGATGATCGACCCGCCCCGGCCAGAAGCCATCGACGCGGTGGCCGGCTGCAAAAAGGCGGGCATCCGGGTGGTGATGATCACCGGGGACCATGCGGTCACCGCGGAGGCCATCGCCAAGAAACTGGGCATCGAGGAAGAAGAGGAAGTCGTGGAAGACCTGGCGGCCAAGCCGGTGGAAGCCATGACCGATGAGGAGCTTTTCTCCGTCTTCAAGGAGGTGGCCAATGTCCTGGCCCAACGATCCGGCCTGAACGGCCAGTCCCCCTCCAGCCTCACCGGGAAACACGTTCGGGCCATGAGCGACATGGAGTTCTTTGCTTTCACCAAGGAAGTACTAGCGGCCCTGGTAAAACGAGCCGGGCCGGAAGGGGCGGTGCGCAAGGTGCTCACCGGCAAGGAACTGGAGGCGATGAGCGATGCCTCTTTGTTTCACCTGGTCAAAAAAGTCTCGGTTTACGCCCGGGTCGCCCCTCACCATAAGCTCCGCATTACCCAACAATTGCTGAAACATGGAGAGATCGTGGCCATGACCGGGGATGGGGTGAACGACGCCCCGGCTCTCAAAGCGGCCCATATCGGCGTGGCCATGGGTAAAACCGGCACCGACGTGGCCAAGGAGGCCTCGGACATGGTCATCGCCGACGACAATTTCGCCAGCATCTACCGAGCGGTGGGGCTAGGGCGGATCGTTTTTGACAATATCCGCAAAGTCACTTTTTTCCTTATCCCCACCGGTATTGCCGCCATTGTTTCCATCCTGGCCACGGTGATGCTGGGGCTGCCGCTCCCTTATCTGCCGGCCCAACTGCTGTGGATTAACCTGGTCACCAATGGCTTGCAGGATGTGGCCCTGGCCTTTGAGCCGGGGGAGAAAGATGTTTTGGACCGGCCACCCCGACACCCCAGAGAAGGGATCATGTCCCGCCTTCTCATTGAGCGCACCATTGTCGTGGCCCTGATCATCTCCGCCGGAATCGTCTACGAATTCGTCCATGCATTGAATCAAGGGGTGTCCCTGGAAAAAGCCAGGACCATTGCCGTCACCACCATGGTCTTTTTCCAGTTCTTCCAGGCCTTTAACAGCCGTTCCGAGATGCACTCCCTTTTCCAGATGAACCCACTGGGGAACCCTTTCCTCTTTTTCGGCACCCTGGCGGCGTTCCTCGCCCACCTGGCCGCTATCTATGTACCGGCCTTGCAGTGGGTCTTCCGCATGGAGCCCATCGGTGCCATGGAGTGGCTGAGGATCGGGCTGGTATCGGTAACCGTGGTTATTGCGGTGGAGATAGACAAGTGGCTGAGGCGGAGGCAGATTATGGCCTCTGTCTAAATAGTGAACCAAGAGGCAAACGGCCCTGGAAAGATATGAACCACTTCCATGTCACCCTCAGATCTGCATTACAGGTAAGGCGCCGGGGGCAGCCCCTCCTTCTCTTGCTGGATTATGACGGCACCCTGGTGGAGATCGCGCCACGCCCAGAGTTAGCCCAGCCCGCTCCGGAGTTATTGGAACTGCTGGGGCGGCTGGCCGCTCGGGGGGACATGAGGCTGATGGTGGTATCAGGTCGTCCCCTTAGCGACTTGCAGGGACTGCTACCCGTCTCAAGCCTGGACTTTGTGGCGTCCCATGGCGGGGAAATCTTTATTGGCGGTCGGCTCCACCCTCTTCCGCTTGACCCCGCAGCAGATCAAGAGCTTTCCCCATGGCGGAACCTGCTGGTGGCAAGGCTGCAAAATTTTCCGGGATGGTGGATCGAGGACAAGCCTCAGGGGTTTGCTCTCCACTATCGGCAAGTGCCGGAAGAACATGCATTTGAATTCATAGGAATTTTGGAAAGATGGCGGGAACGGCTTCGGCAGGACGGGGGCTTTCAGCTCCTGGCGGGTAAAAAAGTTCAGAAATATTACCGCGTGGAATCAGTAAGGGTTCGGCAATAAAGACAATTTTGTCATTGTTGCCTGGATTTTTCCCAATATATATTGGAGACGATGTAACCGACGAAAGCGCTTTCCAATTCCTACAAGGCCAGGGGCTGACCATCAAAGTGGGCCGACCCGGCACCGAGACGGCAGCATCCCATTTCCTTCCCGATCCTGAAGCTGTGCGTCGCTTCCTGGGTCTTCTCATAGCCCCGCCGGAGGACTTTACATGACGCCTAAATTAGACGAAGTAGCCGAAAATCCCTTTGGGTTCCATGAATGCTTCCTGATGCCTATGCCCCTGGGCAAAAAGGTGGTGAACCTTCGGGAACTGTTAGAAAGCCTGCGGGAGATAGACGAATCAGTGCTTTTCTATCACTTGATTCAATCCCGGCTGGCAATGGGCTATCCGTTGGTGGAATACCCTAACGACTTCGCCCTCTGGGCCGCCAACGCCTTGCAGGACTCCAAGCTGGCGGAAAAGCTCAGCTCTTTCGACCCGTTTGAATACCAGAACCTGATGCTGGTACGCCAGGCGGTAGTGGACATTCTGGAGGAATACCTATGGGACTTGCACGTCGTCCCTTGGGCCCGCCCCGGCTTTGAATTTCACTTCTGCCAGGCCTCGGTGGTGGTGATGCATTCCCTGATTTCCGCCCGCACCCTGAAGGAATTCTGCGGGGCCCTCACCCAGGTGGGGCTGGATTCCATCTACTATCATTTCTTCGAAGCCCGCTGGCGCCTGGGGGAGTTGAAAAGCGACGATTTCTCCTTTTGGATTGAGACCAATTTCGGCTTGCCGGAGTTAGTCACGGCCATTCGGGACCTTGACGTTTACTTTTACAGTCTGAAGGAGGTGCGGGAAACCCTTGCAGGGTTGATCCACCAGCACCTGGGAGAAATCTGTGATCACCCTGGATGATTACGCCCCCATCGTGGGAAAGGAAGTGGTGGGCCAGCTTCACCGTCTGGCCGAACACTTGCAGGGCCGGCGTTTTGTTCACATCAACTCTACCGCCGTGGGTGGCGGGGTGGCGGAAATTCTCTCCTGGGCCGTGCCGCTGTTGAACCAGTTAGGTCTTAAGACCACCTGGGAAGTCATTATGGGTGATCCCGCCTTTTTTGATGTCACCAAGGCTTTCCACAATGGGTTGCAGGGCTTCAAAGTCCACCTGACTCCCACCATGCTGGAACATTACCAAAAAATCAATCAGGAGAATGCCCGGCGCTTTTCCTGGGAGGCGGACATAGTGTTGGTGCATGACCCCCAGCCGGCCTTTCTCATTGAATCGCTGAGGCCGCAGGCGCGGCGCTGGGTCTGGCGCTGCCACGTGGATGTCTCCCGCCCCAACCTGGCAGTGTGGCGATTCTTACGGGAGATTGTTAAACAATACGATGCCTCGGTATTTTCCATGTCTCAGTTTGCCCAGAACCTGCCGCACCCCCAGTACCTAATCCGCCCTTCCATCGATCCTTTGAGTGAAAAAAACCGGGATTTGACGGAAGAGGAGATCAAGGCGGTGTTGCACCGCTTGGGTATTAAGAAAGACAAGCCCCTGATCGTGCAAATATCCCGGTTTGATTCATTCAAGGACCCGGTGGGAGTAATTCAGGCCTTCCGCCTGGTGCGGCGCCATACTCCCTGTAAACTGGTGCTGGCCGGCGGCGAAGCCACGGATGACCCCGAAGGCCCCGAGATCCTGGCCCAGGTGCAGGAGGCCGCCCGGGGCGAACCGGACATCCAGGTCCTGCTGCTGCCCCCTGATGCGCACCACGAAGTCAATGCTCTGCAGCGGGCCGCGGACATCATTGTGCAAAAGTCCACTCGGGAAGGCTTCGGCCTCACGGTCACCGAGGCCATGTGGAAGGGCAAACCGGTCATCGGGGGCGCGGTGGGAGGCATTGTCCTGCAACTGCGGGATTACCACACCGGCTTCTTGGTGCATTCCCCCGAAGGCTGCGCCTTCCGCATCCGCTACCTGCTGCACCGCCCGGAGATGGCCCGCCGCATGGGACAGATGGCCCGAGAGTTCGTGCGGAACCACTTTCTCATAACCCGTCATATCCGGGACTATCTTACTCTGATGATCCTCCAGGACAATCCCGACAGCCGTCTCATTGAACTATAGCAATTCAAGGAGATCATTATGTTTTGGGACAAGGATAACTTAAAAAGGCTGATAGAAGAGAGGTTGAGCGACTTCCAGATCATCCTAGTGTCCAACCGGGAGCCATATATGCACATATACAAGGGCGGGGAGGTGGAAACCATTATCCCCGCCAGCGGCATGGCCATTGCCCTGGACTCCCTGATGCAGACTTGCGGCGGCACCTGGGTGGCCGCGGGCAGTGGAGAAGCCGACCGGGAGGCCTGCACCGATGGGGACTCGCTCATAGTGCCGCCCCAGGCCCCCCGGTACAAATTGCGGCGCCTGTGGCTCACCCGCCAGGAAGAGAACGATTATTACTACGGCTTCTCCAATGAAGCCTTATGGCCCCTATGCCATGTGGCTTATACCCGGCCTCGGTTTGACTCCGGCCAGTGGGAGACCTACAAGTCCGTCAATCGCAAATTCGCCGAAGTGGTCCTCTCCGAGGTGGCCGATCCCCGGCGCACCATCGTCTTCATTCAGGACTATCATTTCGCCCTGTTGCCCCGGATGCTCAAAGAAGCGGAGCCCAATCTGGTTGTGTCCCAATTCTGGCACATCCCCTGGCCCAACTATGAAATCTTCCGCATCTGCCCCTGGGGTCCGGAAATCTTGGACGGCCTCCTGGGTAACGACTTGTTGGGCTTTCATCTGCAATACCATTGCAACAATTTCTTCGACACGGTGGACCGCACCCTGGAAGCCCGGGTGGACCTGGAAAGATTTTCCATTTTCCGCCAGGAAAGAGAGACTCGGGTGCGGCCATTTCCTATCAGCATCGACTTCGACCGCTTCGAGGCCTGGGCACGAGCGCCTCAAACCCAACGGCGCCTGCAGGAGCTGCGGCATAGCCTCAGCCTGGGCGGCCTCAAGGTAGGGCTGGGAGTGGACCGTCTCGACTACACCAAGGGGATTCCGGAGCGCCTGGAAGCACTCGACATCTTTTTCCGCAAATACCCCCGGTACCAGCAACGCTTTACTTTCATTCAACTGGGGCCCCAGTCACGCCTCCATATCCCCAGCTACAGGCAGCTCAATGCCCTGGTGGATTCCTTGCTGGAGGAGATCAATTCGCAATATGGCCAGGGACGTTGGAAGCCGGTGATCATGTTAAAAGGCCATTACTCCCAGGAGGAGGTGGTGGCCTTCTACCAGTTGGCAGATCTAATAGTAATTAACTCCCTCCATGACGGCATGAATTTAGTAGCGAAAGAATATGTGGCCAGCCGGGTGCAGGGCGAAGGGGCCCTGCTTTTAAGTCCCTTCACCGGGGCCGCCCGGGAATTGACCGGGGCCTACACCGTCAACCCTTATAACCCCGAAGAGATTGCCGATACCATCTTCCTGGCTCTGGAAAACGAGGCGGAACAAAAAGCGTCGCGGCTGGCCGCCATGCGGGCCTGGGTCCAGGAGCATAACATCTTTCAATGGTCTGCGCATTTTCTTCAAGCCCTGATTCACCTCCCCAAAGAAGACTGACAGTCGGCAGTCTTCCGGTATGAATCCACGAAGCGAGGTCTTATCATGCGCCATAAATCGGCACCGCCTTTAAAAACGATAGCTTATTTTTCCATGGAAGTCGGTTTGGAATCTGGCATTCCAACGTACGGCGGCGGACTGGGCATCCTGGCCGGAGACACCTTGCGCTCCGCGGCCGACCTGGGGGTGTCCATGGTAGGGGTAACCCTCCTGCACCGCAGCGGGTATTTTCGTCAGCATCTGGACCCTGGTGGAAACCAAACCGAAACCCCGGACTTATGGAACCCGGAAGATATACTGCATCCCCTGGAACCTAAGGTCGCCATAACCATCGAAGACAGGCAGGTCCGGGTGCGGGCCTGGCGCTATGAGATTCAGGGCTTATCCGGACACAAGGTGCCGGTGTATTTCCTGGACACCGCCTTATCGGAAAATACCCCTTGGGATCAAACCCTCACCGACCACCTCTATGGCGGCGACAGCCATCATCGTCTCTGCCAGGAGGTCGTCCTGGGGATGGGCGGCATGGCCATATTGTCGGCCTTGGGGATAAAGGACCGGGTAATCTACCATATGAATGAGGGGCATTCCGCTCTTCTGTCCCTGTCTTTGTTAGAATCCCGGCTCCAGGGAAGGGAAGGCTTAATCCACACGGAGGCCGATGTGGAAGCGGTGCAACGCCAGTGCGTGTTTACCACCCATACCCCGGTGTCGGCGGGCCACGACCAGTTCCCCTGGGAACTGGTTAAGCAGGTTTTGGGCCATGACCGGGCCGCCCTGCTGGAAGCCACGCAATGTTGCGTCGATATGAGCCTTAACATGACTTACCTGGCCCTGCGTTTTGCCCGCTACATTAATGGAGTGGCCATGCGGCACGGGGAAATCTCGGTGGGCATGTTTCCCGGCTACCCCATTGACGCCATTACCAACGGGGTGCACACCGTTACCTGGACCTCCCCGCCTGTTGCCGACCTCTTTGACCGGCACATCCCTGAGTGGCGCCGGGACAATTTTTATCTCCGCTATGCAGTGGGTGTTTCCCTTCATGAGATACAGCAGGCCCACGCTCAAGCTAAACAGGAACTCCTGAAAGAAGTGGATAGACGCCGCGGGGTGCATCTGTCAGAAAACGTCCTGACCATAGGCTTTGCCCGGAGGGCAACCACCTATAAGCGCCCAGACCTCCTGTTTTCCGACCTGGACCGGCTACGCGGCCTGGCCCGGCAGGTGGGGCCGATCCAGGTGGTTTTCGGGGGCAAGGCTCACCCCCAAGACGAAGGCGGCAAGGCCATGATCCGGCGGGTGTTTCAGGCCGCCGCCGCCCTGGGCGACGCCATGCCGGTGGTTTACCTGGAGAACTACGACATGTCCCTGGGGAAAATCATCTGCGCCGGCGTTGACCTGTGGCTCAACACCCCTCAGCGCCCCCAGGAGGCCTCGGGGACCAGTGGCATGAAGGCCGCTTTGAACGGAGTCCCCAGCCTGAGCGTCTTGGACGGCTGGTGGGTGGAGGGCCATGTGGAGCACGTGACCGGGTGGTCCATCGGCGATAACTCCGAGAGCCCCGCCGAGCCCTCCCAGGACGCCGCCTCGTTGTATGATAAACTGGAGAGGGTGATTATACCTCTGTACTATGGCAAACCCGAGGCCTACGCCAAAATCAGGCGCTCCGCCATCGCTTTGAACGGCTCATTTTTCAACACCCAGCGCATGGTTTCCCAGTATGTCACGAACGCCTACTATCCTTTTCAAGAAAATTCCCGGAACTGAGGATATGCTAAAGCTTGTGGGTTGCAACCCAGGTTGGGAGCCTGTCGCAAGTTATGTCGCAAGATTGTCGCATCTTAACCTGACATCGGGGTCTGACTGAAGGGCAGCGCCTGCCGCGAGCTTGGTTATTCACTTCTTACGATCATAGGCATCAGGGCTTCATAGATTTTCTCCTGCATCTCTTCGTCCAGGGTGTGGTTGGCGATGAGTTCCCGGATGGTCTCTGCCAGGCTGCGCAGGAAGCACTCAACCCAGTCCCAGTTCCTGGATGGAAAAATGCGGCGCGGCCAGGAGGCGCTCCCCGAAGTCGTTCAGTACCGGGCGTAATGATACCGTCCGCTCCACGGCCCAGATGACATCCAGCAACTGGCGTTGGATTTCCAGGGTCAGAGGCAGACCGGCCCGGCGTTTCACCCACTGGCGTAGGACCTCATAGCCGCTCACTACATAGCCCCAGGCGTCCAGGGAGACCGGGGAGGCGTAGGTTTCCGCCGCCAGGCACAGGCGGCGGCTCTGGGGGTTATAGTCACTCTTTTCAATATTGGTTGTAGGCCCCTGGATGGTGAGGGAACCGTCGCCGGGATAGCACTCCCGGAAGCTGTGCCAGTTGACCAGGCGCTGCCCCAACTCCATGCCTTCCTGGAACAGGCCGTAATCCCAGGGAAAGGGGACCCGAGGGAAGCTCTGGACCAATTCCCGGGCGAACCTCAAGCTGTAGCCCTCCCAGCCCAGCACCCCATAGCAATAGGCGAAAAGCTCTTCCGGCCCGACTGCCCGGCCCCAACGAGAGGACAGGTTTTCCAGGAGGGCGGGACGGAAGTTGTGGGTGCTCCAGGCGCCATTGGAATGGTCCCAAAGCGGGAAGATATAACTTTGGTGCCCACCAAAAGCATGGAGATTTGGGAGACAAGTCTGCAAAAAGGCCACAGGCCCTCTTCCATGACGGTCATGTCGGGACGCTAAAGAAACGTTAGATGAACCCCACCAAAGCCTTAAGGAATTTCTGCGGTCATATTCTATATAGGAAGGATGATAGTAAATAAATTCGTTGTCTAAAGGACGGTAAGCATATGGGATAATCAAATTCTCATCAAATGGGATTGCCGCGGCACGATGGTAACTCTTATCCCTGGTATTATGGAAAATCTCTGCTTTTTGCGACTCCGAAGCCGCCAGAAAATTCTGAATTTTTTGAGCTAAAAGACTGCGAACCGGGGCCACTACCAATTCATCCCGTTTTGTTTGCACACCGCTAATCTTTTTTTGGAATATGACAGACAATTCCGGCCAAGCGGCAAAATCCGCCCCCAGGCCTGGATAAAAGGGGTCCTGGCCGCTCCCACGCACTGGCACAAAGCGGCCCAGGGGAAGGTCCGCGGGGAACTGGTTCAGCCATTCTTCCTTACCGGCCCTGGTCCCCCACTCCTCAGTGTAAAAAACTTCCGCCTCGGCTTCGCCCCGGGAGCCGTCGGCCACACACACCGCGACGGCCACCCCCACCTGGATGTCAAAGACGTTCTGGTCCAGCACCACGCCCGCGGGCAAAGGCGCCCGGCCGTCGCCGTGCAGGTCCAGGATATATATGCGGTCGAAGCAGCGCCGGAACATCTGCCGCATGCCTCCGAAGGCCCCGCCCACGAGCCAGCGGGAATTGGTGATGAAGCTCAGGATGCCCCGCTTGGCCGCGTGTTCCTGCTCAAAGAGCTTCCACAAGGCCCAGCGGTAAAAATAGGCGTACCATTCGGCCAGGTTCTTTAAATCGACCCGGTATTCCGGCGGCACCCCTTGGCGAAAATCCTCCATCAGGACTTCCCAGACCCAGCCGGTTTCGGCCTTGCCCCGGCCATAAGGGGGATTGCCCATAATCACCATGATGGGGATTTCCGCCTTGACCCGGTCCGCGCCCTGGCGCTCCTCGGTGATGGGCGCGGACATGAAACCGAAGTGCGGCGTCACCTGGGGTTGGCCGTAGGAGGGGGTCAGGGTGTCGGTCAGATAGATGGGCAGGCGCCCCGCGGGCCGGCCGCGGTATTCCTGGATGGCGGTGGCCATGCGGTAATGGGCCACGGCATACGGCCCCACCTGAATTTCAAACCCATGCAAATGGTTGCCCAGGTGAGTGGCGGCCTGGGGCACCGCGGCCTCGCCCATGGCCCGGCGCACGTGGCGGCAACCTTCGCCCAGGGCGGAGACCAGGTAGGTGCCGGTGCCCACCGCGGGGTCGAGGATGTCAATGCCCTCATCGGCCAGGCCATAGCGCTTATGGAAAACGTCCACCAGCAGGCGGTTGATGACCCGGGTCTGGAAATTAACTACTGGCGGAGGGGTATAGTAGCTGCCCCGCTTGCGCCGCAGTTCCGGGTCGTATTCCGCCAGAAAATCTTCATAAAAATAGAGCAGGGGGTCGTGCGTCGGGTCTTCGTAGGCCAGCACCCCGGGGTCCACCTGGTTCACCAGTTCCAGCAACGACGCCAGGCTCCAGCCCACCATGGCGGTGACCGGGGGTTGGGCCAGGAGATTGAGGGTTGCGGCCAGCAGCCGGTGTTTTTCGGGGCTGATAAAGGCGTGAGCCGTGGTCAGGGTGAGAGTCTGGCCGGTGGCTTGGCGGGCCAATAACAATCCGTAAGCCAAAGTCTGGGCATAAGCGTCGGCAAACTCCTTTTTGTCCAACTCGAAAAACAAGATGTCCCGGAATTCAGAATAAATCTGGCCCAGGGGGGAGCCGGGAGGAGCAACTTCCATGGCCTCTTCCACCGCGTACCTCAGCAGACGGGCCGCCCGGGCCAGGTATTGGCAAAGTTGGGCGGGCTTGGTGATATAAGGGAGGGAGTAAGCGAAAAATCGGGTCAGCAGTTCCAGGGCCGGGGCCGGGTCATGGGCCGCAAGCCGGGCGGTATAAGGAGCGGCAGGGTCCAGGCAGGGCCGGGGCACCAGCGCCGCCTGCATGACCTCGTTTTTTTCCTGAAAGAGCCTCAAGTCCCAGAAGTTGGTGTAGAGCAGGTTGGGCAACTCCTGATATTTCTCCAACTGCTCCTTATCCCGCCCCCGCAGGTGGTCCAGGGGCTTGTCGGGTTCCTTGGCCTCCAGGAAGGCCAAGGATTTCCCCGCGGGTTTGATGCAAAAATCCGGCGCGCCGATTTCCCCGGTGGAATACTGCTGAATGATGGTGATGCCGACGCCCAGGATGGCGGCCAGTTCCTGGAGCAGAGCCTCCAAGGGACTATAGAGGGAAGTTTCAGGTTTATGGCCGGGGTCCTGGCGGATTTGGCGAACCTGTTGGCAATAACGGGTGAGGGCTTCCCGGGCCTGAATCAGTTTAGCTTCATCCATGGGAGTTATTCAGGTTAAGATCAAATCCTGGCGTTTGCCAGAGTTTAGCATAATTGATTTACTTGCGCTCTAAGCCATTTGCGAAAAAATTTCTATCATATCTTGATTGTATTACCAATTATTGGTAGCTTATCCCCCATATCCTGGGATGTAAGGTTATGTCGAAACACATGAAGGTGCAGATTACCGGAGAATTTGCTGATTATCTGCGTACGGGTGCCGGCAGCCCATACCGCCAAGGTGTGTGCGGTGCTTGAAAACGTGCTGGCCTTGATCCCCGGCCATGAGGGGGGAGAAGCGGAGGAAGACCGGCTTTATGCCGTGGAAGAGGTCTTCCCTGATATGAAGCCGGGGGATATTCTCCGGGGTGCCAGGCATCGTGAGGGGCTGACCCAGGTGCAACTGGCGGGCATGATCGGCGTCAAGCCCAGCCACATCTCGGAGATGGAGAAGGGCAGGCGGCCCATCGGCAAGGATATGGCCAAGCGCCTGGCCAAGGCCCTGAACACATCATACCAGGTATTTTTGTAGCGGTAGTCAGCCAAAATCACAGATCAACCGGAAGATGGGTGTCCATGTCGAATAACCAGCCGCGTTGACTCCAAAAAGGTTTTCCTCGCCATACCACTTCCTGCCGGATATCTTGGATGGTTAACCTCTCCGGGCGGGCCGGCACCGGCCCTTGAGGATTCACCCTCTCAAGGGTTGTCCGCTTAAAGCGCATGCCGTCTTGAATGTAGCAATCAGACCAAACCTCATAATGACGGTTTTGGTCCAATGTCAAGGGCCGTGATAATTTCTCTAAAGCGCGCGCAATGCCCTCTTCCATCATGCGGGTGAGCTTATTTTTAGCCCCCTTGGGCCGGCCGCTGGGATTCCCACTAATTCCAATACTGTTCACTTAATAATAAATCTGTGGTATCATGTGATAACCTATCACAGGAGGACCGCAGATGGCACGGACAGTTGCAGAACTCCCCAAAGGG
>Ga0194126_10004110_pt1 | contig 22440 bp, 37 predicted proteins | sample TA2KigC150mmetaG_FD_148641 | JGI IMG/M metagenome (GOLD analysis project Ga0194126, IMG submission 148641) | Freshwater microbial communities from Lake Tanganyika, Tanzania - TA2015035 Kigoma Deep Cast 150m | ecosystem: Environmental > Aquatic > Freshwater > Lake | place: Tanzania: Lake... | reverse complement strand
CCCTCGGCCTCCCGGGCCACCTGCGCCAACTCTTCAATCACCATCTCTTCACCCGTGCGAGCCAGGCTCACGGCGGCGGCCTGCCGAACCTGAGTAGCGTCGTCCTCCAGAGCCACCCGTTGCAATATCCGCCCGACCTGGTCGGTTTTGATCCGGCCAAGGGAGCGCACGACGTGGATCCTCTCCTCAGGAGGATACTCGGACGTTAGCACGTCAGCCAGGCAAGCCACCTGATCGCCCGCCTCTGGCACGCGGCTCAGCCAGTAATCCATCTTGTACTCGTAACGAGCCGCGCTGCGCAGCAAGAGCTCGCACTCCTCCCGCCCCAAGGCCAGCCGCCCTCGCTGAGCATTGATCTTCTCCAGCCGCTCCAGGTTGAGCAACACGCCGCTGCTGTGCCAGTCGGCCAGCGCACGCGAGAGCATCTCCCTCGCCTCTTTGACCCGCCTGGCGTCCTCGCTGATCCACCCCTTGATCTCCTCCACCAGGTAATCGTGGGCCAGCTCGTAATACTCGCTCAACTGGACTCTCCTCACCAGCCGCTGGTCAATCAGGCTGCGCAAGGTTGCCTCTACGGTCTCCCCGTCCCTTTCCACCTCAGCCACGATGGCCTGAAAACTTGCCAGAGCCTTTGTCTCCTGAGAGGTGACCAGGGCCATCAGTATCCCCCTGGCGACCTCCAGCTCCTGACTCTCGTACCCGGCCAGGACGGAATCGAGGTAGCCCGCCAGGATCTCCTTTGCCCCGCCCAGCTCCTCGTAGTCCGCCAGGGCGATGGTCCGTCCCGCCTGGCCGAACTGGCGGTACAGCCTGTCGCAGACGATCTGAAGCTGCGGCGGCCCCACCCCCTCCTCGTATAGGTCGTCCAGCAGCCTCTCCACCAGCCGCTCCTCGTAGGTGACGCCGAAAAGCTTCACCGGCTCGACGATGGCCTCCCTGGCGCTCTCCCTGGTCAGCCGCTCCAGCCGGTAGCGGCTGTCGAAGGTCGTGGGAAGCTGACCCTCGAACTCGTGCAACCTGACGAAGAAATCCTCCCTGATGGAGAGGACGAACCTGGTGTCAATGGCCTCGCTCTGATGGCAGCGGGCCAGCTCGGCGATGAAGCTGGCCCGGCTCTCGTCGCCGAATCTCAGGAAGAACTCCTCGAACTGGTCGAGGAAGACCACGATGAGCTTTTCGGTGGCCTGCTCTGCCGCCCGCAGGAACGAGGGGAGGTCGGTGGCGAGGTCGGGAAGGCCCTCCAGTTCTCCCCGCAGCTCACGCTTGGTGGCCAGCGCGGGGTCATCGGCCGGCCTGACGATCAGGGAGAGGCAGTTTCGCCTGGCGAGGATGGGCGCCACCCCCGCCCGGATGAGCGAGGTCTTGCCCGTACCCGACCCGCCGTAGAGGACGACCAGCCGATGGGAGAGGATCTTGTCGGCCAGGCGGTGGCTGTCCTCCTTCCGCCCGAAGAAGATGCCCGCATCCTCTGTCTCGAAGGAATCGAGGAACTTGTAGGGCTGATCGGGTATGGGGATGACCTCCTCCACTTCCTCGACCGGGCCGATGCGGTTGACCTCCGCCGTCAGTTCCTCGAGGAAGTCCACGACGTTCCTGTGGATGACCTCGATCCCCTTTTCGTGCCAGAACTTCACGTCCACGGGGGCCAATTCTCGTTCGGAGATGGCGTAGGCCCTTCGCCGATGAACCCCGACGCCGCGGGTGACGTTGGTGTAAAGCCGCTTGAAGGCAGGGTCTTCCAGGTCGTAGCCGATGAAAATGAGAGTTTTGGTGGCGAAAAGAGCCCTGATCACGTCTGAAAGGGTGGGCAGCCTGGCCAGGAACTCCTCGTAGTCGTCCTCGGTGATGACCAGTGAATCGGGCTGGGTGATGCAGCCCTGCATCTTGATGAGGATGACCTTGGTCTCGTCGAAATAGGGGACATCGGAGTCGCGGACGATGAGCACGAACTCTTTCCGAAGCCGTCTGAGGGCCCGCTCCAGGAGGGAGTCGTAGTTGGTGGTGATGATCTTGGTGAAAGGCATGGAGAGATCGGTGACGAGCTGGTGGACGCGGGTGGGTGAGAGTTGGGGGTCGTCCAAAACGCTTTTGAGGAACTCGACGAGGGCATGGGGGCCGTGGAGGACCTGGTAGTCGCGGGCCACGGCGGGGAGGGAGTAGTCGTCCTTGCCGTACTCGAACCTCTCGGCCAGGGCTCTGGCGATCCCCCTCTTGCTAGGAGGGCCGATTCCCTCGCCAGGGCCGGCGAAGAGTTCGGAGCCGAGGAAGAGCACCGCATTATCGCTCACGATTCCACCAGCCAGCTCCCGAAGGATTTGACTATTCACCATGATGCCCTGCCCCCGAAAACAATAAGGAGACTTAGAGATTTCCAATCGAATCCGATTATATCACAATGCTTCAAATTGTCAACAACTTGCGAATCCGCTGTTCTAAAAACAAAAGAGGCGAGGTCCCCGATGACCTCACCCCTTTACCAGTTTCCCCTGCGACCTGTGACCTGCGACTTGCGACCTGTCGAGTGAGCTTTACCGCTTGGTGTACTGCGGCGCCTTGCGAGCGCGTTTGAGCCCAGGCTTCTTCCTTTCCTTCATGCGCGCATCCCGGCTCAGAAACCCGCCCTTGCGCAAAATGGGCCGCAGATTGGGGTTGGCGGCCAACAAAGCGCGAGCGATCCCGTGACGTACAGCACCCGCCTGGCCAGAGGAGCCGCCCCCCTGAACCTTGACCGAGACATTGAATGTGCCCTCGGTGCCCGTGACCTTTAGCGGCTCCAGCAGGTGCAACGCATCGCCCTCACGCGAGAAGTACTCCTCCATCGGCTTGTCGTTAACGACGACGTTGCCCTCGCCAGGATAGAGCCGCACCCGAGCCGAAGCCGTCTTGTGTCGTCCTACTCCCTCATAATACACAATTGCCATTGACCTCTCCTCTCACAATTCCAGTGCCTCAGGCTGCTGAGCTTGATGGGGATGGGAATCGCCCGCGTAAACCTTGAGCTTCTTCAGCATCTTGCGCCCCAGCCGGTTCTTGGGCAGCATCCCCCGCACTGCAGCCTCCAGTACCCGCTCCGGGTGCTTCTGCAATTGATTCCTCAAGCTGATGCTTTTGATCCCGCCAGGATAGCCCGAATGACGATAATACATCTTCTGGTCCAGCTTCCGCCCGGTGACCTGTACTTTGTCGGCGTTGATCACGATGACGTAGTCCCCGCAATCGAGATGCGGCGTGTAGATGGGCTTATGCTTGCCCCGCAACACCTTGGCGATCTCCGAAGCCAGACGCCCTAACGTCTTGCCCTCAGCATTCACCAAGAACCATCCTCGTTCTATGTCCTCTGCTCTAACCGTATACGTCTTCACCGCTGGATCCTCCATCAATAATTTACCTTTACCAAACACAACCCGTGAGGCGGGGCAACCTGGCCAGCCCTATCTCGATCAGCCGACCGGAGAATCTCCTCGAACCCATCCGGGGACAGCTCTCCCGTTCCCACCAACAGCAGCGTGCCCACCAGACTTCTCACCATGCGATAGAGAAAAGCATTAGCCACTATATCGAAGTAGACGAATGGCTCCTCTGGAGTCCATTGGGCGCGGTACACCTGGCGTACCGTGTTATCGCCCTGAGGAGCCCGCCCGAAAGAGGCGAAATCGTGGCTGCCCACCAGCGTGCCTGCCGCCTCGTTCATCGCTGCCACGTCGAGAGGCCAAGGAAAATGATAGGCGAAGCGTCGAGCCAACGGCGAGCGCCAGGGTTGGTTTAAGACAGCGTAACGATACTCGCGACTTACCGCGTCAAACCTCGGATGAAAGCTCTCGGCCACGGGCCTCAGCTCTCGAACCGCGATGTCGGCGGGCAAGACAGCATTTAGTGCGCGTTGAAGCTCCTCAGGGGGACGCCGCCAGGCTGTACTGAAAACAACGACTTGCCCCTGGGCATGAGCGCCGCTGTCAGTGCGCCCCGACCCAACTACCTTGACCTCCTCCTGAGTGACCGCAGCCAGCGCCCTCTCTAGCTCCCCCTGAACCGTCCTGCCCTGAGCTTGTATCTGAAAGCCGAGGTAATCGGTGCCATCGTATTCCACGACGGCCATGAGTTTCTGGGGGCTGGCTCCCGATTCTTGTGCTGAGCTCTGTTGAAGTATCGGATTTCCAACCTCCAACCTCCAACCTCCAACTTCCAGTCCCCAGCTACTCCACCAATTCCAAAAGAACCATGGGCGCCCCATCGCCCTGACGTCGTCCTAGCTTGAACAGGCGAGTGTAACCACCGGCACGGTCTTCATAGCGAGGAGCCAACTCATCGAACAGCTTCTTAACGATAGCCGGATCGTTCAACCTGGCAGCGGCCAATCGTCGGGCGTGCAGGTCGCCGCGCTTACCCAGGGTGATCAGCTTCTCCGCCTTCCCCCGAATGGCCTTGGCTTTGGCTTCTGTGGTCTTTATCCGCTCGTGGCGAAACAGCTCAGTTATCAGGTTTTTATACAGCGCTCTGCGGTGGCCGCTGGAGCGACCTAGCCTGTAGCCTGCTTTTCGATGTCTCATGTCACTCCTCGGATTCTTCCTCTTCTATCCAGAACAAGCCTCTGGCCCGCAATTTATCCTTCAACTCAACCAACGACTTAGGACCGAAATTCCGGATCTCCAACATCTCTTCATCGCCCTTTCCCAGCCTCTCGAGCACCTCTCCCACGTTGGTTATCCCGGTCCGCTTGAGGCAATTATAGACCCGCACGTTAAGATCTAAGTCCTCGATTAACATCTCGTAAACACGGGCAGGTATACCTTCTTCCTCGGCCGCTTCTTCTGGGCCCTCTTCCTCGACACCAGCTATCAGCGATAGATGTTTCACCAGAGTATTGGCGGCCTCTCTCAACGCCTCTTCGGGACGAACGGTGCCGTCGGTCCATATCTCCATGACGAGCCGATCGAAGTTGGTCATCTGACCAACGCGGGTTCGCTCCACCTCGTAACCGACTTTACGGACGGGGCTGAAGATGGCATCAACGGGGATCTCTCCGATGGGCAACTTGCCCCGCTCCTCCGCGGGTGAGTAGCCTTTGCCTCTTTGGACCGTCAGCTCCATTTCCACCTGGGCCTCATCGGAGTCTACGGTGAACAAATACGAGTCGGGATTGATGATTTCCACATCGCTGGGACATTCCAGGTCGCCAGCCGTCACCACGCCCTCGCCCTTTACCTCTAGATGCAACCGCGCCGCCTCAGAATCGCCTGTACTGAGCCCCGCCGAAGCATCGGGGGGCATCTTCAGCCGCACTTGCTTTAGATTGAGGATCAACTGGGTCATGTCTTCCTTAACGTGAGGTATAGTTGAGAACTCGTGGTACACATCGCTGACCCTGACTGACGTGATCGCCGCTCCACTTATGGACGAGAGGAGGACGCGCCGCAAAGCATTGCCGATAGTTAAACCGTAGCCACTGTCCATGGGACCGATGACGAAACGCCCATAGCCTCTCGAGCTGATATCACACTCTACCTTGGGCAAAACCATATTTACCAAAGGACCGCCTTCCTGATTCGTCATTAGCCTACCTCCCTCCAGGAGGACAAAGCTAGCGCCAAGCACCACTAACGGCTGTAGTACTCGACGATCAACTGCTCGTTCAAAGGCAGGTCTATCTCTTCCCGTGAAGGAAGATTCAAGATGCGCCCCGACATGCTGAGAGCATCCAGGCTCATCCAGTTGGGCACAACCTTGCGCTCCAGCTCCTTGGCCCTATCACTGAAATAGGCCAACTTCTTGCTCTGCTCGCGCACCGATATCACGTCTCCTGGCTCTACCAGCATCGAAGGGATATCGGCCCTCCGCCCATTGCGGTTGAAGTGGCCATGGCACACCAATTGGCGAGCCTGGGCCCGCGAATCGGCGAACCCAAGCCGATAGACGACGTTATCCAGCCTGCTTTCCAGAATGATCAGCAAATTGGCGCCAGTCATCCCCTTGTGCCTCTCGGCTTCTCGGAAATAGCGTCGGAACTGTCTCTCCAGGACACCGTAGATACGACGCGCCTTCTGCTTTTCCCGGAGCTGCAGGGCGTATTCCGACGGTCGGCGGCGGCGGAACTGGCTTTCACGGCCATGCATGCCAGGAGCATAGGAACGCCTGTCAATAGCACATTTGGCGGTCAAACACCGTTCCCCTTTGAGGAAGAGCTTCTCCCCTTCCCGCCGACACTGTTTGCAAACCGGGCCGGTATATCTGGCCATTTTACCTCCTGTTTCAACGAGCAACGTCGCAGGGGAGCAAGGTCGCAGACTCCCTTGTTCCTTGCTCCCTTGCTCCTTGCTCCCTTGCTCCCTTGTTACATCCTTCGTCTCTTGGGGGGACGACAGCCATTGTGAGGAATGGGGGTGACATCGGTGATCGTCCTGACCTTGAGGCCCGCCCCTTGCAAAGCGCGAATGGCCGCCTCTCGGCCAGGCCCAGGCCCCTTAACGAATATGTCTATCTCCCTCATGCCGTGATCAATGGCCTGTTTGGCCGTTTGCTGAGCGGCCATGCGGGCCGCATAGGGAGTGCTCTTACGCGATCCCTTGAAGCCCGCCGTGCCTGCACTCCCCCAGGTGATGGCATTACCCTGCTGATCGGTCATAGTGATTATCGTGTTGTTGAACGTGGCATGAACGTGCGCTTGTCCATGAGGGACGTTCTTGCGCGCCTGGCGAACCGCTCTTTTCCTTCCCCTTCGTTGCGCCATCCTTCCTCCCCAATATCCAATACCTAATATCCAATACCTAATATCCAATACCCAATAACGATTGGATATTGGATATTAGGTATTGGTCATTGATTATTTCTTCCTCGCTCCGCGCCTGCGACCACGGCCGGGCACCGTCCTGCGTGGGCCACGCTTGGTGCGAGCGTTGGTCCTGGTCCGCTGGCCACGCACGGGCAAGTTGTAACGATGGCGGAGCCCACGATAACAGCCAATTTCCTGCAGGCGCTTGATGTTTTGGCTGACCTCCCGCCGTAGATCGCCCTCAACCTTATAATTGGCGTTAATTACCCCGCGCAGTCGGCTAATCTCGGCCTCAGCCAGGTCCTTGACCCGCGTATCGCGGTCAACCCCCGTCTGAGCCAAAATCTCCCGGCTGGTCGAGCGACCGATGCCGTAGATGTAAGTCAAGCCGACCTCTACCCGTTTGTTGCGGGGCAAGTCAACTCCGGCGATTCGTGCCATCTTTACCTCCCTCTAGCACTATCCTTGTCGCTGCTTGTGTTTGGGGTTCTTACAGATCACGCGAATCACACCCCTGCGCTTGACGATTTTGCACTTGGAACAGCGACGCTTAACCGATGCCCTAACCTTCATAATTAAAACCTCCATCTAGACCTATGAGCTAGTTAATATCTCAGGCTCACCTTCGGTGACGGCTATGGTATGTTCAAAGTGAGCCGAAAGCTTCCCGTCCTTGGTAACCACCGTCCAATTATCATCCAGTACTCGCGTTTGCCAATCCCCCTGGTTGACCATGGGCTCCAGGGCGAAAGTCATGCCCGGCTTCAAGAGAAAACCCTGTTTGGGCTGGCCGTAATTGGGTATTTGCGGGTCCTCGTGCATCTGAAGGCCGATACCGTGGCCAGTGTACTCCCGCACTACCGAACAGCCTCTGCTCTCGGCATAATCCTGGATGGCCCACGATATGTCACCAGTGCGGTTCCCTGGCCGTGACTGCGCAATGCCTGCCGCCAGGGCTCCAGCCGCCACCGCTAGCAGTTCCTTTGCTACTTCCGCAATTTCCCCCACCCCCAAGGTCACGGCCGCGTCGCCGTGATACCCCTGGTAGATGGCTCCCACATCGAAGCTGACGATGTCGCCCTCCTCCAGATACCGCTTTTTGCTAGGGAGGCCGTGCACCACCTCCTCGTTGATGGAGACACACAGAGAGGCCGGAAAGCCGCGATAGCCTTTGAAAGAGGGAATTGCTTTGTTTTTGGTAATGACCTGGTGGGCCAGCTCATCCAGCTCGGCGGTGTTGATGCCAGGCCTGACCCTCTGCTGCAGGACAGCCAACACCTCGGCCACGATGCGACCGGCCTGGCGCATGCGTGCCAGCTCCGAGGGCGATTTTAGTATTATCACTTGATGAAGCCTTCGTAGTGACGCATCAAGAGCTGCGCCTCCAACTGCTTCATGGTGTCCAACACCACGCCAACCACGATGAGCAAACCAGAACTGGTGATGAGCATCATCCCAGGGTTAGCCACGATCCCCAGCACATCAACTATCCAGGGCAGGACGGCCACCACGGCCAGAAACAGCGCCCCCACCAGAGTGATGCGATGCATAACCCCGTTCAGGTAATCGGCGGTGCGTTTGCCAGGCCGAATGCCAGGAATGAACCCCCCCTGACGCTTCAGGTTCTCAGGAAGGTTCTGCTGCTGGAAGACCATATCGGTGTAGAAATAGGTGAAGCCAACTACCATCAAGAAGTACATTATGTAGTAGATGTGGCTCCGGCCATCGAAAGTCCGATAGATAGTGTTGGCGACACTGGACACCCATTGATTTTTCGCCGCGACCAAGTAGGAGGCGATCAACCCAGGCAGCATCAAAAAGGACTGGGCAAAAATGAGCGGGATCATGCCCGCGGCATTAACTCGCAAAGGGATGTGGGTGCTTTGACCGCCAGCAACGCGCAATCGGCTGCCCCGCATGGCCAGCACTCGCTTGCCGTACTGAACCGGGATGCGTCGTTGTCCCTCCTGCACGATGACGATAACCGCCACTGTAATAGCCATGATGATGAGAAAAGCGATCAGGCCTCGCACGTCACCTACCAGTAAGGCGCCCACCTGTTGTGGAACCTGAGCCACGATGCCGCCAAAGATGATGATGGAGAGGCCGTTGCCTATGCCCTGCTCCGTGATCAACTCACCCAGCCAGATGGCAAACATCGTGCCCGCCGTCAGGGTAAAGACGGTGGCGATGGTAGGCAAGAGCGTCGCCCCGGAAAGGCCAAAGTTGGTGATAACGCCTTGGGTCTGCAATAGCTGGGATTGGGTATAGGCCTGCAGGGCTGCCAAAGGGATGGTCAGGTAATAGGTGTATTGGTTGATCTTGTTTCGCCCAGCCTCGCCCTCCTGAGCTAGCTCCTCTAATCCGGGAATGAGGGGCTGCAAGAGCTGGATGACAATGGAAGCCGTGATGTAAGGGTAGACCCCCATAGCCATGACCGAGAAGCTGGACATAGCGCCGCCTGAGAACATGTCCAGCAGGCCCAAGAGCTGACTGGCTGCAAAGACCTCGCGCAGAGCCACCGGATCCACGTTGGGCACCGGAACGTGGGCAGCCAGGCGGTATACAACCAGGATGAAAAGAGTGATCAAGATCCTGCGCCTCAGGTCAGGCAGCTTGAAAGCGTTACGGATAGCTTGTATCATTTGCTCCTCCCCTGTTTCCCCAATGATCGCTTTTTCTTGTTCATCCCTGCCATACGAAAATAGTCTTTTTGTTTCTCTGTTGAAAGGTTATATCGAAATGTTCAAAGACTCCATCCCTACCCAAAAGAAAAGGAACTCGCTCAATCTGTGCCCATGCGATAGGGCAATCAAACTGATGAGCTTCTATCCTCATAGAAACGCTAGCAAATCTCACACCAACAACTCCGCCAATCCCGCCTATCTCCTTCACTTCTGTGGCGATTCTCTCTAAACCTAAAAACCGTCCCATCCGATAAGGGATCAATGTATAATCTGCACCTGAGTCTACATAGAAATAGTCGGCAATCCACTCACTTTCAGTCCTGAGAAGATAAACTTTGGCCACAGGTCTAAATACTATCTCTCCTGTTCTTAGCCGTTCCTGTCTGTAATCAAACTCAATCATCCGATTCTCTCACCCAGAAAATGAAGGTTTCGCCACGGGGAACTTTCCAAAGCACGACCTCTTTATCCGGGAATTTTCTCTTGGCCTCCAAGTATACAACCTCTGGGTCCTCATCTGCACATACCACTTCTTTATTCACAATAGAAACATACTTATCTTCATATTTACTCAGATCTACCGCTGTAAACCACCTGAATGTCTCATCCATTGAAATCATCTCCCCCACTTACTTCTTTTAGCAATCGCGTATCATTTCGCTGTGACCGAAGTTGTCGCCATCAGTTGTGGACTCGACCCGACTCCCCAGCCCGCAAGCCGACGTTCCAAACAAGAACTCCGGGGATCAGAGTTACTCCGACTCCCCTGGACTCAATTCTAGAACAAAGTCGTCGAACCATCGAAGTGGCAACACCTCCACCGTGCCATCAGCACTCACGATCTTCTCCCGGGCACTGGCCGAGAAACGATGGGCCTTAACAGTAAGAGGCCGATCCAGCTCGCCGCGCCCCAGGATGACCACTGGCTCGCGCGGCGATTTGATGATGCCGGCCTCGGCCAGGGTAGCCGGGCTAACCTCGTCTCCCGCCGCGAAATCGTCCAGCCGGTCCAGGTTGACCGCAGTGTAGTGTACCTTGAAGATATTGGTGAAGCCTCGTTTCTGGGGCAAGCGCCGCACCAGGGGCAACTGGCCGCCTTCGAAGTAGAGACGCACACCCCCACCAGAGCGGGCATTCTGCCCCTTGGTGCCCCGCCCAGCCGTTTTCCCCTGGCCGGCGGCGATACCTCGGCCCTTACGTATCCTCTTCTTCTTAGCCCCCTTAGCGGGACGCAACTCGTGTAGCTTCATCATTACCCCCATAACAGTATCCAGTTTCCAGTATTCAGTTTCCAACAACGACTTCTTCAACCTCGACCAGATGCCTCACCTTATCAATCATCCCTCTCGTCGCCGGGTCGTCTTTCCACTCCACCGTTTCCCCCAGCCGCTTAAGGCCCAGGGACTTAATCGTCGCCTTCTGCCGTTGAGAACAGCCAATGCTGCTCTTGACCCACTTGATACGCAGCTTCACCTCTTTCTTTTTCCTTTGGCCTTTGGCCTTCTCTTTGACCTGCTTGTCAGTCACCGACCCGCTCCCTCGCCCAGAAAGGCATCAACTCTGCTACAGGCTTACCACGTAGCCTGGCCTCCTCCTCGATGTCCTTCAACTGAGACAGCCCCTCTACGGTAGCCATGATAACGTTGAGGACGTTGGAGCTGCCCAGGGACTTGGTCAGGATATCACGGATGCCTGCCGCTTCTACCACCGCCCGCACTCCACCGCCGGCGATGACCCCCGTGCCCGGCGAGGCTGGCTTCAAAAGGACCTTGGCCGCGCCGAATTGAGTTATCACCTCGTGAGGAATAGTTGTGCCCACCAAGGGAATCTTTCTCATGTTCTTCCTGGCTCGTTCAGCTCCCTTGCGGATAGCATCGGGCACACCGCGGGCCTTGCCTACCCCGATACCCACGCTGCCTTGATTATCACCTACCACGACAACGGCACGGAAAGCAAAGCGCCGGCCTCCTTTGATCACCTTGGCTGTGCGCGCGATGTGCACCACCCGCTCATCCAGTTCTTCCCTCTCCTGGAAATCTTCCCTCGCCATCCATCCTCCTCCTTAAAACTCCAGCCCGGCCTCGCGCGAGCCCTCGGCCAGGGCCTTCACCCGCCCATGATACTTGTAACCACCTCTATCGAAGACCACCTGTTTCACGCCCCTCGCCAGAGCTCGCTCGGCTATCAGTCTGCCTACCGACCTGGCTTGCTCAGTCTTGGTAAGGTCGCTCAGTTTCCCCCGCAGTTCAGAGTCAAGAGTGGAAGCTGCCGCCAAGGTATGCCCCTTATCATCATCAATGACTTGGGCATAGATGTGCTTTAAACTCCTGAATACATTCAAACGAGGGCGCTCAACGGTACCCACCGCCTTCCTCCGCACCCGTCGGTGTCGCCGCCGGCGTGCCAATTCGGCCTGCTCACTCATCGTCGTCTCATCCCTCCCCAGGGTTTTAGCCTCCCGCTCCTACCACCTTACCCGCCTTGCCAGCTTTTTGCCGCACGTACTCGCCCACATAGCGGATGCCCTTGCCCTTGTAGGGCTCAGGAGGGCGAACTCGCCTGACCCTGGCCGCCATCTCACCGACTAACTCCTTATCAATCCCTTCGACGACAATGGTCTTGCCGCGAGCCTCAAGGCCAAAGGTTATGCCCGAAGGGGGCGCTATCTCTACAGGATGGGAAAAGCCAACGTACAAGACCAGGTTATCGCCCCGTTTCTCAGCCCGATAACCGGCCCCCTGGATCTCCAGCTCCTTGCGGTACCCCTCGATCACCCCGGTCACCATGTTAGCCAACAGGGCTCGCGTCAACCCGTGTAGAGCCCGATGCCGCCGGTTGTCTGTGGGGCGAGTCACCACGACCTGACCATCCTGGAGCGATATCTTGATATCTGGGTTGAAGGAGTGACTCAATTCCCCCTTGGGCCCCTTCACCATTACCTGGCTACCCTTTATATCTACCTGCACACCTTTCGGAATGGGAATAGGCATGCGACCTATGCGTGACACTGAAATACCTCCAAGTTAGAAACTAGAAGTTAGATGTTGGATGTTAGAGATCGGTCCTTTGCCACAAACTTCCAACCTCCACCCTCCAACTTCTAAAATCCAGACTGGAAACTACCAAATGTAACACAACACTTCGCCACCTATGCCAAGACTGCGGGCTTTCTTGCCCGTCATGATCCCCCTGGACGTGGACAGGACAGCGATGCCCATGCCGCTGAGCACCCAGGGGATGTCTTTCTTACCGGTATATACTCGACGCCCCGGTTTGCTGACCCGCTTTAAGCCCGTGATGGCGGACCGCCTGTCTTTTCTGTCCCCTGCGTATCTCAGCCAGATTCTGATCATGGGCTGGGGACGATCCCTGGTGACATCGTAGCTCTCGATAAAGCCTTCATCTTTCAGGATTCGGGTGATAGCCAACTTCATCTTTGAGCCGGGAACGACCACATAGCTGTGGCCAGCCATGATGGCATTCCTGATGCGGGTCAACATGTCGGCGATGGGATCGGTCATGGTCATTTCATCGGGCTCCTATTTTTGATTTCACCAACTGGCTTTGACTACCCCTGGGATCTTGCCTTCCAGGGCAAGCTCGCGGAAACAGATACGGCAGAGCTTAAAGCGACGGATATAACCCCGGGGACGGCCACACCGCTGACAACGATTGTGCACCCGGACCTTGTACTTTCTACGCTTCTCCCGGATCATCATACACTTTTTAGCCACTATCCCTCCTGATTGGCAACGGCTCGACTGAGCCTGCGGCCTGAGCTCAAATCGAGGGCTCGCCTAAGTCCGGCTCATCGTCTGGCGAAGGGCATCCCCAACAGTTGCAACAAGCGACGGCCCTCTTCGTCGGTCCCGGCTGTGGTGACGATGCTGATCTCCATGCCCCGCACTTTGTCAATGGAATCGTAACTTATCTCCGGCCACACGAGCTGCTCCCGAAGGCCCAAAGTGTAGTTGCCGCGGCCATCGAAGGAGTCGGGGGAGACGCCACGGAAATCGCGTCGGCGAGGCAGAGCAACATTGCACAAACGATCCAGGAAATCGTACATCCGGTCGCCCCGCAGGGTGACCTTAATGCCAATAGCCATTCCCTCGCGCAGCTTGAAACCAGCGATGGACTTCTTGGCCCTGGTCACGATGGGACGTTGGCCGGTGATGGTGGAGATGTCCTGGACGGCATGATCCAGCGCCTTGGCGTTCTGCAGCGCCTCGCCTACGCCCACATTGACCACTATCTTTTCCAGGCGTGGCACCTCCATCACGTTGCGATAGCCAAACTCTTTCATTAAAGCAGGAACAATTTCCTCACGATAACCATCTTTTAACCTTGGCACAATTCGCTCCCTGATGAACAAAACTCGTGGTAGTGACGACTTTAGTCGTTCCAGGCGACTGAAGTCGCTACTACCTTCCACAACCCTAATCAATAACAGAGTCGCACTTCTTACAAACGCGCACCTTACTGCCATCCTCGGAGAATTCAAAGGCAACCCTGGTCCGCTGGTTACACTGGGGACAGACCAACATCACGTTGGATAGATGAAAGGGGGCCTCGAACTCGATAATGCCCGCCTGGGTCTGCGTGCGGCCGCCGGTGGGCCTGGGCCTTTGGTGCTTCTTGACGAGATTGATACCCGCAACAACCACCCGATCCTTCTCGGGGACGAGACGGCGGACAGTGCCCCTCATCCAACGGTCATCACCACTGATGACCTCCACTGTGTCGCCCTTTTTTATCTTTCGCATCGCCGTTTTCCTTATCTTAACCTGTAATCTGACTCCCCTGAAAAAAAGCCTGCTCTGAATAACCTGTCTATAACACCTCTGGGGCCAGAGAGACGATCTTCATGAATCCTTTATCGCGAAGCTCCCTGGCAACGGGACCAAAGATACGTGTTCCTCTGGGGTTCTGATAATCATCCAGGATCACGGCTGCGTTTTCGTCGAACCGGATATAAGAACCATCGGGGCGTCCGTACTCCTTGGCGGTGCGCACGATGACTGCCCGCACCACCTCACCCTTCTTGACCGAGCTCATGGGAGTGGCCTGCTTGACCGAGGCGACGATGACATCGCCTACCCCCCCATAGCGACGTGCTGAGCCACCCAGGACCCTGATGCACTGAATCTCCTTGGCACCGGTATTGTCGGCTATCCGCAGCCTGGATTGTTGCTGAATCATCCCCCATTCTCCCCAATTCCGGACGCTCAGTAGACGGAAATCTTGAAGCAGAGCGGGCTCCCACGCCCGCCGACCGGCGGCATGGGATCCGCCTCGGCTGGCAATTTCCCATCTACTGATGCTGTTGTATTAGCCACCAGCTTCTATTATCTCTTCAACGACCCAATGCTTCCTGCGGCTCAAGGGTCTCGACTCGACGATGCGCACCAAATCGCCGATGCGGCACGCGTTTTTCTCATCGTGAGCCATGTACTTCTTAGTCCTCTTCAGCACCTTGCCGTAAAGGCGATGGCGTTGCAACCTCTCGACCTCCACCACGACGGTCTTGTCCATCTTATCACTGGCCACGCGACCAGTCAACCTCTTCCGCTGCCCCCTCATAGCTAATCCTCTCCCTCCCAGAGCTAGGCCAACTCCCTTTCGCGCAAGATGGTCTTCAGACGGGCAATATCCCTCTTCACCTGGGTAAGGCGGTTGGTGTCCGTCAGTTGCCTGGTTGACCATTGGAACCGCAGGTTGAAAAATTCCTCCTGAGCTTCGTCCAGCCTGTGCTGGATCTCCTCCGTAGCCATCGCTCGAATTTCACGCGCCTCCATCAGACCCCCTGCTTTCAGTATTCAGTATCCAGTATTCAGTGCCCAGTTTCCAGACCACCCAACATCGCTTGGTGCTAGATTTCCAACCGGGCCACAAACTGGGTCTTGATAGGCAGCTTATGGGAAGCCAGGCGCATGGCTTCTCGAGCCACCTCTTCACTAACGCCAGCCATCTCAAAGAGGATTCGGCCTGGCTTGACCACCGCCACCCAATGGTCCACGGCGCCTTTCCCCTTGCCCATTCGCGTTTCGGCAGGCTTCTTAGTGACCGGCTTATCGGGAAAGACCCGGATCCATACCTTCGCTCGGCGCTTGACGTGACGGACGATAGCCCTTCTGGCAGCCTCGATCTGACGGCTGGTCATCCAGCAGGGCTCCAAGGCCTGAAGGCCATAGTCGCCAAAGGCCACCGTAGCCCCCCGTGAAGCCCGGCCCTTCATGCGACCCCGCATCTGTTTGCGATACTTCACTCGCTTAGGCATTAACATGATGATTCGCTCTCCACTGACCGTTCTACGATGGGCGAAGGTCTCCGACCGAGCCCCCCGCCTTGGTCAGAGACCTCGGCGATCGAAACCGGGCTCAACTGGCCGCTGCTTCCGCCACTTCGGGCAAGACCTCGCCCTTGTAAATCCAGACCTTGACACCGATGCGGCCATAAGTGGTCCGAGCCTCGGTAAAACCATAATCAATGTCGGCTCGCAGGGTGTTGCGGGGCACCCGCCCCTCCATCACCCACTCCCGGCGGGCCATCTCAGCTCCGGTCAGGCGGCCGCTACAAATGATCTTGATCCCCTCAGCACCCAAACGCACCGCCTGAGTCGCCGCTCTTTTCATCGCCCGGCTGTGGGAAATCCGTCGCTCCAACTGAGAAGCTACGTTCTCGGCCACGAGATAGGCATCTAATTCAGGCCGTTCGATCTCCTGGACGTCAATGCGAACTTTCTTGTTTGATAATTCCTCCAAATCCTGACGCAAGGCCTTGACGTTCGCCCCCTTGCGCCCGATGATGATGCCCGGCTTGGCCGTCCAAATAGTAAGACTGACCCGCTTGGGGAAACGCTCGATCTCGATTTTGGAGATGCCAGCCTGTCCCATCTTTTCACGTATCAACTGGCGGATAGCCAGATCTTCCTGCAAGAGATCGGCATACTCCTCTCCAGCAGCAAACCATCGCGCTTGCCAATCCTTTATTATCCCCAGCCTAAAACCTAGCGGATGTACCTTTCGCCCCAATTGCTCCTCCCTTCAGCCTGTACTGAGCCCAGTCGAAGTATTGGTCAGGTGGTCGGTGGGCCCTCCAACTTCCAACCTCCAACGTCTAACTTCCAACCTCCATCTCCTCAAGGACGACAGTGATGTGAGAAGTGCGCTTCAAGATGGGCTTGGCTCTCCCCCGTGCTCCGGCCATCCACCGCTTGTGGGTGGGGCCACCGTCAGCGCATATCTGGGAGATGTACAGGTCCTCTCTGGCCAGCCCATAGTTCTCTTTGGCGTTGGCAATAGCCGACTCGATGACCTTAGCCACTGGCCTGGCCGCTGCCTTTGGCGTGAACTTGAGGATAGCCAAAGCTTCATCCACCGCCCGGCCTCGCACCTGATCTACCACCAGGCGCACCTTGCGCGGCGACATAGGCACGTATTTGATGACTGCTCTCACTTCGAAAGCCATGATCCCTTCCCACCACTATTTCTTCTTAACCCGGGTCTTCTTCTCTTTAAAGGCATGCCCCCTAAAGGTCCGGGTTGGAGCAAACTCCCCCAATTTGTGCCCCACCATGTTCTCAGTGATGTAGACGGGCACATGGCGCCTGCCATCGTGCACGGCGATGGTGTGGCCAACCATCTGGGGGAAGACAGTCGAAGCTCGCGACCACGTCTTGATCACGCGCTTCTCGCCCTGCTTGTTCATGTTCTCGATTCTCTTGAGTAACTTAGGCTCTACATACGGCCCCTTCTTCAACGATCTCGCCATAACCAACCTCCAAGTAGGGCAACAAGTTAACGAGTAACGAGTTAACGAGGGTCTGGTGAACTCATTGCCTCGTTGCCTCGTTGCCTCATCGCCTCTTTTTACTCCGCCGGCGCACGATCCACTTATCCGTGTCCTTACGCCTGCGCGTCTTCTTGCCCATGGTAGGCTTGCCCCACGGCGACTTGGGCGAGGACATGCCGATGGGGGTCCGCCCTTCGCCCCCACCGTGGGGGTGGGACTTCGGATCCATGGCCGAGCCACGCACCGCGGGCCGCCAGCCCAGCCAACGCTTGCGCCCAGCCTTGCCCAGCCGGATGTTTCCGTGCTCGGTGTTGCCTATCTGGCCAATGGTGGCCATGCACATCTGGTGTACCAGGCGCACTTCCCCCGAAGGCAAACGCACGTGGGCATACTTGCCCTCCTTAGCCAGAAGCTGGGCCGAGCAACCAGCGGAGCGCACCAACTGCCCACCCTTCCCCTGGCTCAACTCGATGTTGTGGATCAGACTGCCGGCGGGGATGTTGGCGATGGGCAAGGCGTTGCCCACCCGAATCTCGGCCTCGGATCCAGACGTGAGGACGTCGCCCACCTGCAAGCCCAGAGGGGCAATGATATAGCGCTTCTCACCATCGGCGTAGACCAGGAGAGCGATGCGCGCCGTCCGATTCGGGTCGTACTCAATGGAGGCCACCCGCGCCGGGATACCTGTCTTGTCCCGCTTGAAATCAATGATGCGGTACTTTCGCTTGTGGCCACCGCCCCGGTGGCGGACAGTGATCTTGCCCCGCACGTTGCGCCCCGCTTTTTGATACAAGGGAGCCAGAAGCGACCTCTCGGGTTCGGTTTTGGTTATCTCTTCGAAATCGTAACCGCTCATCCCCCGCCGCCCTGGCGAGGTGGGCTTATAACTCTTAATAGGCATGATCCCCTCATTCAATGGAGCAAGGGCGCACGGGAGCAAGGTCGCACAGGCACGTTCCCCCTGCTCCCTTGTTCCTCGTTCCTCGCTCCTTTGTTATACTCCTTCGAAGAACTCGATGCGTTGCCCCGGCGCCAATGTGACCACCGCTTTCTTCCAGGCAGACTTCCGTACTATGAGACGTCGCCCAAAACGCCCTCTCTTAGCCGGCATGTTCATGATATTGACGGAGATAACGTCAACATCGAAGACCTTCTCCACAGCCTCCTTGACCTGGATCTTATTGGCCCGGCGATCTACTTCAAAAACGTATTGGTCATAATAGTCCGACAGTATGCCGCTCTTCTCTGTACTAATCGGGCGTTTCACAATCTCGTAGACGTTCATCGCACCTTATCCCCTGAATCAGTGATCAGTTGATCAGTCTCCCAATATGATCTCGATGACCTCCAAGGCTCCCAGCGGCATAAGCAAGTAGTCGTAGCCTAAAAGATCGCGTACGTTCAAGTAGTGGGCGCGCAAGGTTTTCACATCGGGCAGGTTATTAACCGACTTTTCTACGTTAACGTTCTTCTCCGGCAAAAGGATCAAAGCACTGGAGTCCACAGCCAAAGCATCCAAGATGGACACCAAGTCCCGCGTCTTGGGAGCAGGCATCTGCAAGTCGTCCAGGACGATGATCTGTCTTTTCTTAGCTTTGGCGGAGAGGGCCGACTTATAGGCCAAGCGCCGCATCTTGCGAGGCATCTTCTGGCAATAGCTGCGCGGGCGAGGGCCATGGGCTATGCCGCCACCTCGCCACTGGGGTGCCCGAGTGCTGCCGTGGCGGGCCCGCCCCGTCCCCTTTTGACGCCAGGGCTTGCGGCCACCCCCCCTCACCTCGGCACGGGTTTTGGTCTTGTGGGTGCCCAGGCGGGCATTGGCCTGCTGGCGCAGCAAAGCCTGGTGCATCACCGCCACGTTGATGGGCACGCCGAAAATGTCTTTTCGCAGCTCGATTTCGCCGACGATTTCCCCCGCCGTGTTGTATATGGGAACTAACATCTCTGCCCCCGACTCCGGTTTCTACCTTTTCTTCCTCGTAATGGCCGTCTTTCTCGCCTCTTTGATCAGCAACAACTCGTTCCTGGCTCCGGGCACACTCCCTTTCACAGCCAACAGGTTGCGCTGAGGATCCACCAGGACCACCTGCAGGTTTTGCGCCGACACCCGCTGATTGCCCATCCGGCCGGCCATGCGTTTCCCCTTGTAAACACGCCCAGGCGTGCTGGTCTGGCCGATGGAGCCCGGGGCCCGTTGACGGTCCGACTGACCACGGGTCTTGGACCCACCCCTGAAGCCGTGCCGCTTCACCACCCCGGCAAAGCCGCGGCCCTTGGACATGCCGATCACATCCACCATCCCCCCGGCCTCGAAGATGCCAATGCTGATCTTCTGCCCCTCTTTGTACTCCTCGATTTCGCCCTCGCTCATGCGGATCTCCCGCAGGTAGCGCAGGGGGGGCAGGTTGTTCTTTCGCAAATGGCCCCGCTGAGGCTGGGTCAGGCGCTTGGGCTTGACTTCCTCGAAGCCCAACTGGATGGCCGTGTATCCATCTTTTTTCACTGTTTTCTTTTGCGTTACAAAGCAGGGCCCGGCCTGGATGACCGTAACGGGAACCACCTCCCCGCTCTCATCGAAGACCTGCGTCATCCCGACCTTCTTACCTAAGATTCCTTTCATATCACAATCACTCTCTACGATTAAAGAGACAAGTTAACGAGGGCCTCGTTACTCATTGCCTTGTTGTCTTGTCACCTCATTCCATGCTTTTGGGGCAACAGCGGAATCAAACAACGCAGGGCCTTGTTTACAGCCTCGGAGTCAGGGAAATACTCGCGCACATCTGGTTCTAATAGCACAGCCCCTTCTTCCAGTTGGAAGTGCTGCACGATGGTTGTCCCATCGTCTTGGTGAATCTTGACCGTGTGCCCTGCGCGATAGGCTTTGTAATACTTGCCGCGCACACCACCCTTCATACTCTTGAAATCGTATTCGGGGCGCATATCGTCGTTTTCTACTTGTTCAGAAATCTCCTTCTTCATAGGCTCTCCGTTCGCTTGCAGTTGCCTTGCGGCAACTGATAATCCGAATGTTTGCTCCTCGCTCCGTGTGAACTACAACCAGAACTCGCCTTCTTGAAGAATAACCGATGTTGATATAGCGCTGTTCAATGTCAGAATGTTCTGGGTCAGGAAATGTCCATAGGAATGGGTCGTTGAAAACCGTCTTCGCCTCTTCAAAACTAACTTTGCGCTTTCTGAGATTCTTTTTGGCTTTCTCCTCATCCCATTCGAAGGTCAGTTCCATGGTCATACCGTCAGCTTTTGGAAGTGATAATGTCCCAACATTAAACCTCCGGCGATCGAAGGCATGGCGTGCGCCACCACGGCCCATGAGCTCGCCTTTGTTCACAGTATTCGGCTGTAAGTATCGTCAGCTATTCGGTGGATCTGGCAGGTGATGGGGCAACGGTCAAATCAGATCCACAGTGCGGACCTTTGGTGGCCTTGCTGCTAACCCGTTGCCTGCAATAAGGGCATGGTGGACGGTTGGGTAGTCGCCAGGCTATCAGAAGCAGGATTCCCCCCGAAAACATAACGATTCCTAGGCAATGATTAATCCGAGCCAGCCACCGAGTATCCAGGCGGTACACCCTAAGTTGCTCACCCAACTGAAATAGCCCTTGTAAGCCATCCAGATGGCGCCTATGACCCCCATACCGATCCAGACTGTCCAGAGGACGCCTTCGACTGTAACCTTCATGGTTCCTCTCCTTCTCTGACTTAAGACGGTCTCCAGGAATAGTCTGCTAGAGCTTGATCTCGATATCCACGCCAGCCGGCAAGTTCAGACGCATGAGCGTATCTATGGTCTTTGAGTCTGGATCAATGACATCTATAAGGCGATTGTGGGTGCGGATCTCGAAGTGCTCTTGTGAGTCTTTGTCCACAAAAGGAGAACGCTGCACAGTGAACCGCTCGACCTTGGTTGGCAGGGGCACGGGGCCAACCACGTCGGCCCCCGTGCGCTCCGCTGTCTCCACTATCAGCCGCGCCGATTGGTCCAGAACTCGATGGTCGTAGGCTTTCAAACGGATCCTAAGCTTCTGTTTGGCCATAACTTGTTTTGGGTTCCTCCCTCTACTTCAACAAGCTCAGTACAAGCCTCAATCGAGGATTTTGGTGATCACGCCGGCCCCAACCGTCCGACCCCCCTCGCGGATAGCAAACCGCGACCCAGGCTCCAACGCCACCGGCTCGATCAACTTCACGTTCAAATTCACGTTGTCCCCAGGCATCACCATCTCCACCCCCGCCGGCAACTCCACCGAACCCGTCACGTCCATCGTCCGGATGAAGAACTGCGGCCGATACCCACTGAAAAATGGCGTGTGCCTTCCCCCCTCATCCTTCCGCAACACGTACACCTCGCCCAGAAACGCCGTGTGCGGCCTGATCGAACCAGGCTTGGCCAACACCATCCCCCGCTCCACCTCGTCACGATCAACCCCCCGCAATAGACACCCTACGTTGTCCCCAGCCTGCCCAACATCCAACGTCTTGTGAAACATCTCCACCCCTGTCACTACCCTCCTCAACACCTCGTCCCTCAACCCTACGATGTCCACTTCCTCACCCACTTTGATCGTACCCCTCTCTACCCTCCCCGTCACCACCGTTCTTGTGAAACATCTCCACCCCTGTCACTACCCTCCTCAATACCTCGTCCCTCAACCCTACGATGTCCACTTCCTCACCCACTTTGATCGTACCCCTCTCTACCCTCCCCGTCACCACCGTCCCCCGACCCTTGATGCTGAATACGTCCTCCACGGACATCAGGAACGGCTTGTCTATCTCCCGAATGGGCATGGGAATGTACTCATCCACCACCCTCAATATCTCCCAAATACACTCGTACTCCGGCGCCCCAGGATCGGTAGACTCACTCGTCATAGCCAGAAACGCGCTGCCACGAACTATCGGCGTCTCATCCCCAGGAAACCCGTACTCGTCCAATAGCTCCCTCAACTCCAACTCCACCAACTCCAACAACTCCTCGTCCGCCATCTTGTCCACCTTGTTCAGAAACACCACGATCGCAGGCACCTCCACCTGCCGCGCCAACAACAGGTGCTCCCTCGTCTGCGGCATCGGCCCGTCGTCGGCCGCCACCACCAGAATAGTCCCATCCATCTGCGCCGCCCCGGTGATCATGTTCTTGATGTAGTCCCGGTGGCCAGGACAGTCTATGTG
>Ga0194126_10004109_pt1 | contig 22444 bp, 22 predicted proteins | sample TA2KigC150mmetaG_FD_148641 | JGI IMG/M metagenome (GOLD analysis project Ga0194126, IMG submission 148641) | Freshwater microbial communities from Lake Tanganyika, Tanzania - TA2015035 Kigoma Deep Cast 150m | ecosystem: Environmental > Aquatic > Freshwater > Lake | place: Tanzania: Lake... | reverse complement strand
CCTTACAAGAATGCTTTTATTACCAGGATGGATTTCTAGAACTTCGTGTAAAGTATTAACCCTGACATTGAACCTTTTTTCAAAAAGCTCCACCGTATTTATTATTAATTTTTCGATATCTGCAATACTGCCTGAAACAAAATAAGGCAACCCGCATGTGCCATATGATATATATTTATACTTTTCATAAATTACTATTTCTGCCGCCTCAGATTTTCTTCGTGCTTTAGCTGCAGCACAGGTGCCTGAAGCAACCCCGCCAATAATAATAATTCTTTTTTTACTTCTTCTGTTACCTTCATTTCTCATATTAATCTCATCCAGTTCATAAAGCCTATAATTGTCATTTTCGTTTACAAATAAATCAAATTGTAAAAAAAATCATGTTTAATACTTAAAAAATTATATGAACATTGTGGTTATAGAATCCTGAGCCTGCTCAATCATAAAGCCAGCCCCAACAACATCAGTTACTGAATCTATCAGGTTTTCCCTTGGAATTTCCATAAGATCCATTGTCATACTGCATGCATAGAGCTTTACACCAAGATCTATTGCCATCTGCCTATATTCTGTCAGTGACGGCACCTTTTTTGCACCCATCATTTTTTTAAACATCCATCTCCCAATGCCACTCATACTGTATTTGCTTGGCGATGCTTTTTCTAAGCCGCCGCCTTCCATGATATTTATCATTTTACCAAAAAAACTCTTACCCATTGGTACATTCTTTTTAATTGCACGATACCCCCAGAAAGTGAAAAACATGGATACATCCATGTCCGATGCTGCCGCTCCAGTTGCAATTATAAAAGCGGCTATAAGTTTGTCCATGTCACCGCTAAAAACAATTATGGATAATTTTTTCTTTTTTTCTTCAGCCATAATTTAAACCTCCTTTTCATTTATTTCTTAAATTTAGATGCAAAATACTTTTATAGAAGGTATATTTATATAAAATCAGATAACAGAATTGTTATCATTAAAGTCAGGATTGCTTATTATCTACTGCCATCAATAGCATCGCTAATTGTCTGGTGCTTTCTGCTGAAAGATTCCTCAAGCACCTCACTTATAAGATCATAAGCCTGTATTATTTTCAGGTTTGATATCGAATAATAAATATTGTTTCCTTCCCTTCTTGTATTTACAACACCCTTGGATCTCAGTATTGCAAGATGCTGGGACAGGTTTGCCTGTGATATTCCTGTTTTATTTACTAGTTCTGTTACGGTCATTTCACCATCTCTGATGGTATCAATTATTGCCTGGCGGTTGGGATTTGATATAGTTTTGCATATATCAGCATGAAGATTATAAAAGTTTTGCTTTAGCATCTCATCCTTCCAGCATAAATTTTATATATCCATATATTAATATTATAATATATCGATAAGCTATAACTTTAATTTTTTTTTGTCAAGGTTTATTTCATTGATTTTATTTATGCCAGCATTATTTTTTTATTATTAAAAAAGAAATTATTGATTCAATGGCTGGGTGATGAGAAAACCATTTGAAGAATTACTTTTTACTTTTTTCCATAAGAGTCTTTTTCAGCTTCTGCCACCATAGACTTTAAAATATCTGCTCTTGCAACTATACCAACTACTTTATTGTTTTCATTAACAACAGGAATTCTATTAATCTTATTTCTTACCATTATTTTTGCCGCTTCACTAACAGGGGTATCATTTTTTACCGATTTAATTCTTCTGGTCATTATCTCTTCTACAGGAGTTTCAAGATACTCTTTAATATCCTTTTTATACTTTTCAAAATTTTCAATAAAAGCATAGCTTATGATCAGCGGGTCAAAATAAATTGGGAAAATGGGTTCCATATCTTCTGTTATAATATCAGCATCCGTAACCATACCTATAAGCTTTTGCTCATCATCAACTACAGGTACACCGCTGATTTTGTTTTTAAGAAGAATTTTTGAAAGTTCTCCAATTGTAGTATTTCCCCTGACAGTCACTACTTTTCTGGTCATGACATCTTTAACAAGATTTATATTCATCAAAAACATCTCCTTTTTAATAAAAAAATAACTGTGATTTGGGCTATTTATTTAATTGCAGTAAACATCAAATGTAAAACAGTATAACCTCAACACTGAAATTATAGACTATATTAACAGTGTATATTATAGCTTATTTATGATGTGAATCGAAGTCAAGCAAATGGTTTAAAAGGTTAGCTCTAAAATTCCGTGATAAAAAATAAATTAATGGGCCAACGGATGGGTTATTGAGAAAACCTTTTGAAGGATGAGCGGGCATGGTTCCACCTTCTGGAGGAGAGCGAAGACTGAAACTTAAGCAAGCTTTGGCTAAGCTGGGACAAAGCTTTGCGTGTTTTTGAAATAACCCATCCGTTGACCCTTAAAGTTTTACTTTTATTGCTATCATATAATTTTAGATGCTTCCATTTAAAAGCAGGCCAAAGCAGATCTTTCATTACTTGCAAAAATATTTTTTTACATAAAATTGCAGATATAATACATCGATATATTTAAATTTATAAAAACTTTAATATAATATAAAATACCGGAGGAAGTATTTACAACTTCGTGTTCATAAACAAGTTATCTTGTTTTTGCTCTTATAACAAAAAAAGAAATGGTAACAATACTGAATAATTAATTGATAAAAATGGAGTGAGTATAATAAAATGACAGTTGATGAAACTTGTGATGATAGACGTGGTATAGGTTTTTTTGAAAAATATCTTTCTGTCTGGGTAATACTCTGTATCGCTGTAGGAGTGGCAATTGGAAGATATGCGCCCGTTATTCCGAATTTTTTAAGCAGGCTTGAATATGCCAGAGTTTCAATACCTGTAGCAATACTTATATGGCTTATGATATATCCAATGATGCTGAGAGTTGATTTTGCAAGCATTGTAAATGCCACAAAAAAGCCAAAAGGGTTGACTGTTACAGTCATTACCAATTGGCTGATAAAACCTTTCACTATGTATGCAATAGCACTGTTTTTTTTCAAGGTTGTTTTTAAAAAATTTATTTCAGAGGGTCTTGCAACAGAATATCTTGCGGGTGCAGTTCTTCTTGGTGCAGCACCATGCACTGCAATGGTTTTTGTCTGGAGCTATCTCTGCCGTGGAAATGCAGCTTACACCCTTGTTCAGGTGGCTGTCAATGATATCATAATACTTTTTGCTTTTACCCCCATTGTTGCTTTCCTTCTTGGTGTTAGCAATGTAAGGGTACCTTACAATACATTATTTTTATCAGTGGTATTATTTGTAGTAATACCTTTTACTGCAGGTTACCTGTCAAGAATCTTTATTGTAAAGAAAAAAGGGCTTGAGTACTTTGAAAATGTTTTTATAAAAAAATTCAACAACATTACTATAATCGGTCTGCTTTTAACTCTTGTAATTATATTCGCTTTCCAGGGCAAAATTATACTTTCAAATCCGCTGCACATTCTTATGATTGCAGTACCCCTTGTCATCCAGACATTTTTTATTTTTATAATTGCTTATGGATGGGCAAGACTATGGAAAATTTCATTCAGTGTCTCTGCTCCTGCAGCAATGATAGGGGCAAGCAATTTTTTTGAGCTTGCAGTAGCTGTGGCAATTTCATTATTTGGACTTCAGTCAGGAGCTGCACTTGCCACAGTTGTAGGAGTTCTTGTTGAGGTACCGGTAATGCTTACTCTTGTAAAAATCGCCACTTCAACAAAACACTGGTTTGCTAAAATATAATTAAAAATGACAAATGCAAATAAATCATAAAGAGGTGTTAATTTTGAAAGAACAAGAAATTAAAAAAGTGGTAAGAGAAAATTATGCAAAAGTTGCAAGCAGCAATTCCTGCTGCTGCAGTGGTCAGCAAGATAGCTGTTGCGGACAACCAGGTATGGAAAAAGAAATAAGCTTAAATATGGGTTATTCAAATGAGGACATAAATAAAGTTCCAGAAGGTTCTAATTTGGGTCTTGGGTGCGGAAATCCTGTAGCTTTAGCTTCAATTAAAAAAGGTGAAGTTATACTTGATTTAGGCTCAGGTGCAGGTTTTGACTGTTTTCTGGCAGCAGATAAAGTAGGACCTGAAGGTAAGGTAATAGGTGTTGATATGACTCCTGAGATGGTTAAAAAAGCAGTTGAGAATGCCCAAAAAGGCGGATATAAAAATGTTGAATTCAGGTTAGGAGAAATTGAGAATCTTCCGCTCGAAAGCAATTCTATAGATTTTATTATATCCAATTGTGTAGTAAATCTTTCGCCTGACAAGGATAAGGTTTTTAAGGAAGCATACAGAGTTTTAAAACCAGGTGGCAGAATAATAGTATCCGATGTTGTTTTAACAGAAGAGCTTCCTGATTATATTAAAAATAATACTTCTGCATATGTAAGCTGTATATCTGGTGCTGTAATTAAAGATAATTATTTAAAAATAATAGAAAAAGCAGGTTTTGCAGACATAAAAGTGATTGATGAAGTCAATTTTCCAATTAATTTCTGCAGTAAAGATAAGCCAGATATTGCAGAAATAAAGCTGGATAAATCAATTTTAAGTATAAAAGTTTCAGCCATAAAAGGTGAATAAGTCTGAAAGAAATCAAATTGGCAATATATTTATAAAAGAAAAAAGGCTTAAGGACAACTGGTTTTTTATCCCATTTTGTGCCTTGAGCGAAGCGTTAAGGAATGGTTATAAAATGAATGAAAATCAGTTAAAACAAACAGCAAAGATAATAAAGGCACTTGCAGATGAAAGCAGGTTAAGGATATTGTGTTTGCTGGAGAATAAAAGAGACCTTTGCGTATGCGAAATAACAGAAATAATTGGACTTGCCCAGCCTACTATATCAAGTCATTTAAAGCTGCTTGAAAATGCAGACCTTGTAGAATCATACAAGGATGGGCTATGGGTAAACTATAATATTGTAAGAAGTCCTGATTCCTTCAGTTCTGAATTTTTAGAAACTCTATATAAAAATTTAAGAAATGACAAACAGATAAAAATTGATATGCAAAAGGCAAAAAATATAAACCGGGAAATAATCTGCAGGAAAAAGACCTGTTAAATATTTTTGTAATTTTTATATTTTTAAATCTTTAAAGCTTTTTTCTATCTCAAGCTTCATTTTTTTTGCCCCGCAAAATTATTAAACTGCTGAAGCCATTCAGGGTAACCTTCAGGCTCAGTTTCCACATACTCCATAAGCTTAATTATTTTCCCAAGTGTTTCCTTACTGATGTAATGTTCCATACCGCAGGCATCTTTTTCTGATATTTCATTATCCATCCCGAGAAATTGATTTAAGAATTTATAGATTTCCTCATGTTTTTTATAAATCTCTTTTGCGGAATCCTGACCCTTTTTTGTAAGATTAAGATAACCATATTTTTCATGCACAACCAGACCCTTATCCTGAAGCTTTGATACCGCATCAACTACTGAAGGTGTTTTTACATTTAAAAAACCTGCTATTTCCTTAACTCTTACAACTTTTTTTTTCAGACTTATTATATAAACAGCCTCCAGATAATCTTCAAGGCAGTGACTTAAAGAATCCATGTTTATTTTCCTTTGTTATTTTTTTATTTTTTACTTTTTACTCTCTGACCTGTCAACCTTATTTCGCTCTATTTTTAATTTGCAGGCCCCTGTTTGCCGGTAAAAACAGCTTTTTTCTCTGATTTGTCAACCCCGTTTAACTCAATTTCTTTCGCTCTATTCAGCCCTGTATCAGCCTTATGTTCAATTATTATTATGTCCTTTGCCATTACCAATATTAATATGCCTGATTCTTTTAAAATCACCGAAGCTGCAAAATGCACAGGTACTGCAACTTCTTCTTTTCCTTCCTGCTTTATAAAAATACCACACCATAAAACCTGCGGAACCTAAACCTGCTAAAATTATTATTATGATTTCTATTATCTTATACATGAGACTAAATAAAAAACCTCCCGATTTGAAATACAATCAGTGAGACAGTCCAGGCAAGCACCAGTGTAAAACCAGCCTGAAAGAGCATCTCCTTTGTCCCTGCTTCTCTCTGAAAAACTACTAGGCTTGCAATACATGGAAAATACAACAGCGAGAAAAGCATGAAATTAAATCCTGTTAAGGGGTTATACTGGTCTCTAATTGCCTCCCTTAACTTTTCAGACTCTTTTTCAGTGCCCGATAAGCTAAAAACTGTACCAAGTGTAGAAACTACAACCTCTTTGCCTGCAATTCCTGCAATTGTTGCAAGACCAAGTTTCCAGTCAAAACCCAGTGGTTTGAAAACAGGTTCAATAAAATGCCCTATCCTTCCTGCTGCTGAAAATTCTAATTGTTCTGATGCCATTTTTGCCTTTATTTCAGAAATTTTACTTGTGTAAACCTGCTCTGATATTTTCCCATCATTATAGGACTGCTCAACAGAGAGTATTTGCAAATTATAATCTTCTCTGAATGCCTCACCTATTTTTGGAAAAGTGAAAAGTATCCAGATTATAATTGATATTGCAAGAATTACTGTTCCTGCCTTCTTTATAAAAAGCCATGTCCTTTCCCATGTGTGCATAAGTATACCTCTTACAGTTGGTGCTCTATAAACAGGAAGCTCCATTACAAATGGCTCCGATTCACCCTTAAATCTTGTAGCTCTCAAAATCTTTGCAAACAGCACAGCCATCAATATTCCAATTATATAAATTGAAAAAATAACATTTCCTGCACTGTTTGCAAAAAAAGTACCTGCAAATAATATATAGATTGGCAGCCTGCCGCCGCAGCTCATAAAAGTATTGATATGCATTGTAATCATTCTATCATTTCTGTTTTCCAGAGTTCTGCCGCACATATAAGCAGGAACTGTGCATCCAAAACCTATGAGCATTGGTATAAAAGACTTGCCATGTAAGCCTATTTTATGCATTATTCTATCCATTATAAATGCAGCCCTTGCCATATATCCGCTATCCTCAAGCACAGCAATACTTGCAAATAAAAGAACCAGTTTGGGAGTAAAAATAAGTACACCCCCAACACCGCCGATAACTCCATCAATAAAAAGAGACCTTAAAAGACCTTCAGGCAGAAGTGAAGTAAGCAAATCTGACAGTTTTTCAAATCCTAAACCCAGCCATCGTGAAGGATATTCACCAATTCTGAACACAAGCTGAAAGATAAGCCACATGATAATTCCAAAGATTGGAAGGCCAAAGAACCTGTTCAGCAGAATCCTGTCAATTTTATCACTGAATGAAAACTCGCTTTCTTTTTTAGCAAGCAGCGATTCCTTCAATGCCCCATTTATAAAACCATAGCGAGCTCCGGCAATTAAAGTTTCAGGTTCATCTCTTATTATATTTTTTATATGATTTATGGATTTTAATGATAATTTTTCAACCCTGTCATAAAAAGGTCCACCAACAATACTTTTGAGCTCTTTTAACACAATAGCATCCTTTTCAAGAAGCTTTACAGAAAGCCATCTTATATCATATTTTAAAAGAACTTTTTCCTTCCTCTTAAGAATATTTGAAATTCTTGCAATTTCATTTTCAATTTCTTCCCCGTAGTTTATGATAATTTTCTTTCTTGTCTCCAGGTTTTTAAAATCCTCAATAGCCTTTTCAATAATTTCAATTGTCCCGATATTTCTATTTCCTACAGTACTTACAATTGGGGCACCAAATAATTGAGATAGAAGTTTTTTATTAATCTCTGTGCCGCTTTTATGTAAAAAGTCTGACATGTTAAAAACAATAATCAGGTTTACTCCTAGTTCAATAAGCTGTGTTGTAAGATAAAGGTTGCGGGCAAGGTTTGAAGAATCAACAATATTTACTACGACATCAGGCTTGTTATTAAGTAAATAATTCCTTGTTATTAATTCATCATCTGAATAAGCAGTAAGGCTGTAGGCGCCCGGTAAATCTATCACTTTAAGCTTGAAATCCTTATATATCTTCTCCCCTGTTTTCTGGTCTACAGTCACTCCCGGATAATTTCCAACATGCTGCCTTAAACCTGTTAAATTATTAAAAATAGTAGTCTTACCGGAGTTAGGACTTCCCACAAGTGCAACAGTGAGCTCCTTCAGTTTTTTTAATGAACTTCTTTCTGATTCCCTGACTGCTTCCTTCACTTTTAAAATCTTCTCATTCATTATTTTAAAACTCTTTTATGTGCTGTTCATATTCTGCATTCATATTCTGTTTACTATTATTTATGGCTTCACTCTGAAATTTCACTCACTTCAATTTTCTGAGCCATTCCTCTTCCAAGAGCAATTCTTACACCCTTTACTGCAAGTGTCATGGGTCCGCCCCATGTCTGATAAATCACAGTCACTGTTTCATTTGGGATAATTCCCATTGCATGCAATCTTGAATTCAGGCCGTATCCTCCATAGATTTTTTCTACCCTGTACTTTTTTCCAGGCAGTGCATAAGCTAAAAGTTTTTTATTACTATCTTTTTCAGGGTTTTCAGCCTGGTTTTTAAAATTTTTCATATCTTTACAATTAAAAAATTTAACCCAAATTAATATTTTAAAACTAAACCGGTCTGGTTATATAATTTAGTTATATAAACCAACAAAAGTTAGACATGTCTAACTTTAATGGAATTTTTTTTAAATGTCAATATGTGTTGAATATTTGTTGAATAAATTATGTTGAAGTAATTGTTTTAAAAAACCTATGAAACATAATTTCATTATTTAAAGCTGAAATATACAAAGAAAACATGAATTATAATTCTTTGAGCTTTAAATTATTAAAGGGGTAATGTTTAATATTTTTTGTGATAAGTATTAAACCATATGTTAGTGCTGTTGTTGCAATAATTACATCTGATGTTGATAATGTCTTACCTTTTTTAGCATACTCTTGCTTCATTGCCCCTGCCAATTTAGCAATCTCTTTAGTTACTTCAAAATAATACAGGCTTTCAATAAATTTATCAGTATTTTCCTTTTCTTTGTCCTTCATTCCTGTATAGGTTTCAGTGATATTTATACAACAACACCCTGCAATATCACCACTAATTCCAATTTCTTCAAGAAAGGAACTAATTTTCTTATTACCTCGCAAATGGTCAATTATTATTGTCGTATCCAGTAAATATTCGGTCATTAAATTAGTTCCTTAAGTCTCTTTTTATCTTCCTCCCGCAAGTTTCTTACCCAACTTTCCACTCCTCTTTCAAATTCAGGGTGGTCTTTATCATCCCAGGCTCCGGATGTTTCCTTTACAGCATTAATAAAATTCAAACGCTGTATCTCTCTTCTTACAGCCTGGGTGATAAACCAGCTGCGCTTTCTTTTACCTGAAAGTCTGTCTATTTCTTCCACTAATTCTTCTGATACCAGCACATGCGTTCTCTTTTTTGTATCCATATTAATAATATTGTTAATTAATAAATTAATTTTTCATGTTAACATATTATGGGATAATTTCAATATATTATATAATTATAAAATACAGATTAAAAACAAAAATGAAAAAAAACAAAAGAGTTAATAAGAATATTTTATTTACAGCCTTAAGGATATTTATAAGTGTTTCCCTTTTTACTTTTTTAATTATTAGAAACTGGGAAGGCTTAAAAAATATTTTCACTTCAATAAAAAGTTTTAATCCGGTTTTTTTAATTATTGCCGTCGCTTTATTTGCTCTCGGCATTGCAGTTCAGATGCTTCGATGGGATATACTTCTTAAAGCACAGGAAATTAATATTTCAAAAGGCTTTCTCATGCAGTCATATTATATTGGTTATTTTTACAGTAATATATTTCCAACTAATATTGGTGGAGATATTTATCGCTGTTATGATATTTACAAAAATAAAAATATAAGGCTGGAAAATAGTATGTCAGTTGTTATTGTTGAAAGACTTATCGGTCTGTTTTCAGCCACTCTGTTTGTGGCAATATCATTTTTTTCTATTTACAGATACCTTAACCCTGCAACAATTTTAAGCCTTTCATTAATTCCAATTGCTGGAATAATTTTAATTCTTGCCTTCATCAAACCTAAAACTTTCAAGCTCAACAGATTATTTTCAAAGGTAAGATTTTTAAGAAAGTTTGAGAGTGGATTTAATTCCTTTCAAAAGCACTTTGCCGAGTTTAAAAATAAAACAAGATATTTAGTTTTAAGTTTTTCTTACAGTCTCATTTCCCAGCTTATCTTTTTTGCCAGCTATTATTTTGCAAACATATACTCAAGACTTAACCTGGATTTTTTTTCTTTTTTCTTTATAAATCCGATAATTACATTATCGGCAAATATTCCAATATCAATTGGCGGTATTGGAATAAGAGAAAATATTGCAGTATTTTTATTAAAGAGATTCCACATTGCAGAAGCAAAGGGTGTAATTTTTGCACTTGTAATTCTTTTTATAATAATAATCAATACATTTGTTGGTGGAATAACTTGTGTGTTTAAAAATATTTTCTATAAATCAAGGGGACTTCTATAATATTTTTATAATTATTAAGCTGATTTATTGACATGAAAGAAGTCAATAAAAACTTAAAAAAAATATCTGGGCTGCTCGAACAGCAGGAATTTAGGTTCAGTCTTCTGGATGGGTGCAGTTATTGTGAGTTTTATTCAGGAATATGGTTCCAGAATACCAGTTGAGGGTATTATTTTAACAGCTTTTGTTATTGTAAATTAAAGATAATATATGTTAACTTTATTACTCAAAATAACCTTTACACCTGTAATCAAATTCATACATTATATTAGGTTGATATCTTAAATTTACATTTATATTAACAATAATTTTATCTTCTCTATTACTGCATCTGCCATCTGGTTTGTGCCGACTGCCGTGGGGTCATCCGGTCGGAGTTTTAAGTCATAAGTTACAGATTTACCCTCCGCAATTACATCTGCTACTGCTCTTTCTAAGATATCTGCCCTCTCTTTCTCTCCAATATATCTAAGCATCATAACAGCCGAAAGCATTTGAGCGGTTGGGTTTACCTTGTTTAAACCCTTATATTTTGGAGCGCTTCCATGTGTCGGCTCAAAAAGTGCAATACCTTCACCAATATTTGCTCCCGGTGCAACACCAAGTCCTCCAACAAGCCCTGCAGTTAGGTCAGAAACGATATCCCCGTAAAGATTTGGCAGGACTAAAACATCATAAAGCTCGGGTTTCTGGATTAGCTGCATGCACATATTATCCACGATTCTGTCTTCAGACTGGATATCAGGATAATCTTTGGCAACTCTTCTAAATACCTCAAGGAAAAGCCCGTCAGTAAACTTCATAATATTTGCTTTATGAACTCCAGTCACCTTCTTCCTGTTATTTTTTTTTGCAAATTCAAAAGCAAATCTTATTATTCTTTCAGAGCCTGCAACTGAAATAGGCTTAATTGATATGGCGCTATCCTCTCTTACCGGTGTCTTATTTATAGTTTTTAAAAATTCTATTAACTCTTCTGTTTCTTTTTTCCCTTGCTCGAATTCCACCCCTGCATACAGATCCTCCGTATTTTCCCTTATTACGACAATATCTATATTTTCATATCTGCTTCTTACGCCCTTGTAGCTCTTGCAGGGCCTTATGCAGGCAAAAAGATTAAAAAGCTTTCGCATTGCAACATTTACACTTCTGAAACCAGAACCGATTGGAGTAGTTATTGGTCCCTTTAAGCCCACCCTGTTTTTTTTCAAAGATTCAATAACATTATCAGGAAGAACTGTCCCTTCCCTTTCATAAACTTCTGCACCTGCAAAAACAACATCCCATTCAATCTCGGCACCTGTTGCCTCCACTACTTTTTTTGTAGCTTCAGTAATTTCAGGTCCTGTTCCATCTCCGGGAATTAATGTAATTTTATGCTTCATGAATTAAAACCTTTCATAATTTACTGTTCTTAAAAATCTACTTCTTTTTATGAATCATTGTAAACAAACTAATAGTATTTTAGATTATCTTTATTTGCGGATTACTGCATCTCCAAATTGCAGTTCTGGTATCAATAATATGTTATAAATCTAAAAGAAGAAATCATTTTAAAGATTAAATCCCTTATTCTTTATTATATGCTCAACAAGACCACCGTCATTTAAAATTTTAATCATGACCTCGGGAAGAGGATTAAAATTAAGCTCAATATTTTGAGTAATATTTTTTACAATTCCTTTTCGCAAATCAACCTCAAGCTCATCACCACTATTTATTTTATCCGTATCACAAATTAGAGCAGGAAGACCCACATTAATACTGTTCCTGAAAAATATCCTGGCAAAAGATTTAGCAAGAACTGCACCGACGCCTGCAATTTTAATTATTGCCGGAGCATGTTCCCTGCTCGAGCCAAGACCAAAATTCTTGCCTGCAACTATAAAATCCCCTTTCTTTACCTTTTTTGTAAATTCAGGTTCAGCATCCTCAAGCAGATGTTTTGCAAGCTCGGTAAGATTTGAGCGCAGGTGAAAGTATCTTCCTGGAGCAATTAAATCTGTAGATATCCCATCCCCGAATTTGAATGCTCTGCCACATAAGACTTGAGACTTTTTTGAATTAAGATTTTCTGAATTGGCTTCATGTTTTATTTTATTTTTATGATTTACTTCATTCATCTTTCTAATAATTTAAGACAGCACCTCCCTCGGGTCAGCAATATAACCCCTGACAGCACTCCATGCAGCAGTTGCAGGCGAGGACAGGTATAATAAAGCTTCAGGATTTCCCATTCTGCCCTTAAAATTTCTATTCTGGGTGGAAAGGCAAACTTCACCATCAGCAAGAATACCTTCGTGCACTCCCACACAGGGACCGCAACCGGGATTTACCACTACTGCTCCGCTTTCAATTAAAATTTCAATAATACCTTCTTTTATGGCATCAAGATAAACACTCTTTGACACAGGAACTGCAATAAGTCTAACACCTTTCGCAACTTTTCTTCCTTTCAAAATCTCAGATGCAATCTTTAAGTCACTTAGCCTGCCATTTGTACAGGTTCCAATTAAAACCTGGTCAACTTTAATCCTGTCAATTTTGCTTACCGAAACAGTGTTATCAACTGTGTGAGGCATTGATATCATTGGTTCAATTTTGCTGCAGTCTATATCAATTTCTGACTCATATATTGTGCCCTCGTCAGGGTAAATTTTCCTGAAACAACTTGCCCTGCCCTGTTTTTCAAGATAATTCTTCGTTATATCATCTGTTGAAAACAATCCCGTTTTTGCCCCCGCTTCAACAGCCATATTTGATATTGTAAACCTTTCCTCCATTTCAAGGCTTTTGCTTACCTCTCCACCAAACTCAAGCGCTTTATATGACGCACCATCCGCAGTGATTTTTCCAATCAAATAAATAATTAAATCCTTTGCAAAAACTCCCTTATTTATCTTACCATTAAAATTTACCTTGATTGTTTGAGGTACCATAAGCCATGTCTTTGCAAGTGCAAAACCAACCGCTATATCTGTTGAGCCCATTCCTGTAGCAAAAGCACCGAGTGCACCTGAAGTGCATGTATGGGAATCTGCACCAATTACAACATTTCCAGGACATACATAATTTTCAACCAGAAGCTGATGGCATACACCTTCACCTATATCGCTTAGCACTGCCCTCGCTGAAACTGCAAATTCCCTTATTATTTTGTGGGAATCGGAAAGTTCTTTTCTTGGACTTGGTGCTGCATGGTCAATAAAGAAAATAGATTTTCTAGGGCTTGCAACATTTTCAAATCCCATCTTTTTTAACTGGCTTATGGCAAGTGGACCTGTACCATCCTGAGCCATAACCAGATCAACATCCACCACTGCAATGTCACCAGCACATAGGTCTCTATCTGAATGCTCGCTTAATATCTTTTCAGCAATTGTCTTTGGCAAACAAACTCCTTTATTTCTCTATTGCAGTATTCTTTATTAAACTTTATTTATCTTAAACCATTAAAAATAAATAAATTTCTTACATTTATAACTAACATTTTTAAACAATTTCTTATTTTTATTTCAGTATTTTTATCCAGTATTTTCAATCTTGAATTGAAAAATTTTTTACTTTCAACTGAATGTTAAATATTTATTTAAAAATCTTTCAGCCAAACAAAAAACACAAAAAATATTTTAATCAGACTTCTACTTCCTCTTCTTCATCAATCTTTTTCTTTTCAAGGTATTCATTATAAATATATATGAGCTCTTTTTCAAAAAGAGGTCTTTTAAGGTCAACTGCCATTGCCCTTGCCATTGAAAGAATATCATTTGCCTCATTTATAGTTAGGTCAATTCCAAATTCCTTAAATTTATGAAGAATTGTATGAGAGCCTGAATGCTTGCCGACAACAAGCTGCCTTGTAAGCCCAACCTCTCCCGGTTCAAAAACTTCGTAATTTCTGGGGTTCTTTAGCACCCCGTCGGCATGAATACCTGACTCATGCGCAAAAACATTAGTGCCAACTATTGCCTTCCATACAGGTATTGCCCTCGCAGATGCTTTGGCAACATATTCTGAAATCTCACGAAACTTTGCAGTGTTTATTCCAAGGTCAATGTCTTCAAGATATTTTAATGCCATTACAATCTCCTCCAGAGCAGCATTACCTGTCCCTTCTCCAATTCCATTTACACTTGTCACAAGGCTTTTTGCACCGGCTCTTATTGCTGCCATGGCATTTGCAGTTGCCATGCCAAAATCATTATGATTGTAAACCTCAATCGGAAAATTCGTCGTGTTAATAATTGTATTTAAAAGTAAAAAAGTCCTGAATGGGTCAAGCTTTGATACAGTGTCACAAATTCTGAATCTTGTTGCCCCTTTCCTTTCAGCAACATTTAAAACTTTAAGTAAAAATTCGAGGTCCGTTCTTGTTGCATCTTCAGCACTCACAATGAAATTTAAGTTATTGTGTCTTGCTTCACTCATGGTCTCCCTGAGCTGATTTAAAACCCATGTTCTTGTTTTGCCGTACTTAACCTTTATATGAAGTTCTGATGTTGAAATATTTATTATCACATTCCTAACACCGCATTCAACTGCAAAAGCAATATTTTCTGGAAACGCTTCACAGTAAGTGAAAAGCTTAGCACTCGGTTTTGAACTGACAATTTCCTTTATAATTTCTCTTTCAAGAGGACCGAGAGTTGGTGTTCCAATTTCAATCTCGGGTATACCAATTTCATCAAGCATTTTGGCAATCCTTATTTTTTCATGTTTTGAAAAAACAACTCCTGCCGCCTGCTCACCATTTCTAAGTGTCGTATCTATAATATTTACAGACCTCCTGTCTTTTGTGACTTTTTTTTCTGAGGATTTTTCTTTTGCCATTATTTATCCTTCCCTCTTTTTGATTTTACTTTTTTCCGGGCTGCTTTTCATATAAGAATTGTAAGCTTCAATAATTTCACTATCAAAAAGGGCTCTCTTGAAAGCAAGGGCTTTTTCTCTTATTGATTCTGAAAGCTCTTCGGCTTCCTTCTGCCCGATTTTTAAGCCCAGACTTTTAAGCTTCTGAATTAAAGTATTAACACCTGAATTTTTTCCAATTATAATTTTTCTTTCAAGCCCCACATCTTCCGGTCTGAATAATTCAAAAGTTTTGGGCTCCTTCATCACAGTTGAAGCCCTTATCTCGCTTTCATATACAAACAGATTTGCACCAACAACTGGTTTCCATGCTGGTATAAATCTACCAGAGGCTGTGGCAATGTATTCCGACAGATTCCTGAAAAGATGCGTGTCAATTCCAAGGTCAACTCCTTCAAGATATTTCAGTGCCATAACAAATTCCTCAAAAGAAGCATTACCTGCACGCTCACCAAGACCGTTTATTGTAGTGTTTACATAGGTAGCTCCTGCCTTAATTCCTGCAATTGCATTTGCAATTGCCATGCCGAAATCATTATGGGTGTGCATTTCTATATCAATGCCAATAATATCTATTATTGTTCTGACCCTCATAAAAGTTTCAAAAGGATCAAGAATTCCAAGCGTATCGCAGTATCGAAGTCTGTCCGCTCCGACTTCCTTTGAAGTTCTCGCAAACTGAAGAAGAAATTCCATATCAGCTCTTGATGCATCCTCAGCATTAACAGATACATATAAATTGAATTTTTTTGCATAATCCACTGCAGTTCTTACACTTTCTAAAACCCATTCCCTGCTTTTCCTGAGCTTTTGTTCAATATGAATATCAGATGCAGAGATGGAAACAGCAACTGCATCAACTCCGCATTCTACTGAATCATCTATGTCCGAAACCACAGCCCTGTTCCATCCAAGTATGCTGCAGCTTAAATTAAGTGCTGAAATTGCCTTTATTGCTTCTTTCTCATCTCCACCCATTGTAGGAATTCCAGCCTCAATCTGATGAACACCTATTCTGTCAAGCATTTTTGCAATATGAATTTTTTCCTCATTTGCAAAAACAACACCTGCCGTCTGTTCCCCGTCACGCAAGGTTGTATCATCAATTTTTATATTTTTGGGTTCAAGCTTTTCTCCTGCCTTCATTGAAAATTCTGTTAAAATGTCAAGACCTCTCATTTTAAACCACCTTCTTTTATTAAGAATAAAACAAAAAACTTTCAGGTCAGTTTTTTATTTTTTTTATTTAAAATAATAAATTTAATTTTTTTTAATAATTAAGTTATATTAATAAATTTTTTAAAATTTATCAAGTTTTTTTTATTTTTTTAAAAATTTTATAAAAATTTCATATTATTTTTAAAATTGATACCAAAAATTGTGAATTTTTATTAAAATAACAGCGAAATTGATAAAATTATAAAAGAATCGGACGGATGGAATATTAAGAAAACCATTTGAAGGCTGAAACGATCATGGTTTTAGGTAATTATCCAGTAAGTATTAATTACCCTTTGATAACTCCAAGTGGCTCAAGCTTTGCGACTTTTTTTGAAAGTCCTGCATTATGCGCAATATCCACTACCTTGCTTACATCCTTATATGCCTGGGGAGCCTCCTCGGCAAGCCCGGACAGACTTTGAGCGAGAACAATTATGCCCTTCTTCTCAAAAAGCTCCTGTTTCAGCCTGCTGCCACTTATTTCTTTTTTAGCCTTTGCCCTGCTTAAAACTCTTCCTGCACCATGACAGGTTGAACCAAAACTTTCGCGCATTGCCTGTTCTGTTCCAACCATTATATAGGAGTACCTTCCCATATCACCCGGAATAATTACAGGCTGGCCTATTTGCCTGTATTTTTCAGGAATACCGGGACTCTGTGGTCCAAAAGCTCTTGTTGCACCTTTTCTGTGAACGCATACCCTGACACTGTTTCCGCCAACATCATGAGTTTCAATCTTTGCTATGTTGTGTGAAACATCATATATTAAACCCATATCCAGGTTTTTTGCAGATTTTTTAAAAATTGACTCAAGTACAACTCTTACCCAGTGAGCAAGGCAATGCCTGTTTACCATTGCATAATTTACTGCACAGACCATAGCCCCAAAATATCTTTTGCCCTCGGATGAATTTAAAGGAGCACATGCAAGCTGCCTGTCGGGGAGTTTAAATTTATCAGCAAAAGGTGCTCTCTGCATTGTTTTTAAATAATCCCCGCAGATTTGATGACCAAGTCCCCTTGAACCTGAATGTATCATTATTGTTATCTGGTCCTCATAAAGACCCATTAAATTTGCAGCCTTGCTATCATAAATCTGGCTTACCTTCTGTATTTCAAGAAAATGATTTCCGCTTCCTAAACTTCCAACCTGGTCATTTCCCCTGTCAAATGCCTGCCTGCTTACACAATCAGGGTTTGCCCCATCCATGCAGCCATTCTCTTCTGTAAAATATTTATCCTCTTCCCAGCCATAGCCATTTTTTATAGCCCAGTTTACTCCCCGGGTAAATAACTTGTCCATTTCAGCTTTGGAAAGCTTTATTTTCCCCTTGCTTCCAACACCTTTTGGAACAGACCCATAGAGACTGTACATTAATTCTTCAAGCTTATCTTTCAAATCAGATGTTTCAAGATTGGTTCTTAACACTCTTACACCGCATGAAATATCAAAGCCAACTCCACCGGGTGAAATAACCCCGTCATTTATATCAAGTGCAGCAACCCCTCCAATTGGAAAACCATATCCGTAATGTATATCAGGCATGGCATACGAAGCCCTTAATATTCCGGGAAGGTTTGCAACATTTATAACCTGTTCAATTGTTTTTTCCTCTTCAGCATGAGCCAGTAATTCGCTGTCAGCATAAATTATGCCGGGAACTCTCATTCCCAGTTTTTGATCTTTTAAGATTTCCCATTTAAAATCATTTACTTTTCTGACTTTATAATCCACCATTTATTTTAAACCTCCTCGCTGCTCCTACCCTGCTCATAATTAATTCAAATCAAACATCAAAAATAATCTGTCCTTTCCAGCATCCTGTATTACTGTCTTTAACAAGCTCCAGCATGTGATAGGTTGGGGCTTTTATAGAAACTGTCAGCTCATGTTTTAAAGTATTTATCTTTTCTCCTGAAATTTCTGCGCCAAGAAATGTGCTGCCATTGCGAATTTCTATATTACTGACACGGAATCTGCAAAATAACATTTTTTTTACCTCAAAAATATAAAGTAATTTCTCAAGCCATGTTATAAGAAGTTCTTCAAGACTTAACTGTTCTCTTTCTTTTATCTTTACAATTCTCTTTACAGCAGGCTTTACCCTTTCAATATCACACATTATTGAAAACATACCCCATGCAGAAAACTCAAAAAAACCCTCAATACTTTCAGTTTCCAGCCTAATTCCTATATCTGAGGGGTGGTCAATTATTTCAAATTTTTTTAGCATACCCGTTACCATTTTTTAGTATACCCGTTACCATTTTTTTAACATCCCTTTCACCTATTTTAAATTAAGAAAAATTAATATACAATTGCATGTTTTAAACAAGCTAATATAATAAAGGCTAAATAATTTAAGTGTTAGATAAATTTACACAGCAGGTAAAAGACAGTATATAAATAGCAGGATAAAAATATTTTAGAATTTTAAATATATAAAAAAACATAATGTTTTGATCAATAGACGGGCAAAAATATAAAAGATAAAAGATAATAGTTCAATAAAATCAATGGTATAAAATAATAGCATAAATGTGATAACAGAAGGTAAACTATAGAAAATAACTATAGAAAATAATAATATTGGTAAATATATTCACATAAGAAATTCCCATAAGAAATACAATTCATATATAATCAGGGAAAATAATATTAGAGCAAAAAAGAAATTATAAATCTTAAGTAATATTATAATATGAAAGAAGTACCCCTAATATCATCACACACCCAGAAACAAATCGGTATCCAAGTAATGACTGCTTTTGCAGGAGCAATTATTGCAGGTTCTCTTCTTCTGATGATTCCGGCAATGACTGCAGACGGAAATATAAGTTTTATTGATGCCCTTTTTACTTCAACATCAGCAATTTGTGTTACCGGTCTTATTGTTCAGGATACTGCAACATATTTCAGCACTCTTGGCAAGTCAGTAATATTAATCCTTATTCAAATTGGTGGACTGGGTATAATGACAGTCGGCACAATTTTTGGTCTGATACTCGGTAAAAAAATCCAGATAAAAGATAAGTTTTATATTGATTCAAGCTTTGGCCCAAGACAACCATTTATTGTATCAAGATTTTTTGCAACAATTGCTGCTGCAACAGCAGTATTTGAGGTTAGCGGCTTTATAATCATTTTTCTTAAGCTTTACTTTCAATACTCATATCCTTTAAAATCAGCACTCACCTTTAGCCTTTTTCACAGTGTCAGCGCATTCAACAACGCAGGCTTTTCGCTTTATTCAAACAGTCTGGAGTTTTTTGCATCAGATTTTATTATTAACGTTACCGTAATGCTTTTAATAATTATAGGTGGACTGGGCTTTCCTGTAATGTCAGAAATAATTTCTTACAGGAAGGTAAAAAAATTCTCGCTTCATGCAAAAATTGTTTTTCTGGTAACAGCAATATTAATTCTGGCAGGAGCTGTGATATTTTTTTTATTTGAATTTAAAAACCCTGAAACAATCGGAACAAAACCGATAACAGTAAAGATACTGTCAAGTTTTTTCCAGTCAGTTACTGCAAGAACAGCAGGTTTTAATACAATCAGCACAGGAAAACTAACCCAGTTTTCTTTATTTTTTATTACCCTGCTTATGTTTATAGGAGCCTCACCGGGTGGAACAGGAGGTGGAATAAAAACAACAACTGTTGCTGTTGTAACTGCAGGTTCCCTGGGTGCTTTCAGAGGAAGATCGCAGGTGGTTCTTTTTAAAAGAAAACTCCCCGATGGGCTTTTTTCAAGAGCTTTAACCATTACCCTTGCAGCAGTGGTGCTGATATTTTTATCTACAATAGGGATACTGATATTTGAAAAATGCACTCTTACACAGGCTCTATTTGAGGTAACAAGTGCTTTTGGAACTGTGGGGCTGAGCACCGGTATTACTAATAGCCTGACCATACCCAGTAAGGTTGTATTGATACTTTGTATGTATATTGGTAGAATTGGCATCAGCACATTAGCACTCGGGCTTGCATTGAGAAGCAGGGCTGATAGAATAATACATTCTGAAGAAACGATTACTATAAGTTAATTAAATAGTACATATAAATTAAATATGAAAAAACAATTTTTAATAATTGGACTGGGAAGATTTGGTGCAAGTGTTGCAAGAACCCTTGCAAAAGCCGGACATAACGTTATTGGCATAGATCAATCTGAGGACAGAATTCAGAGAGTTGCAGAAGAAATAAGCGATGCAATAAAATGTAATGCAACAGATGCAGCAATCCTTGAATCACTGGGCATACCTGAATTTGAAGCTGCCATTGTTGCCATTGGAGAAAAGTATATACAGAATTCAATACTTGTAACCCTTATACTTAAAGAAAGAGGTGCAAAAAAAATAATTGCAAAAGCAGGAACTCAAACACAGGGAAGGGTGCTATCCAAGGTTGGAGCTGATTTTATTGTTTATCCTGAAAAAGATATGGGTGAGAGAGTTGCTAAAAGCCTTATAAGTGCAAATGTTCTTGACTACCTCGACATTGGTTCTGATATAAGTATTATTGAAATAATATGTCCAAAAATTATGGTTGGGCATAATCTTATTGAGCTTAATTTGAGAAACAAATATGGAATAACAGTTATTTCAATAAAGAATAACAGAAATGAAATAAAAAGTCCCCCGGATATAAATTACAGGTTTCAGCCTGATGATATAGTTACCCTTATTGGTAAAAACAGCCAGTTTAAAAAACTTGGATTTGTTGATTAATCTTTAATTGAAATTCAGAAAAAATTCATATAGAATAAAGGAAATTTTTTTTGTATTTTTATAGCTTATAATTAGTTGCTTGAATTTATGCCTTTTGAAAATATACCTTTTAATTTAAAAAATCCATTGGGTTACTCCTTCTTGCATCTTCCATCTAAACTTAAAATAAATAATAGCTTTAAAAGTATTATATCTTATAATATGTTTTTTATTATATCTTACTTAAAAACAGTAAAAATCATTAACAAAATTTATTATATTATCTTATGAGGAGCAATTTATGGATTCGAAAAAAAACAAGGTAACCATACCGGTAGTTTATCTCCAGGGCTCAGCATGCAGCGGGTGTGCAACTTCTTCTTTATGCACTGAGTATCCCTCTATAAAAAATATACTTCTTCAGGAAATTATCCCCGGTTTTACGCTTGAGTTTTTATTTCATCCAGTGATTATGACTGCAGCTGGAAATCTTTCCATGGAAGTTCTTGAAGAGGTTGCGCAAACCAAAGGGTTTGTTCTTATAGTTGATGGAGGTATTCCAACAAAAGACAATGGTATCTACTGCGTAACAGGTGAAAAAAATGGTAAAAAATCAACCATACTTGAGGAAGTTTTGCAGCTTTCTCCAAATGCGCTTATGGTAATTGCACTCGGAACATGTGCTTCCTTCGGAGGAATTGCTGCAGCTAACCCGAATCCCACCGGATCAAAATGTATTGGCGATATTTTATCTGAAAACAATATAAAAACACCTTATATAAATATCCCGGGTTGTCCTCCGCACCCTGACTGGCTTTTTGGAACCGTTGAAAATGTACTCTTAAATGGTCTTGAAAATGTCGAACTTGATGATTTTAACAGACCAAAAACTTACTTTGGAAAATTAATACATGAAAACTGTCCCAACAGAGCCTGGTTTGATGAAGGTAAATTTGCAAAGAAATTCGGAGATGCCGGATGCCTGTACGAACTTGGCTGCAAGGGACCCATAACATATGCGGATTGCCCAATAAGGCAGTGGAATGGCAAAACAAACTGGGTTATAGGCAGTGGTGCTCCATGTAACGGATGTACAAGCCCGGAATATCCTGATTATGTTGGAGATTTTTATGAAAAAATTATTGATGTTGAAACTCCTGTAAATGAAAAAAAGA
>Ga0194126_10004099_pt1 | contig 22474 bp, 20 predicted proteins | sample TA2KigC150mmetaG_FD_148641 | JGI IMG/M metagenome (GOLD analysis project Ga0194126, IMG submission 148641) | Freshwater microbial communities from Lake Tanganyika, Tanzania - TA2015035 Kigoma Deep Cast 150m | ecosystem: Environmental > Aquatic > Freshwater > Lake | place: Tanzania: Lake... | reverse complement strand
TCTTCAAGCCCGAAACGAATGCTCAAAATCTTCCTTTCCCGAGGGGTTAGATCGCTCAGCGCCCCCTTTAGTTGTTCCCGCAGTAACGTGTGGCTGGCAATCTGGGTAGGCATATTATTCTCTTCATCTGGGATAAAATCGCCCAGAACCGTCGTATCGTCATTATCGCTGTCACCTACATTAGTCTCCAAAGAAATAGTCTCCTGAGATATCTTTTGGATATGCAACGCCCGGTCCGTTTCAATGCCCATTTCCGCCGCAATTTCTTCGGGAAAGGGTTCCCTCCCCAATTCCTGAACCAAGCGGCGGCTGGCTTGAGTGTACTTATTAATCGTCTCCACCATATGCACCGGGATGCGGATGGTTCTGGATTGGTCAGCCAGCGCTCGGGTTATCGCCTGTCTAATCCACCAAGTCGCATAAGTTGAGAACTTATAGCCCTTGCGATAATCAAATTTTTCCACCGCCCGGAAAAGCCCCAGATTTCCTTCCTGGATTAAGTCAAGGAGACTCAAACTACTTGATCTTCCCACGTATTTCTTGGCAATACTCACCACCAAGCGCAGGTTCGCCTCCGTAAGTCTTTGCTTGGCGATTCTGTCTCCTTTCTCAATTCTCTTGGCAAGCGACACCTCTTCTTCAGAGGAGAGCAAACGCACCTTGCCAATCTCCCGCAAATACATCTGAATCGTGTCGCCGCCGGTCGCCTCTTCATTAGCGCTAGAACCGCCTCTCTTTGCCGTCTCTGCCTCCTTAACATTCTTCTCTTCCTCTAAATACTCGGCCTCTCCTTCAACTATTTCCACCCCCGCTTTAGCCAGATCTTTATATATTTTTTCCATCAGCTCAATCTGTTCCTCTGTTTCCGGCACAACCTCTAATATTTCCGCTTCGGTAACGAACCCTCTTTGGCGACCTTCCTGCATCAAGCTCTCAATCTTATGTTTGGCAAAATCAACCCTTTTGGCCCGTCCGGGCTTTCGGAGCTTTTTTCTCCCCAGAATCTTTCCTGAAACTCCAGAAGGCCTCCGGTTTTTTTTCGGACGCGAAGCGGTTCCTTTTCTTATTTTCTTTGGCCGGACGGGGCTAATCTTTTTCTTCTTTGCCTTCCTTGCCTTTTTTGGTTTTTTTGTCCTCTGCTTGTTTGCCATAAATTTCCGTCTAAGACTTCTCTTAGTTAGTACTTATGCGTTAAGAAAAAACGGTTCAATGGAAAATTTTTAGGATTGTTTTTCTTTTTTTGATTTGCAGGAAATGCACAAAATTGATTGGGGGCGGATTTCCAACCTGCCGAAGGGAATTTCCTGCTGGCAGGATTCGCAAACTCCATATTTGCCCTGCTCAATCTTTCTGAGCGCTTTTTGAATTAACTTTAATTCGTCCTCAAAGTTATGCTCTAAAGAAATGTTTTGTTCGTATTCGGTCATTTCCTGAGCATTTTCATCTATTTGGTTGCCAATTTTGGGGAATTCCGTCTTATAGTTGCCTTTCGCCTTTGAATCCGCTTTGGCAAATTTCAGCAACTGGCCCTCAAGACTTTTCTTGGCTTTCTCTAATTTATTCCTAAGTTTTTTGACTTGTTTTTCAGACAACATATGAATAATTCAATTCTTATCTCTTAAATATGACAATGTAATCGTTAAAATATATGGATTTAAAGTCTTTTTCCTTCCAAAACAAAAAGTCATCCCCCTGCGGTTTCAATACTACATAATTTATTCCTTTTTGTCCAAAACAATCAGTTGCTGGATCGCTCGCGGGCAGATCAACTGTTTCTTTCGTGCAAATGTCAAGTTTACTGTCAACGCTCCCGTACTTGTAATCATAGGTTCGGGAGAGAAAATAATCATAGCCCCGCATAACGAAAAATTTTATCCAGCTGTCACCGGCTATTGAGCGGTGATCCTTTATTATCACGGCATCCCGCGGCGTATTTCCCGCCAGATACCCCGAAGCGTGGAAAAGGGCCACCGCATCCTCAAATTTATTCTTTCCGGAGTAAACCGCACGAAAATCGGAAGTGCCGTCCCAGAGAACTCCCGCCAAAACCAATCCGGCTACTGCTGCAAACATCTTCCTGCTTTTAATTCTGTTTGCCAACAGTCTAAACGCAAGATAAGCTCCTAAAGCAGAAAACGCTATCACCGGATAAATCTGATAATTTATTACCCGCCGGCTGGGAAGATCAATCTTTACCCACTGAGGAAAAAAGCTTAAAATTGACAGGGGTAAAAACCAACCAAAAAAGACCAAAAAATACATAAGAAAAAACAGGGAATTCCTTTTTTGATAACTTTCTCTCAACCGGCGCAAAAAAGCGCTTTGCCTCACAAAAGTAAACCTCTTGCTTGCGGCATACAGCAAATATAAGATTACATATCCAAGTCCAACCAGAGCAAAAACGGTTCTCGCAAGGCCAAACTTACCGGGTGCTTCGTCAAGCTGTATTCCTATGCGAGTATCCTTCACCGGCGTTCCGATTACCGTTTCAACCGCCTGTTCCTTGAGGTAATAGGGAAGATAGATAAACAGCGGAAATAAAACAATTATCGCCAAGGTAAATAAAAACCGGGGCGCCAAAAACAAGTTTTTGAGAATCAGGCCGATTTTTCTTAAATTCGCCTTGGCTTCTTTCCGTTTTAGGGCAAAGGGCAGCGCCAAAAAGAAAGCAAAAACCAAGATCAACATTATCAAAAGCAAAAAAGTGCTTAAATGATGAGTATAAAACAGCCCGGCAAAGATAACCAGAAAGAGGGAAAATAAAGGCGCGACCAATTTACGGGGGTGGGTCCTGACTTCGCTTTTTTTGCAATAATGGAAAAACCACCGAAAAAACATGAAAACAAGCAAAAATATTAGAGCGATAAATAAATTGCCAAAAGTATTGCCTACCACTCCGCCTTTTATGTATCTTGCCCCGGGCGGATCAACGGCAAAATAAATTCCGGAAAAAAACAAGGCCAAAAGAGCTATTTTCTGGTTGGAAGACAGCGCTAAAGAAATAAAATACAGGGCAACAACAGAAAGTAAGTTGTAAAAAGCCAATATCAGGAGCGCCAAGGCGGAAAGAATGGAAACTCCGCTTAACTTGCTAAGCACCGCAAAAACCAGATGTTCTCCCACAACCACTTCCGAAGTGTCGTATTCGGGCAGTCGTTCCTGCTGAAAAATCCACTCGGAAAAATACATATGATGGCCCAAATCAGTATCCTGAGGCACCACATCAGGCAAATAGAATACGGCTCTGATGGCAACGCTGGCAACCCAAATTGCGGCAAAAAACCAAAAAAACCTCCTGTTTAATAGTGTTTCTTGAGTCTCCTTTTTCTCCCGTCTGTTTTTTAAGCCGTCAATCGCAAACAGCCCGGCGTTTATCGCCAAAAAGGCAAGAAAAAGTTGCCAAAAACCTAAATCAACTTTCATTCTGTCAAGAAAAAGCACTGCCGCGTCAAGCAGAATAAGCCCAAGGGCTGGGGCAAAAATATAATAAAAATATCTCTGAATAATATTTCCCGTCTGTTTTGAATAAAAACTCGCCAATTCACCTAATTGCTCCGGCGGGAAAATCAACCGCGTCAAGAGATACCCGGGCAGAAGCACCGCGTAAGTGAAGAAAAGGACGAGTACGGAATAGTCCTTGAAATTAAGGATGTCTAACATATAAATAATTAGTTAGATTCTAGTTTTCTAAACTCTTCCAAGTATTTTTGCCCGATCACCGCCCAGTCAAAATTTTCCCTCGCGTACCGCCGGGCGTTTCTACCAAGTTTTATCCGATAATCCGGGCTGTCAATCAAACGCTTAATTATTTCCGCATATTTTTGCTTATCTTCCGCTGGCACATGCAAACCGCTTTGCTTATCCTTCACCGCGTCTTTTAGCCCTTGGATACTCGAAACAACGGGCACAAGTTCACAGCTTTCCGCCTCAATGGCGGTAATCCCGAAGCCCTCCCGGCTGCCGGGGACCATTATGTTGGGCATTACCAAGATATCCGCCGCGTTAAGCAAAAATTTCTTGATTTCTTCGCTAACCGCTCCCAACAAAAAAACCCTCTCCTGAAGCTTATTTTTAGCAATCGTTTTCTTTATCTTCTCATACTCCGAACCCATGCCCGCAATCAGAAAAATTGCCCGATCGGGAAGACTAGGCATAACATTTTTCACGAACCAGGGAACTCCTTTGTGGATCGCCAGTCTGCCCAAATACAGAATTAGGAACTTGTCTTTGAATTTTTCCTTCTTTGTGATAGTGGAAGGTAAAATTTCCTGCCAAGCTTCCTCAGTTCGCCTGTCTTTTCTTCCTATTTTTTTGTCAAAATACTGATCAATATGAGTTCCGTTTAGAATTACTTTTACCTTATGGGCCGCGACTCCGTATTCAACGCATTTTTTTCTTGTCTCATTGCTTACGGCAATTACTAGATCCATTCTTTTAATGAATACAATATTTGTGTAATAATAAAGCGGCAAATTTTCAACATAAGTCAAATCTAACCCGTGGATCGTTATGGTAAGTTTAATTCTCGGAAATAATAGTTTAAGGGCGTACCCAACTGGCGCTAAAACCCCGTCCGAAAGATGGACGATTTTCACGTCTTTGAAAAGCAGGATTAAAATAGCTTTGAAAAAAGCCCAAGGAATAAAAAAAGGAAGAGTTTTTTTGCCGTAAAGATTTTTTATTATTAAAGAAGGCGTGATGCTTGCTATTGTAGTGGTCAAATTATAGCTTAGCATTTCAAGTCCGCCGACTGTTGGCGGATAGGTGCGAGTTATAAATAATATTGGCCTTTCAAGTCTATTTTGTTTACTCATATGCAAAAATTATTCTTACCGAGGATTACCAAGATTACTAAACTGGCTTTTTTACTGTTTCTCGCCAGCGTTCCTTTCTGTCTTGCCTATCCCCTAAATTTTCTGGAAAAAAATAAAAGCTTTACTTCCTTCAGTCTTTACAATGTTTATTTGATAGATTTCACGGCCGCGTTTTTGATCCTGGTTTTCTTGGCGAACTTATTCTCTCACAAAAAATCAATTCTGGCATTTTGCAAGAACAAATTATGCTTTTTCTTCGCGCCGGCACTGGCATTCGCGCTCTTGGCTGTTTTTTCCTTTAGCTGGAGCGGATCGCCCCTATTGAGCTTCATCGACGGGATGCGAATTTTTCTGATAATCTCGGCCGTATTAATAACAATTTTCATTTCCAGCAAATCAAGACATTACCGAAGCATCTTCCGCAAAACCCTAATCGCCGCCGGGTCGGTTGAGAGTTTAATCGCTTTCGGGCAGTTTATCTTCGGACGCTCTTTAGGATTGTATTTGCTGGGGGAAAGCCATCTTGGCTCTGAAATATTGGGTTTGGCCCGGATAAATTTACTGGGGCACGATTTCTTGCGAGCGTACGGCACCTTTCCCCACCCCAACATGCTGGGCGGATTCTTACTGTTCACGCTAGTGATAACCTACGTTCACCGATCAATTGGGAACAGAAATATTCTGCTTGGGCTACAGATTCTCGGCCTGTTTTTAACATTTTCCCGCTCGGCGATACTGGGATTGACAATAATAATTTTATTCTTGTATTTGTCATCCCGAGTGAAGCCATGGGATCTCTCCCAGATTAAAAAAGAGATCCCCCCGCTACACTTTAATTCAGTCGGAATGACAATCCTTATTATTTTATTATTTTCACTTTTTATCATTCGCGCCCCCATTCAGAATATCTTTTCTGGTAGAAGCGAATCCGTCCAAATCCGCCTGGAATATGCCGGGGCGGCCTACCATCGCTTTCTTGACTCCCCGCTTCTCGGCCGGGGGTGGGGAAGCGGCCCGGTTGAACTTTTGGCTTTTTCCTCTTTCCCGTTTTACCCTTGGGAAATGCAGCCCGTGCATAATATTTATCTACTGGTACTGTCCGATTTGGGGATTATCGGGCTATTTTCGTTTCTGTATTTTATTTACCGCGTTTTAGCCGGCCCGAAAAACATCTGGAAATTCTTGCTAATAGCTTATCTATTTATCGGCTTTTTTGATCATTATTTCCTTACTCTCCCCCAGGGAATATTTATTTTTTTCGGGAGCGCTTTATTGGCTTGCCCTCCCAAAGAGAAGCTTGAGTTGGCAAAGGCCGCCGCTCTAAAAGCCAAGCAAAAAAAACAAAAAACGCCGCGACCGGAATAAACAAAAAATACTTTCCCCGAGTCTGGGTCAGCAATGCGCCTATGCCCAACAGTAACGAAAAAGCGCTGAAGGCAAGCGTTATTTTTGCCGGATTCCATTTTTGGTCTTCCAGTCTTTCGTGCAAGTGCCGCCTGTCCCCGCCAAAAACTGGTAATTTACCGGCCAAAATTCTCTCCATTGAAACAAAAATAAAATCAACTATTGGTATCCCCAGCACCAATGCGGTAGTCGCCACTTTTCCTCCCGAGTAAATTGAGATTACCGCGATTAAAAAGCCCAGTATCCATACGCCCGATGATCCTAAGTATACCTTTGCCGGGAAAAAGTTAAAAAACAAAAATCCCAGCAGGACTCCGGCAATAATTAAACAAAGCAGGGTAGTACTTGGCTGGTTTACCACCGGAGTCAGTCCCAACACAGCCAATACTAGTAGGGTTACAAAGCTTACGCTGCCCGAAAGTCCGTCCACGCCATCCAGCCAATTAAGCGCTTCAATTACTAAAATAATCCAAAAATAGGCCATTATTGCCGCGATAAAAGGGGGAAAGAACAAAACCACTCCTTCGGACCCTGCACCATCATGGTACGGGATGGGTAGACGGATGTGCTCTATCGTATCGCCCGCTAAAACCGCGATAATAGCCGCTCCACTTTGGAAAAGCAGCTGTTTCTGCCAACTGATTTTCTCCCAATCATCCCAAATCCCGCCAACTAGCAAAATAATAATACCCAAAATAAGACTCCAATAGTCTTTGGGCAGTAAAAAGCCGCTAAAAATATTTTGGAATAATGTAATACAAATTATTACAGCTACGCCCAATATAATCCCGCCCCAGCGTTTGGATTTCAAATTAATGTTCTGCGAAACGCCGCCGTTTCGTAAAATAAAATAGAAAAGACCTGCGGAAACTGCCAACGGCAACAGAAAACCGGTCAAATTTTTTATTTCCAGATTTTCCATAACATATCATTCAACCATACCCATCTCTTTCAATCTTGGCAACTTGGCAGTAAACTCTCCTCAATAGCAATCCCAAGGAAAGAAAACTCCGCCACGATTCGGCAATATCGGGTTTTTATTTTTATATTTGTCTGAAAATTTCACATTCGTGTAAAAATCGGACAACATAAGCAGATTATCGCTTTAGTACTGTAATGTTTACGACGCGCTTATTATTTTCTAGTTTTATTCCGGCTGCTATAATTTTTTTATCCGGTGTTTTAATAACATCCCTATCCGAAATACATTCGGGCCATTCAAGGACAGTAATAGCGTTGGAGTCGGCAAGGATTTCCTCCCAGCCAAGATTTCTAAGTTCAGTATATTTTTTAAGCCGGTAGCAGTCAAAATGATAGAATTTCCCTTTCCTTTTGCTTTTGGGAAGAACACAATCGTAAACGCGAAAAATGTTAAAAGTGGGACTGGGAACTTTTGATCTTATTCCGAGTGATTTGGCAATTCCCCTTACCAAAACAGTCTTTCCGGCGCCCAAAATGCCGGAGAGAAAAATTATCTCACCGCCTCGCAGTGATTTTCCAATCTCACAACCGATTTCTTGGGTTCTAGAAGCAGAAGGCGACAAAAATTTATCATTTCGCATTTTACATTTTTCATTAATTCAACATTTGCCATTTATAATGAACAGCTCTACTGCACCAGCAAATTTTTCACCGTCTTCACTCCCACGACCATTTGTTTTGGATCATCTTTTTTGACCGCCAGTGCATTCAGATGTCGGTCAATCTCAAACTGGATTGGCTTCCAGTTGGTTCCTTCGTCCCGGCTTAAATAAAGAGTCATCCCCGCTCCCAATATCCAAAGACTGTCGCCCGCGGAGGGGATAATTTGAAATAACCGGGGTGGAAATTCAGTCGGATTATTCAAAGTAATAATCTTTTGCCAGACCTTTCCCCCGTCAACGCTGCGGTAAAATCCCTTTTCGGTCGCCAAAAACAAACTTTCCTCAATTTTATCCAGCAGATAATATTCGCTGCCCATTTCACTGCTGTAAGTCCCCCCCAAATCAAGTAAATCAAAGCTGAAACCGCCATCGCCTGAATGCCAAACGCCTTTTTCACTTAAAGCCCAGATACTGTCTTTCTTTACCGGATCAAAGAGAATATTTTTTACTTCCTCTTGAAAGGGAAATGTCGGCTGCCAAGTGATCCCTTGATCAGCGCTTCGGATAAGCAGTCCTTCGGAGTTAACCGCCAAGAGGGAAGCGGCGTAAAAAGGATCTATCCTCACCTGGCTGATAAAGGTATTTTTTCCGGTTTCAGTGTAAATTTCCTTCCAATCAGCTCCTCCGTTCTCCGACATCACAATTTTCCCTCTGTCGTTAAGCAAGATTGAAGCCAAGAAAAATCCTTTTTGCTTTGGATCGGCCGTTATGTTGAAAACCGTATTCGTCTCGGGAATAATTCTTTTCCAGCTTTCCCCGAATTGATTGCTGACGTATAGGCCTCCATCCTCTACTATCGCGAATAAAACATCGGCATTATTGGGATCCGCTATAATTTGGTCAATATTCGCTTTAGCTAAATTTTCTTTCTGGCTCTCCTCTATGGTAACAATCTGCTGCCAATTTTCGCCCCCGTCGGCGGTTTTATAAAAACCGCCGTCTTTTTTAACCGTCTGACAGCTCGGTCCCGAAAGAGGCAAAGCTAAAATTAACGGCAAAATCAGCCAATGATTTTTGTTTTTCACAATAGAGAATAATGGTTTAAGAAACATAATACCATAAATATTGGTCCCTCGCCTGCATGCTGTAATTCCTGTAGGAACTGCCTGCCTGCCGGCTCGCCTCGCTAGAGCTCTGGCGAGGCGAGCCGGCAGAACCCACAACCTTCTGGTCCAGTCCCGCTCCTCTTGTACCCTCGTCAGGATTCGAACCCGAAATTCTTGGTCCGAAGCCAAGTGTGATATCCATTTCACCACGAGGGCACGAGAGGAATGGGGCTACAGCCATCTGTATAGGCAAGCACGTGGGCGATCGAGGATTTGAACCTCGGACCTCGTCATTATCAGTGACGCGCTCTAACCAACTGAGCTAATCGCCCTCGCTCTTTTTTTTATTTTTTATCCTGTTTTGCTTGCGCTTCCTTCTGATTTTCTTTCTTATTATCAATCGCTTCCTTATTTTTCCGTTCCCCTTTCTCCGGCCCTTTTTCTTTTTCGCTTTTCTTTTTAATGACTTTTTTTTCTTTTCCGGCGATCTTAATTTCTTCCGGGGAAACTTCCTTTTCCACTCCGATCATTATTTCCTCTTTTTTTATCTCCTCTTTGAATTTCCCTTTTTTGTTTTTCCCCCGCCGGAGATAATAGAGTTTTGCTTGATGGACCTTCTGCCTTTTAGCAATGTCAATCTTTTTTATATTCGGCGAGAACAGTGGAAAAATCAATTCCACTGCTACCCCAAAAGATATTTTTCTTAACGTAATAGTGGCTCCCGGTTGAAAACCGTGTTTATGCGCAATAATACTGCCTTCAATCGTTTGAATTCTCTCCTTGCCGCCCTCTCTAACGCGAACTTGCAATTTAATCACGTCCCCCACCCGAAAATGGGGATATTTTTTGGGTTTCAACCTCAATTTAACATTTTCAAATACTTCATTCATGGATGTAAATTAACCTACAATATAATCTTATTAAGCTAATTATATCAAAAAAGCAATTTTTTGTCTTATTAAAAATCTGATTTAGAATGTTAAACTACCATCCAAGATTTTTGATTTTTATTAAATGTCTCTCTATAATATTGTCTTTCCTTTCTTTATCCTCCTTGCCATCGGGATAATCATTTATGTCTTAACTCGCCATTTGCCCGAGATCGCCAAAAAAGAAACTGCCCCAGTTAAGGAAGAGAAAAAAAGATGGTGGCAGGTTTTTTGGGGCAAAGGAGAAAACCTTTTGCGCCTAATCCGAGTGTTAATTTTGAAAATTGACAATAAGCTGAACGACTCCATTAAAAAAATCCGCGGGAAGAAAGAACTTATTGGAAAAAGCCTGCGCGAATATCGAAAACAGGACAAAAAAGGTGAAACTTCCGCTTTTGAGTTAGGTCAAGATGATAACCACCCCGATGGCAGTTTCGTGCCAAAGATAAAACCCAGCGAGAAAGGCATTCCTTCCATTAGCCCGAACAATGTCAAAAACCAAGCCGGACCCAAAAAGCCCATAAAAATAAAACACGAAAAAGTAAGAAATCTTTTCCAAAAAATTACCTACCCAAAAAGAAACAAGGCGGTTGAAGAGATTATTAAAAAGACTTTCACCCCGACTGAAATTAAAGTAGAAACCCAGCAATACTGGAAGAAAAAAGAAGATATGCTGATCCAGAGCATCGTGCGAGAACCAAAAAATATTAACTTGTACATTCAGTTGGGGCGTTTATATTCCAATCAACATAATTGGAATGACGCCCGCAATGCCTTTCTTGAGGTCCTCAAGCTGGACAAAACAAATATTAAGGCGAAAGAAGAACTTAAACGCATAGAGAAATACATTAATAGCTAAAAATATGTCGGGTACTTTCTATCGTACTTACCGCCCTCAATTATTTAGTGAGCTGGTAGGCCAAGAGCTGATCCGTTTAACGCTTCAGCAATCAATCAAGGAAGGTCGGCCGGCCCAAGCCTATCTATTTACCGGACCCCGCGGTACCGGAAAGACAACTACCGCCAGAATCTTAGCCAAAGCCGCCAATTGCCTAGACTTGACCAAAAAAAAGAAGGAGGGCGAGCCCTGCGATAAATGCTCTAACTGTTTGGTCTTAAACGAAAACAAAACTCTGGATCTCATTGAGATTGATGCCGCTTCCTACACCGGAGTAGACAACATCCGCCAGCTGACCGAGAACATCAATCTGGCTCCCTCCCAACTTAAGTATAAAATCTTTATCATTGATGAAGTGCATATGCTAAGTAAGGGAGCTTTTAACGCCCTGCTAAAAACTCTGGAGGAGCCGCCCGATCACACCATCTTTGTTTTGGCCACTACCGAGGAGCATAAAGTCCCGGCCACCGTGGCCTCCCGCTGCCAAAGATATTCTTTCCGCCTATTAACCCTGCCGGAAATCGTCAAAAAGCTGAAAAAAATTGCCAGACTTGAAAGTTTGGCAGTTGGCGAGGACAGTCTGGAGCTTATTGCTGAAGCTGCCCGCGGCGGCATGCGCGACGCGGAGAGTCTTCTGGCGCAAGTCGCTACGCTTACGGGGAAAAGAATAAAAGTTTCCGAAACAATTGGCATTCTGGGAATTTCTCAAAAAGAAGACGAGTTGAAGATACTCCAAAATGTTTTTCTCTTAGACGCTAGCTTAGTTTTTGACCAAATTGAGAAGGCCAAGGCGGCGGGAGTGGATTTTCCTCTCTTTACTCATAACCTGCTTGAAAATCTTCGGAAAATCTTGTTTCTTAAAGTCAACCCGCGGGGGGAAAAACTACTGGAGAAAGAAATCAGCGAAAGACAAATTGAAAGTCTGAAAAAAATTTCTGGGAGAACAAATCCGGGGAACATAATTGACTTGGCATCAAAAATAATTCAATCCCAACCGCTAATCAAGAACAGCTCCCTCCCTCATTTGGCTCTGGAATTAGCTTTGGTTGAGTGGATTATAAAAAGAGCGTCAACGGAAGATACTGAATTTCTCCCTCCAAATTTAAAGCAGAAATCCGTGATTGGCTCTAAAACAACAATGCCAACGCTAAAAGAAAAGCCCAAAAATGGTCCCACAAAAGGAGCTAACCCAAAAAAGAAGGTTCCCGGCAGCAATTCAGAAAAGGCACGTCCTGCCCGCTTTGCCAAAGCGAACGCTCCGGCCGCAAAATTATCCCGCCCCCGGGAGCAAGCTGGCGGCCTTTTGCAAAGCCAGACAAAATCTCTAAAAGAAGAAAAAGAAAAAAAGATCATTAATATTGATCTCAAAACCATTCTTGGCGCTTGGACCAAGATACTGCAAAACGTAAAAGACATCCAGCCAGCTTTGTTTTCCCTGCTCAAGGTCTCAAGCCCGGTAAGGGTGGAAGATGAAACCTTGATAATCTCTACCCCCTTCAAATTTCACAAGGACAGAATTAATGATGGCCGCAACCGGCAAATTTTTTGCACCGAACTGGAAAAAGTTGTGGGATTAAAAAAAATTTGCGTTGTGGAAGACAGCAAACTCTCCCTAAATGCCGTAAAGGAGGATGATTTAATCAGCCAAGTGAAAAACCTGCTGTAATGGTTGACAAAATGTTATTTTAAGGTAATTTTATTAGTTCCGCCTCAAAAGCCGGGCTTAAATTCAAATGTTTTGGATTTAAGCGCTGCTTTTTAGCAAGCTCTTTACACAAGACGGAGGGAAAGAGAGATGAGTAAACAACCAATAGTTTGTCACCCAAACATTTGTCGCCCAAACAATGGAAAGGGGCAATTTTTGGTAGACATCTCGGGGATTTCCGTAAGACTAAATCCGGAAGTTTTTAGAAGAATGCTGGCGGGAATTCCCGTACAGGAATGTCCCATACTGGGATGCAATTCAATAAAGTCACCGACATATCCCGTCTGTCAAAATTGCCACACCCATACTGACGGAGAAGCGTCAACCGCAGTTAACCTAAAGATGGTTGATTTGGGCGGCCAACCCCTTAGGGAGCCATTCAGAGGCAAACCACCGGATCCGGATAATGTGGTCACCGCTGAAGAAAGAATTTTTAGTTTTGTCTACGGTTCAATTAAGTACCACCAATTCACCCCTGATTCCGAAGAACTGATTGAGTATGTCTTTGAGTTTAATTATAGAGTGGTCCCTAAAGATTCAATAAAGACAATTATTGGTGAGGCGGAAGAAAAACTCAAAAAAACTGGATGGGTGCCGTTGCCAGTCTGGCAGCACGCCTTTGACGCTTTTAAGAAGCTATTTGAAGGGGATAACCCCCCCAATGACAGTCAGCTTCGGCAGACGTCCCGGCTTTGGCTGCCCCCCACAGTTTGTCCCCATCCGGAGTTAACTATGGAAAAATTGATTCGGGCAGTCCGGAACAATCTCGGACTGCAATAATGGTAACGAAAAAATGGCGAGTTTCCCCTCGCCTTTTTTATTTTCTTAAAATATTTTACAATAAATGGTAGGTTAAATTTATTTTCTTATCCTTTTTTCTTGCTTAATTCTTAATTTCCTCTCATGGAAACTCTAAAAACAATAATACTTTTGGGACTGCTTTCGGTTCTATTAATGTCAATCGGCCGTTACGCCGGCGGCGTTTCGGGCATGTGGCTGATGTTTGGAATTTCACTAATAATGAACCTGGGAGCATATTTCTATTCGGACAAAATCGCGCTTTACTCCGCCGGCGCAAAGCCACTGCCCCCAAGATATTCCTTTATTAAAGAAACTGTAAAAAAACTAGCTAAAAAAGCTGAATTGCCGATGCCGAAAGTCTATTTAAGCCCTGGGATTCAGCCCAACGCTTTCGCCACCGGACGCAACCCCCGTCACTCCGCTATCGTAGTAACCGAGGGTCTGGTAAAATTTCTAGAGAAAGATGAAATAAAAGGGGTCTTAGCCCACGAACTTTCCCACATTCGCAACCGGGACATACTAATCGCTACCGTGGCCGCGGTAATTGCTTCCGCCATAATGGCAATCGGCGGCGCCGTTCGCTGGGGAACTTTTTTCGCCTCTTCGGAAGATAACGACCGTAATCCTCTCGCGGAAATCGCAATTGCCGTCGTTGCTCCAATTGCCGCCATTATTATTCAACTGGCCATTTCCCGCTCACGGGAATTTGAGGCTGACCGCTCCGGCGCAAAACTGGCCGGCAAGGGAAGCGGCCTGGCCAGCGCTCTCCAAAAAATAGAAGAAATAAGCCGGCGAGTCCCCGCGCCGGAAGTTAATCCCGCTTTTGCCAACCTGTATATTTCCAGTCCCTTTTTCTCGGGCGAAGCACTCGGTTTTGTCGCAAGACTATTTTCTACCCATCCTCCGGTGGCGGAAAGAGTGGCACGGCTGCGAGAAATAGAGCAATAGATGGTTGCAAAACTCAACTTTTTTAATTTTTTTGCCTCTAGCTCGCATTGCAGTTAATGCCTCTCAGGCGATCTGCCCGCCGAAGCCTCGGCGCAGGCGGGCGTCCCAAAAAAAATTAAAATGGGGAGTTTTGTAACCATCAGTAAATACTTCCCAAAAAAATAAAATCCTCGCGGTATGACAAACTGGTAAAGTAGTTGTCAGTAACCGCGAGGACTTCAAAAACTATATTCCACGGGCTAACTTATCCCGAATTTCTCTTTGGATCCGCCCTTTTCTTCCCAAAACAACAGCGTGGTTTTCGTTAGCCCTTCTCTTCAAGGAAGTGAGATTGCGGAGCGTAAGCTTCAGGCCCTCTAGAAGGTCGGATTCCTTAACCACGCTAACTTCAAAATTCCTGGCGTGGTGAATCTTCTCTTGAATCTCTCTCATCTCCTCACCTAAGCAATCGCAACACCTTCTGCATTGCTGTTCGTACTCCTTGGCCCGATGGAAGTCCATTCTGTTGACAAAATCAAGAGCATACCCTTCATGGGCGTTAGGGTTGCCATTAAAGCACCGGCCCAGATTGCAGATGTTCTCCGGTTTTTTGGGTTTCCGGGCGTCGCTTATTCTGCGAATCGCCAACTCCACGCCTTCTTTGGAATCCAACTTCAGCATCCCATTCCCCCTTTTTTGAATTGAGATTTTTTCAAAGCTATAACAGTTTGCTGATTTGGGATGTCGCCACACCAAACCAAAAAGCTATCATAGGTTCAACCCTCCTTTAATTAATTTAAAAGAACAACGCCGGCGGCGTTCTAAGAAAGAAATTTAATACCCGAAATCAAAAGTGTCAAATTTGACAATCCAGAATATCCTAACTAATCTTAGATTTGCTAATTAAGGTATGGTGTGATACAGTGTTGACGCAGCCAAAAAACGTATCATACCGATACATCCGGCATCAAGGTGCGGGACAAGTTTTTAAGCAAAAGCCCTTTAACAAACAAGGAAATGGTTTTGGTTTTTTATGGTTGTCCATTGATCCCGTCGAATGACGGGACAAATTTTCCTTTGAATCTACATTTGAATTTTATATCCATCCCGCTCATTTTAATGGGCGGGGCCAGTATACGGATAATTATTATTGAGAGTTTGATCCTAGCTCAGGATGAACGCTGGCGGCGTGGATAAGGCATGCAAGTCAAACCCTGCCCCATTTTTGGGTACAATTAATCAATTCGGAAAGTCTGAAGACGAAGTCGCTTTCGCTCTCGCGCTTTCTGAAAAGTAAGATTCTACTTAAAAATGGAGCGGGGTGGCAAACGGGTTAGTAATACGTCAGAATGTGCCCCGAGGTCTGGTATAACCCCGCGAAAGCGGGGATAATCCCAGATAATTTTCATCCGTCTAGCGGCGGTTGAACAAAGGTTTTTCGCCTTGGGATCAGCTGACGGCCTATCAGCTTGTTGGTGAGGTAAAAGCTCACCAAGGCAATGACGGGTAGGGGGTCCGAGAGGATGTTCCCCAACATTGGCACTGAGACACGGGCCAGACACCTACGGGTGGCAGCAGCCGAGAATCTTCCACAATGGGGGAAACCCTGATGGAGCGACGCCGCGTGCAGGAAGAAGGCCTTTGGGTTGTAAACTGCTTTTTTAGAGGAACAATCTTCGGATGAGCGTACTCTAGGAATAAGAGGTTGCTAACTCTGTGCCAGCAGCCGCGGTAATACAGAGACCTCAAGCGTTATCCGGATTCATTGGGCGTAGAGGATCCGTAGGATGTTTAGTATGACAAATGTAAAATCTATCGGCTTAACCGATAATCGCCACTTGTAACTGCTAAACTAGAGCACGTCAGAGGTCATTGGAACTCACGGTGTAGGGGTAATATCCGTTGATATCGTGGGGAACACCAAAGGCGAAGGCATTTGACTAGGGCGTTGCTGACTCTGAGGGATGAAAGCTAGGGTAGCGAATGGGATTAGATACCCCAGTAGTCCTAGCTGTAAACGATGAGTGTTAGATATTGGGAGATTCGACCCTCCCAGTGTCGCAGCTAACGCGTTAAACACTCCGCCTGGGAAGTACGGCCGCAAGGCTAAAACTCAAAGGAATAGACGGGGATCCGCACAAGCGGTGGAGCGTCTGGTTTAATTCGACAGTAAGCGAGGAACCTCACCAAGACTTGACATCCTCTGACAACCCTGGAAACAGGGCTTTCCCGTCATTCGACGGGACAGAGTGACAGGTGCTGCATGGTTGTCGTCAGCTCGTGCTGTGAAGTGTTCCGTTCAGTCGGGTAACGAGCGCAACCCTCGCCGTGTGTTGAATTTCTCACACGGGACTGCTCGCGCAAGCGAGAGGAAGGCGGGGATGACGTCAAATCAGCATGGCCCTTATGTCTTGGGCTACACAGGCGCTACAATGGCTACTACAAAGGGTTGCCAACTCGCGAGAGGGAGCCAATCCCGAAAAAAGTAGTCTCAGTTCGGATTGAAGGCTGCAATTTGCCTTCATGAAGCCGGAATCGCTAGTAATCGTGGATCAGCCATGCCACGGTGAATATGTTCCCGGATCTTGTACTCACCGCCCGTCACACCAAGGGAGTTGGAAGTACCTGAAGGACTCGCTTTAGGCGAGTACTGCGGTAAATCCAGCGACAGGGGTGAAGTCGTAACAAGGCACCCGTAGCGGAAGCTGTGGGTGAATCACCTCCTTTCTATGGAGTTTAAATTTTTGGCATGCTTTATGCGCGCCAACATTAGGTCGGTCAAGGGAAACGGACAACCATAAAAAGCCAAAAAAAACCATAAGTTTTATAAGCCCTATATGAACTATAAGAAGAAATTTAGAATAAACGAGGGTTACGAATTAGCTGGTTGGATCACGATTGTATTTTTATTGGTAGTGGGAATTTTCTTGTTCATATAATTATCAATTCAGACTTCTGGCGATTAAAGCGGCGGGGTTCCACCTGATCCCATCTCGAACTCAGCAGTTAAACCTGCCAGCGCCAATGGTAGTGCTTCCACGAAGGAGCGTGAGAGTAGGCCATCGCCAGAACTTTGGATTGAAAAAAAAATGATCAATATTCCTCAAAATTGTCTTGAATGCGGTCAAGCATACCTAAAGAAAGACGCTACACTTGTCCTGGAAGGAAAAGATAACTTTATTTTCCACTTGACTTGCAATAAATGTCAATTGTCAACGCTAATGAAAATTACTGTAGGGTCAAAAGGAATACTGTCGGTAGTGAAAATGACTGACGCTGACAAAAAAGACATTAACAAGCTTAAGGATAACAAGGCGATCAGCGCGAACGATGTGATCCAAACGTATATGTCTCTAAAAAAACACCGGGTAATGAACAAAGAGATCAGGAATGACAAGCCAACGAAAAATGTGAGATGCTAAATGATAAATATAAAGAATGATCAGCGCCGAAAGCAGCATTTTATTGGAAGTGGAAAAAAGGGAAGAGGGAAAGATTCGAGCGCGGGAGGCGTTGCGGAAAGGTTTAATTTTGGGAATTTTATACGGCAAAAATATCAAGAAGAATATCCCACTTATCTTTCCCAAGCTGCAATTTGTAAAAGTACTTAATGAAACCGGGGAAGGCACCTTGATAAAGATCAGGGTCGGCAAAGAAAAAAATCCTCAAGACGCAATCATTCAAGATATCCAGCACCACAATTATTCAGGCGAGGTTATACACGTTGATTTCATGGCCGTAAGTTTGGAAGAAGAAGTGGAAGTAGAAGTGCCTTTAGAATTCATTGGGGTTTCTCCGGCAGTAAAAGACTTGGGCGGAATTTTCGTCCAGAATGTGGAAAATATTGAAATAAAATGTAAAGCCAAAGACATTCCCAAGTCAATTCCGGTTGACATTTCGGTTCTAGCTACTTTTGATGATATGATCCATCTTAAAGACATCAGCTTGCCTCCCAGCGTTGAACTGTTGGATAATCCAGACAATGTAATTGCCATGGTGGACGAGCCCAGAAGTGAACAGGAAATGGAGGAGTTGGAACAGGAAGCCGCGCCGGATGTAAGCGAAGTGGAAGGAGTGAAAAAAGAGGGCGAAGAGGCAGTTGAAGAGGGCACCAGTGAAGAAAACAAGGAAGAGGAGCCAGAAAAGGAAGCGACTGAAACTAAGGAAGAAGGTGTCAAAGAATAGTTTTGTTAAATCCTAAATTGAAAATTCTAAGATCCAATTATAACATACGCACTGAAATGCCTACCATTAACCAGATAGTTCGAAAATCCAGAAAGATCGTCCGCTCCAAATCAAAGTCTCCCGCACTCCAGAAGGGGTTTAATTTATTAAAAAACAAACCGTTCTATTATGATCGGGGCTGCTCCTTTAGGCGCGGCGTTTGCATCAAGGTCGGTACTATGACTCCCAAAAAACCCAATTCGGCTCTGCGAAAAATCGCCCGAGTCCGGCTTACTAATGGGATGGAGGTTACGGCTTACATCCCGGGAATTGGACATAATCTACAGGAGCATTCCATTGTTATGATTAGAGGGGGAAGAGTGAAAGACTTGCCGGGAGTTCGTTACCATATCGTAAGAGGCGTTTTAGACACGACCGGCACCGACAACCGGAAACGGGGCAGAAGCAAATACGGGTCTAAGAGACCGAAGAAGAGTGAGTAGTAAAAAATGGAAAAATGTAGATTTCTTTTCCATTTTCCCTTATCCATTATCCATTCCTTATGAGTGAGCGCGAATACAATCCTGATCCCAAATACGGCAGCATATTAGTCAGCCGGCTGCTAAATCAAACCTTTAAGCGCGGCAAAAAATCAACCGGATCTCATGTTCTCTACCGGTGTTTTGAAATTATTAAAGAGCAGACCAAAAAAGATCCTTTAGAAATACTGGATGAAGCGGTGAAAAACGTTTCTCCGCTGCTGGAAGTAAAAGCGAAAAGGATTGGCGGCGCCACCTACCAAGTGCCCATTCCGGTAATGGGCGCCCGGCGCACCACGCTGGCTATCCGCTGGATTTTAGCGGCTACCCGCGCTCGCAAAGGGAAACCAATGGCGGAGAAACTGGCTACCGAGCTTGTTGAGGCGGCCGAAAAACGCGGCGCCGCCATCAAGAAAAAAGAGGATATTCAAAAAATGGCCGAGGCCAATCGCGCCTTCGCCCACTTCGCGTAAACAAATAGGCACAAGGAGGAAAAATCATGCCAAATAATAGTTTTCGCGAACCTGAGATTATCTGCGATTGCAGTAAATGTCAAGAACAAGTACCCATACCGCCCGGGACTCCCCAAACAACGCCTGATCCCAGGGGAATATATTTTGTCAAATGTCCCAAGGGTTGTGGCACTACCTTGACGGTAATTCCGAGGCAGACTTGATTGAAAAAGCGCGGGGATTCGTCCTCGCGCTATGTCTATCTCACACTATTTCTTACATACCTATATGTCCGCTATGATTTCATCCCCATTATAATACGGCTGGGTAGGCCCTCCAACCTTAGCGGAATTCTGACTCGTACCGTCAGACACTCTTGATCTCAATCACATCTCCAAAAAGAGTGTACCAAAAATTCTCTCCGGTACCCTCAAGATCTTCCAGATCCTCTTCCGCAATACCGTTGATTTCACCCCACTTTAATTCAGCGCCCTTTTCTATCACTCCAATCACAATTTTCGTCATTTCATCATTTGTCAGATTTCTGCCCGCATGCTCGCTAATCTTTTGGAATATGACTCTAAGATACTCTTCCGCCTGGCCGGACAAATCAAGAAATATTCTCATAATTCCCCTCCTTGCCGCAAGGCTCTACTTGAGTTTTTGGTTAAAGAACTCTCGCAATCCGCTAATTTTTACCCGCTTCTGTTTCATAGAGTCGCGGTCGCGGACGGTGACGGCCTTGTCTTTGAGCGAATCAAAATCCACCGTAACACAGTACGGCGTTCCAATCTCATCTTGATAACGATAGCGCTTGCCGATGTTGCCGCGGTCGTCCCAAAAACAAAGATATTCATTTTTTAAGATATCGTAGACCTCTCGAGCTTTTTTAACTAAATTCTTTTTATTAGCAAGTAACGGGAAAACGGCAATTTTATACGGCGCGACGGCCGGTTTGAACTTTAGAACTATCCGAGTATCGCCGCCCCTGATTTTTTCCTCGGTGTAGCTTTCAACCAAAAGCGCCAACACGGTGCGATCAACGCCAAACGTCGGCTCTATCACGTGGGGAATATATTTTGCGTGCCTCACATCATCAAAATACTCCAGATTTTGGCCGGAGAATTTCTGGTGGCAGGCCAAATCATAATTTGTTCGGTAAGCGATCGCCCAAAGCTCGTCCAGCCCCCAAGGATATTTATATTCAAAGTCTATCGTTCTCTTTGAATAGAAAGCCCGGTCTTTAGCGGGAATTTCGTGATTATAAAAACCTTTTTTACTCAGGCCCAGCTTGCCCGCATATTGATAAATGGCCTTGATCCAGCTTTCAAACATCTTTTTCCAGTTAGCGTCCGGCGCTATGAAATACTCAATCTCCATAATTTCAAACTCCAGAGTGCGAAAGATGAAATTGCCAGCCGTGATCTCGTTGCGGAACGACCTGCCTATCTGGCCAACGCCAAAGGGAATTTTCTTGTTGGTTGAGTCCAAAATATTCCTAAAATTCACAAACATATTTTGCGCCGTTTCGGGACGAAGAAAGGTCGTAAGGCCTTCCTCCTCTATCGGGCCAATGACCGTCTTAAACATACCAGAAAACATTTTTGCTTTAGTAAATTTGCCGCCGCACTCCGGACACTTGGAAACGTCCTTGAGTTTGTCCGGCCGAAAACGCCGGTGGCAATCCTTGCATTCAACCAAAGGATCCTTGAAATTTTTAATGTGTCCGCTGGCCTCCCAGACTTTAGGGTTAAGCAACACGCCCCCGTCAATACCCACCATATCTTCCCGATCCTGCACAAAATGCTTCCACCAAATTTTTTTCAAGTTGTTTTTGAGTTCTGCTCCCAACGGCCCATAATCCCAAGAATTAGCCAGCCCTCCGTATATTTCCGAACCGGGGTAGACAAACCCCCGGCGTTTGCAAAGAGACACAATTTTCTGCATTTTATCGCTGGGCATATTCAATAATTTATAAAGATATTGATATTTTAACGTTATTTTTTCAAACTTCACAAATTACCCCTTTCTTCATCTTACCCATTACCTTATCCCAAAATTTGCCCGCATTGTTTGAATTGAATAAAATGACATTATGCATTATTCTTAATACAAATTATGCTAAAATCCCCCAAAATCAAAAAAATCCGCGCTTTGGAGATCCTTGACTCCCGCGGGAATCCGACCTTAAAAGTGGAAGTTCACACTAAGGGAGGAGCAATCGGCTTTGCTAACGTTCCTTCGGGCGCATCCACCGGCAGCCATGAAGCGCTGGAGCTTAGAGACGAAGACAAAAAACGCTATCAAGGCAGGGGGGTTTTAAAAGCCGCAAAAATCATTGAAGAAAAGATTCTCCCCGCCATTAAAGGAATGAGCGCGACAGATCAACAAAAAATTGACTGTCTTATGATTGAAATGGACAATACCCCCAACAAAAGCCGGCTGGGATCCAACTCAGTCCTGGGAATATCGCTGGCTTGCGCCCGGGCGGGAGCGGCGACCCTCAATCTGCCTCTTTTTCGCTACTTGCAGGAGGCATACTCCTTCAAAAAAGAAAAAAAGATGCCCAACCCTATGTGCAACCTGATCAATGGCGGAATACATTCCGACTCTGGATTAGACATTCAGGAATTTATGGTTGTCCCGGAAGGAATAAAAAAATCATTCGCGGAAAAGATTCGGGCAGTAAGCGAAATCTATCATTCATTAGGGAAAATACTCCAAGAAAAGGGCCATACCGTTGCGGTAGGAGATGAGGGTGGATACGCTTCCCGGCTAAAAAATAATCAAGCCGCCTTGGAATTTTTGGAATTGGCCGTGAAAAAAGCAGGCTACAAGTGGGGCAGTGAAATTATGTTAGGCATTGACGCGGCCGCTTCGGAATTTTACCAAAAGGCAAAAGGACTTTACCGGCTCAAAAAAGAAGAAAAAAGTCTTACGGCCGAGGAATTGGTCAGGTTTTATAAAAAATGGTCCCGAAAATTCCCTTTTTCAATTATTGAGGACGGCCTGGCAGAAGACGATTGGAAGGGCTGGCAGCTTCTAAACAAGGAATTGGGGAAAAATATTGCTCTTATTGGAGATGACTTCACCGTGACGAACACTATTCGGCTGCAGGAAGCCATTGCCCAAAACGCTTGCAACGCGATTCT
>Ga0194126_10004096_pt1 | contig 22485 bp, 20 predicted proteins | sample TA2KigC150mmetaG_FD_148641 | JGI IMG/M metagenome (GOLD analysis project Ga0194126, IMG submission 148641) | Freshwater microbial communities from Lake Tanganyika, Tanzania - TA2015035 Kigoma Deep Cast 150m | ecosystem: Environmental > Aquatic > Freshwater > Lake | place: Tanzania: Lake... | reverse complement strand
CGGTCAAGCGGCCAGAGAACGTCTCGACGACAAATCCCGCAAACTATCGGCCGCCGACCGCAAGACCTGCCGCGACGCCATAAAGGCAGGCAAGGACGCCAAGACGCGCATGGTCAACGCCAACCTGCGTCTCGTAGTTTCAATCGCCCGTCGCTATGACCGCAAGGAACTGCATCTCTCCGACCTCATCCAGGAGGGCAACATCGGCCTGATGCACGCCGTCGACAAGTACGACTACGAGAAGGGCTTCAAGTTCTCCACCTACGCCACGTGGTGGATCCGCCAGTCGATGACCCGGGCGATGGCGGACCAGGGTCGCAACATTCGCATCCCCGGCCACATGATGGAGATCGTCAACCGCGTGCAGCGCGCGGAGCGCGAACTCACCGCCGATTTGAAGCGCGACCCGACACCCGAAGAAGTTGCCGCACGCTGCGACATCACGGTGGAGAAACTGTTCGAGATCCAGCAACTCACGCTGTCGACCGCCAGCCTCGACGCACCCGTCGGCGCCGACATCGACGACCTCACGGTTGGTGACACGCTCGCCAGCCAAGACGCCGCCGACCCGCTCAACGAAACCGTGCAGCGCGAGTTGGTGAACCAAGTGGAGAAGTCGCTCGACGGCCTGCCCGAGCGCGAGCGACGAATCATGTCGATGCGCTTTGGTCTTGGTGAGTTCATCGGCAAGCAGCACACGCTGGAAGAAGTCGCGGACAAAGAAGGCATCACGCGCGAGAGGGTGCGACAGATCGAGCAGAAAACCTTGGCACGGATGCGCCATCCGAACAACGAAAGTGGCCTGCGCTCGTTCGTCGAAGACGAGTAGGCGCACCTGTCGTCGCTCGCCGACCAGTTGCCGCACCCGTCGTTGGTCGCCGACGAGTAGTCTGACTACGCCTTTCCGGGGTAGCTCAGTTGGCAGAGCAACGGACTGTTAATCCGTCGGTCGTGGGTTCGAGCCCCACCCCCGGAGCCACAAGTTCCACCGGGGCCAGTAGCTCAGTGGTCAGAGCAGGGGACTCATAATCCCTTGGTCGTAGGTTCGATCCCTACCTGGCCCACATGGCGCGAATCACGTCTCCGCTCCACGGCACCGTCGTGTCGGTGCGCGTCACGGCAGGCGACACGGTCTCGCGCGGTGCCGAATTGTGCGTCATCGAGTCGATGAAGATGGAGCATCCGGTGCTCGCCGACGACGATCTCGTCGTCGAAGCAGTTGCCGTACGTGCCGGCGACAAGGTTGCCGAAGGCGCGGTGTTGTTCGAAGTTGGCATCGCTGAAAGTGCTCCTCTCACCCAGCTTCGTGAGCGTCGCACAAAACTCGACGATGCTGCTCGTCCAACCGCAACGAAAAAGCGACACGAGCGTGGAATGCGCACCGTGCGCGAGAACATCGCCGACCTCTTTGACGACGGCACGTTCATTGAATACGGCGGGTTCGCCGTCGCGGCGCAGCGACGGCGTCGCGAGGCACACGATCTCATCGACAACACGCCAGCCGATGGTCTCGTCACGGGTATCGGGCTCGTCGAAGGTCGACGCTGCGCCGTACTCGCATACGACTACACCGTGCTCGCCGGTACGCAAGGGTTCGTCAATCACCGCAAGACCGACCGAATCCTGGAAGTGATAGAGCGCGAGCGACTGCCGGTCGTGTTGTACGCCGAAGGCGGTGGTGGTCGGCCCGGCGATGTTGACGCGCCTGGTGTGGCAGGTCTCGACGTGCGCTCGTTCGCATCGTTTGCGCGGTTGAGTGGCCTCGTGCCGCTGGTCGGCATCGTGGCCGGATACTGCTTTGCTGGCAACGCGGCATTGCTCGGTTGTTGCGACGTCATCATCGCCACGGAGAACGCGAACATCGGCATGGCGGGCCCGGCGATGATCGAGGGAGGTGGCTTGGGCAAAGTGCCACCCACCGACATCGGTCCAGTCGCTACTCAGCGAGCCAATGGCGTGATCGATGTCGTGGTGGCGGACGAAGCCGCGGCAACCAACGCCGCCAAGCGCTACCTGGCCGTCATCACATCGGGTGCACAAAGTGTCGGCCCGCGCGATGAAGCATCCACGACGCCCACAACTCACACACCACCAGTCGCGCTGCGTGGGTTGATCCCCGAACAGCGCACTCGTGTGTACGACATGCGCGCCGTAGTGAGCACACTCGTCGACGACGACTCGCAACTCGAGTTACGGCGTGACTTTGCCGCTGGTGCGATCACGACACTCGCCCGAATTGGTGGTCGTGCAGTCGGTGTCATCGCCAATGTGCCGGCCCATCTGGGTGGCGCCATCGATGCAAATGCAGCGGACAAGTTTGCGCGGTTCATCCAGTTGTGCGATGCATTCGATCTGCCCGTCATCTCGCTGTGCGATACACCCGGCTTTATGGTGGGGCCCGACGCGGAGACCACCGCTCAGGTGCGACACTTCGCGCGACTATTCGTCACTTCTGCAAGCGTTACCGTGCCGTGGATCACCGTCGTGGTGCGCAAGGGTTATGGTCTCGGCGCGCAGGCGATGGCCGCCGGAAGCTTTCACGCCGCTACAACCACGCTCGCTTGGCCGACGGGGGAGTTCGGCGGCATGGGTCTCGAGGGTGCCGTTCGCCTCGGTTATCGCCGGGAGCTCGACGCCGCACCAGACGAATCTGCCCGCGCAGAGCTCGAGCGACGTCTCATTGCGGCGGCATACGAACAAGGTTCAGCCCTCAACATGGCGATGCACATCGAGATAGACGACGTCATCGACCCAGCCGACACCCCCGCGCGCATCTCGGCGACGCTGCAAGCGTGCGCCCCAGCCGCCCCACGTATCGCCAAGAAACGCCCAATGATCGACACCTGGTAGGGGGAATCGGAGGGCTCAGGTACCAAGGCGGTTCGCCGGGGTGAGTCGGACACCCATGACTCGGCTGGGCTATGCTGACCGCCACCAACAAACACGTGCGGCACCCGCCGCACGAGGAGGAGAAACCAACCAATGAGAAAGCACAAGGGACTCAAGTCCGCTGCGCTCGCTCTCGCCGCTTTCGCGCTGATCGCCAGCGCCTGCGGTAGCGACGACGACGCAGCCGAAGAAGTCACCGAAGACACCGAAGCTACGGAAGAAGCGACGGAAGAAGCGACGGAAGAAGCCGCTGCTGACCCGTGCGAAGGCACCGATCTCAAGCTCGGTCTCGCGTTCGACACTGGCGGTCGTGGTGACGGCACCTTCAACGACTCCGCTGCCCGTGGCGCCGACCAGGCCGCCAGCGAGCTCTGCTACGTCGTGCAGGAACTCGAAGCAACCACTGACGACGACCGCAAGCCGAACCTTGAGGCTCTCTCGGGTGCCGGCAATGACCCGGTCATCGTGGTCGGTTTCGCGTTCGGTGGCGTGATCGAAGAGATCGCGGCAGCGAACCCCAACACCACCTACGGCTGGGTCGACGGATACCTCGACCTGCCGAACGTGCAGACGCTGACCTTCGCCGAGCACGAGGGCTCGTTCCTCGTCGGTGCGGCCGCTGCGTTGAAGAGCTCGACCGGCGTCATCGGCTTCATCGGTGGCCAAGAAATTGACCTCATCAAGAAGTTCGAGGCTGGTTACATCGCCGGCGCGAAGCAGATCAACCCCGACATCGTCGTGAAGTCGCAGTACCTCGGTGCTGCCGGCGACAACTCGGCGTGGGGCTCACCTGACAAGGCGAAGGAAATCGCGCTCGCCTGGTACAAAGACGGCGCTGACATCGTCTACACCGCAGCCGGTGGCTCGGGTCGTGGCACGATCGAAGCAGCAGTCGAAGCGGGAGAAGGCAAGTGGGCTATTGGCGTCGACTCCGACGAGTACTTCGTCGACACCGACGTGCAGAAGCAGCACCGCCTCACCTCGATGCTGAAGCGCGTCGACAACGCCGTCTTCCTCACGGCCAAGGCTGTGAAGGATGGCGACAAGTCGGGTGGCTTCAAGACCTTCGACCTCAAGTCTGACGGCGTCGGTTACGCCACCTCCGGTGGATACCTCGACGACGTTGTGTCGCAGCTCGAAGATCTGAAGGCCAAGGTCATCAGCGGCGCGATTGTCGTTCCGCTCAAGCCCTAAGCAACAACGCAACTGATTGCGCGACGCATGTCGCGTGACGGTCGAAGGGGCCCGGGCGAGAGCCCGGGTCCCTTTCGTTGTGGCAGTATTTGGCGATGCCAGAAGCACAAGTTGGTGTGCCCGCCGTCGAGCTGAAGGACATCAGTAAGGGGTTCCCCGGCGTCATCGCCAACCGTGACATCTCAATGAGTGTCGAGCGCGGCACGATCCATGCCATCGTCGGCGAGAACGGTGCCGGCAAATCGACGCTGATGAAGACGCTCTATGGGCTACACCAGCCCGACTCGGGCACCATTGCCGTGAACGGCGACATCGTCACCTTCCGTTCACCGAGCGACGCAATAGCGTACGGCATCGGCATGGTGCACCAGCACTTCATGCTTGCCGACAATTTCACCGTGCTGGAGAACATCATCCTCGGCGCTGAACCCGGCAAACGGGGCGTGATCGACACTCGGGAGGCCGCGAAACGAGTAAACGAACTTGCTCGATCATTGGGCGTCGAAATTGATGTCAACTCGCCCGTGGCGGAACTTGGTGTGGGGCAGCGCCAACGCGTGGAGATTTTGAAGGTGCTGTATCGCGGCGCCAAGACGCTGATTCTTGACGAGCCCACCTCGGTGCTCGTGCCGCAAGAAGTGCACGAGTTATTCGACAACCTTCGACGCCTCGTCGCTGCCGGTACGACGGTGCTGTTCATCAGTCACAAGCTCGATGAGGTGCTTGCAGTTAGCAATCGCATCACCGTGATTCGCCAGGGCACCACCGTGGGTACGGTGACACCGGCGGAGGTCACTCGGCGCAAGCTGGCTGAAATGATGGTCGGTTCTGATTTGCCGCAGCCGGAGCCGCGCGCCACTCATGTGGTCGACAAGGTTCGTCTCGAGGTGAAGAACCTCACCGTTAAGCGGCTCAACGGTCGCGACGTGGTTCGTGACGTGTCGTTCAGCATTCGCTCGAGCGAGATTCTTGGGATCGCCGGTGTTGAGGGCAACGGGCAGTTCGAGTTGTGTTCGGCACTGCTCGGGCGCGAGCCGAGCACAGGGTCGGTGTCGATCGACGGCAAGGATGTCTCGCACGCCTCGGTTCGGGAGCGCATGGACTCCGGCATCGCCTATGTGCCCTTCGATCGGCAGCGGGAGGGGCTCATGCTTTCCACATCGCTGTGGGAGAACAACCTGCTCGGGCAAGAAGAGAAGCACGCGAAACTTGGCTTCATCGATGTTCGTGCGGCGCGCAACGCCTGTCGCGAAGTGATCAAGCGTTTCGGTGTGTTGACGCCGAACGAAGAGGTGCCCGCGTTTGCGCTGTCGGGTGGAAATCAACAAAAACTTGTAGTCGGTCGCACGATGTCGATGCAACCGTCGGTGTTGCTTGCCGCGCACCCAACGCGCGGTATCGATGTTGGTGCTCAGGCTGCAGTGTGGGAGGAAATCCGCAATGCCCGTGACGCTGGCATGGCGGTGCTGCTCGTGTCGGCCGACTTGGAGGAACTGCTCGGTCTCTCTGACCGCGTGATCGTGATGTTCGAGGGTGCGGTGGCTGCCGAGTTGTCGCCGCGTGACGCGACGCCCGAGTTGCTCGGCAGTTATATGACCGGTGCGAAGGTTGGCGCGTGATGTTGGCAGCGAGCGAGTGCAGCACATGACCAGCGCGCGACGCAGCCTGCTCGACTCCCTGCCGCGTTCGGCGGTGATCTTATTGAGTTCTCTGGCAGCCGTGATCCTCGGGCTGCTGATTTGCGGTGTGATGCTGCTCGTCACCGGCAAGGATCCGATTGCCGCTTACCGCACGATTCTCGAAACCGGTCTCACGGGCAACAAGTTGCTCGAAATGCTGAAGCGCAGCACGCCACTGATTCTCAGCGCCAGTGCGGTCGCGATCGGGTTCAAGATGAACCTCTTCAACATCGGTGTCGAAGGGCAATACCTGTTCGCCGCCCTTATCGCTGCGGAGTTCGCGTCGCGTATCTCGGCACCGCCAGTGCTACACGTGTTGCTCACGTTGGCGGTCGCCTCGGCTGCGGGCGCATTCTGGGCGAGTATCGCGGCAGTGCTGAAAGTGACCCGTGGAATCAACGAAGTGATCTCCACCATCATGCTGAACTTCATCTCGCTGTCGGTGATGCAGTGGCTGTTCGACAACTACATGCGTGATGACTCTGGCGGCGGGCTCCGCGTGACAACCACGGAGATTGCACCGTCTGGGCGCATCCCCGACATCGTCGAGGGTCGACTCAACGGCATGTGGATAATCGCCTTGGTCGTGGTGTTCTGTTACTGGCTGATCGTGTTTCGGAGCAAGTTCGGCTTCCGTCTGCGCTCGAGCGGTCTCAACTCCATCGCCGCGCAGACCGTGGGTATCGCTGCGAACCGGATGATCATCGTTGCGATGATGCTGTCGGGCGCGATCGCTGGGCTCGTTGCCATGCAGAGCGTGGTGGGTGATGAATATGCCTACGGCCCGCAAGCCACGCCGACGGGCTTCGGTTTCGCTGGCATCGCAGTCGCGTTGTTGGGGCGCAACAACCCGGTGGGCATCGTTGTCGCGGCAATGCTGTTCGGCTTCCTTGACTCCACGTCGGCGGTGCTGCAGTTGTCGGGCATTCCGAACTCGATTGTGAAGGTCATCCAGGCAGTCGTGGTCTTGTCGGTCGTGATCGTCAATGAAGCCACCTCGCGCTACATGAACCGCCGCACCGCCGAGCAGACCGCCGCTACCCTCCGTGCAGAAAGAGCGGCGGTATGAAACTGACCGGCCGTACACGCGTGCTCGTGTACCTCGCAATTCCGCTCGCCATGATGTCGATCGTTCGCCTCTGGTCGGGTGAAGACGCCCTCACATCGGCCGACACCATCGGTGCGTCGCTGCGGTTGTCGATTCCGATCTTGGTCGCTGGCATGGCGGGCCTGTGGGCCGAGCGCTGCGGCGTGCTGAACATCGGTATCGAAGGCATGATGATTCTCGGCACGTGGTTCGGCGGTTGGGGCGCGTGGCAATACGGACCGTGGGTCGGGCTGCTCTTTGCGGTGATTGGCGGAGTGATCGGTGGACTCATTCACGCGGTCGCCACGGTGCGGTTCAACGTCGACCAAATCATCTCGGGAGTGGTGCTCAACCTGTTTGCCTTCTTCGGGGTGCGATATCTGAGCGACCTCGTGTTCGTGGGCAAACCGGGTGGTGGAGTCAGTCAGTCGCCGCCGCAGACGACGGCCATACCGCGCTTCAACATCCCGATAATCTCCGGCGGCGAAGTCTTCGGGTGGAAATCGCCGAACATCCTGCTGTGGTTCGAGGATCGCGGCTGGTTCTTCGTCGGCGACCTGGCGGGCGTGCTCTATGGGCTCACCCATAACTTGTCGTGGGGCACGGTGATTGGTGTTGCGACGGTGCCGGCGTCAGCGTGGATTCTCTGGCGCACCCGCATGGGCTTGCGCCTGCGGTCGTCGGGTGAATCACCAACCGCCGCCGAAACCCTCGGCGTCAACGTGATACGTCTGCGTTATGTCGGCTTGCTCGTGAGTGGCGGTCTTGCCGGCTACGCGGGCGGCATTCTCTCGATCGTCGCATCGTCGTACTACCGCCAGGGCCAGACAGCGGGTCGCGGCTACATCGGTCTGGCCACGATGATCTTCGGCAACTGGCGACCGATAGGTGTGCTCGGTGGTGCGTCACTCTTTGGCTATGCGGAAGGCGTGAAACTCGTGGCCAGTGACGCGATTTCGACGCTGTTCTTGTTCGTCGCGCTCGCGGCGGTGCTGTTGATGGTGCTTGCTGTCGTGAACAAGTCGACCACGCGAGGCATCGTCACCGCATTCGTCGCCGTAATTGCTGCCTATGCGTACCTCGCGATCGAAGACGTGCCCGAGTCGCTCACACAGTCGCTGCCGTACTTCGCCACGCTGGTGGTGTTGGCGACTGCGAGCCAGCGTCTGCGCCCACCGGCGATGGCGGGCATTCCGTACCGTCGCGGCGAATCGCACTAGCCGACCGTGACAGCGCCTAACAACGCCGCAAACTCCGGCGGAAGTTCGCCGACCACCCCGCACCACGGCTTTCGTGACAAGCGCGTCGTGGTGACGGGCGCGGCGTCGGGCATCGGGCACCGCACCACCGAGTTGTTGCTCGAGGCTGGCGCCCACGTCATCGCGCTTGATCGCAACCCCGTGCAACTGAATGTTGCCCAATTTGTCTCCGTCGATATGACGAAGCCCGACACGATCGCGGCCGCGGCGCGGGCGATCGACGGTGAGGTCGACGTGTTGCTGAACATCGCCGGTGTGCCGGGCACCGCCGACCCCGAGGTCACCGTGCGCGTCAACGTGCTCGGCTTGCGCATGCTGACCGGGCTGCTCATCGGTCGTGTGCGCAGTGGGGGAGCCGTCACCAACGTCGCCTCGATTGCGGGTGCGCAGTGGCAGGCGCACCTCGACGAAGTGCAGCGCTTACTGGCGACGCCGGACTATGACACCGGCGTTGCTTGGGTCAAGGACCACCCGATGGACGGCAAGCGCGCCTACGACTTCTCCAAGGAGTGCGTCGTCGTGCTCACCAAGCAGCACGGCAAGTATCTGCGCGAGCACGGCGTGCGAGTCAATTCGGTGAGCCCGGGGCCGGTGCGCACGCCGATTCTGAAGGACTTCCGCGAGTCGGTTGGCCCGCTGCTCGACCTCGTGACGCGCGAGACCGGCCGCGACGCAACGGTCGACGACATCGCGCGGGTGTTGTTGTTCGTTTCCGACCCCGTCTTGCAATGGTTGAACGCCAGCGACGTGCAGGTTGATGGCGGGTTCATGGGCGGGCTCGTCGGCGGCTGGGTCAAACTCGGCTCGTAGCCTGAACGGCGTGACGACACCCGCACACCGTTGGTTCGCCGCGCGCACAAGCGTGGAAGAAGTCGAAGAAGGCCGCGTGCTCGCCCCGAAGTTCGACAAGGACGGCCTCATCCCGGTGGTGACCACCGATTACGACAGTGGAGAAGTGCTGATGGTGGCGAACATGAACGCCGAGGCGCTCGCCAAGACCATCGAGTTGGGTGAGGCGGTCTATTACAGCCGCAGCCGCCGGCAGTTGTGGCACAAGGGTGCGACGAGTGGTTTGGTACAGGAGGTGCGCGAGATTCTCATTGACGACGACCAAGACTCCGTGTGGTTGCGCGTCGACGTGCAGGGTGGTGCGAGTTGCCACGTGGGGTATCGCTCGTGCTTCTATCGCAGTGTGCCGATCTCGCCCGACGGCGAGAAGCCGCTCGACCTCACGTTCACGATGACCGAGAAGGTGTTCGACCCCAAGGCCGTGTACGGCGACACGCCGAACCCGACGAAGCTGTAGCCGTCGCGCTGGCGCGCTAGGCACCCCTTGGTCTAAACGCGGCGAGCCCGCCTCCGACTTCAAGGCGTGCACCACCGATCAAGTCGACGCAGTACGGAATCGCCGGCAACACGGCCGTCAAACAATCGGCAATCGACGAAGGTTTACCGGGGAGATTCACGATGAGTGACGAGCCGCGAATGCCCGCGGTTTGGCGCGAGAGAATCGCCGTCGGCACAACCTTGAGCGAGACGGCACGCATCAACTCGCCGAAGCCCGGCATCATCTTGTCGCAGACGTGCCCGGTGGCCTCGGGTGTCACGTCGCGCGGCGCCGGGCCGGTGCCGCCAGTGGTGACGATTAGGTCGCAGTGCTCGAGATCTGCGAGATCGCGCAGTGTGCGCGCGATCGTCGCGACGTCATCGCTAATGACTCGAGTTACGGCCTCCCATTCGCTCGTGAGGTGCTTGGTGAGAAACTCCTTGATTGCCGGGCCGCCCTTGTCTTCGTAGGCGCCGGCCGACGCACGATCACTGACGGTCACGATGCCGATGCGGGCGATACTCACGGCTGAATCTCTTTCGGATCGTGTAGCGAACGATCGAACAGGCCACCGAGCGCGCGTCGCATCTGCGAGACACCGTAGCGGGCTCCGGTTCGGCGTTGGGCTTCGCGAGCGACACTGATGCCGCGCTCAAAGACATTGCGATATGCCGCAACAAGCCGCAGCTCAGTGTCGGTGAGCAGCAGCGGCTCGACTGATGCAGACCACTCGCGCCTCCCAAACCCGAATTGCTCGTAGTCGTCGCGGTACACGGTCATCACGTGCTCGGCAGTCGCACGGTCGCACACGCGATTGACACTCACACCGAGACCCTCGTTGAGTCGCAATGGCGTGAGGCTCTTGCCCGAGCGCTCGCTCAACAGACGGGCGAAGCCATCGATCTCGCCCGGTTGGTCGACTCGAACGAGTGACGTGAACTGCACATGATCGGTCTGCACGACTCGTGACTGTGGCCAGAAGTGATGATCGACCATGAACGTTGATTCGTTGGCCGCGAGAACCTGTGCGAAGTGGGCGAATGACGCTGCAATATCGAGACTTCCATTCGTAGATACGTCATGGGCCAGAGCGATGATCTCCTTGGTGCGGCGGTGGGCGCGCATGAACACACGGTTCTCCCAGGCGCTGTAGGCGCGCGATACCGGGTCGCGCAGGCTGGCGATGCGCAGCCAGTCGCTGGATCCGAGGATCTCGCGTTGGTTGCGCGACGGAAGATCGACGAATCGTGTCAACCCATGCACCGCCGGGTGATGAATGGTTTGGGCGCGCGAAACGTGCATGATCGCGAGTCGGTCGGCCATCGCGGGGTGGTGTGTGCCTGCGGCCTCGGCAAGGAGCAACTTCAGCGTGGTACAGGCGGCCTTGGGGGTGGGTAGGTAGAGCACGTTCAACGGCTCCGCGACGAGTGCCAGGTTTGCGAAGTCGTCGAGGTAGGAGGAACCTGCCGTTGAAGCGTTCGGCTGGCGACCCATGGTCACCAGTGCATGCTGCGCGGGGTGGAATACATCTTTCCGAACGACACCTTGCGCAGGATGGTCTTGCGAATCTGGCGCACACCGTAGCGCGCCGACATGCGCGACTGCGCCGCGCGCGAAACGCTGCCTACGCGCTCGACCGATTGCCGCACCAGGGTGACCAACTGAGTCTCTGCTTCGCTCAATAGATACGGCTCGATGCTCGGCGGCAGGTCACGGCGCGCAAAACCGAACGCCTCGTAATCCATCGCGTAGGTGGCCATCAGGCGATTCGCGGTGTGTTGGTCGCACACGCGGTCGAGGGCGATGCCCATGCCTTCGTTGTGCCGTCGCGGCGCGACGTCCCTTCCCGAGCGGTCGCGCAGAGCTGTCGCAATGCGATCGATACCGCCGGGTTCGTCCACCCGCACCAGCAACCCGTAGCGCACGGCATCGGTGCGCACCACGTGCGACTGCGGGGTGAAGTGGTGGTCGCCCATGAACGCATCGGTGTGTTGGGCGAGTGCCTCCGCGAAGCGGGCGAAACTGCCCGACATGCTGATGCGCCCGGCGACGAGTACATCCGGCGTCAGTTCGAAGCCGCCCACGATTCGGCCGCTCGCACGCATGAAGACACGATTCTCCCAGGCCGAATACGCGCGCGCCACGGGGTCGCGCAGCGCCGCAATGTGCAGCCAATCGTTCGACGCGAGCATCGCGCGAGCCTCGCCCTCTGGATACTCCGACAACTTGCCAAGCCCGCTCACATACCGGTTGTGAATCGTCTGGCTGCGGTTGGTGATCGCCGCCATCAAGTTCGGGATCACCGACGTGTCGAGCGAGCCCTCCGCCTCGGCGAGCATCCACTTGATGGTGGTACTCGCCACCTTGGTGGTTGGTGTGTAGAGAATCTTGAGTCGTGGCGCCACCAACGTCTTGCGGGTGATTGCCGCAAGTGACGTATCGGCGGGAAAGGCGGACATGCGTCAGGCGTCGAGCACGCGGTAGTCGGCGTGCTGCTTGCCGCCCGAGGCACGGCGCTGTACCGCCTTTCGAATCCGGCGAAAGCCGTAGCGCGCACCGGCCTGCTTGCTGGCGGCTTGCGACACGCTGAGCAGGCGTTCCATCACACCACGCAATTGATGCACGAGTTGAGTTTCGGTGTCGCTGAGGAGGTACGGCTCCACGGCTGCAGCAAACTCGCGGCGCTCAAAGTCAAACGCCTCATAGTCCATGTGGTACGTGGCCATCAGGCGGTTGGCCGTGTGTTGGTCGCAGATGCGTGAGAGGTCGACCTTCATGCCTTCGTTCAGGCGTGAAGGTGTGATCTGTTTGCCCGAGCGTTCGCTGATCACCTGTGCGAGGCGATCCATGTCACCCTTCTTGTCGACGCGAATCAACATGTCGTAGTTGATCACGTCGGTGCGCACGATGTGTGCTTGGGGCAGGAAGTGCTGGTCGACGGTGAAGGCGTCGGTGTGCTCGCCGAGCATCTTGGCGAACAGCGCGAAACTGCCGGCCATGTCGATGCGGCCATCCACCAATACATCGCGCGACAACTCGATGGCTTTGGCGGTTTCGCCTGGTGCGCGGCGGAAGATGCGGTTTTCCCACGCCGAATACGAGCGCGCCACGGGGTCACGCAGCGCGGCAACGCGCAACCAGTCGGGGGAGGCGAAGATGTTGTCGATCTCGCGCTTGGGGAGTTCCACCAAGCGCGGCAGGCCGTTGATCACCGGGTCGTGGATGGTCTGCGGGCGCGACACGCTCGGGTTGGTGATGTTGTCGATCAGGTCGGTGCGGTGCGTGCCCTCCGCGGTGGCAAGCATCAACTTGATGGTGCTGCAGGCCACCTTGGGGGTGGGCGTGTACATGATCTTCAGCGACGGGGCGACGAGCGTAAGCCCGCCGATGGCGAGCAGGCTCTTGTCGGATGGGAAGGTGCTCATCGTTCAGGCGCCGCGCGAACCCAGCACGCCCGATTGGCGCAACTGCTCGACTACGCGACGCACTGATTCTGTCACGCCTTCGCCATCCGCGCCGACCACGAGATCGGGGGCGGTCGGCGCCTCGTATGGCGCGTCGACACCGCTGACACCGCGCATCTCGCCGGCGCGGACCTTTTTGTAGAGGCCCTTCGTATCGCGCCGCTCGCATTCGGCGAGCGAGGTGGCGACGTGCACTTCGACGAACTCAAGGCCGGCGGCTTCGTGCGCGACCCGCACGCGTGCGCGATCGGCGGCGAACGGGCTGATGATCGGCACGATTGCAACGACGCCTGCGTCGGCGAACAGTTTCGCAACTTCGCCGACCCGTCGCACGTTCTCGCTGCGGTCTGCGTCGCTGAAGGCGAGATTCGAGTTCAAGCCATGGCGCAGGTTGTCGGCATCGAGCACGTAGGCGACGACCGAAGCGTCGAGTAATCGACGCGCTATTCCGTCGGCGATGGTCGACTTGCCCGAGCCAGAGAGCCCGGTCAACCACACCGTTGCACCGTGCAGGTGATGGTGGGCCCAGCGCTGATCGCGGGCGACTGCGGGTTCGTGCCAGACGGGGTGGCTCATCGGAACAACCCGCGTCGCATCACGGTGCTCACGTGCGCGGCGACAGCAGCATGCCGGCGGCGCAGGTTTGTCCGCTGTGCTCGTCGACCAAGATGAACGATCCCGTCGTACGGTTCACGTGGTAGTCGTCGAAGAAGAGCGGGGCAGTGGTGTGCAGTTCGACGCGACCAATCTCGTTGAGCGCCAACTTGCGGGCGTCGCTTTCGCGGTGCAGCGTGGAGATGTTCAGGCGGTACAGCACCTTGGTGATCTTGGCGCGCGCCGACTTGGAGGTGTGTTTGATCGCATAGATGCGATCGGGTTGTAGCGGTGCCGCGTCGTCCATCCAACACAACATCGCCTCGAGCGCCTGCGACTGACGCGGGCGGTTGTTGGGCCGACAGATCATGTCGCCGCGCGCTATCGAAAGATCGTCGGCGAGCAGCAGCGTGACCGCGTGGCCGGGGCCCGCCTCGGCAACGGGACCGTCGGGCGTGTCGATGCCGGTGATCTTGGTGGTGAGACCCGATGGCAGCACCATTACATCGTCGCCAATGCGGAACACGCCGCCAGCGACCCGGCCTGAGTAGCCGCGATAGTCGTGGTGCTCGGCGCGCTGTGGGCGAATCACGTATTGCACGGGGAAGCGTGCATCGACACGGTTGTCGTCGCTCGCGGTGTAGACGTTCTCCAGATGGTGCAGCAACGTGGGGCCCTCGAACCAGGTGAGGTTCGGTGAGCGACTCACGACGTTGTCGCCGAGCAGCGCACTGATCGGCAAGAACGTCACGTCGCGCAGCGACAATCGTGACGCGAAGTCTTCGAATTCCGCACGAATGCGACCGAACACATCGGGCGACCAATCGACGAGATCCATCTTGTTCACGCAGATCACGAGGTGCGGCACACCCAGCAGCGAGGCGAGCAGGCTGTGGCGACGCGCCTGTTCCACCACGCCGGTGCGCGCATCGAGGAGCACGATCGCGAGGTCGACGTTCGACGCACCGGTGATCATGTTGCGCGTGTACTGAATGTGGCCGGGGCAGTCGGCGATGATGAACGACCGCTTCGGTGTGGCGAAGTAGCGGTATGCCACGTCGATGGTGATGCCCTGCTCGCGCTCGGCGCGCAGACCATCGGTGAGGAGCGACAGGTCGACGTAGTCGGTGCCGCGCCGCTTGCTGACGCTCTCGATGTGCTCGAGTTGATCCTCGAAGATGCTCTTGGAGTCGTAGAGCAGTCGACCGATCAGTGTCGACTTGCCGTCATCGACCGACCCGACCGTGGCGAAACGAAGGCGTTCCATCAGAAGTAGCCCTGTTTCTTGCGGTCTTCCATGCCTGCTTCACTGATGCGGTCGTCGGCGCGTGTCGCACCGCGCTCGGTGATGCGGGCGGCGGCCGTCTCGGCAATCACGCGCTCGATGGTGGTGGCGGTCGACTCGATCGCCGCGGTGCACGTCGCATCGCCCACGGTGCGGAAGCGCACCATCTGCTCGCTGATCTGCTCGTCGGGCTCGGGCTGCAAGAAGGGCGACTCGGCCATCCACATTCCGTCGCGGCGGAACACCCGACGCCGGTGCGCGAAGTAGATGCCCGGTAACTCGATGTCGTATTGCTCGACGAAACGCCAGATGTCGAGTTCCGTCCAGTTCGAGAGCGGGAAGATGCGGAAGTGCTCGCCCGGCTTGTGGCGACCGTTGTAGATGCCCCACAGTTCGGGGCGTTGGGTCTTGGGGTCCCATTGTCCGAACGAGTCGCGGAAGGAGTAGACGCGTTCCTTGGCGCGGGCGCGCTCTTCGTCGCGGCGCGCACCTCCGAACACGGCGTCGAACTTGTGCTCGGCGATCGAGTCGAGCAGGGTCACGGTTTGCAGCGGATTGCGGCTGGCGCGGGGGCCGGTTGCATCCTGCACGCGACCAGCGTCGATGGATGCCTGCACTGAGCCCACGATCAGGCGCACGTCGAGGGCCGCCACCGTGCGGTCGCGAAACTCGATGACTTCAGGGAAGTTGTGCCCGGTGTCGATGTGCATCACCGGGAAGGGCACCCGGGCAGGGGCAAAGGCCCGCACGGCGAGGTGCAGCATGCAGACGGAGTCCTTGCCGCCCGAGAACAGCATCACCGGGCGCTCGAACTCCGCCGCCACCTCACGGATGATGGTGACCGACTCGTCGACCAGCCCCCGCAGCGCCGATTTCACGAGAAAAACACTATGCCGCAATAGCCAGATGGGAGGCGATGGGTGCCGTCCCAGCCGGTAGCGAGGGGTCTCCGACATCTGACTTATTTTTTGTCCGACTCACCCATTGCATGCGGGTGTCCGGTCGCAACCGTGATATTCTTTGGGCGCGCCGCACGGCGCACCACACCACACGGATCACACAAAAGGGGAGCACGAATGAAACGACGAAAGGTTATTGCTGCAGCCTTCGCGGCAGCGGCGATGATCGTCGCTGCGGCTTGCGGTGGCGACAAAGACGATACGGCGACCGAAGAAGAAGAGGTCACCGAAGACACGGTGGCCGAGGAGGTCACCGAGGAAACCACGGCGCCAGCCGACGACTACAGCATGGTCAAGGCCGCTGTCGTCTACATCACCACACCTGGTGACATGGGCTGGAGCTACATGCACGACCAGGGCATCGCCTACATGGAAGAGCAGCTCGGCATCGAAGTCACCCGTCTGGAATTGATCCCAGAAGGTGCAGAGGCCGTCGCAGTGTTCGACAAGCTCGCGCGTGAGGGCTACAACCTCATCATGGGCACGTCGTTCGGCTACATGGACCCGATGCTCGAAGTCGCAGCGAAGTACCCGGATGCATGCTTCCAGCACGCTTCGGGCTACAAGAACGCCGACAACATGGGCAACTACTTCGGCGCGATGGAAGAAGCGCGATACTTGAGCGGCATCGTGGCGGGCAAGGCGAGCAAGAGCGGCAAGCTCGGCTACGTCGCAGCCTTCCCGATCCCCGAAGTGCTCCGCGGAATCAACGCCTTCACGCTCGGCGCGCGATCGGTGAACCCAGCCGCCACCGTGCAGGTCTCGTGGACCTCGACCTGGTACGACCCGGCGAAGGAGAAGGAAGCCGCACAGTCGCTGCTTGCTGCTGGCGCTGACGTTCTGGCCCAACACCAGGACTCGTCGGCAACCGGCGAAGCCGCGAAGGAAGCCGGCGCGAAGTGGGTTGGCTACAACTCCGACGTCAAGGCCGCCGACTTCCCCGACACGTGGCTCACCAGCCCGGTGTGGAACTGGGGCGTGCACTACGTGAAGTTGGGGAAGGATGTCGCGGCAGGTAAGTGCGACAACTCGCCGTACTACGGCAACATGGCTGACGGCATGATCACGCTCGGCGTGTTCGGTTCGTCGGTCGATCAGGCCACCAAAGACCTCGTGGCGGAGAAGGCCGCGGGCATCATTGATGGTTCGCTGAAGCCGTTCACGGGCCCGATCAACGACAACGAAGGCAAAGAACAGATTGCCGCTGGTACCTCTGCAGCGCTCGGCGATTTGCTCGGCCAGTCGTACTTGGTGGAAGGAGTCATCGGCTCCGCGAAGGGCTGACGAATCCTGTAATCGGCGATACGGCGCCCACCTCGCGAAGGCGGGGTGGGCGCTGTGCTGTGTGTGGCAAACTTGCGTGTTGTGACGACGGCGTCGGCGAACTTGGCGAACGCGGCGCTGGAAGCGTGCAACGTAACGAAACGATTCCCGGGTGTCGTCGCGAATGACGCGGTGAACTTCGACCTTGTCTGTGGTGAGGTGCACACGTTGCTCGGCGAAAACGGTGCCGGCAAGAGCACGCTCGCCTCGGTGTTGTGCGGGCTGTACCGCCCCGAAGAGGGTCAAGTGTTGCGCAACGGCAACCCGATTCGACTGAACAGCCCGCGCGATGGATTGGCGCACGGCATTGCCATGGTGCATCAACACTTCCGTCTGGTTGACCGCTTCACCGTTGCCGAAAACGTGGTGCTCGGTCAGAAGTCGCTGCCATTCGTGTTGGCATCGTCGGCCATCGAAGAGAAGGTCGAAAAGATCACCCAAGAATTCGGTCTGCCGCTCGACCCACGCGCGATTGTCGGCGAGTTGTCGGCCGGCGAGCGGCAGCGGGTGGAGATCGTGAAGGCGCTGTATCAAGGGGCGGAAATACTGCTGCTCGACGAGCCGACCGCGTTGCTCGCGCCCCCCGAGGTCGAGAAGTTGTTCCTCACCGTGCGGGCGATGACCCATGCAGGCAAATCGGTGGTGTTCATCAGCCACAAACTCGGTGAGGTGGTGGACATCTCCGATCGCATCACCGTGATGCGCGGCGGCAAGGTCACTGGTTCGGTGCGGCGTGGCGAAGCCGACGTGCGGCGGCTCGCTGAACTGATGGTCGGTCGAGAGATTCACATCGTGCCGAGGCGCGCGAAGTCACCGACGGGTGATGTGTTGCTGTCGGCGTCGCAGGTGCACCTCGAGCGTGACGGGGCGACCGTGCTCACCGACATCAACCTCGAGGTGCGCGGCGGAGAGATTCTCGGCGTGGCGGGTGTCGCCGGCAACGGTCAACGCGACCTTGCCGAAGTCATCGTCGGACTGCGCAACCCGCAGCAGGGCAACGTCACGGTGTGCGGCACCCCGACTGCAGGCAAGGGTGCGCTCGGTGCCCGCCGCGCCGGGTTGGCCTATGTTCCCGAAGACCGATTGGGTACGGGTCTCGCGCCGTCGCTCTCGATGGTCGACAACTTGGTGCTCACCCGCGAGCGCGGATTTCTCGTCGACCGCAAGTCGGCTTACACGGAGTCGGAGGCGTTCATCAAGCAACTAGAGATCAAGACGCCCGGACCTCTCACGCCGACGCGCAAACTCTCTGGTGGCAACGCACAGAAGGTGCTGCTTGCCCGCGAGTTGTTCGCCGTGAGCGGCGCGCGAGTGTTGGTGGTGTGCTCGCCGACGCGCGGTCTCGACGTCGGCGCGGTCGAAGCCGTGCACGCACTACTCGACGAAGCGCGCGACGCGGGCAAGGCGATCCTGTTGGTCAGCGAAGATCTGGATGAAGTGATGACGCTGTCCGACCGCGTGATGGTGCTGTATCGCGGCAGGATCACCCTCGAACAACCCGGCGTGCGCGCCGATCTCGAGCACATCGGCCGTGCCATGGCGGGCATCGCCACATGATCGTGCTCGGCCGACGCGTGCGTCTCGAGCAGCGGCTCGTGCAGCCTGCGTCTCACGCAGTGATCGTGCCGCTCGTATCGGTGCTGTTTGCGGTGATCATCGGCGGGATCTTCCTTGCCATGACCGGGCACTCTCCGTTGCGCACCTACGGCGAGTTGCTCGACAACGGCTACACGAGTTTCTACGGCATCACCGACACGCTCGGGCTCGCGACGCCACTCATCTGTACGGGGCTCGCCGCCGCATTTGCATTCCGCATGAACCTCTACAGCATCGGCCAAGAAGGCCAGTTGTATCTCGGAATGATCGGCGGTGCCTGGGCGGGCATCGCGCTTGCCGGTGCGCTGCCGAAGATGATCGCAGTGCCGGTCGTGCTGGTGTTCGGCGCGCTTGCCGGCGCAGCGTGGGTGGCGGTGCCCGCAGTGCTGCGCGCGCGGCTCGGCACGAGTGAGATTGTGAGCACGCTACTCCTGAACTATGTGGCGCTCAATCTCGTGAACTACTTCATCTTCGGCTCGGCGGGTTACTTCCGTGATCCGACGACGTCGTTTCCGCAGGGGCGGCCGGTGGCGGAGAGCGCCCGACTCGAGCCGTTCTCCTTCTTCACCGAGAAGGTCACGAACACTTATCCGACGTTTCTCATCTCGGTGCTGCTCGCAATCGTGTTGTTCTGGTTCATGCGAAGATCCAACTACGGATACGAAACCGCGGTGTATGCCGACTCGCCGAACACCGCAAGGTATGCCGGCATGAATTCTGCGTGGCTGCAGTCGTCGGTACTGCTCATCTCCGGGGCGCTTGCCGGCGTGGGTGGTGCGATGTACATCGTCGGGCCGGCGGGCAAGGTTGACCCCGGACTCATGCAGATTGGTCTCGGCTACGCCGGCATCGTGGTGGCGGCACTCGCGCGCTACAACTTCGTCGCCGTCATCCTGGCTGCCGTGCTGTTTGCTGGTTTGCGCACGGGTGGCAACGCGCTGCAGGCATCGACCGACCCGGTGCCAATCGCCATCGCCGTGGTGTTACAAGGCGCGGTGCTGTTGTTCGCACTCGGTGGCGAGTTGTTCCGTCGCAACAAGTTGACGGTTACTCGTGTTCAGGCGGCAACGGCATGAAGTCGCCGCCTTGCGATTGGGTCGGTGGATGAACTCCAACATCTGGCTGCTCACGTTTGCCGATGCGATCAGCATCGCGACCACGCTGATCTTGGCATCGCTTGGCGCGATGATCACCGAACGCAGCGGTGTGATCAACCTCGGCGTCGAAGGCATGCTGCTGATGGGTGCGGTCACGGCGTTCTTGGTGGGGGATGCCAGCGGCAACCTGTGGCTTGCGTTGTTGATTGCGACGCTCGTCGGCGTGGCGTTGTCCACGGTGCACGCCGCACTAACCGTCGGGTTGCGCGCGAACCAAATCGTGTCTGGCTTGGCGATGGTGATCTTCGCGACGGGTCTGTCGCAATTCATCGGCAAACCCGTGGAGGGCGACCCGCGACCGGTGCAGATCGAGCCGATCGATCTCGGTGGATTGTCCGGCATCCCGTTCTTCGGGCCGGTGGTGTTCGGTCACGACATCTTCACGTACCTGACCTGGGCTCTCGTCGCGGCGGCGTCGTTCTACATTCATCGCACACGACCTGGCCTGCTGTTGCGGGCCGCCGGTGATGCGCCCGCGACGGTCGACGCCCAAGGCGGGTCGGTTGCGCGCATTCGCTGGGTGCACACGATCGCGGGCGGCGCACTGATGGCGTTTGGCGGGGCGTGGTACATGTTCGCACGCGGTGCGGCATGGAATCAGGCCGCAACCACGAACGGAATCGGTTGGATCGCACTCGCGCTGGTTGTCTTTGCCTCGTGGCGTCCGCTGCGCGCCATCGGCGGGGCGGTGTTGTTCGGCTTCACGTTGCAGGTGCCGTTCACCCTGCAGGCCGAACAGATCCGCATCTTGCCGCCGACGATCGTGGCGATGTTCCCGTATCTCGTCACATTGGCGGTGCTCGTCGTGTTGTCGACGCCGAGGGCCCGACGTCTGCTTGGTGCGCCGAAGATGCTGGGTCAGCCATTCGTTCGTGACGAGCGGTAGTCCACAGTGGCCAAATTGACCCGCGCGTCGTCGAACGACGACATACTCCGTGTTCTGCACGACACCGCAGACGCGGCGTACGAGGTGCTCAGCACCAATACCGACTGGGGTCTTTCCGGCCAGCGACCGACGCAGTACGCAGTTGACCTCCGTGTCGACGCCGCGGCGCTCGAAGTGCTTCACGCAGCCGGATTCGCCGTGCTCTCAGAAGAGAGCGGTAGAACGGGTGACTGGCACGATGACGCGCTCATCGTCGTGATGGATCCGCTCGACGGGTCAACCAACGCCAGTCGGCGAGTGCCGTGGTACGCCACCGCCCTCGCTGTGGTGGACGAGGGCGGGCATCGAGTGTCGCTCGTCGCCAACCAGTTCTCCAACGAGAATCGCTGGACCGCGACGATAGGTGGTGGCGCGTTCCACAACGGTGAACTGATCCGACCCTCAACGTGCGAGCGACTGAGCGACGCGGTCGTCGGTGTGTCGGGCACCCCGAAGAAGCAGCCGGGTTGGGCCCAGTTTCGCGCGATGGGCGCCGCAGCACTCGACATCTGTCTCGTTGCGCAGGGCACGCTGGACGCGTGGGTCGACCTCTCATCGCACCGTGTGTGGGACTACCTGGCAAGCATGCACATCTGCGCCGAAGCCGGCGCGCATATCGGGGAGCTCAACGGTCGCGAACTCATCGTCACCAGTCACGGCGAGCGGCGGTCACCGATCGTTGCAGCAACGGGTGCACTCTTCGACGAAGTGCGCCAGATTCGTGAGAGGATGTAGTCCGCGTGCCACGCGAACTGAACGGTCGACATGTCGTCGTGATCGGTGCGACAGGTGTGCTTGGTGCCAACATCGCACGGCAACTCGCGGCTCGCGGTGCGCGAGTGTCGGCGATCGTACGCGACCACACCCGGCTTGATGGTGCGAGCGTGTCGCAGTATGCACTCGCCGATGCAACCGACCACGCCGCACTTCGCACTGCCATTGCATCGGTCGCCCCGTTCGATGGCGTCGTCAACGCAACGGGGGTAGTGGCATTCGGAAATGTCGCAGATCTTGACGATGCAACCCTCGCGCAACTCTTTGCCGTGAATGCAATCGCCCCCGTCGTGATGTTGCGAGAGTGCGCGACGCATCTGGCCGACGGCGGGTTCTTCGTCAACATCTCAGGTGTTGTGGCTACGCAACCCGTGGGTGGCATGGCCGCGTATGGTGCGTCGAAGGCTGCCGCATGGGCGGCGATGTCGGCGGCGAGTCGCGAGTTCCGTCGTCGTCGCATCGACGTGATCGACGCTCGTCCTCCGCACACCGAAACGGGTTTGGCAACGCGCGCCATCGCCGGTACCGCACCAAAGATGCCGAACGGCCTCGCCCCTGATTCGGTGGCTGCACGCATCGTGACTGCGATTGCCGCCGGCGAACGAGACCTGCCGACCGAAGCCTTCGCGTAGCCAGACGCACATCTGACCGCTGCCCTTGGCGACTCAAACGGTGCGAACGGCGCTCTCGGTGGAGAAGGCGCGGTCATCCGCACGAGGCCCGGATTCGTCAAGAATTTCTTGTACCCTTGTTTGGCAAAGTGATGGCATTTCGTAAATCGTTCGCAGGTGCCATCGCCGTTGCTGCTCTGTCATTATTGACAGCCACCAGCGTCTCGGCTGCCGTCAAGAACGGTGGTTCATGCAGCAAAATCGGCCAGCTTGCCACGGTGAAGCAGAAGAAGAAGTCGGTCGACTTCATCTGCACCCAAGAGGGCAAACGTCGCGTCTGGCGACTCCGCTCCGGCGGTGCT